>Ga0247727_10014273_pt1 | contig 13235 bp, 14 predicted proteins | sample WisWelCaveWW1625_FD_202498 | JGI IMG/M metagenome (GOLD analysis project Ga0247727, IMG submission 202498) | Biofilm microbial communities from Wishing Well Cave, Virginia, United States - WW16-25 | ecosystem: Environmental > Aquatic > Deep subsurface > Groundwater > Cave microbial mat | place... | reverse complement strand
CTAGGGGTCGTGAGCGCGGTCGCGCGCCAATTGAAGCCCGACGATCCGATGATCTACGTGCAGACCGACGCCTCGATCAACCCCGGCAACAGCGGCGGACCGCTGGTCGACGCGGAAGGGCGCATGGTCGGTCTCAACACGATGATCCTGTCGCAGTCGGGTGGCAACGAGGGCATCGGCTTCGCGGCCCCGAGCAACATCGTGCGCACGGTCTACGAGCAACTCCGCAAGAACGGCCGTGTGCGCCGCGGCGTGATCGGGGTGCGGGCCCAGACGATCACCCCCGCGCTCGCGGCCGGCCTGGGGCTGATCTTCGACCGCGGCGTCGTGCTCTCGGACGTGACGCCGCAGGGGCCCGCGGAGACGGCCGGCCTGCGGCCGGGGGACGTCGTCGTCGCCCTCGACGGCAAGCCGATGCAGAACGCGCGTCAGTTCGACGTGAACCTGTACCGGCGCGCGCCTGGCGAGCGCGTGACGCTCTCGGTGCGGCGCGGGCCGCAGTCGCTCGAGTTTCCCGTGGCGGTCGTCACGCGGTCCGACGACACGGATCGTTTCCTGGCGATGGTCACTCCGGAGAAGAACCTGATCCCGAGACTCGGCGTGCTGGCGCTCGAGCTCGACGACGAGCTTCGTCGCGCGGCCGGGCCGCTGCGAGGACGCGAGGGTGTCGTCGTCGCGGCCCGCGCCGGAGGGTCGGACGACGGCGACCTCCGCCCGGGTGACGTCGTCTACGCCGTCAACGGAGTCTCGGTGCTCGGCCTGTTGGAGCTGCGCGCCGCGGTGGGCCGGCCCGCGCCGGGCCAGCCGCTCGTGCTGCACGTGGAGCGCGCCTCTCGGCTGCTCTACGTCGTGATCGAAATCGAGTAGGTCTCGAACAACAGGCTGCGCACGAAGGTGTATTACAGGCTCGGAGGCAGCGGGCGGCGAACGGAGCCGCATTCATTGCGGCGAAGTGAGCGGGGGTTCCAAGGGGGGGCGGCGCAGCCCCCCTTTTGCTCAAGAAAGCCGCTTGATCAGCTGGATCTGGCCGGCGTGGTAGAGGTCGTGGGCGGCGATGCCGCGCACGAGCCGGCCGATCGTCTCCTTGCCGCCGGGGGCGCGGCGGCCGAGATCCGCGTCCGAAAACTGTGAGACCGAAGCGCGCAGCATCCGGTGGTACTGCGGGAGCAGCGCCGCGTCCTTGCGCCAGGCGGCCTCGGACGGCGGGGTCGGCGCCTCGAACCAGTTGCTGCCGCGGCGCGCGAACGAGCCCCGCTGCTGCCCCGTGAGCCGGCGCCACGCGGCGTACTTCCAGTAGGCCGCGTGGATCGCAATCTCCCATGCGTTGTGGCGTCCAGGGCCCGGCCGCCACGCCGCCCTCGCCGCACGCATGCCCGCAGGCTGCCCCGCAGGTTGGTGCCGTGCCACGAGCGCCGATCGTACGCCTCGTCGAGCTGGGCCAAAAGTGACGCGATCGCCGGGTTGCGGGTCATCTCGTCCTCTGCTCCGGGCTCAGGGCCAGCTCGAGCCGCGGCGAGCCGCGGCGAGCGCCGCTCGCGCCGCCGGGCGTGCGTCGAGCACAGCGGGGTCGAGGCGCAGCGCTTCTTCGAACGCCGCAAGGGCTTCTCGGAGCTGCCCGCTCACGGAAAAAGCCTGGGCGAGCCCGGCGTGGGCCGAAGCGTCGCCCGGGGCGAGCCGCACGGCCTCCTCGAGCGCGCTCACGGCCTCGGCCGGCTGGTGCAAGGCGAACAGCAGCGTCAGGCCGAGCCGCTGCCAGGCGTCGGCGTTCTGCGGCTCGAACGCGACGCTCTCGCGGAAGTGCTCGGCGAGCGCATCCCAGTCCTCGAGCGCGGCCAGGTGTCGCGCGAGCCTCTCGCGGATCGGGCCACGCCGCTGCGGCCCGATACCGAGCGCGAGCGCCTGCCGGCAAGCGGCGGCGCCTCTAGCAAGATCGAGCCGCTCGCACAGCCGCGCCTGCTCGCGGGCTGCGGCGGGCTCGGCCGCAGGCCGCGCCGGGCCCTGGGCCGAGGCCTCCCGGGTCGCGGCCATCGCGAGTAACACGAGCAGCTGGACGTACCGCACGCTCACGATGCTAGCACCCCGAATGGCCGGGAGCGTGGCGCTGCACGCCTGCGGCCTGTGCTTCCACCTCGGCCAGGCCGGCCACCTGCTGGGCGCTTTGGCTATAATCTGCGGCGCCATCACTCAGGGAGATTCGGCATGAGACGACTGGTTCTCGGCGCAGTCGCGGCCATCCTCTGCCTGCCTCCGGCGCTGCCTCGCGCAGGCTCGGAGCCCGTTTGTCTCCGACGCGAGATGGTCACGTCTCAAAGCGCCATCGCTTCTCGCGTGGGCGCCGAGGCGACTCCGGTGCTTGGATGAGGCGAAGGCGGTTTCTGTCGCGCAGCGCACGGGCCGCGGCGGGCGTCGCGCTCGCCCCGGCGCTGCGCGCCGAGTCGGCCCCGGCTTTCGATCTCGTGATCCGCGGCGGCGAGATCCTCGACGGCACCGGCGCGCCCGCGTTCCGCGCCGACCTCGGGATCAACGGCGACGCGATTGCGGCCATCGGCGCGATCCCGGCTGAGCAGGGGCGTCGCCTCATCGACGCGGCGGGCCACGCCGTCTGCCCCGGATTCGTCGACATCCACACCCATTCCGACGGCGACATCTTCGTGTACCCGACGGCCGACTCGCGCGTGCGCCAGGGCGTCACCACCGAGGTCACGGGCAACTGCGGCTCCTCGGCGGCTCCGCTCCTCGGGGCCGGCGCCGAGGAGCGCCGCAAGGAGTACCTGAAGGACGATCTGCGCGCCGAGTGGGGCGACGTGGCCTCGTACTGCGTCTTCTGGGAGAAGGTCGGCTGCTCGCTGAACCACGCGCTGCTGCTCGGCCAGGGCACGCTGCGCGCGAACGCCATAGGCGCCGTAAACCGCCCGCTCGCGAGCGACGAGCGCGCCGCCGTCCTCCGCGCCGTCGAGGAGGGGATGGACCAGGGGGCCTTCGGCCTTTCGACCGGACTGCAGTACACACCCGGGCGCTTCACGCCGCGCGAGGAGATCGCGGCGATGGCGCGCGTGGTGGCGCGTTACGGCGGCTTCTACGCCTCGCACATGCGCAGCGAGGACGCCACGCTGCTCGAGGCGATCGGCGAGACGATCGCGATCGGGCGCGAGGCCCAGCTCCGCGTCGAGATCTCGCACCTGAAGGCCGCCGGCCAGGTGAACTGGCACAAGCAGCGCGCGGCGCTCGACCTCATCGAATCCGCGCGCGCCCACGGCGTCGACGTGCTGGCGGACGCCTACCCCTACACCGCCTACTCCACGGGGCTCTCGATCCTGCTCGAGGACTGGGCCGTGGACGGCGGCCGGCAGGCGATGCTCGCTAGGCTGCGCGACCCGGCGCAGCGCCCGCGGATCCGGCGCGAGGTCGACGCGAACGTGCTCGCGGAGCCCGGCGGCTACGAGCTGATCGTGATCGCGAGCGTGGAGAGCGAGAAGAACCGCGAGGTGATTGGAAGGGACCTGCGGGCGATCGCTACCGCCTGGCGGGTCGAGCCGATCGACGCGCTGCTGGGCCTGCTCGACGAGGAGAACGGCTCGGTGCCGTTCATCGGCCACGCGATGAGCGAGAAGAACGTGGACGAGCTGCTGGCTCACCCGCTCGTAATGGTCGGCTCCGACGGCCGCAGCATGGCCCCCGTCAAGCGCGCCGCCAGGACTCGACCGCACCCGCGCTCCTACGGCACCTTCGCGCGCGTGCTGTCTCACTATGCCCGCGACAGGAAGCTCTTGGATCTGCCCGCGGCGGTGCGCAAGATGACCAGCCTTCCCGCCGACCAGGTCGGCCTGCGCGACCGCGGCCGCCTCGCGAAGGGAATGAAAGCCGACGTGGTCGTGTTCGATCCCCTCCGCGTGCGCGACGAAGCGACATTCCAGGAGCCGCACCGCTTCCCGGCTGGGATCCCATACGTGCTCGTCAATGGGGCGCTCGTGGTCGAGAAGGGGAGCCACACCGGGAGGAGGCCCGGCAAGCTCCTGCGCCGGGGGTGAACGCCAGGATCCGCGCCTTCGTCTTGGGGGGTGGGGGCCGCGCCATACTGGCTCCATGATCGACGACGTCAGGCGGCTGATGGTTCGCGAGCTCGAGACGTTCGCTCGCGAGGTCGAGTTGTTTCCGGACGACGAGAGCCTGTTCCGCACGCTCCCCGGTGTCACCAACTCGGCCGGGAATCTGGCGCTGCACGCCTGCGGCAACCTGAAGCATTTCGTGGGAGCCGTGCTCGGGGGCACGGGCTACGTGAGGAACCGCGACGCGGAGTTCGCGACCCCCGACGGACGCCGCGAGGACGTGGCCCGTGAGCTGCGCGAGACGAGCGGCGTCGTCTCGGCCGCGCTGGCTCGCGTGAGCGAGGCGGACGTCGACCGGCCGTATCCGCAGCCGGTCGCCAAGCTGGAGCTGCCGTGCGGCCGCTTCCTGATGCACCTCGCGGTGCACCTGTCCTTCCACCTCGGGCAGGCGGGCTACCTGCGTCGCATCGTGACCGGTGACGGCCAGCCGAGCGGAGCCGTCTCGCTGCAAGCCCTCGCCGAGCTCTGAGGCCGGCCGCCGCGCGGCTACCGGTGCAGCTCGACCACGTCGCGGTCCTTCACGACGTGGCCGGCGCTCACCTGCTGGCCCTCGAACTCGGCGCTCGGCCCCCAGATCCTCGCGAACCGGAGCTCGCCAGCGAGGCCGCGGTGTACCTGCTGCGCCACGTCGCGCACGCTGCCGCCGCCGTGCAGCGTGAACGGCCGGCCCAGGTCGGGCGGGTGACCGGGCACCTTGGAGTACACGCGCACGATCCCGAGCAGGTCGAAGAGCGCGGGGCCGATGGCGGACAGGCCACGGCCGCTCTCGGCCGAAACGGCGAGCGAGACGAACGGGACGGACGCCAGCTCGCGGAACACGGCCAGCTCGGCCTCGGGGTCGGTGAAGAGGTCGGCCTTGTTCGCGAGAAGGAGCGCGGGCAGGCGTACGCGGAAAGGGTCGAGCACCCCGTCGTCCGAGCCCGCCCGGGCGTCCTGGTCGCGCGTCACCAGGCTCACTTTCTTCTCCTCCAGCCGCCGAAGGGTCGCGGCCAGCTGGCCCACGCAGCCGGGACCCGAGAGGTCCACCACCAACACCACCCCGTCGGCGTTGTGGAGCGTGCCGCCCATCCAGGGCTCGAAGTAGTCCTCGGCCACCGGCGGAAGGTCCACGATCTGGAACTGCACGTCCTCGTGGGCGAGCATCCCGGGCTGCGGGTACTGGGTGCAGAAGGGGTACGGGCCCACGACCGCGTGGGACCCCGTCAGCCGCGCGTGCAGTCGAGACTTGCCGGCGTTCGGCGGACCCACGAGCGCGACCTGCGCCGCGCCCTCGTGCCGGACGGTGAGCTCCGGGCCGCCGCGTCCGGCGCCCTTCTTCGGTGAGCCGAGCTCGTCCGTCAGCTCCTTGACGCGGGTCTTGATCTCGGCCTGCAGGTGCTCCGTCCCCTTGTGCTTCGGGATCGTGCGCAGCATCTCCCGTAGGCACTCGAGCTTCTCCTGCGGCTCGCGCGCCCGGCGGAACTTCTCCTGCGCGTCCTTGTACTCGGGCGAGAGGTTGGCCGGCATGGCGCTCGGTAGCGAGCCGATCGTACTCCCGGGCGGCCGGGCATCGGCCAGACGTGACCCGCCGCCGCGGGCGGCTGCCCCTCGAGGCCCGCCCCGGGGCAGGCGAGAGGGAGTCTCCACCAGGGGCGAGTCAGGAGGGGTCCGGAGGACGCAGCTTCGGCTCAGTTCGAAGGCCCGATAGCGGTGACGGCCTGGACAACGAGCGCGCGCACCCGTCGGGAGACTGCGATCGCGGCTCGAGCCTCGTCGCTAGCCGCCAGGGAATCGTCGAGTGAGAGCAGACGCTCGGCGGCCGCCAGGTCTTCGTCGGCTTTCGTGATCCAGCGACGCGCGACGCGGAGAGCCTCAGGCCGCGCGGTCATAGAGCACTATGCCCTCGCGCCATGCCGGGTACGCGATCGTCCCCACGACGTCGCGGTCCCGCTCGAGTTCCTCCGTCCCGACCACCAGGACGTCCTTGGCCACCCGGATGTCGGCGAGCGCCAGGTCGATCGCGACGGCCTGCTGCCGCCGTGAGCCCGGCCGGTCGGTCACGACGAGAAGGTCCACGTCGCTCTCGGCAGTGGCCGTCCCTCGCGCCCTCGACCCGAAGAGGATGATCTTTCGGGGGGAAAACCCTCTCACGATCCGATCGACCATCTCCCGAAGCGCCTCATCGAGATCCACTCCGGGAGTCGAACCGTTTGCTTCTGCCGCCATGGCCGCCGTCATCTTACTACCGCCGCCCGTCGCCGAGCGGCGCCTCACCACGCCGGCACAACCTGGTCTACCTCTCGCCGGGTGGGTGTTCTGATCGCGGCCTACCGGAGGGCGATCCGGACCCCGGTCCGCCCCAGCTCGATGCCGTCGGCGTGGCCCGCGGGATCGGAGGCGGGCCGCGTCATCGGGTCGCCGTCGGAGTCCGCGCGCACGTCGATCCGCATGCGGTCGGGCAGGGCCTGGCCCATCATCGAGTCCTCGGCCCCCAGCGCGAACTGGAGCGGGAAGGTTCCGCTCACCAGGCGCTTCGCCGCCACGGGCGGGCCCTGCGAGACGCCGGCCGCGCGCGCGGTCAGGAAGATCACCGTGCCGGGGCGGATGCGGGCGCCCACGGACGCGTCCGCCTCGATCCAGCCAAAGACCCCGGCAAGGCGGCCTCGGGTCGCCGGCGAGGCTGCGGCCGGGGCCTGCGGCGCGGCCGAAGGCGGCGCCACGCCCTCGTGCGGATCTTCGCTCGCGGGCGGCGCGGCTCTGCCCTTGCTCCGCGCCTCGACGAACTGCGCGAGCTCCTGCCGCAGCCTCTGGCCCTCTGCCGGAGAGCGCCGTGCTGCCTCGGAGACGGCGGCCTCCGCTTCTTTCGTCCGGCCGAGGCTCGCGTAAACGAACACCAGGTTCTGGTGGGCCTCCAGCAGGTCGGGCTCGGCGGCGATCGCCTGTTGGAGCATCGCGATCGCCACGTCGCCCTGGCCCATCTTGAGACGCACGAGCGCCTGGTACGTGAGCGCGCGGGGATGACCCGGCTTCCGCTCGAGGACCTGCTGCGTCTCGTTCCAGACCCCCATCAGGTCGCGCTTCATCAGGAGCTGTCGGGTCAGGTCGAGCCGCGCGTCGTGGTCGTCGGGGTCGCGGGCGAGGATGGCCCGCAGCTCGGCCGTGCGCTCGTCGCCCGCCGCGGCGCCAGGGGCACCGCCTTGTGTGCCGCCGGGCACGCTGCCCGTGAGGCTGCCTCCTTCGGGGCGCCGCTCGGCCTGCTGCCAGACGAGGAAGAGCAGGAGTGTCACGGCCGCGGAGCTGGCGGCTCCCCACAGAAAACCGCGGCCCGCGCCCCCTCCCACCGGAGGCGCGCCGGGCGAAGCTGCGGAGGCTCTGGAGGGAGGCGCGAGCGCTTCCCTCTGTTGCAACGCGCGAGCGGCCTCGAGCTCCAGTGCGTAGCGCTCGCGTGCGAGCTGCTCCGGCGTGCGCTTCGCGGCCGCGTCGTCGAGCTCGCGGAGCTGACGCAGCAGGACCGCGACCCGGCCGTCGAGGTCCCGCAGCTCGAGCGAAGGCGCCTCGGGAGCGGCGGCGGCCGCGGACAGGCCGCCGCGGCGGCGCACCCCCCACACGAGGAGCGCGCCGAGCACGAGACCGCTCGCCAGCACGACGAGGGCCGGCTGCCACTGGACTTCGGCGAGCGGCATCAGGACGAAGACTCGGGTGGACGGCCGTGCGGCCATCCGTAGGCCAGCTCACGCACGCGCCGCACGTGACGCGCCAGCTTGGGATCGTCGGGGAGGGTGTCGGGCCCGGGCAGGGGCGCGAGCGGCTCTTCGGCCGCCCGCCGTCGCGAGCGCAGCGTCCACGCGACGACCGCGGCGCCCGCCGCGAGTGCCATGACGGGCCCGAGCCACACGAGCCAGTTCACTCCGCGCAGAGGCGGCTCGAGGCGCACGAACTCGCCGTAGGAGTGCTCGAAGTACACGAGGATCTGCTCCTGGTCGTAGCCCCGCGCGAGCAGGTCCTTCACTTGCGCCTTCATGTTGACGGCCATGGTCGCGGGTGAGTCGGCCACCGAGAGGCCCTGGCACACGGGACAACGCAACAGGCCGGCCACTTCCTCGGCGCGCGCCGTGAGCGCCTCGCCCGCGAGGGCGCTCCCGCGTGGCGGTCCGACCACGCGCGACGGCTCGCCGCCCGCCGAGGGTTCCTGCGGGATCGCGAGCGGCGCTCCCAGCCAGGCGGTGGCCGCAATCAGGGCAAGGCAAGGCGTCCTGCGGAGCGACGCTCCCGGGTGTCTCATGGAGCCAGACCCGAAAGTCGCAGCTTCGCCTCGAGCGACGACGCGTCGAGCGGCCCCACGTGCTTGGCGGCGATGCGTCCCTCGGCATCGATGAAGAACGTCTCGGGCACGCCGAAGATGCCGAAAGCGATCGCGGTGCGGCTGCCGGGATCGACGAGCGACGGGTAGGCCGATCCCTGGCGCGCCAGGAAGGCGCGCACCTCGTCTTCGCCGTCCTGGTAGATCACGCCGATGAAGTGGGCGCGGGCGCCCAGGGCGCGCGCGGCGCTCACGAGCAGCGCGTGCTCCTCGAAGCAGGGCACGCACCAGGTGGCCCAGAAGTTGAGGACCACCGGGCGGCCGCGCAGGCTCGCGAGCGTGACGGGCTCGCTCCCGCCCGTCGGACGCAAGCCGAAGTCGGGCGCCGCGCGGCCCACGAGCGGTGACGCGATGACGTGCGGGTTGCGGCCCAGGTTCATCGTCAGCACCGCGACGAGCGGAGCCACGACGACGAGGCCGACCAGCAGCACGCGCTGGTTGAACGGACGCGGCTTGGCTTCGCTCACGTCGCCTTCGCTCACGGCCGCGTGTCCGCTCGCGAGGGCACGAGCGACACCAGGCTGCCGAGCGCCATCAGCGCGGTGGCCGCCCAGATCCAGCCCACCATCGGGTTCACCATCGCGAGCAGGCCGAGGTTGCCGCTCGCCGGGTCGATGTTCATCACGGAGAGATAGAGGTCCTCGAACAGCGAGCTGCGCACGGCGGGCGTGCCGATCGGCTCGCGCTGGCGCTCGTACTGGTTCATGCGCGGGCTGAGCACACCGAGGTCGCGTCCAGCCCGCGTGACGGCGACGCGCGCGACGACGGCCTCACGGTGCGGCTCGCTCACCTGATCGACGGCGAGGAACGTGAGCGTGTAGGCGCCGACCTCGGTCTTCTCGCCCACGCGCAGCTGCGCCTCGCGGCTCGTGCCCATCGTGCTGCTGACCGCGATCGCCACGATCACGACGGCCGCGCCGGCGTGCACGAGGTATGACCCGAAGCGGCGACGGCCGCGCAGGAAGCCCGCCTCGACGAGGGCACGCCCCAGGCTCTCGCCGTGAGCAGCGCGACGGCGCGCCAGCGGCCGCCACAGCTCACGCAGCGTCACCTGCGCGGTGTACCCGCCGAACGCGAGCGCCACGAGCGTCCACGGCCGGCGCACCCCGAGTGTCGCGCCAAGGGCGGCGAAGAGCGCGGCGCCGACGAGCGGAGGCACGAGCGCCTGGCGCACCTGCAAAGGCGTCGCCCGGCCCCACGGCAGCGCCGGCCCCACGCCCATCAGCAGCAGCAGCGCGACTCCGAGCGGCACCGCCATGCGGTCGAAGTAGGGGCGGCCGACGCTCATCTGGACTCCGCGCAGCGCCTCGACCAACAGCGGAAACAGCGTGCCCAGAAGGATCGTGAAGGTGAAGAGCACGAAGACCAGGTTGTTGACGAGGAAGAACGCGTCACGGCCGAGCGCGGGCTCGATCGTGCCTTCCGCGCCGAGCCGGTCGATCCGCAGCGCGAGGAGAGCGATCGACCACACGAGCGCCAGCACCAGGAAGACCAGGATCGTCGGCCCGATGGCGCTCTGCGTAAAGGAGTGCACGGAGTTGAAGACGCCGGAGCGCGTCATGAACGTGCCGAGAATGGTGAGCAGGAACGTCGCCAGCACGAGCGTGACGGTCCAGCCCTTGAGGACGCCCTTCCTCTCGGTGAGAAGAGCCGAGTGCAACGCCGCCGTTGCCGTGAGCCACGGCAGGAAGGACGCGTTCTCGACGGGGTCCCACGCCCAGTAGCCGCCCCAGCCCAGCACCTCGTAGGCCCACCAGCCGCCGAGCACGATCGCCACCGTGAGGAACGTCCACGGCAGCATGAGCCAGGTGCGCAGCGGGCGCAGGAAGTCGTGACCCAGGTGGCCCGTGAGCAGTGCCGCCGACGCGAGGCCGAAAGGAATCGTCATTCCGACGAAGCCCAGGTACAGGAAGGGCGGGTGAATGGCCATCAGCAGGTGGTTCTGGAGCAGCGGGTTCGGCCCCGGCCCTTCCGCGGGCACCGGCGACACCGTCTGGAACGGCTGGGCCGGACCCGCGAGCAGGAAGGCGAAGAACGCGCCGCACGCGAGCCACACGGCCACTGCCCACGGCATGTACTCGGGATGCCGGTCACGGTTCGCCCACGTCGCGACGCCCACGTAGGCGCCGATCACGAGGCCCCAGAAGAGGATCGACCCTTCGAGCGAGGACCACAGGCTGACGACCGCCACCCAGTTGGGGATGGCGCGCGATCCCACCTGGGCCACGTAGCCGACGCTGAAGTCGCGTGCCAGCAGTGCCCAGACCATCAGCCCGTTGGCGGCGATCATCGCCAGCGCGAAGAGATAGGCCAGCCGGCGCGTCCAGACCCAGCCGGCGGCGGATCGGCGCACCGCGGTCGCCGCTCCCAGCACGGCCCCGGTCGTGGACACGAGGAGGGCGAACAGGACGAGGCTGCGGCCGATCGCGGCGATCACGGCGTGGGCCGGGCGAGGGGCGGCGCGGCGGGAGCGGCCACCGGTCCCCCGGTGCGCCCGTCGCCGTCGCGGACGCTGCGCATCAACTCGTCGATCGCGGCCTGCTCGCCGTCGCTCGGGGCGCGGTACTCGTTGCCGTGGGAGACCATCAGCCGGTGGCCCTCGAAGTGGCCGGCACGGGTGAGCGTCCCCTCCACCACGACCCCGATCCGCTCGCGGAACATCTGCGGCGGCACGCCGCTGCACTTCACGTGCGTGAGCGCGCCCGCGCGGTCGACCACGTCGAACTCGACGCCCGAGGCGCCCGGCGCGCGCCGGATCGAGCCGTCGGCCACCAGGCCGCCGAGCCGGATCGTGGCGCCGATCGCCTTGTCGCCCGCGGCGTGCAGCTCCGTGGGGCCCCAGTAGTAGACGAGGTTCTCGCCGATCCCGCCGAGGCTGATGGCCAGCAAGGCCAGCGCTGCCACGACCAGGGCCGCGAGCGTGAGCCCTCGTCGCTTCCCGCCCCAGAGCATCGCCCCGGTCGGCGGCAAGGAAGCATGGCTAGAGGACGGCGTCGCGGCGGGATCGCTCCCGCCGGTAGCGCCACCAGACGGAGAAGGCATACCCCAGCAGTATAACGGCGCTCACCGAGTAGGCCGCGATCACGTACTCCCAGCCGCCCGCGATCACTCCGCTCATCGCTTGCCCCCGGTAGATGGTCCGCCATACGGAGGGGGCTTGCCCCCGGTAGATGGTGCGCCATACGGAGGGGGCGTGCCCCCGGTAGATGGTCCACCATACGGAGGGGGCGTCGCTCCGGCCACGGCGGCCACACGGCTCGGCGGCGGTGGGGGGGCGATCTCGGCTTCGCGTCGCAGCCAGGCGAGGCGCGCGCGCAGCTCGACGAGGCCGGCCATCAGGAACAGCACGCCGAAGGCGTTGATCCGCAGCGGCCAGTGGAACGCGCGCGACACCGTCTCGGGCGTCGACTGGACCTGGTGGAGCGAGTTCCACCAGCGCACCGAAAAGTAAACGAGTGGCACGTCGGCGTAGGCGATCACGACAGCCACCGCGGACCAGACGGCGCGCTTCACCGGGTCGTCCACGAACTGCCGCAGCGCCAGGATCCCGCCGAACGCAAAGAGCAGCACCGCGGTGGTGGTGAGGCGCGGGTCCCAGTCCCACCACACGCCCCACGTCGGCCGCGCCCAGATCGATCCCTGGATGCACACCAGCCCCGAGAGCACGACCCCGGCTTCGATCGCGGCCTCGAGCCGGGCGTCCCACGCCCAGCCGCCGCGCAGCAGCGAGACGAGCGCGCAGACGAACGCGAAGCTCAGCACCAGCATCGCGTTCCACGCGGTGGGGACGTGGACGTACATGATGCGCTGGACCTCGCCCATGTAGGTTTCGCGCGGGGCGAAGAACAGTCCCCAGGTCGAGCCCCAGAGGAGGAGGGCGAGCCCCAGCCCGCCCACGACGAACGGCCAGCCGGACTTCCCCATCGTCAGCCCTTCCCCATCGTCAGCTCTCAGTCCTCGACCACGCGCTCGAACACGAGCCCGCACAGCGACCAGTAGACGGCGTCGAAGGCCACGAGCAGCATCGTCCAGGCTGCGAGCTGGCCCATCGGATCGCCCAGGATCAGGAGCGCCGTCGCCTTCACCGCCGCGAGCAGCGCGGGCACGACCAGCGGGAAGAGCAGCAGCGGCAGCAGCGTATTGCGGGCTCGGACCTGCGCGGTCATCGCGGCGTAGAGGGTTCCGGGCGCCGAGAGGCCGGCCGCACCGAGCACGATGATGCCGAGGAGCGCCGGCACCCGGGCCGTGGACGCATCGTACAGCACCACCATCACCGGCACGAGGCCCGCGCCCAGCAGCGTGAGCTGCAGCAGGTTGGCGACGGCCTTGCCGTAGTAGAGCGCACGCGGGTCGGCGGGCAGCAGCAGCAGGCCTTCGAGCGCGCGCTGGGCCATCTCGCTCTCGAAGCTGTCGGCGAGCGCGAGCGTCGACGCGAGCAACAGCGCGAGCCACAAGAAGCCCGCGGAGTGCTGCCGGAGCGCGGCCGCGTTCGGGCCGATCGCGAAGCTGAACAGCAGCAGCGCGGAGGCGCCGAAGACGAATACGGCGATGAGCTGCGCCCGCGTCCGCCACTGCAGCAACAGGTCCTTGCGCAGCGCCGCGGCGAACGGGCTCACGGGACGCCGCTCCCGCCCGGCGCATCCGCGGGCATGAGCGCGGCCGGCCCGCTCCATGCGAGGCGGCCCTCCTCGAGCAGCAGCGCGCTGTCGCAGAGGGCCCGGCCGCGGTCCACGAGGTGCGTCGCCATGATCACGGTGGCCGCCCTCGACCGAAGCTCGGAGATCACGCGG
>Ga0247727_10014272_pt1 | contig 13237 bp, 13 predicted proteins | sample WisWelCaveWW1625_FD_202498 | JGI IMG/M metagenome (GOLD analysis project Ga0247727, IMG submission 202498) | Biofilm microbial communities from Wishing Well Cave, Virginia, United States - WW16-25 | ecosystem: Environmental > Aquatic > Deep subsurface > Groundwater > Cave microbial mat | place... | reverse complement strand
CCACCCGCCAACGTCACTGCAACGTAGAGCAGCGTTTGAAAAGGAGGTAGGTGACTATGTTGATGGATTACGTGCAACAAGGCGGTCCGGTCATGTATCCGTTGTTGGCATGTTCGGTGATCGCGCTGACGGTGGTAACGGAGCGGCTGATCTTTTGGATGCGGATGCGGCGGGCCAAGGAGCCGGAGAAAGTGAAGCAATTGCTGCGTCTGGTGCGGCAGGGGAGTTACGAACAGGCGTGTGAGCTGGGGCGCGCCGGTCACGATCCGATCCTTCAGGTGCTGGCGTGTGGGGTGGTGGATCGAGCGTTGGCACCCAATCTCTCGATGGAGGCGCAGGCTAAGGAGGAGGTTGCCCGGATGGATCGCTATCTGGTGCTCCTTGATACGGTGATCACGTTGGCGCCGCTGCTGGGAATCTACGGGACGATCACTGGTATCATCCGGGCGTTCGGCTTCTTGAGTGCGGCTGGAGTGCCGGATCCGCGATTGGTAGCAGCCGGTATCGCCGAGGCGTTGATCACCACGGCGGCGGGGCTCACCATCGCGATTCCCGCGATCGCCTGCTACAACCACTTTGTGCGGCGGATGCAGCAGGTGGCGCAGGAGATCGAGCGGCACGCGACGGCATTGGAGCTGTTACTGCAGCAGCAGCGGGTGGACGGGGGCAGCCGGGTGCTTCCGGTTGCTATCGCCGGCGATGCGGCAGAGTTGTCGCTCGCGGGGACGGTTGAGGGGGTAGGGCGATGAAGGTGGCATTGCCGCCTCGTCGTCAGGCGCGTGTGGAGATGATTCCGCTCATCGACACGTTCTTTCTGTTGCTGGCATTCTTCATCTCCAGCGTGATGTCGATGTCAGTGCTCGGGGGGATTCCGGTCGAGCTGCCGCAGGTGGCGGCTGCCGTCAAGCTCGACCCGCAGGAGATGGCGATTGTCACGGTGACGCGCGAGGGGGCGGTTGAGCTCGATGGTGTGTTGATAGGGATGGAGGAGTTGGCAGGTCGTCTGCGGAGCGATCCGCGCGCAGACCGATTGCGCGTGGCTGTCAGAGCTGATCGTCAAGTCTTGGTTGAACGGTTGCTGGAGGTGATGAGTGTGGTGCGTGAGTCAGGAATCCGCCGCGTCGGCTTGTTGACGGTGCCGCATCGTATGGAGGAGGTGGCGGTACCATGAACCGTGATTTGGCAATGGGTGCGACAGTTGCGGTGATGGTGCATGTGCTGCTCTGTGTGCTGGTATTGCAGGCGCAGGGTGCTACGGTCGATGTCGCGCGTGGCCTCACCAGTCTGGAAGTGGAGCTGATCGCAGCCGCTGAGGTAGCGTCCGTGCCGGACGAGGTGCTGGCACCCAAGGAGCAGCCCGTGATGCCTGCGGCGGATGATCCATGGTCATCGGAGGAGCGGCCGGTAGAGGTGGCGTCTCCGCCGCAGCCGTCGGAGTCGGCGGTCGGGCAGGGCGCGTTCATCGAGGCGACGTCTCATGGGATAGCGAACCGCTCACCAGTGTATCCATGGGTGGCGCGGTTGCGGGGTTGGGAAGGAGTTGTGGTGCTGCAGGTGATGGTGGAGGCTAGCGGTCGTGTCGAACGCGTGGGGGTGGCGCAGAGCTCCGGTTATGCACTGTTGGATCGCGCGGCGCTCGAGGCGGTGGAGCGATGGATGTTTACCCCGGCCACGCGCTACGGACGGTCCGTGTCGTCGGAGGTGGAGTTGCCCGTACGGTTTCGTTTATCGTCATCACATGGAGGAGCATCATGAGGTCGGTCTATCGGCAGGGAAGGCGGTTGTGGTATGGTATCGCGTTGTCGGTGATGCTGGCAGCGCTGGGCGGTTGTGTGACGACCGGGCGGGATCTGCGGTCGGAGGATCGGACGATTCCGGTGACCGTCAGCGTTGATTTCGGCCCGGCTGATAAACCGGCGCGTGAAGAAACGTTGCACGTGAATCCGGGCTCGACGCCGAAAGATGTGGTCTCGATTCTCTATCCGGTGCAGAGTGGAGCGGCGTGTTGCGACACCCGCGAGGTGGCGGGGATCGATGGAGTGCGGGTGGATCCCGCGAACAATCGGTGGTGGAAGTGCCGGCTGAATGGCTCCACCAAGGTCGGTCCCTTTCGAACTGTGTTGAAATCCGGAGATCGCGTCGAATGGACGTATTTCGAACAGTCGCAGTAGTTGGTTGTCTAGCTTTCTCGTGGGTGGCGCCCGCTTGGGCAGGTGACGTGCGTGGTGTTGTACGTTTGGACGGTCCGGTCCCGGCTCCAAAGGTGTTGACGGTTGAGCCCAAGAAGGCCGGTGACTCGCTGGATGCGTGCGGCGATCATGCCAGAGTATCTCAGCGGCTGGTGGTGGATCCCAGCGGAGGTGTGCAGCATAGCGTCGTCTGGCTACAGGCGGCGTCACCGGATGGGCAGGTGGCCGCGAAGAGCGCAGCATCCAACGACGTGGCCGTGTTGGATCAGCAGCGCTGTGAGTTTGTGCCGCACGTCATGGTGATCCCATCATCGGTGCCCTTGGTGATTCGCAACTCAGATCCGGTGCGGCATAATGTGCGAATCTTCCATGACGGGATGATGCTTATGCACCGATGGCAGCAGGCGAAAGCCGATGAGATCGAGTGGCGGTTCGAGCAAGGTGGCCGGTATCTTGTGCGCTGCGGCATTCATCCGTGGATGCACGCATGGGTTGTGGTGGCGGACCATCGGTATTATGCGGTGACGAATGCTGACGGCAGCTTCTCGATTCCTGAGGTGCCGGATGGGCAATATGTCTTGCGGGTGTGGCATGAAACGTTGGGGGAGCGGGAGGAGACGATTCGTGTTGGGGCGGACGGCGAAGACGTCACAGTGAGATTTGCACAGGGAGGGGGGTCCGAATAATGGTGGTGAATCTGGTGTTGGCAATGGTTTCAGGGTTGGTTGCGGCGCGGTGGCATCATGGGGTTGGCATCGCTCCGATGCTGGCGGGGTTGCTCTGCGCCTCGTGTTTTCTGCGTCGTCGGGATATGGTGGTGGTCGGCGTGGGTGCCGTATTGGTGCGTGATGTGCTGGTGGGCGTGAGCGTGTTCACGCTGGTCCGGCTGGTAGCTGTTCTGGGTGTGGTCGGTATTTTGTGGGTATTGCGCGTGCGCCCCACATTCCGTTCGTTGTTGACCGGGCTGGTCGCATCGTCACCGATCTACCATTTGGTGCTGGCGGTGGGAGACTGGTTGACGCAGACATGCATCAAGGCACCGTTGACGCCACAGGGGTTATGGACGTCGTTGGCAACCAGTATGCCGTACTTCCAACGGTCGTTCCTCAGCGATGTCGTGTGGGCGAGTGTCTTCCTGAGTGTGTATGCGCTGCTGGGATATGCGGTCGTGTTGCGGTGGCCATCGGTGTTGCCGCTGCCGCAGGCGGCAAAGAGTTGACGATACCGGCTGTGCGTATCAGGTCGTAACGTCTGGAGAACATAGTGCGGATCTGCTCGTTTTTTCCGACAGCCACGGAGCTACTTGATGCCATCGGCGCAGGACGCCAGATCGTGGGGCGGAGCCAGCATTGTAGCTATCCACCCGGTGTTGTGAGCCGACCGATCATTGTGCGGAGCCGGATCGCCTCGGGCCAGTTGTCGAGCCGAGGCATCGATCAGGCTGTCAAAGCACTCCGCCGTCGTGGCGAGCACCACTATCGAATCGATGTGTCGCTGCTGAGACGGTTGAAACCTGATCTGGTGGTGACGCAGGAGCTCTGTAACGTGTGTGCTGCCAGCCATCCGGAGGTCATGGAGGCGATCCGGCAGCTACCCAGCAGGCCGCGGGTCGCGTCGGTCAGTGCGGGCCGGATCGACGAGTTATTTCAGTCGATCGTAGCGCTAGGTCGGGCAACGGGGCGAAGTCGTCAGGCCGCGACGTTGAACGCTCGGATGCGGCGTGAGATTGGGGTGATGCAGCGTTTGGTCAGGCGATCGTCTGCGAGGCCGAGGGTGTGGTGTGTGGAATGGCTTGATCCGTTGATGGCGGCTGGGCATTGGGTGCCGGAGATGGTGGCCATCGCTGGCGGCAGCGATGGCTTGGGGAAGCCGGGGCAGAATTCTCCCAAGGTCACATGGGATGCGATCCGGCGGTACGATCCTGAAGTGGTTCTCGTGATGCCATGTTCCTTCTCGATCACGCGGACGGTACGCGAGTTTCCGCTACTGGCTCAACGCTCTGGATGGACTCGGCTGAGCGCGGTGAAGGCCGGACGCGTCTTCGCCGTGCAGGGGGCATTCTTTCACCATCTTGGGCCGCGGTTGATATCGGGAATACAGTTGATGGCATCGCTCTTTCATCCCGCGTTGTTTCCAGCGCCTGCTTCGCACGACGCCGTGGCGTTGGTCCGATGAGCTGGACGGCCGAGGATCGAGCGCCGCGGCAGCATGCGGAGCAAGCGGCCGCTACGCGCAAGGGGCTCATCATCCTATATACGGGCGATGGCAAGGGGAAGACGACCGCCGCGCTGGGGCTGGCGTTTCGGGCGTTGGGTCGTGGGTGCCGGATCGCCATGGTGCAGTTCATCAAGGGAAAGTGGCAGACTGGCGAGGCGATGTTTGCCGAATCGCTCGCCGACCGCATCGATTTCTTTACGATGGGCGACGGATTCACCTGGATCACGCAGAATTACGAGCAGGACGTCGCCAGCGCCAGGCGTGCGTGGGCCAAGTGTCTGGATCTTCTCACCAATACACGCTATCAAGTCGTGGTCTTCGACGAGCTCCTCTATGTGCTCAAATATAACTTCCTGAGCGTGGAGGAGGTGCTGGAGGGGCTAACGCGCAAGCCGCCGATGACACACGTCGTGCTGACGGGACGCGGTGCCCCCGATGCGCTGATCGCTGCCGCTGACCTCGTGACTGAGATGCGTGAGATCAAGCATCCGTATCAGAGTGGTATGAAGGCCCAGCCCATCGTCGATTATTAGTGCCGATGGCCGGTTTTGTTCCGGTTATCAGGTCGGGATGAGTCGCGGTTGGTTTAGCGAGGACGATCGTGTTGGCAAGTTGTGTCGGTTGCTCGATTTGATCTTTTGTGTTACGAATCACGATTCACGAACGACGAATCACGGTCTTCTTGCGTCGCGCGCCGATTCTGATACCATACAGCACACGATGACTCGAAGTGGGTGGCGGGCGCTGCGGCGTGCGGCGGTGTTGTGGACGGCTATCGGGATTCTGTGGATACCGGTAGGGACGCTGGCTTCGGAGTCGTCACCCGATGTCGCGCCGTCGCTCGGCGAGGTCTACAGCTACCAGCCGACGATCGGCGGTGTGATTCAGGAGTTGGAAGAAGAAACCGAGACGTATCGCCGCTACAGCGTACGCATCCCGGCGTCAGTCCGCAGCGGTATCGCCCGCGACCGGTGGGTGCTCGTCGATTACTACCAACCACGGCAGCCGCCGCCCTATCAGGCGGTCGTGGTACTGCCGCATCTCTCCGGCGGCATGCGTATCGAACGCTACATGTGCCGCGGTTTCGCCCGGCAGGGGATCGCGGCACTTCAGGTGCAGGCGCCCTACCATGTGCTGAATCCCTTTGAACGTGAAACAGACTGGTTGCAGCAGGCGGCTAACACCGGCGATCTGGTGGAGATCGTGCAGCTGGTACGGCAGGCGGTGATTGATGCCCGCCAGGTGGCCGACTGGCTCGATCGTCAGCCGCAGATCGCGCCGAAACATTACGGCATCATGGGCATTAGCTTCGGTGGCAACGTGGCGGTGTTGGTGGCTGGGGTCGATCGGCGCTTTGGATCGGCGGCCTACCTGTTGAGCGGTGGCGACCTGGCTCGTTTGGTGAAGGAAAGCGATGTCACGATGCGCGTGCGCAGCCGGCTGCAGGAGAAAGGTATCTCTGCCGAGGATGTGGGGCGCATCTGGTGCTTGATCGATCCGTTGAATGCCGCGCCGGTAGCTCGTGTCGTTCCGACCATCATGGTGAATGCCAAGTTCGACCAGACGATTCCCAAGGCATGCTCCGATGCGCTCTGGCAGGCGCTCGGCCAGCCGAGCCAGATCTGGCTGGTGGCCGATCATACCTCCGCTAGTCTCTACGCTTACTTCGTGCGGTTCCGGTTGATCCGGCACTTCCGCGACACACTGCTGTAAAGTGCCCCTCGTCTTTCCCCTTGCCCGTATCGTTTGCATTGTGTATATTCAACAGTGTGAATGATATTCGTCACACGCCTCATAGACTTGCCGGAGTGGTGACAGCGTGATGGGCGATGCTGTTGACCTGAGCCGTCGCATGGTTGAGTTGCTGCCGTCGATCATCCGCGAGTTCACCCGACGCGAGACACACGCCTTTGCCCGTGGGCAGATCAGCGTGCCGCAGATGTTGATCCTGGAGTTGCTGCAACGACGAGCAACGTGCATCATGAGTGAACTGGCGTCGTCCCTGTCGATTACCACCAGCGCGGTGACCGGGTTGGTGGATCGGATGGAGCGGGGCGGGCTGGTGCGTCGGGTGCGAGATCCAAAGGATCGGCGCGCGATTCGTGTCAAGGCAACGGCCAGGGGCGTGACGATCATTCGGGAGGTTCTGCGGCAGAAGGAGCGGAATTTTCAACGGGTGCTGGATCGATTGCCGGCGCCGAAGCGCAGAATGTATCTGCAGCTGTTAGAGGATATTCATCGCGTGCTGAAGGAGCAGCCGGTGCCATGAACAAGGTGATGTATTGGGCGGCTGCCTGTTGGATCGGTGCGTCGGCGGTAGTTGGGCAGCCGGTGCTGGCTGTTGAAGAGGCCGTCGATGACTCGGCGGTTGCGCCAGTGGAGCAGGCAGCTTCGGTCGAGGCGCTGTTGGTGGATGCTGATGCGGGAGATGCATCCTCTGTTGCTGGGTTGAAGGGAGAGAGTGTCGGAGCTTCGCAGCCGCTCACCTTCCAGGAGTGCTACCGTCTGGCGTTGGATCGGAGCGAGGAGTTGCGCATTCGTGATGAGTCCATCGCGCAGACGAAGGCGAAATACCAACAGGCATTAAGTGGCGTTCTTCCACGGCTGAGTTTCAAGGCGACTGAGTTCCGTCAGGATGCGTCGGGCTCAGATACGTTCACGCTTCGCTCACGGCCTTCCAAGTATTTCACGTTGTCCCAGCCGCTGTTCAAGGGATTCAAGGAGTTTTCGGCGATGACAGCAATGCGGGCGGAGGAGTCGCAGCGTCGTCTGGAGCGGCGGAGGGCGGAGGAGCTGCTCTATCTCGAAGTCGCTGAGGCGTTCTTTGCCATCGAGCGGCATCGAGAGGAGTCGGCGATTTTGCAGGAGTCGGAGCGATTGGCGCAGGAGCGGGTGGTGGAGTTGCAAGAGCGGGAGCGATTGGGCAAGTCACGCGCCAGCGAGGTGGCTAGCGCTCAGGCGCATCTGAAGAGCGTGCAGGCCGATCGGGCCGCTGTGCGGGGGCGTCTTGATGAGGCGAGAGAGTTACTCGGATTCCTGATCGGTCGGTCGGGCGATTGGGAGACGGCGGGAGGTTCGACAGGATTACCGGATGATGTTGCACCGGTCGAGGTGTATCTGGCGCACCTGCCGGAGCGTGTCGATGTGCAGGCGTCGAACGAGGCGGTGACGGTCACTCGGCAGGAGGTGCGTGTCGCCGGAGCTGATCGGTGGCCATCGGTGACGGCGGATGCCAACTACTACACGCAACGCGAGGGATTCTATGAGCCGATCGACTGGGATGCGACGCTGACGGTCACGGTGCCGATCTTTCAGGGAGGGCAGTCCGCCGGGGCGGTGAAGGAGGCGCAGTCGTTGGCGAAGCAGGCGGAGTTGGTGGCGGAGCAGATGCACCGTGATGCCGAGCGGGATATTCGGACGGCGCATGCGCAGACGGTGTCCAGTCGCGCAGAGGTAGAGGCGTTCGCGCAGGCCGTGAGTGCTGCCGAGGAGGACTATCGTATCCAGATGGAGGAGTACCGCTTGGGGTTGGTGAACAATTTGCAGGTGCTGGAGGTGCTCGATCGTCTGCAGCAGGCGCGACGGGATCTCGCCGAGGCACGTGCCCGGGCGCATGTGGATCAGGTACGTCTTGCCGTAGCGACGGGGGGCGTGTCGTGAGTTTGTCGACGACCTCGATCAAGAATCCGGTGTTTGCCTGGATGCTGATGGCGGCGCTCATCGTCTTCGGGTGGATTGGTTTCACTCGCATGGGGGTGAGCCAGCTGCCGGATGTCGATTTCCCGGTACTCTCGGTGCGGGTGACGTATGAAGGAGCGGCTCCGGTCGTCATGGAAACCGACCTCGTGGACGTCATCGAGGAGTCGGTCATGACGATCCAGGGGATTCGGGAGGTCTCCTCGTCTGCGCGGCAGGGGCAGGCGACGATCACCGTTGAATTCGATCTCGACAAAGACATCGACGTCGCGCTGCAGGAGGTGCAGACCAACATCGCCCAAGCGCAGCGTCGGCTGCCGGATGACATGGATCCAGCGATCGTCAGCAAGACCAACCCGGAGGACCAACCAATCATGTGGATTGGTATCTCCGGCGATCGGCCGAAGCGCGACTTGATGGAGTACGTGCAGGATCATCTCAAGGATCGGTTCCAGACGATCAATGGTGTTGGCGAGATCTTCCTCGGAGGATTCCTGGAGCGGAACCTGCGCGTCTGGCTTGATGCCGCGAAGTTGGAGGAGTACCAGATCACGGTAGAGGATGTGATCGCGTCGATCCAGCGCGAGCACCAGGAATTGCCGGCTGGGCGCATCGAGACGATGGAGCATGAGCTGAATGTCCGCGCGATGGGCGAAGCGCTCAGCATGGAGGAGTTCGGTCAGATCGTTATCGCGCAGCGTGGAGGTAGTCCGGTCTACAAGCCGATCTATCTCAAGGATGTCGCGACGATCGAGGACGGTCTTGCCGATGAGCGACGGATCGCTCGCATCATGGGGAAGACGGCGGTCGGACTCGGCATTCGGAAGCAGCGGGGCGCCAACGCGGTTGAGGTCGCGCACAAAGTCAAGGCGCGGCTGGAAGAGGTGAAGCAGCAGCTGCCGCAGGATCTGGAGATCGGCATCAACTTTGATCGGTCACAGTTCATCGAGGATTCGATCAGCGAGCTGAACTTCACGCTGGTGTTGTCGGCGATCCTGACCTCGCTGGTCTGTTGGGCATTCCTCGGCTCGTGGGGATCGACGGTGAACGTCCTGCTGGCCATTCCAACGTCGATTATCGGCACGTTCTTCTTCCTCAACGTCATGGGCTTCACGCTCAATACCTTCACGATGCTTGGGCTGTCGCTGGCGGTCGGCGTCGTCGTTGATGATGCGATCATGGTGCTCGAAAATATCGTCCGGTATCAGGAGCGTGGCGAGGGGCGGGTGCGGGCAGCGCTGCTGGGATCGAACGAGATTAGCTTTGCGGCGTTCGCTGCTACCGTTGCCGTCATCGCAATCTTTCTGCCGGTGGCGTTCATGCAGGGAATTGTCGGGAAGTTTTTCTTCCAGTTTGGTGTCACGGTATCGATCGCGGTGGCGCTGTCGCTTCTCGAGGCGCTGACGCTCACGCCGATGCGGTGCTCGCAGTTCCTGACGGTGACGGAGCAACGGTCGCGCTTCGGTCATTGGGTGGATGCTGGGTTCGACCGCTTGGCGCGCGGCTACCGCTCGTTGTTGGTGCGGTCGCTGCGCGTGCGGTGGCTGGTGATTCTCGGTGCCGTGGCGGTGTTCGTCGGGTCGTTTGCGCTGCTCAAGCCGTTGCGGAAGGAGTTCGTGCCGCCGCAGGATCAGAGCATGTTCCTCTGCCGCATTCAGACCCCGGTTGGTTCATCGATTGACTTCACGAGCGAGCGGTTCAAGCAGGCCGAAGCGTTTATCATGAGTCGACCCGAGGTGCGTCGTTACTTCGGAGCCATCGGTGGGTTCGGTGGCGGCGAGGTGAATACCGGTATTCTCTTCGTGGTGTTGCATCCGCCGCGCGAGCGTGCCGTGGTGCCTCCGGCGAAGCATCGACTGACTCAGCAGGAGTTGATCGCCGTTTGTCGCAAGGCGCTCAACGAGATTCCCGATGTGCGGGCGTACGTGCAGGATTTGTCTCAGAGCGGGTTCACGGCCGAGCGTGGTTTCCCGGTGGAGTTCACGGTGCGGGGGCCGGAGTGGGGGGCGCTGGCCAGTCATACCAAGGACATCAGGCGGCGGATGGAGGCGACCGGACTGATGGTGGACGTCGACTCCAACTATGAGGAGGGGATCACCGAAGTGCAGGTGGTGCCAGATCGCGTCAAGGCGGCAGAGCGTGGCGTCAGCGTGGCGGCGATCGCGCGGACGATCAACGCGACGATCGGGGGCGAGCGAGTGGCCAAGTATACGCGCGGTGGTCGTCGCTATGATGCGCGAGTGCGGCTGCGGCCGGAGGATCGGGCGCAGCCATCGGACATCGGCCGTCTGTGGGTGCGCAACAACCGCGGCGAGTTAATTCAGCTGTCTGATGTGGTACGGTTGGAGGAGCACGAGGCGCTGCAGACGATCACGCGGCGAGGTCGAGAGCGGGCGATCAGCGTCTATGCGAACGTGGCTGCCGGTAAGTCTCAAACCGATGCGATTCGGGCGGTGGAGCAGATCGCGAAGGAAGTGTTGCCGGAGCACTACTTCCTCGTCCTCAGTGGCAGCGCTCAGACGTTCCGCGAGGCATTCACGAGTCTCCTCTTCGCATTGTGCCTGGGGATCGTTGTGTCGTACATGGTGTTGGCGTCGCAGTTCAACAGCTTCGTGCACCCCCTCACGGTGCTGCTGGCGCTCCCGTTCAGCATCTCGGGCGCGTTCGTGGCGCTCTTGATGTCGAATCAGTCACTCAATCTCTACAGCTTCATTGGGTTGATTCTGTTGATGGGGTTGGTCAAGAAGAACTCGATCCTGCTCGTTGAGTTTACCAATCAGATTCGGGCGCGCGGCACCGGCGTGCACGATGCGCTCTTGGAGGCGTGTCCGATCCGGCTGCGGCCGATCATCATGACATCGCTCTCCACGATCGCCGCAGCAGTTCCGCCGGCGCTGGCGATCGGGCCGGGTGCCGAGACGCGCATCCCGATGGCCGTCGCGGTCATGGGCGGCATGATCTTTTCCACGCTGCTGACGCTCTTCGTCGTGCCCTGCGCCTACAGTCTGCTCGCCCGTGTCGAGCGGAAGCCGCCTGCCGAGCTGGCGCACCTGGTCGATGCTGAGACGGAGCAGTCGCCGCATCCCCAATCTGCTGGTTGAGGTGAGCACGCAAGCTCTTGTGGCCGGTCGACGGCGTGCGGTGTGTCTTAGCGAATGCGGATCGGCAGGATGACCATCGGCAAGCCAGCAAAGCGGATTCTTCGCAAGATAGCGTACGCCATCTCGTTGTGCAGTATCTTGTGGTACCATTGTGAATTCTCGAACATCAGTTCTCCGGCAAAGAAGACGCAACGAGGATACTTCTTCGCTGCTTCGATGCAGAGTTCCGAAGCCGTTTCGACCACTTCAGCCCCTATCTGGTATTCGCTCGTTGCCGGAACCCCCATGTTCTTGGCGAACTCGGCGTAGCTCTTCAGCGTTTCCTCCGTTCGTTTCGTCAGGACGTCGATATGATGTCCTCCTTTGAAGAACTCTGACGTGACCACGCCGACCGTGAGGAACACGACGTTCTTAAACGTCTCCGGGAAGTGTCGGAAGATGTTCAAGAGGATATGAATGCCCAGACCGCTGTAACCACCCATGAGGATTACGGCCGTCGGCTGCTCGGGGTTGAGCTCGGGCGTGCGCGTATCGAGTGCGACGGGCAGGTCTTCAAACGTTCTATTGATCTGCTTAATGGCTGATGCTACGTGACGGTAGTGTCTCCGAATCAGGAAACAGAGTCCGATACACGCGATTGTGATCAACGCCGTGACCCACGCGCCTTCTCCGAACTTCTCGATCACCATGACCCATAGAATGGAGAAGCAGAGAATGAACCCGATGGTGTGGATCGCCAGGTCTTTTTTCCACGTCGGTTCTGTCTTGCGGTGTTTGAGCCAGAAGCTGATCATGCCGATCTCGGACAGCGAGAACGTCAGGAACACATTGACGCTGTACATCACCACGAGTATCCCGATATGTCCTCTCGTGTACGCCAGCGTGACCATGGCAGCGAGTCCGAATAGCAGGATGCCATTCTGACTGGTGAGACGGTCTGAGACGGCGGCGAAACGACGTGGTATCCAAGAATCCGTCGCCATATTAGCCATTACGCGAGGGCCATCGATGAACCCCATTTGTGCTGCGACCAGGAGCAGGACGGCCTCGGAGGCAATGGTGATGAGGACCAGCAGCGTGCCTATCTGGAGTCCGCCCCATTGCATGTTGCCCCAGAGTTCCTTGGTCAGCGCGGCGTTTAACGTTTGCCCCTCGACCGGGCGGACTCCAACCAGCATATAGCAGAGGAGTAATCCGCCGGCAGTAAAGGCGAGGGACATTGCCATATAGGTCATGGTGCGTTTGCCCGTCTCAACTTTCGGCTCTCTCAAGATGCCGACGCCATTCGATACCGCTTCGATCCCCGTGTACGTGCCACCACCGAGCGAGTAGGCATGCAGGAAGACGAGAAAGAGTCCCCATCCTCCCAGTTGAGTCAATCCGGATTGGAAGCCATAGTGAACGTCCTGGGCGACCATCGAGACCCGAGGGAGGTGAACGAGGATGCCGCCAAGAATCAGAAGGACATGCGTACCGACAAACGTCAGAAAAATCGGAATCAAGCAGTTACCGATTCTTTCACGCCACGCAAGTTCATGACGATCAAGAACGCGATCGCGGCGAATTCGACGGGTAGTTTCCAGTGGTGGAGCGACGGGGGGAGCAGACTGAAGAGGGCATCGCCTTCTCCGGCGATGGACACGGTAATGGTGAGAATGTAGTCAACAATCAGCGCACATCCCGATACCACGCCAGCCGGTTTACCGAGCAATTCCGTGGCCACGACGTATCCTCCGCCTCCTGCTGGAAAGTGTTCGATGATGCGGCTGTACGCATACGAGATGATAAACACGGTTGCAGCAGTGGCGATCACCAGCGCGATCGCAAGATACGTGTGCTGGCCAAGTGTGCGGTAGGCTTCTTCCGGGCCATAGGCAGATGACGACAAGCCATCGGCGCCTAAGCCGACCCAGGCCAGCAGCGCGATCAGGGAGATTTTATGTCCGACAGAGGGGTCGTGCAGATCTCTGGCTGGGCCAAAGAGGATTTTCTTGATCTTGGAAAGAAGCGACTGAGGTAGAGCAGGTATTGCAA
>Ga0247727_10014271_pt1 | contig 13237 bp, 11 predicted proteins | sample WisWelCaveWW1625_FD_202498 | JGI IMG/M metagenome (GOLD analysis project Ga0247727, IMG submission 202498) | Biofilm microbial communities from Wishing Well Cave, Virginia, United States - WW16-25 | ecosystem: Environmental > Aquatic > Deep subsurface > Groundwater > Cave microbial mat | place... | reverse complement strand
ATCCGCGCGATGCGGCAGCGGTGCGACGTTTGTTTGAAATCAAAGGACGCGCCTTCTCCAAACCGATCCCCATCCTGGCCGCCCACCGTGCCATGCTGACGCCGTGGATCACGGGAATCTCCCCCGCGGTGGAACGCCTGATGGCCGCCTTCTGGCCCGGACCGCTGACACTCATTTTGAGAAGCGCGTCAGCGCACTCCGATCTATTGATGGCCGGCACGGGCACACTCGGCGTCCGCCTGCCCACGACGCCCTTTCTGATCCGTCTGATGGAGGGCCTGGGCCATCCGATCACGGCCACCAGCGCCAATCGTTCGGGCGGGCCCAATCCCCTCTCCGCGCGGGCCGTTGCGGCGGATTTGGGCGATGGGCTCGATCTGATCGTGGACGGCGGAGTGGCCTCCTCCCTGCCATCGAGTCTCGTGGACGTGACGGCCTCTCCCTTCCGACTGCTTCGAGAAGGGGCCATCCCGCACGCGCGGCTCGCGCCCTATCTCATCCCGCAACCCGATCGTGGCGTGCGTGCCGAACGGGATGCGCAACAAATCCCTGGCGGCCCATGACCCCCATGACCCCCATGACCCCTATGATCACCATGATCACCATGACCCCCATGGACTACCTCGATCGCCTTCAGTGGCACGGTGTGCGCCCGGGCTTGGCGCGCATGGAAACCCTCATGGGACAGGTCGGCCAGCCGCATGCCCGATTTTCCTCCGTCCACATCGCCGGCACCAACGGCAAGGGCTCCACGGCGGCGATGACGGCCTCCATCCTCCAAGAGGCGGGCCTGTGCGTGGGCCTTTACACCTCGCCGCATTTGATCCACTTCTCGGAGCGCATCCGTGTGCGCGGCATGCCCATTTCCGAGGTGGATGTGGATCGCTTGACGCGGCATCTGATGGCCATCGTCGCGGCCACGCCGTCTCTGTCGGAGATCACATTTTTCGAGTTCACCACCGCGCTGGCCTTTCTTTATTTTGCCGAGCAGGCGATTGACATCGCCGTGATTGAGGTGGGCCTGGGCGGGCGCTTCGACGCTACCAATGTCATTCTCCCGCGCGTCTGCGGCATCACGCAGATTGACCTCGATCATCAACAATACCTGGGCGAGACGCTGGCACAAATTGCCTTCGAGAAGGCGGGCATCATCAAGGCGGGCGTGCCTGTGGTCGTTGGGCGGATGCCGGAGGAGGCGTGGGGCATGATCGCGAAAAGGGCGCGGCAGCAGAATGCGCCGCTGATCCGGCTGGGTCGGGAGATGATGATCGCAGGCGATACGTCCGCGCGGTTTCTCTATCGGGGCGCGCGCGACAGGGAGGTGCGATGTCCCCTGGCCGGACGGCATCAGATGGACAACGCCGCCGTGGCCATCGCGCTGATCGAACGGCTTCAGCAGCAGGGCATGGCCCTTTCCGAGGATCACATCCTGGGCGGCATCGCCCATATCCAATGGGCAGGGAGGCTGGAGACGGTTTGCGCGCGACCGCTGATCCTGCTGGATGGCGCGCACAATCCCGCGGGCGCGCAGGCGCTGGCGCGCCATCTTGCCGACATCGCCCCACGGCACGCGGGGAAGCGCTGGATGCTCTTTGGCGCCATGCGGGACAAACACGTTGAAGCCATGATGGCGGCCCTTGCCCCTTGGGCCGACGCGGTCATTCTCACCCGGCCCGATCATCCACGCGCGGCGGATCCGGATGAATTGACGCAATGGCTTCCCGCAGGTCTGCCGTGCGCCGTTTATCGCCGTGCAACCGATGCCATCTCGGCGGTTCGATCGCGCCTGGCGGACGATGACACATTGGTGATCACCGGCTCGCTTTATCTGGTCGGCGAGGCCAAGGCCCACTTCGAGGGCGCCACTCCCTCCCGCATACGAGGATAAATGCCGGGCGCAGGGTACGGTCGTGTGGGCAGAACACAGGGAATGTCCAGCCGTCATTCCCGCTTTCTTGGAAATGACGAATGCGTTGGTCCTAGCGCGTGAACGTCAACCTATCGTTTGCTGCCATGCGCCCCATATCTCAACCTTCTGCGTTGCGGGTCCTGATCCTTTTGTCGCTCATCGCCTGGACGACCGTGTTCCTGCCGCGCGTCCGCTCCGTCTGGGGCGCCGAGCCGCGCGACGGGATAGGTGCGCTAATCGAAAATCTTCCAGGAGACGTGGCCATCCATCTGGCCGCGGACCGCCTGGAACACCTAAAAGGAGACGATGTGTATCGGGCCGAGGGATCGGTCGTGCTGACGCAAGGGGCGTTTCACCTTTCCACGGACGCGCTGCGCCTGCACAACGCCACGGGCCAGATGGACGCCGAAGGCGCCGTGCGGATCACAGATGGTCAAAATCAAATCGCCGCGGACCGCGCCGAGATGAACCTGCGCTCGCGGCTGGGCGTGCTCACACGCGCGCGGCTTTTTATGGAAGAAGAAAACTATTTTCTGACGGGGGAGCGCATTGAACGCCTGGCGGAGAATCGCTATGCGCTCTCGGACGCCACGTTCACGGCCTGCGCGGCTTGCAACCCGGATTGGCGGATCGGCGCGCGTACGCTGCGGGTGCAACCCGATGGCTATCTTGTGGCGCGCGATGTGGTTTTTTATGCCGGAGACTGGCCCATTCTTTATCTGCCGGGCTTCCTCTACCCGACGGGGACGACCCGCAAAACGGGTTTGCTGATTCCCCGCGTGGGATGGAATTTCAGCGATGGGCCGCGCTATCTCCAAGACTTCTTCTGGGCCATGGCCAAAAACCAGGACGCCACCCTCACGCTAGACCATCGAGGGGCGCGAGGCGATGGCGCGGGGCTGGAATATCGCTACGCCTTCGCGCGCGCGGGCGATGGCCGTCTCCAGGTGGACTACTTTCACGACGACCGGAAGGCCGTCCACCGCTGGGACACGCAATATGACCATGTGCAGCGGCTTTCTGACCGCATCTCGGCCCGTCTGCATTTTCGCCATTTGAACCGCAAGGATACGTTGGTGGAGATTGCAGATGAGGCCAACGAGCGCGCACAAGGCAAGATCGTCTCCGACGCCGTGCTCACCTACCGCGGCGACGCCGTGCTGACCTATCTGCTGGCGCGTTATACCCAAAACCTGACGCGTGCGGAAGATGACGTTACCGTGCAACGCCTTCCGGAGGCGGGATTCCGCTGGCAGGCGCAGACGGGGCCGTGGACTTTAGACGCGGACGGCAGCGTGGTTTATTTTTGGCGCAGGAAGGGATTGAGGATCCCCCGCGCCGACCTCAACACGCGGCTCTCTTGGCCAGCCACCCTCGCCCCCTTTACGATAACGCCGTGGGTCGGCGTGCGCGATACCTTCTATGGTCGGGGCGCCCTGGAAGACTCAAGACAAAATCGCCTCGTGTTCCCCATGGGTCTGGATGCCCAGACCGTGCGCACGCGCACCTTTGGAAACATCACCCATCGCATCCAACCCCAACTGGCCTATCAATACATCGGCGTGAAGGAAACAGCGACGTTGCCCCAGTTTGACGATATTGACGCGATCGCCGATCGTCATGCGGTCACGGCCTCCCTTGGGCAGCAGTGGCTTCAGCAAGACGATACGGGGGCGTCACGAGAGGCGGCGGCGCTGCGCCTCACGGAGACCTATCGGATTGGCGCGCCCGGCGCCGACGGCCACCTCTCTCCACTCCGGATGGAGGCGCGGACGCGGCTCACCCCGAATCTATCCGCCGACGTGGATGCGTTTTACGATGTCCAGCGGCATCGCCGGCGCCGGATGCGTGCGTGGTCCACCGATCTGCGCTGGCATCTTTCGGACATCACCCTTTCCCTCGGACAACGATACGCGCGTGGCGGGCCGATCCCCCAGCGCGGCGACCTGTTTGGCGGGCCCTTTCTCGGAGAGGGGGAAATCGTGCCGCGCACGGTATTCTGGAACGGCAGGATGACGCTGAAAATGCCTTGGGGCACGACGATGACGGCGCGCGCCGACTTTGACGCCGAAACGCGCCGGTTTGTTCAGAGCACCTACGAGGTTCAATACGCGGGGGACTGCTGGGGCATCACGCTCGGCTACGCCGATCTGCCCAATCGAAACGCGTTCTCCTTTTTGATCCACCTAAAGGGCCTGAGCCCCTCCGGCTAGGGCCTGGCCCCTCCGGTTAGGGCCGGCGAGGTCATCGTCCACCCGCCCGATGGCGCTGACGCGCCAGTCAGGCAGACGGCCGCCCGGCCTCGATGGCCACGCGGAGGGCGGCGATGGCCGCTTTGTAATCCGGCTGATTAAACACGGCGGAACCGACCACGAAGAGGTCCACGCCCGCGGCGCGCAGCCGTCCTGCGTTGGTCTCTCGAATACCGCCGTCCACCTCGATGCGCACGGCCGTGCCCATTTCGTCCATCATGCGGCGCGCCGCCTCGACCTTGCCCAGCACGCTGGGAATAAAATCCTGGCCGCCAAACCCTGGGTTGACCGACATCAGTAGCAGGAGGTCAATCTCGCCGAGGATCGCCGCAACCGACGTAACGGGTGTCGCGGGATTGATGGCAACCCCGGCCTGAATGCCCCGTTTCTTAATCCGCTGGATCGTTCGATGCAAATGCGGGCACGCCTCGATGTGCACGGTAATCGAGTCGGCGCCTCTGTCAATGAACTCCGGGATCAGGTGATCCGGCTCGACGATCATCAGATGGACATCCAGTGGCAGGCGCGTGGCCGACCGCGCGGCCTCGACCCCCATCGGGCCGATCGTGAGATTGGGCACAAACCGTCCATCCATCACGTCAATGTGAATGCCGTCCGCGCCCGCCGCCTCCACGGCGCGAATCTCCTCGCCCAGCCGCGCGAAATCGGCGGACAAAATAGATGGAATCACCTGCGCGGGCCATTTCATGACGTCTCCCCTCCTTTTTGGATAACCATGTCCGCTTGCGTGATGACGGACTCAAGAACGATCACTCACGATTTGCCAATCGGGCGGCCGCTCTAATCGTTCCACGTCATGGCGCGATTTTAACCCACCGCGCGGCGAAAAACACATCCATCTTCGATGCGTTGAACGCCGTGGTGAAAAAACCGCGTGCGTTGACGAATTGCCGCGCCGAGGCGGGCAGACTCTCCGTCGGGCACTCCAGCGTCATGTCGGGACAGGCTGCGGAAAGGGCCGCAACGACGCGCGCGTTTTCTTCCTCCTCGGTGGAGCAGGTGGCATAGACGAGGCGGCCTCCCGGCCTTAACCGGGGCGCCACTTGGAGCAGGATACGGATCTGCGTCTGGGCAAAATCCGCAATCAAGCCCTCCGTCTTGTTCCACTTCCCCTCCGGGACGCGCCGCAACACGCCCAACGCGGAGCAGGGGGCATCAATCAGGATGCGATCGTAGTAACCCGCGAGGGCCGCCTCGGGAGAGACGACCGAGACGCCCGGCGTTCCGAGCCGCATCACGTTCTCCCGAAGCCGCACGCATCGCTCCTGCGACACATCTGTCGCAACCACGCGCCCCCGCCCCCCCATTCGCTCCGCCAGGTGGGTGGTCTTGCCGCCGGGCGCCGCGCAAAAATCGAGAATCGTCTCGCCCGGTTGCGGATCAACCAGATATGAAATGAGTTGCGCCCCCTCGTCCTGCGCGTAAAACGCGCCCGAGTTGAATGCGGAAAGCGCGGCGACCGAGACGCCACTCACATAAAGCCCGTCGGGTGCGTGGGGCGTGGGCTGAACGGTTACCCCCTCCAGCGTCCATTGCGCGGCCAGCGTCGCCCGATCCGTCTTGAGCGCATTGACCCGCAGCGTGACGGGGGGCGGGGTATTGTTGTGCTGGCAAAGGGCGATCGTTTTTTCTGTGCCCCAGCGGCGCATCCACCGTGCGACTAACCATTCGGGGTGGGAATGCGCGATGGCGATATGACGGATCGGCTCACGAATCGGATCGGGCAGTGGCAGGGCGGATGTGTTGCGGAGGACGTTGCGCAGCAGGGCGTTGACGAGTCGCCCTGCCCCCGCGCCGCCGATCTCTTTGGCCAAGTCCACGGCGGTGCTGACTGCGGCAAATGGGGGAATTCTATCCAAAAAGAGAAGTTGATACAGGCCCAGCCGCAAGAGGTGGCGCAACGCGGGGGGAAGAGAACGAACGCGGCAAACGGCGTCAATGTGCGCATCCAGAAGACCGCGCTGACGCAGGACGCCATAGACCAGTTCCATCAACAACCCCCGATCCCGCGCGTCGCGCATGCCCTCCGCCTGCGCCGCATTCAGGAGATCGCCCACGTCGGCCAAATCCGACTCCGCCTGCGCCAGAATCTGCAACGCCGTTTTGCGTACCGGAGACGGCTTAACTCGCGCGCGCTTCACAAGGCGGCATGCCTTGGAATCCTGTTCCTGTTTGCGCTGATCGCCTTCCAACTCCTTCTGATGCGCCCTGGGTTCATTCATGCCACACCGCCCCCATTTATACCAATACAACCTGAGAGCGCGTGAGAAAATCGTGCAGGCCGCGCTTTTGGGGGCCGATGATCGCCAGGAGAAACCCCACCATCAGAAAGGCGCTAGACGCAAAGTAGCCAAACGCGCGAAGCAGGGATTGTAAAAAGGACAACGCGCCGCCCTCCAGCGTGACGACCTTGATCCGGATGATCATCTTGGCGGGCGTCTGTCCGCCGTGGGAGTGGAAAAACGTGAAGTAGCCAACGAACAGGAAAAACCACATGCCCATCAGAGTAGGGAAGAACGGGGACGCGGCAAGGTGTGTGAGCGCCATGCGCCCCGCCGACGCGCCCACAGCCCCGAGCACCCCCGCGACGATCAGAATGCCGAAAAGCACGTAGATAATGACCAGGTCTATCGCAAAGGCAAGCCCTCTGCGGATGAAGCCGGCGGGTTGCAAGGTCGGCGGCGACGGGGGGCGGGGCTCGGACGCCGGCATTTCGGTCTCGGTAAATTGTGGCGGCGGGAGGGGCGTCTCCATCCCCGGTATTTCTTGAGGGGAGGGCATCGCGTCCGGTTTGGAAGCCATCGCGGGTGCGGGGGCGTCCGGGTGGGCCTCGACCACAGGCCCAGGCGCAGGCGCAGGTATGGCATCGGCAGGCGTGCCCGTCTGGAGCGGGTCGGAGGGCGGCGGCGAATCGTTCGGTGGGTTTTCCTCAGGCATGTTATCCCTCTTGGGGCAGGTTATCCATTTCGTATTGAAGCACCGAGAGCGCCGCGAGCGCCGCCGTTTCCGCACGCAGGATCCTCGGCCCGAGCGAGGCAACCCGAAAGCCGGCGGCAATGGCTGCATCCACTTCCGATGCCTCCCAGCCGCCCTCCGGCCCGATCAGTACGGTCCCCGCGCGCGGTGCCGCGGCCACCGATGGGCGGATCACGCTGTGGCAGTCGGCGGGGTCGGCCTCTTCCCAAAAGAGCAACTTGAAGCCGCTGTGTGCTCCATCGAGGAACGTTGCAAGCGTCTGCGGCGGGGCAATGCTGGGAACCTCCCAGCGTCCGACCTGCTGTGCCGCCTCTATGACAGTCCCCATCCATCGCGCATGCTGATGGGTTTGACGCGACGCGACAGGCCGCGCGACTGTTCGTGCCGTGATGAGGGGCGCGATGCGGGTCACCCCCATCTCCGTGGCCTTTTGCAGGGCCCAATCCATCCGCTCCCCTTTTAGGCAGGCGAGCCCCAGAGACAACGACCGGAGGGCTGCGGGCGGCGGCGTCTCTTCCTGGCAAATGGCGCAGGCCATCTCTGCGGCGGTGGTCGCCGTGACGCGCGTCGTGTAACGCCGCCGTCGCTCATCCACCAGCACCACGACCTCACCCACCCGGCAACGCAGAACGTCTTTGAGGTGATGCGCGAGGGGGCCGCCGATGCGGACGACCTTGCCGTCCACCTGCTCCGAACGAATAAAATAGACCGGCATGGGGGCTCGGAGAAGCGGGATTACGGGCGCGCGCGCGCGGGCGTACGCGCCCTCCCCCGCCAGCCGATGGCAAAGAGCAGCGCGCCCAGGATGAGAAACAGCGACGAGAGGTGTAGGTGGGCACGCTCGCGTGTGTCCGCGCTGGGTTGCCCAATCAGCCCCACCCACCGATAGCCCCAAAAGAGCGTCGTGAAGAGGGCCGACGCCATCACGCCGATATAATCACGTCGGGTTGCCCCGTCTCCGCGCAGACCGACGCGAAACAAAAACGCCCCGATCATGACAGAGACCAGCAGGCTCGCCAGATGGATCAGGGCAAATGGATCGTCTCCCCAATGGCGAAACAGCACCGACAGCCGGAATCCCCATGAGGAAAAGATCACGGCGCCCGTGACGATGAGCAGAATGCGCGCCCCGTTGGACATGGTCGTCAAACGCCCGGCGTTGTCACCTTGATCGGATCGAGCAGGCGATCCACCTCCTCCGCAGAAAGGATGCCTTTTTCGATAATCACCTCCCGCACCGCGCGCCCGGTGGCCGCGGACGTCTTGGCCACCTCCGCCGCCGCCTCGTAGCCGATGCGCGGATTGAGAATCGTCGCAAGGCCCACGCTGGCCTCGGCGTAATCTCGACAGCGCACTGCATTGGCCGTGATGCCTTTGACGCACCGCGCGGTGAAAAGATCAAGGTCGTTGATCAGAATCTCAAGTGACTGGAGGAGGTTGAAATTGATGACCGGCATCATGACGTTCAGTTCCATCTGGCCCGCCTGGGCGGCCAGCAGGATCGTCATATCGTTTCCGATGACGTGAAAGCAGACCATGTTGGTCACCTCGGCCATCACCGGATTGACCTTGCCCGGCATGATCGAAGAGCCGGGCTGCACCGGCGGAAGAACGATCTCGGCAAAGCCCGTGCGCGGGCCGGAGGAGAGCAGCCGCAGGTCGTTTGCGATGCGGATCATCTCCGCGGCCAAGGCCCGCAGCGCGCCGGAGGTCTCCACAAAATCGGCCATGCTCTGCATTCGTTCAAAAAGATTCTTGGACGGGATCAGGTCGAGACCGGAGATCTTCGAGAGCGCCGCCGTGACCTTCTTTTGGTAGGCCGGATGGGTGTTGAGGCCCGTGCCCGCGGCGGACCCGCCCAGACCCAATTCGTGCAGCCCCGCGGACGCGGCGCCCATCCGCGCGCGGGCGCGCCGGACGGCGTGCGCGTAGCCTGAGAACTCCTGGCCCAGACGAATCGGCACGGCGTCCTGCAAGTGCGTGCGGCCCGACTTGATGATCGTGTCAAAGGCCTTGGCCTTCTCGGCCAGGGCCTTCTCCAGGCGCCCTACCACCGGATCGAGCTTTTGGAGCAGAAGCAGCGTGGCCACGCGCATGGCGGTCGGGAAGACGTCGTTGGTGGACTGCGACATGTTCACATGATCGTTTGGGTGCACCTGCTTATAATCGCCGCGTGTTCCGCCGAGATGTTCGATCGCGCGATTTGCAATCACCTCGTTGGCGTTCATGTTGTGGGACGTCCCGGCGCCCGCCTGGAAGACATCCACCACGAACTGATCCATCCATTTGCCATCAATGATCTCCTGGGCCGCAGCCTGGATCGCCTTGCCGATTTTGGCCGTCAGCTTCCCGCAGGACATATTGGCCGCAGCCGCCGCCCATTTCACCATCGCGGTCGCCCGGATAAAGTCGGGATGCGGGCGCAGGCCGCTGATCGGAAAATTCGCCACCGCCCGCGCCGTCTGAACGCCCCAATAAGCGTCCATCGGCACTTCCAGCATTCCCAATGAATCCTTTTCTTCTCGAAATTCGCGCGCCATTTCTCTCCTTAAAAAAGTTCCAACTCCACCATTTGCCATGCGACCCAGGTTGTGCGGTGTCAAAGAGTCGGGCCCCGACCCGCATCGCATCCCATCGCCTCATCGCAGATTGAGCGCCATGAGTTTGAGTTCGGTCATCTCTTCGATGGCGTAGCGGAGACCCTCGCGTCCGAGGCCCGACTCTTTGACGCCGCCGTAGGGCATGTGGTCCATCCGGTAGGTCGGCACGTCGCCCACGATCAACCCCCCGACCTCGATGCGCGCGAAGGCATGAAAAATCTCCTGCATCTCTCCTGCGAACAACCCCGCTTGCAGGCCGTAGGGGGATTGATTGATCCGATCTATGGCCTCATCCAGTCCGGCATACGACGCGACGGTGACGATGGGTGCGAAGACCTCCTGGCAGTTGACGTTCATTTCGGGTGTGGTGTCGGTCAGCACGGTGGGCGAGATGAAATGGCCCGACCGCTGCCCGCCCGTCCGAACCACCGCCCCTTGTGAAACGGCCTCGCCGATCCACGCCTCTGCCCGGCGCGCCGCCGCTTCGTCAATCATGGGGCCGACGGCCGTGGTTTCATCCAGCGGATCGCCCACCCCCAGCGCCGCCACCTGGGGGACGAAGCGATCGAGGAACGACGGATACAACGCCTCTTGCACAAAGATGCGCTGCACCGAAATGCAGACCTGCCCCGCGTAAGCAAACCCGCCGACGGCGCAGCGTCGGGCGGCATACTCCAGATCGGCGCCGGTGTGAATGATGACGCCTGCGTTTCCGCCCAGCTCTAGCAGCACGCGCTTTTTGTGGGCGCGCTCCCGCAGATGCCAACCGACCGGCCCGCTCCCCGTAAAGGTGATCTGCTTCACACGCGGATCCACCGCCATCCCCTCGGCGAGGGCGTTGTCGCACAAAAAGACGCTCACGGCCCCGTCCGGAACACCGACGGACGCAATAACCTCGGCGAGCCGCAAGGCGGTCAGCGGCGTCTTGGGCGCGGGTTTAAGCAAGATGGAATTGCCCGCCGCCAGGGCAGGCGCGATTTTGTGGGCGACGAGGTTGAGCGGAAAATTAAACGGCGTGATCCCCAAGATGGGGCCGATGGGCACGCGCCGCGTGAGGCCGATCCGCCCCTCCGATCCCGGCATCAGATCGAGGGGAAGCACCTCGCCGCCGACCCGTTTTGCCTCCTCGGCGGCAACGCGAAAGGTATGGACGGCACGACCGACCTCGACGCGGGCGTCGGCAATCGGCTTGCCCGCCTCCAGCGTGATCGTTCGGGCAAAGACCTCGGTCTGCGCCTCGATGCCCGCGGCGATGCGGTTTAACCACGCGGCACGCCGATAGGCGGGGGCATGCCGTGTCTCTTCAAAGGCCACACCCGCGGAGGCCACGGCCGCTTCGACGTCTTCTGCCTCCGCAAGAAAGGTCGTGCCAACCGTCGTGCCGTCGTAGGGGTTGATGACGGCAAGCGGGCGATGCGACGTCTTCCATTTTCCACCGATCCAAAACGGATGCTGCTCCGCCATCGTTTTCGCCCATTCCCTTATGCCCACCCTGTGGGGTGTCCGCGATCCGATCGGGCCACTCCGGCCGATCAGGCCACTCCGGGCATCACCCGACGCGGCCCACCATCTTGTAACAGGGGCAGGGCGTGTCCGGAAACCTAGATTTGCGTGTAGGTGTAGATGGCCAGAAGGATGCCGATGAGGCTAAAAAGCGTGACCTCCAGCGTGAAACCAAGCGTGAAGGTGACCAAATGAAGGTCAAACGTGAACGGGGGATGAATCCCCAGGGGGTAGGTCTTCAGAAAAATGTCTCGCAGTATGCCGCTCGGGGAGAGACGCCGGAGCACCTCGCCCAACACGCCGCCCACCAGATCACCGACGAGCACGAACACGACAAACATGCCCGGCGTTTTTCTTGAAATGGCCACGGCCCCACCCCAAACTTTCGGCAAAAACCTCTCTGCAAAAACCCCGCAGAAAGTAGCGTGTTCCCGATCCCCCTGTCAAGCCATGCGCGCCACCCAATTTCACCCATGGGCACACCGACCCGAAGGCCCCCAGGGTTTTGTTACGGGGACAGGCCTCGCATTGGGAATGACCACCAATAAGCCAACTGTGCCCTGGTCCTGGCAGGCCGATTATGGGTTGCCGATCTTTGAACGGGGGCGGTATACTGCTTCCGTGATCCCTGTGGAGAGAATCGCGATGACAACGGAACGGGACGTACTGGCGGCGCTGGGCAAGATCAGCGATCCGGTCTTTCAGAGAGACATCGTGTCCCTGGGATGGGTGCGCAACCTATGCGTCGCGGGGGATCGCTGCGCATTCGACCTGGTGCTTCCAACCCCTTTATTCCCATCCAAAGCGGCCCTGAAGACGGCGGCAGTCCAGGCGGTGCGGGGTCTGGGCGTCGCGTCGGTGGATGCACGGATGACCTCGGAGATTCGCGGCAGCAAGCGAGAAGGGCAGCCGGGATTATCTGGCGTCCGGAACATCGTTGCCATTGGAAGTGGAAAGGGCGGCGTGGGCAAATCAACTGTGGCCGTGAATCTCGCGGTGGGTCTCGCAAAATATGGCGCGCACGTCGGGTTGGTGGATGGTGACGTGTACGGCCCGACCCTACCGATCATGCTGGGCGCGCGCGACGCGAACCTCATGCAAAACGAACGCGGCATCATCCCCATCGAGGCACACGGCGTGAAGTTTATGTCCATGGGGTTGCTCGCCAAGGGCAGCGCGCCGCTGATCTGGCGGGGGCCAATGGCCCATAAGGCCATTCAAGATTCGCTCTTGCGCGTGGACTGGGGCGCGCTCGACTATCTCTTGGTGGACATGCCACCCGGCACGGGCGATGTTCATCTGACGCTGGTTCAAACCGTGCCAGTCACCGGCGCGGTCATGGTCTCCACGCCGCAGGACGTGGGGCTGACGATTTCGTTAAAGACGCTTCGGCTATTTGAGCAAACCAAGGTGCCGGTGCTTGGGATGATCGAAAATATGAGCTATCATATCTGCGCCCACTGCGGGGTGCGCGAGGACATATTCGGCCACGGCGGGGTGAGGCCCGAATCGGAGAGGTTGGGCATTCCGTTCCTGGGCGAAATCCCGTTGGAGCGGGCGATGCGCGAGCAGGCCGACTTGGGCGCACCGATTGTGCTGTCCGATGCGCCCGTCGCCCAGGTGTATCTCGACATCCTGGAGCGACTCGCCGCGCAAGTGGCCCTCCGGGAAGATCGCTCCATCCCCATCATTGAAGAGGAGTCGGCGGAGGCGGGAGAAACGTTTGATGTCTAGGCCCGGTGGCACGGCGGCGTCCACGCCGGGTCGGATGCCGACGGCCATCAAAAAACAGGGGAACCGGTCGCTTCAGATTACCTGGGACGACGGCCACGTGAGCCAATACGGGTTTCGCTATCTCCGTCAGCACTGCGTTTGCGCGGCGTGCGTGGAGGAATGGACGGGGCGGCCTCTACTGGATCGGGAAGGCGTGGCGTTCGACCTGGAGGGCCGGACGGTGCGGGCGATTGGCAACTACG
>Ga0247727_10014270_pt1 | contig 13239 bp, 14 predicted proteins | sample WisWelCaveWW1625_FD_202498 | JGI IMG/M metagenome (GOLD analysis project Ga0247727, IMG submission 202498) | Biofilm microbial communities from Wishing Well Cave, Virginia, United States - WW16-25 | ecosystem: Environmental > Aquatic > Deep subsurface > Groundwater > Cave microbial mat | place... | reverse complement strand
TCCCCATCTATGATCCCGGTTAGCCATCCAAGGTCTCTAGGATCCATATCCCTAAGACGCCCTTTAGGGCAAATTAATTCGAAATTAAATAATGCCCAATTAATAATCGGCGGATTACTACCCGGGGGTCCCTAGGGGCGGGTATTCCCATCAAACGCCTATTATGGGAGCGAATTTGATGGCAATTAGCTGGCGATTCAATTAGGCGGCTTCTGAGTTAATTCAGCCTAATTCAGCCTAATTACTCCATTCATTTATTTCTCCCAAATAGGCTCTAGGCTGGCTGGCCCTAGTTAGGCATGGGTGCCCATGTCGGGGTTAGCCAGATGCGGTTAGGCTCAGGTTTATCGAGGGTCCCATGAGCGAGTGGATGATCGTCTGGTGCTTGCTGTTCGAGGATCGCAAGGGGAAGGCGGGGCTGGTCGGCCGGATGGCCGAGGGGGCCGACAAGGGCAAGCTGGTCTTCCTTCCCTGCGATATGCGGGAGTTCGGACGGAAGGCGGGCGAAGTGGTTCCGGTCCGGATCGACAGGAATCTCCCCAAGGTGGCCCATGGGGCCATCCACTTCGAGGTGACCTACCGGCGTAGGTACCTCGTGGGGACCAAGGACGAGTACACGGGCTCCACGACGGTGGTCGTCAAGGCTGCCGAGAATACCGACTGGAGCGGGCTCTCGGTATTCGAGGCACAGTCGAAGTTCTCCATCATGGCGAGCGAGGCCGTGGTGGCCGATCAGAAGGACGAGGACGAGCGGGAGGCCCGCCAGAGGCGTGAGACCGAGGAGCGCGAGCAGGCCCGTGAAAAGTACAAGGAGTCGCTCGGGCTCTCCAAGCTCGGCCGCGAGCTCTACGACCGGCTCGAAGGCCACGACTGGTATTACCAGATGTCGGATGACATCGGGGTCTACCGGAGCGGGCGCGCGGCGGGAGAGGCGATCAACAAGCTCATCGAAAAGATCGTCTCGGTGGGCAATCGCGCGGAGGCCGAGCGGATCTGGGAGATGTTCGCTTCGGAGAGCAAGAGTCCCTTCCCGCTCGCCGTCGCCCACTAGGCTACACGGGGTTGCCCTCGAAAGAGGGCTGCCCATTGGGTTCACCTGCGGGTGAGTCCAATGGGCATGTCTAACTGCGCCCGACAGTTCTCGGGCATCAGGTTTAGGCTTTTTTGATGGAGCACAAATGACCAGCCCCATGGTCTTCGGCCTCACCCATGACTTCGTCTACGTCGGCGACGACGTCAGTCGGGATCTGTACGAGTACGCTCGCGGCCGGTACGAACAGGCTTGTCCGGTGTGCGGGCAGGCCCGCAAGGAATCGATCGATTCTTACGATCCGGTCGGCGCCCTCTGGTCCTGCTATGGTTGCAAGGTTCTCTGGGGCGACGTCCGCCTCATCTGGGACTTCCGCGTCCCCAGCCCGGTGCTCCCGCCTGTACAGGCATCTGGACCAGTCTCATCCCAATTGTGGCGAGCTCCCATAGGATAAGCTTGGTAGCCAGCTTAACTGGAGTCGATAGACGTGATTGAACCCAGTTGAGGTGGCTCACTTCGTTAGGCTCAAGCCTAATAGCTCTGACCGAAGAGGCTTTTGGTCTGATACTCCGGGGAGGCTTAAAACCTTACGATCGTTGTCGGGGCCTCTTCTTGGCCTACCTAGGCTTATGGGTGTTGCACCTTATGAAATTCCGATTTCTGAAAGGGCCCGGCAGAATTCTCTTGACGTGGGGAGAGAGGGACCATATCCTTCACAGTTATGAGGGCCTTTGGAGGGGCCTAGCCTGTGAACAAGGCAGCGGGTGGCCGTCATGATTTGCACGGTTGTGAACCCGCCGGAAACGAGCTTACTAAAAAATATCGTTTCCAGACCTCCTCGGATGCCTCGCTGATCGGTGACCGTTTGAAGGGTCTGATTTAGCGTGGATTCCATCGCGATGTCGGAAGCAGTTCAGAAGCTCACCAAGACCATTGTCGCCTCAGGCGTCTACTCCCTCACCATGAACAGGGCGACTTCGAACCAAGGCGTTCATCAAGACCCCCGACACGTTGATACCCAGTTCAAAATCAAGGACTCTATCAAGGCCTAATGCATGTACCTCCAAGGTGCCGCCGTGAGAAAAACCCGTGCTAAGGGTGTGAGCCCTTCATGGAGAAACGGCTGCATTCGGGTTTTCTATTGTTAAGTGGGGAAAACTATGGGGAGGCGAGCGCATCTCGACGCGGGCAAGTTCACGGAATTCCTCGCGTCCGTGCCGGAGAACCTCACCAATGGCGGGTACTGGCGCCTGAAGCGTGAGTACCTCAATCCATCGGGCGGAGGGATCCTCCAGAACTACGTCGGATATCTTGGGTTCGAGAACGGCGAAGTCTATGATCAGCTCCGTGAGCGGGTCCGACAGATTGCCGAAAAGTACGGACCCGGGGTCTACTATTCGATCCCCTGTGACGAGCGGAAGAAGGAACTCCCCGCCTTGGGGATGGTGAAGTTCGAGTACAAAGAAGAGGAGGTCCCGGTTCCTATGACCAACAACGCCGCCGGCGGGGGCCCGGACAGCATCGGCAACCCCATCCGCGAGACGATCAACAACGTCAAAAGGGTGCAGAAGGACATGGCTGACATGCAGGCCTTGGAGATGCAGCAGAAGATGATGGAGAAGCTTTTTGGCAAGCCCAAGGAGGATGACGACGTGAAGGACAAGGAATCGGGTCAGACCAACAGCATGCAGGACCTTATGATGTACCGCATGCTCTTCAACAACGAAGACGGGAAGAAGAGCGCGTCCTCCACGCCAGTGGACCCCCTGACACAGCTGCCGGTGATCCAGCAGGTCTTCGACGCGAAACTCGCCACGGCCATGGCCGACGTCAAGGGTCAGCTGGCCCAGATGCAGGCTCAGCAGCAGGCGGCTCAGCAGACGGCTCAACTGGCGGCTGCCACAGCGGCTGCTGCCCAGAAGCCCGATGACAGCAAGTTTGAGCGCATGATGGACAAGCTCGAGGCCGCCCGTCGTGAGGACAATGCCCGGTTCGAGCGGCTCTTGGAAAAGCTTTCCGAGAAGAGCTCCTCGGAGGGCAAGCAGGAGAATTCCTTCCAGACCATGATGGCGATCATGATGAAGCAGTCCGAGGAGCGTGATCGTCTGCGTCTGGAGGAGCAGAAGCGTGCCGAGGATCTCCGCCGTGAAGAAGATAAGCGGCGTGATGACCTTGCCCGTCAGCGCGAGCAGGACAAGAAGGACGACGAGCGGCGCCATAACGATGATCTCAAGGCCTCCGAAACGGCGCGCAAGGAAGAACTCAAGGCCGCCGAAGCGTCGCGCAAGGAAGAGGAGCGTCGCCGCGAAGAGGACCGTCGTGATGAGAAGCGGCGGACTGAAGAGGGCGCGAAGACGGAACGCACCATGCTGGAGCAGCGGGTCACCGAAGAGCGCCGCCGGTTCGACGAGGAGATGAAGCTCCGCCGTGAGGAGCTCAAGAACGAGCAGGAGCGGGCCCGTCTTTCGGCCAATGACCAGCAGAAGTATCAGCTCCAGATGTTTGAGCTTCTGAAGAGCGGCAAGGACAGTGGCCTCGAAATGACCGCCAAAATCGTCGAGACCATGACCAGTGCTGGCATCACGTCGATGAAGACGGCGCAGGAAGCCGCCGAGACGATTATGGACGTCGCCAAGAAGGCTGGCCCTAATAAGGATGAGGGCGGTTTCATGGATCTCTTGAAGGGCATGGCCCCGTTGGCCGGTGCCCTTCTGACGCCCGCCATTGCCCAGCAGCAGGCGGCCGCCCAGCAGCAGGCCTATGCCCAACAGGCTGCCGCTCAACAGCAGGCCGCCCAACAGCAGAGGGCGCGTCAGGTTCAGGCCCAGCGTCAGCGGCAGGCCGAAGCAGAGGCCTATGCGGCGCAGCAGCGCGCCGCCGCCCAACAGCAGACGGCCGCCCAGCAACAGGCGGCCCAAGCGGCCGCCCAACAGGCGGCGCAAAAGCAGGCTGCCGCCGCTCAGCAGGACCAGACTCAGGTGGATCAGGGGACCGCGGGTCCCTCGGTGGATGCGGAAACTCAGGCATCAAACATGGAGGGTATGTCTATGATCGCGCAGTATCTCAAGGCCTATCCCATCCTGAAGGAAGCGTTGATCGGGAACCTTCAGGACAAGCTGGGCGTCGACACGTTCATCCCGATCGTCGAGGGTCTGAACCAGCCCGCGCTCGAGGGGCTGCTTGCGAACCTTCCCGCGCCGGCCATTATGAGGTATGTTAAGGAGGCCTGCACCGATGAGGAGAAGAAGCTCATCGATGAGAACGCGGAGTGGTTCCGCGAGCTTCGCAAGGCGATGATCGAGTTCCTCAAGCCGGACGATGAGGAAGAGGACCTGCCGGAGGAGAAGGCCGTCAACAAGGAGGCGGCCGACGGCGGGAAGAAATAGCTGGAGGTGATCGTGGCGAGGTTGTTCAAGATCTTCCAGTCGCTCTCCGACAGTCTTTCGAAAGAAGAGATGGCTGTTCCTCCACCGATGCAAGTCGCCGTCTTCAATATTCCCGGCGGCGACAAAGGTACGCGCGAGACGCTCGAGCGTATGCGGACCATTGTCATCCGATCGATGAAGGACAGGAAGTGGGGAGCGTACTTCCGCGGCCTCGCCATCAAGATCACGAACGAAGCTGGCTGCAGGACAAAAGATTTCAAGTGCGAGGCCAAATCACTTTTCGAGTGGGTGCGCGACAACGTTAAATGGATCCGCGATATCCGTGGATTCGAAACGTTGCAGTATCCCTATCGCACGCTCGCGTTTGGCGCGGGCGATTGTGATGATCTGTGTGAGTCTGGTAATACAGTTCACTGGGTCAAGATTGACGGTCACATTCACCGGATGACGATCAAAGAGCTCTCGAAGTATTTCGTGCCGGTGGCCGCCCGCAAGCTCGTGATGGCCGGGACGCACACGGTCGATCATGTCGACGACGAGGAGTTCCTCACGCCGATTGAGAACATCACGATTGAGGTCTTGTCGATCAGGGGCAAGACTCACAAAGATGCGTTGCCGATCTGGCGGCGCGTGATGCGGATGTATCACAAGACGGCCCCAGTGGATCTTCTCAAGATCACGATCTCCGGCGGCCGCACGATCATCTGCACTTCGAATCATAGGCTCTTCCAGAACAATGGGAGTCGCCTCAACCCCATCCGCGCTGGTGAGCTCAAGATCGGCGACACCGTCGTGGCCGTCCATGGGATGCCCGGATATGACGAGTTCCCATCTCTGCTCACGGACGAAGATCTCTTCATGTTTGGTTTCTGGATCGCCGACGGTTGCTACGAGCACAAGCACGGCCCAAAGTTCGCCTGTGGCAAGGACCTGAAATTGGCTGAACGCGTTCAGGTGTGGGCCGCTACGAGGAAGAACAACTGGGACATGCCCGTTGGCGCCTCGGTCTCCAAGAAGGGTGATGTCGCCATCTGCTCCCGCGCAACCATGGCGTGGATGAAGGAGCTCGGCTTCACCGGCACGTCAGCCACGAAGCGCATCCCGGACTGGGTTTTCGAACTCCCGGATCGGCAGGTCGCGATCTTCCTTGCCGGGTATTTCAAGGGTGACGGGTCGATCTATTTCAACAAGACCAATGAGAAGACCGAGATCGTCGCCTGTTCGGTCAACCGCGATCTTCTGGTGGACATTCGCGATCTCCTGAACAGACTGTCTATTGAGGGCGTGATCAATGTCCTCAATACCAAAGACTCGAACGGGACGCCCTGCTATGCCCATCGGCTGTGCATCGTGTCGAAGCCGATGATCGAGCGGTTCATCGAGAAGATTGGCAACTTCCGTAACAGGGAAATCATTCTGCCGGGCGAAGGCAGAATGAAATACCCCATCTCATGGAGAACTATTCGCTCCATTGAGACCGTTCGCGAGTATGAGGTTTTCGATCTCGAAGTCGAGCCCGATCACTCGATTATCGTGGATCCCGATCGCGAACATGTCTTTGTGGCCGATGGATTTCTGACGCACAACTCGATTCTTCTTGCCACTCTCACCATTGCGATCGGCATCCCAACGCAGTTCAGAGCCATCGCAGCCAACCCGCTTCGCAAAGATCAGTACAGTCACGTGTACGTGATCTTGAACCCCACGGGCAATGGTAGATGGATGGGCGCCGATCCGACCGTGAAGAGCGCCGCTTATGGTTGGGAATCTCCCGTCCAGTACAAAACCCTTGATCTTGAAGTTCCTTAGTGATTTCTTTCTTTTCTTGTTGACACGGAGTAAGCGGACATCGCATAATCTGTGGAGCAGTCAAGGGAGCAGAAAAGGCTCCGACGGCATAAGGGGCTAACGCAACGGAGGGCCCAAGTGGATTTGGAAAAATCCTTTGGGCCCTTTTCGATTGAGAGCCAAATGCCGGACGTGCCAGAGACGTCGAAAACGAGGAAGACAACAGGGAGTCCAGACCCGGAGCCGAAGAATACGCCACCCGTGGCGAAAGATAGCTCCGGAACCGAATCTGGAAACCCTGAACCGGGACCTCGGAATACCAAACCTAGGCGTGGCCTCGAGGGAGGCAAGCGACTCGTCTGTAAGCGTTGCAAGCACTTCCTCGCCGAAATCAGGTCGCGCGAATTCGAGGCGTTGGTCCTTTGTCATAGATGTAAGACAGAGAACTCATTCGCCTTCCAAGAGCTCGGTTAGGAGCTTGTCAATAGGGGCGTTCGAGCCCGTGGTCAAAGGGGACATTGATCCCATGTTAATTTCTTTGACTGTGAGGCAAGAATGCTCAAGAACCTCTCTTCGATCCCGGTGGGAGAGGACGACCTCGACCTGATGGATGAGGTCGATGCCGACATCGACGAGCTCGATGAGCTCGGCCTGCCGGAACTCGAGCTCTCCGAGGGAGAGCTGGACCTTGAGGACGGCCTCGGTCGGGTTCGCGCCCGCCGTCGTCGCCGTCGCAAGGGTCGTCGTATGTCCCGCCGGGCCCGCGCCGCTTCCCGTCGTGCCAAGGGCATGCTGAGGTCGGCGAAGGGCCGGTTCGTGAAGCGGTCCCGGAAGAGCCGCCGCCGTCGTCGTAAGGGCGTCGGTCAGGAGATGCTCTTCGGTCTCGGCCGCCGCGGCCGTCGTCGTAAGGGCCGCAAGAGCCGCAAGGGCCGCAAGTCCCGCGGTCGTCGTCGGAGCCGTTCGATGGCCGGTATCGGCCTCGACGGTCTCGGTTTCGACGGGTTGATGGACGGCATGGATGACGGTCTCGGCAGCGTCAGCTCGCTGGGCCGTCGTGCTCGTCGCCGTCGTCGCAAGGGCGGCAAGGCTCGCCGTCGTCGCGGTGGTCGTCGTTCGCGTCGGAGCCGTCGCTCGATGCGCGGTCTGGCGAACTTCGACAACGTCGCGGAGATGGGCGCCAACCTCGCGGATGCCGAGGTGAATGCGTCCATGCCGGTCATCGGCGTCTTCCAGTGGCTGGCCACCCGGCCGGGCCTTGAGGCGTTCGGTGGCGTGGCTCTCGGCGGTATCGTTGACGGTCTCGTCCGCGGTGGTCTCTTCGGCAAGCTCATCAAGGCCGACATGATGAACCCCGTGTGGCGGATCGGTGGCGGTCTCGTCAGCGCGATCACGATGTGGGAGCTCGGCCGTTTGATCGGCTCGGGCAACATCGCCAAGTTCGGCGCGTTCTACACGCTCGGCAAGCTCGTGGAGGGCGAGATCACGAATCCGTTCATCATGAAGCAGCTGGGCCTCGGTCAGGACATCCTCCTGCCGGGCATCAAGCGGCCGGACTACGCGGTGAACCCGCTGTCGGGTTTCGGCACGGTTCGGGTCCCTGACACCCAGACGATCGGCGATTACGGTCTCGGGCAGGCTCGGGTCTACGAGAACCAGAATCTCGTCGGCCTCGGGACGGTTCGGGTGCCGGACACGCAGACGATCGGCACGGTGAGGGTGCCGGACACCCAGTCGGTCGGTCAGGAAATGATCCCGACCGAGGAGATGGAAGGCGCTGAAGTCGGCCAGTACGGCGACGAGCTCAGCGAGGAGTCGGAGGTCTTCTAGGAGTAACACAACAGGAGTGAAGGGTGGCCGGTAGGCGCCTATCAGTCACCCATAACTCAAATGGGCCAAGAACCCAGAGCCCTTTAATCTGGGATGCGGGCAGAGTGAGCAGCGAGCCCGATTTAACAATCGCTGCCGAATGTTTCAAAGGGAGATAGGCGTATGTCGCGCGTAAAGGGCGCCAAAAACGTCTATCAGGGCTGGCTTTACGACACCAACACGGTGGCGGCCGCTCCGGCGGTGACGACGGAGCTGCTGTACTTTGTGGTGCCGAAGGGTCAGGCTGGTAAGACGGAGACCGACACCAACCTCGATGTTGGCGGTCAGCTGACCGGAGTCAACGCGTTCCAGATCCGTTCTTGGGTGATCAAGATGCAGGATCTCACCCTGACGGCGAACGCGCTGCTCATCCAGATCGGGAATAGCACGCTGATCATCAACAGCACGCCGATCCCGGATCCGATCCCCGTCGAGTTCATTCTCGGCGGTGCGGCGCTCCTCGAGTCCGTCCGCGGTCCCGCGGCGGCTCCGGAGTTCCGCTCGATCGGTGGCACGGGCAACATCACGAACGTGCTGTCGTTCACGCGGCCGTTCCTTGTCACGCTCGATCCGGGCGACACGTTCAACGTGACGCTGCGCTTCCCCGGCGGAATCTCGCCGACGGAAGCCATCCGCCTGCGTTGGATGATGTTCGGCCGTCGTGCGAAGCCGGTCATGTGATCCCGGCCGTCTCGTAAAGTGAGACAGAAGGGGCCCTGCCCTGCCCCACGGTGGGGCAGGGCCCTTTTCCTTCGGAAGTGATGTGACCCTGTAACTGGCCTAAACCAAGAGGAGCTCGGAGATGACGACGAAGAACAGGCTTTCGGGCCTTGGCGAGGAAGAACTCGCTGGAGTGGTTGGTGAATTGCAGGATCAGATCGCTTCTCTCTCCGACCAGCTCGGGCAGATGAAGATCAGTGAAGCTGTCACTGAAGACTGGCTTCAGATCCCTTTCCGGTTCGTGTCTCTGCTGCCGGGTGCCACGTCGATCGTGACGCGGACCATCGCGGGAGACGGCCCGTTCGATCTGGTCGAAGTCACCCACACGGCCTTGTCGGGTGATGCCGCGCCGTTTACGCCCAACGACGACTTCCGCATCAGGATCCGTGAAGGCGAGTCGGTCGGACGGTCACTCACGCTCGACAACGAGTTCGTGGACGCGAACAACTCCTCGGGCACGGCGCAGCGCCCGTACATCATCAAGGGCCGCCGCCGTTACCGTGCCAACATCGCCATCATTGTCGAGGTGACCAACACCTCCCTTGATCCCAACACGATCGAGGTCGTGCTGCATGGCATCAAGGTGTTCACGAGGTAGGAGAACATCATGGATCGACTGGATGACGATGACGATGATGATCCGGAAGAGGGAGAAGACGACGAGGAAGAAGAGGAAGAGGACGAGGACGACGAAGCTGGCGAAGAAGACGAAGACGACGAGGAAGAGGAAGAAGACATGAGCGACGAAGACATGGGCCAGTTCGACATGAAGCAGCTCAGTCCTTGGGCTGTTGTCCTTGGTGTTCTTGGGGCCGGAGCTTGGGGGACATGGCAGGCCTATCAGGCGCGACAGGTTGCTTTGGCCAAGGCGGCCGCTGAGGCGGCTCGGGCTCCATACCGGCCGACGGACCCGGGCGCGAGAGCCCGTGAGATCTCCCGTGAGGAGCGCGGCCTCCCGACCTAATCTGAGGACAACCCATGCATGACATGCCGACGATGAGCCCGAGGAGCATCCGACGGCTCGTTGAATCCGGACGCGCCAGACCCTCTCACATGGTTGCGGCCCGCCCAAAGACTCCGTGGCGGGTTGTCTATGAGGCCAAGGAGTCCGTCGGCCCGGCGGTGACGATGAGCCCGCGAGCGATGCGGAGAATGGAACGGGGAGGGCGTGTGAAAGAAATGTACGGCCTCGGCCAGTTCGACATGGCAAAGATCGGATCATGGGCCGTCGTTCTTGGAGTCATGGGCGGCGCTCTTTGGGCGATCTTTGGACAACAGGCCGCGCCCGCGAAGCAGAGCATCTGGCAGCAGGCGGCCCAGCTGCCGCCCGGTCAGATGAGGGCGGGTCCGGGTCAGGCGGTCCCCACGGACGTCTAACGACCTCGACTCAATGGGACTTCTTCGGTATCATTCTGAAGTCCCATAAAGGAGCCTAACGTGTCGGGAACCAACGGCAACGGCGAGACACCCCCGGCCAGTCGCTTCTATCAGCGGCGCGGCACCGGCGGCTACTATTGCGAGGATTGCCGCAATCGTGTCCCGCATCGAATCTGCCGTCCCAAGGGGAACCCCAGCGCCCGGGTTCCGGAATCTCCGACGACGCGGAAACTTCCTCCGAAGGGTTATGACTTCCCGCGGCGCAACATGCCGATCACGCCGCAGGAGGAACTCTTCGACCCTGATCGAATCCTCGCGGGGCGTGAGAGCTGCGTCACGCGCCGGCCGACGGACCAGACGATCCTCCAGCAGCCCCGCATCGAGACGACCAAGATCATCGAGACGTCCGGATTCGATCCGACGGTCTACCGGATCTTGGATCCGCTTCTTGAGAAACTCGAGCATCTCTATCCGCGGCACGATGCCGAGCCTTTCTATCGGACCAGCACCGTTGAGGTCCCGCCGGCCGATCCTGTCGATCCTCTCAACCGCCCGGGCACGGCCACGGGGTTGACGATCGACACGCCGGTGGCTAACGATCTTTTCCTGAAATGGGTCACCCTTCGGCCGCAGGACGGACTCTTCCCGTCTCAGGCGGGCGTCTCGCTGACGATCGATGGCAACCCGGTCAAGGCGATCGCGAGTCCTGTCGCCACGGTTCATCCGCCCGTTTATGGGGGGCAGCCGTTCACTCGCCAATTCGTGGATGCGGTTTCGATCCCTGACGGGTTCTACAACCTGAATCAGGTTGTGGCCGAACGCAAGCGCGTTGCCCTGATCTTGGCGAACTTTGACCCCATCCCTTTCCGGAAGATGTGTGTTGAGCTTTGGGGATGGCTGCAGCCGATGACTGATTTCGCGCGGTAACCACGATGCCTACTAGCCAGCACATTATTCAGGCTCCTCTGGAGCTCCCCGTCAACAACGTCGTCACTTTCGGGCCCCTTCTGGCGGGTCCGAATGTTATGACCATCCGGGCTGGCGCGGGATTCAGCAAGATATCCGGCATCTGCATCATCGTGCCGCCGACGGCTCCGGCGGCTTCGGTGGTGACCCTCGAGATCCAGCAGTCCAACAACGGGATCTTCTGGGACCATACCGACTCATTCCCGGTGGCGGATGGCGGCCCCGATGTTCCGTTCGACATTGCTGTGATCGCCCGCTACGTCCGGGTTCGCATCGTCGTCCCGTTTGGGGTCACCGCCTTTGGGCGGTTGCATGGACTGCTCAAGGTTGCGTAAGTGCCATTCAAACTTTATCCATGCAAAGGTCCGCAGGGGCTTCCGCTCTTGGAGGTTCCCGATGGGCGCTTTGTCTATGAGCGGCTCTCCCCCGGCACCATGCGTGAAGCGGATGTCTACGACAACTTCCGTTGGGGAAGAGGTGGTAAGATTCTCTTCGCCTGTCCTCGTGGAAAGACGAACAAGCGCGGGCAGTGCACGGTGGGGCAGCGGGTGCTTCGCATCCGTCACGAGCGAAAGGGTCTTCAAAGGTTGATTCGAGACTGTAAATCGGGCAAACTGTACGGTCGACGCAAGAAAGAGGTCGACAGGATTCTGAAAGACGTGAAGATGGAATTGGGTCGGATCGGCCAGCCTAATGGCGGTCCTGTGTGGCACCCGCTGATCGGGCCGGGCAATGCGGCCAAGACGCCGATGGGCAGGATCGCCCAGTTCGCTTTCGTCTCGCTGGCGACGACGTTGATGTTCATGTTCTGGATCCGGGTGCTTTCCCTCGAGAGGAAGACCACATGATTCGGCTGAATGGGCTCGGACAACCGGCGTCCCCCGTGCCGCCGTACGAGGACGCCAAGACGATCACGAGAGTCAGGCCGATGCCGGGGGCTCCTCCGGTCGCGCTTGTGGACCCTCGTGTTTATGAGAGGCCTTTCGCCACAACCATGCTTGATCAGGAGCATGTGAACGTTCGTTCTCTCAAGCCGTCAGGCACGTTCGACGATGGCATGCGCGTCAAGGTCATGCCCGATGGTTCGATCAGACCGACGGGTCCTGTGGCTGATGCTGTCAAGGCCACGATCGCGTTCAGGCCGGAAGAAGCCGAACCGTACAATCGTCGTGAAGACTCGACCTTCCGCGTTCAGACGGCACCCGTCAGGCGCACGTTCGCGATTCAGGAGGACATCCGTCCGTACGCTGAGTTCCTGAGCCCCGAGACGATGGTCGATGGTCTTGGGACGACGATTCCCACGATCCCGATCGATGAAGACTTCGATGCCTACGATCGGCATCAGCTGGCGAAGGAACGTGCGATGGCCGGCTTCGGGACGACGAAGGCCGAAATGCCGATCGCGGCCGACTTTGACGAGATCGATCGGAATCCGAAGCTCGTCCAGAACATCCAGCCGGCCTATACGGAGGTTCCCATGCTTTCCGGCCATCGAGTTCCGGTGAACATGAGCTTCGAGCAGCTCGACATGCTGGGAGCCGAGGAGGTCAAGAAAGAGGAACCGAAGGCCGCCGACTTCTGGACGACGGCCACCAAGCTTCTTGAGAAGGCCGATATCGAGAAGATCTACGCCAAGTACAAGGGAATCAAGGCCAAGAAGCCTGCGGCTCCCGCTCCTGCGCCAGCCCCGATTCCGGTTCAGGCGGCCCCCGCGATCGGTGGCGGGATTGGCACGACGACAATCTTGATCATTGCCGGTGTGGGTGTGGTCACCCTCGGCGGAATCATGTTCATGATGATGAGGAGAAAGTAAGCCATGCCCACGATGAACGCCCGCAACCGCGGCGGTTCGCTCTATGACGAGTCGATCTACGGACACACGACGTTCGGGGCGCCGATCACCAAGAAGACGAACGTCTTCACGCTGGACATTCCGGTGAACCCGGGTCTGGCGGCGCTCGGCAAAGATGCGGCCGACTACTACAACGATGGGAAGCGGTACATCGGTCGCTATGACATGATGATCATCAACATCGCGAGCATCCGGTCGGTGGCGGCGCAAGAAGAACTCGGAAAGCAGATCGGTTCGGCGAAGGAAGCGGGCAC
>Ga0247727_10014269_pt1 | contig 13239 bp, 14 predicted proteins | sample WisWelCaveWW1625_FD_202498 | JGI IMG/M metagenome (GOLD analysis project Ga0247727, IMG submission 202498) | Biofilm microbial communities from Wishing Well Cave, Virginia, United States - WW16-25 | ecosystem: Environmental > Aquatic > Deep subsurface > Groundwater > Cave microbial mat | place... | reverse complement strand
CCACCAAACCGGCTGGGGGTTCGTCGCGCGGGACGGCGGCCAGCTGCGCATGATCGGCGCCGGCGTGCTGCGCGCGCGGGGCAGCCTGGCCGAGCGTCTGGTCGAGCTCCGCCGCGGCCTCGCCGACCTGCTCTCACGCCACCATCCCCAGGCGGTGGCCGTCGAGGAGCCCTTCGCGCAACGCTTCGTCAAGAGCGCGCTGGTGCTGGCCCATGCGCGCGGCGTGGTGCTGCTCACCGCCGCCGAGGCTGGGTTCGATCCGCATGCTTACCCGCCCGCCATGGTCAAGCGCCTGGTCTGCGGCAGCGGCACCGCCGAGAAGCTGCAGATGCGGCGGGTCATCCAGGGCCTGTTGCGCCTCCACGAGCTTCCGCCGGCCGACGCCGCCGACGCGTTGGGCGTGGCCCTGTGCCACATTCTTGCCGGCTCGACGCGGCGGCTGGTGGTCAAGCGCCGATGATCGCCCGTCTGCACGGGGTGTTGCTGGAGCGCGCCCCCGACTCGGTCGTGATCGACACGGGTGGGGTGGGCTACCGCGTGCGCGTCTCGACCCAGACGCTTCACGATCTGCCGGCCTCCGGCGATGTCGAGCTGCGCACGCACATGCACGTCGCGGAGGGAGTGCTGGAGCTGTTCGGCTTCTCCAAGGCCTCCGAGCAGCGCGCCTTCGAGCTGCTCCTGCGCGTGCAGAACGTCGGACCCAAGACCGCGCTGCAGATACTGTCGGCGATTCCGGCGGCCGAGCTGGGGCGCCTGGTGGCCGCCGGCGACCGCGCCCGCCTGCGCGCCGTTCCCGGCGTGGGGCCCAAGACCGCCGAGCGGCTGATCGTCGAGCTGCGCGACGCATTCTCCGCGGAGACTCCCGACGAGACGCCGCGCGCCGCGGCTGGGGGGGTGGAGGGCGAAGCCGCCGACACGCTGGCCGGGCTCGGGCTCAAGCCGGCGCAGGCGGCGGACCTGGTGCGCCGGGCCGGCGCCTCGCTGCCTGCGCCGTACACGCTGCAGGAGCTGGTTCGCGAGGCGCTGCGCCTGATGCAGGCCCGCTGATCGTGGTAGGAGAAGCGCCGTGAAGACGACACCGGACCGCGAGGTATCGCCGGCCACGATCGAGGGGGATGCCGAGGCGGATCGCTCGCTGCGGCCGCGGACCTTCGACGAGTACATCGGGCAGGAGAAGCTCAAGGACAACCTGCGGGTGTTTTGCGCGGCGGCTCGTCAGCGCGGCGAGCCGCTGGACCACGTGCTGTTCTGCGGGCCGCCGGGGTTGGGCAAGACCACCCTGGCGCACATCATCGCCCACGAGCTCTCCTCGACCCTACACGTCACCAGCGGCCCGGCCGTCGAGAACCGCGCGGTGCTCGCCGCGCACCTGACCAACCTGGGCGCGCGCGACGTGCTGTTCATCGACGAGATCCACCGGCTCCAGCCGGTCGTCGAGGAGTACCTCTATCCGGCGATGGAGGACTTCGTGCTCGACATCACCCATGGCCAGGGGGCGCACGCGCCGACCCTGCGCTACGAGCTGCGGCCCTTCACCCTGGTGGGGGCGACGACGCGCACCGGGCTTCTGGCGTCGCCGCTGCGCGACCGCTTCGGGGTCGTCGAGCGCATCGACTACTACACCGAGGACGATCTGCGCCGCATCGTGCGGCGCTCGGCCGGGATCCTCGACATCGCCGTGGAAGACGATGCGGCGTTGGAGATGGGCCGCCGCGCCCGGGGCACGCCGCGCATCGCCAACCGCCTCTTGCGCCGGGTGCGCGACTTCGCCCAGGTCGCGGGGCAGGGCGGCATCGATCGCCCGCTGGCCGAGCGGTCGCTCGAGCGGCTCGAGGTCGACGCCGCGGGGCTGGACTCGCTGGATCGGCGGCTCTTGCGCGTGCTCATCGAGAAGTTCGACGGCGGGCCGGCGGGCGTCGAGTCCCTGGCCGTGTCGGTGGGGGAGGAGGCGGACACCATCGGCGACGTCTACGAGCCGTTCCTCATCCAGGGCGGCTGGATCGCGCGCACGCCGCGGGGCCGCATCGCCTTGCGCCGCGCCTATACGCACCTGGGTTTGCCCGAGCCCGTGGCGCGGCAGGGGAAGCTGTTTTGAGCGAGGCGGAGAAAGTCCCGGCCGACGACGGCCCCACGCCCGTCCGCTCCGAGCGGATCGAGCGCATCGCCCAGGCGGCCAACATCGCGGGGTTGCTGGCGGCATCGATCTTGGCGGTGCTGGTCTGGCCGCAACACGGGCCGGTGAGCCCGCTGCTCGGCGGGGTCGAGGCGGCCACCCTGCGGCGCCTGGACAGGCTGGAGGAGCAGCTGCGCCGCGAGCCCGGCGACGTCACGACCGCGACCGAGGTGGGGCGGATCTGGCAGTCGCTCGGGCAGCCGCCTTGGTCCTACACCGCGCTGCGCGCAGCCGAGCGCCGGAGCAACGGTGACGCCGAGTCGCTGCTGGCGCTGGGGGCGGCGTACCTGGATCTCGGAGAGCTTCGCGACTCGCGCCGGGCGCTCCAGGGAGCGCGGCGCAAGTGCGCGCGGCCCGCCTGTGCCGAGCCGGTGGACCTCAAGATAACGATACTCACCACGCTCACCGACAACCTGGTCAAGGACGGCATCGTGCCGCGCCGCGACCTCTACTTCACCGAGCGCGCGTTTCGCAAGCTGTTGCGCGAGATGTCCGGACCTCCGCCGCAGCCGCCGCCACCGCCGGGCAAGAGGCGGTGACCCAGGACTCGCCTCAAGATGAGTTCCGGATTCGGTGGACCCGTCGCTCACGCGCGCGACAACCCGACCGACCAGGCAGTAGGCGCCTCGGTCCGCTGGCACCTGCCCCATCCTCCGGGCGGTGCCAACGCCGACTTCTCCGCCGACGACGCCGCGCTTGCCTGACCCGTCAGGGCGGAAGGCCTCGCCTCGGCGATGTCGCCCGTCAGTGCGACAGCCCGGCCGCACCCGCCTCGATCATCTCCAGCTGCACCGAAGCGCGCAGGGGAACCCCGTCGGGGCGGAACTTCGTGTACGTGATCGTGAGCGTCGAGATCACGCCTTTGAACTGGAACGCGCCCCACTGGAAGAGGCACATCGGCGGGCGGCGGAGCTCCGGGTCGACCTGGGCCATCTTCTCCAGCGCACTGAGCGGGCTTTGGGAAGGGCTGTCGAACTCCAGCGGGACCTTGAGGGTGCGCGGCTCCCCGCCGGCAAACCGCACGATGGGCTCCTGCGGCTCGAACACCGGCTCCCTCTGCCAGGTCACTTGCTTGGCGATGGCGATTTCCTTGGGGTTGAACTGGACGTCCACCGTTCCCGCCGACCCCTCGAGCGTCCTGATGCGCAGCAGGGAAGCGTCAGGGGCGGCGGCCATGGCCGCGGCGGGAAAGCACAGCAAGGCCAGCACGGCGTTTCGCAGTCTCATGAGTACCTCCTTCTCGCGCCGACGCGCGACGGGTTTTGCGCTCCGTCCACCGCCATTCGTTCACGGTAGCGTATACGCCAGCAGCTCCTCGGCTTGCCGCCCGGTTCCTTGACCTTGTGCGTAGGCAGCACCAAGGCCTTTTTGCGGTGATGGCCGGGGTGCAGGGCTTCGGTCGAGGTCCCGGGTTGCCAGAATGCCCCTTATCAGAAGGTAGATTGTAGCCGCCACATGAAAATGTCCGGTTTCTGCCAAGTAGAAATGTCCGGTTTGGGAGATCGGGGCGAGCATGCCCAGCATGCAACCTCCACCGGAAAGGCAGGAACCGGTCACGATCAGCCGCAAAGGAAGTCGACCGACTCGAGATGGTACGCCGCGTGCTCGAGAAGCGCCCGGCATCGACGGCTTGCGGCGCCGGTGTACGATGTGGCCATGAGCATGCGGAAGCGCATCGAGGGGCTGTTCGACAGGCAGGTCGCGGATCTGGTCGCGCGGCAGGAGTTCCAGGATCTGGAAAACGGGCGCGCGAGCCCGCAGGACTACGATCGCTTCGTGGCCAGCGTGGTGCGGACGCACCTCAAGTCGCCCCAGTTGGTCGCGTTCCTCTATGCGCTCGCGCCGCCGCGCGCCGCCGACCACCTGCGTCACAACCTGCTCGAGGAGCTGGGGATAGAGGACGAAGCCGGCGTCGCTCACCCATCCCTGCTGGAAGATCTGGCCCGGGGATCCGGCCTCGGCGCCCGGCTGGCGGAGTTCGAGGCGCTCGCGGCTTCGGACATCCGCAAGTTCGCCGGCGATCCGTTGCTCTACGGGACGCTGCGGGACGTCGGGCTGGCCGCGCTGTGCGAGGTGACGGCGTTCGAATTCATGCTGTCGCGCCTCGCCAGCCGGTTTGCCCGCGCGCTGGCCAGCCGACGGGGGCTCTCGGCGGCCTCGCTCCGCTGGTTCACGCACCACTCGGAGGTCGACGTCCGGCACGCCGAGCAGGGCCTGGACGACCTGGTGGAGTACATCCGCGCTTACGAATTCAGCGAAGAGGACGCGTGGACCATCGTGGACATGACGCTCCGCGAAAACGTCTTCGTCAAGCGCTACTTCGGCGAGATGAGCGTACGCCTGTGAGGATTGTTTCGGCGACCGCCCACGCGCTGAGGATCCCGTTCGTCGAAGCCTTCGCCCACAGCGCCCGCGAGCGCTCCTGCTCCGACTCCGTCGTGGTTCGTGTGGTCGACGACGCCGGCGTCGAGGGTTGGGGCGAGGGGGCGCCACGCCCCTACGTCACCGGCGAGACGGTGGACTTCATGCTGCGCCACCTGGCCGAGAGCCTGTGCCCCCGCCTCCTCGCGGTCGACCTCCCGCCGCTCTGCGTGCCCGCGGACCTTCCCGCCATCGACGCGCTCATCCCCGACACGCCCACGCCCGGCGTCCTGTCCGCCGGCGCCAGCCGCGCCGCGCTGGAGATCGCCGTCATCGACTGCGCGCTCCAGCGGGCGGATCGGTCGCTGGCGGCCCTGCTCCCTCCGGTGCGCAAGAAGGTCGTCTACAGCGGCGTCATCACCGCCGGATCGCGCGACAAGGTCGCCGAGCACGCCCGGCGCATGAAGCTCATCGGCCTCCACCAGATCAAGATCAAGGTGGGCGTGGGTGACGACGTCGAGCGCGTCCGGGCGGTGCGCGATGTGCTCCCCAACGCGAGCCTGCGAGTCGACGCCAACGGCGCGTGGACGCCGGACGAGGCGCTCAGGACGATCGAGGAGCTCGCCCCGCTGGGGATCGACGCCATCGAGCAGCCCCTGCCACGCGGGGATATCGCGCCGCTGGGCGCGCTTCGGCGGCAGAGCCCGGTGCCGCTCATGGTCGACGAATCGCTGGTCACGATGGCCGACGCCGAGGAGCTGATCGCGGCACGGGCGTGCGACTTCTTCAACGTACGGATCTCCAAGTGCGGAGGCCTCGCCCGCTGCCGCGCCATCGCCCGTCGCGCGCTCGAGGCCGGGATCCAGGTCCAGATCGGCAGCCAGGTCGGCGAGACGGCGATCCTCTCGGCGGCCGGACGCCATCTCGCCGCCTCGATCGACCCGCTCGCTTTCACCGAAGGCTCCTACGGAACGCTGCTCTTGTCGGAGGACATCGCCGCGGAAACCGTGCGCTTCGGGCATCGGGGCGAAGCGCCGCTGCTCGGCGGCGCGGGACTGGGCATCCACGTGCTGGAGGAGCGGGTGAGAAGGTACGCCACGAACACGGTCACCGTTCCCGCCGTTTGAAGACGTCGCGCGATGGGCATCCTCGGGATCATGCTGCGCCTGCGGGAGGCCGCGCAGGACGCCCGCTTCGAAGCGGCCGCCCGCGATCCCGAGCGCGCCCAGGCGACGGTTCTGCGGGCGCTCCTCTCGCGCAACGCCGAGACCTGCTTCGGGCGGGAGCACGGTTTCTCGCGCATCGCCGGTCCGGCGGATTACCGAAGCGCGGTCCCCATGCGTGAGTACGAGGCGTTCCGCCCCTACGTGCGCCGCATCATGGCCGGCGAGGGCAGCGTGCTCACCCGCGCGCCCGTCGCGATGTTCTCGACCACCAGCGGCAGCGCCGGCGAGCCCAAGCTCATTCCCGTCACCGAAGACTGGAAAGAGGAGCAGGCGAAGCTGACGCGCCTGTGGATGTTGCGGGCGATGCGCGACCATCCCGGCTGCTACGATCGCAAGGTCCTGGTGGCGAGCAGCCCCGCGGTGGAGGGGCGCACCGAGCGCGGCGTCCCCTATGGTTCGATGTCGGGGATGGCGGCCCGGCGCATCCCCTGGGTGGTCCGCCGGAACTTCGCGATCCCCTACGCCGTGTGCCTCATCAAGGACTACGACGCCCGCTATGCCGCCACGATGCGCTACGGGTTGGCGGGCTCGGTGTCGCTCGTCGGGACCCCCAACCCCTCCACGCTGGTGCGGCTCGCGGAAACCGCCAGCCGGCGGGCCGAGGAGATCATCCGCGGCGTCCGCGACGGCACGCTCGGCATCGCCGATCCGGAACTCGCGGACCACCTCTCGTCGGCCGAACGCGCGCGGGCCCGGGACGAGCTTCACGCCTCCCTGCGGCGGGATCCGGAGCGAGCCGCGGAGCTCGAGGCCGTCGTCCGGGCGCACGGATCGCTGCTTCCCGGCGCATGCTGGCCCGAACTGCGGCTGGTGGGATGCTGGCTCGGCGGAAGCGCCGGTGTCCAGGCCAAGGCCCTGGCGGCGCTGTTCGGCGGCGTTCCCCGGCGCGACCTCGGCCTGATCGCCAGCGAAGGCAGGATGACCGTGCCGATCGAGGACGAAACGGCGGCCGGCTGCCTTCTGCTCCACCGTTGCTTCTACGAGTTCATCGACGAGGATCGGATCGAGGACACCTCACCACCGATCCGGCTGGCGCACGAGCTTGCGGACGGACGCCGCTACTACATCGTTCCCACCGGCGGAAACGGGCTGTACCGCTACGACCTCAACGACGTGGTCGAAGTCCGGGGCTTCCACCACCGCGCTCCCAAGGTGGCGTTCGTGCGCAAGGGCCGCGACATGGTCAACATCACCGGGGAGAAGTTGCACGTGAACCAGATCCAATCGGCCCTGCAGGAGGCCGGCGCCGCCTGTCGCGTCGACGTCTGGCAGTTCCGGATGATCCCGGACATCGCGTCGAGCCGCTACGACGTCCTGGTCGAGGTGCGCGAGGCCACGCCGGCGTCGGATCGGAGGTTCATCGAGGCGTTCGACCTGGCCCTTCGCGGGCTCAATCCCGAGTACGCCCAGAAGCGCGCGTCCGGCCGGCTCGGGCGGCCCCGGCTCTTCGTCATGCGGCCAGGCTGGTCCGAGACCCTGTGCCGCGCCGAGTTCGCTGGCGGCCGGCGCGATCTTCAGTTCAAGTGGCGGGCGCTGGCCGACGAATGGGACGAAGGGAGCCGGGGGGCCGTGGCGCGGTCCGTCGAGGAGCTCGAGTGAAGGAGGCGCTCAAGAAGGCGGTGCAGGGAGCCGCGATGTGGGCTGTCGTCGTTGCGGGCTTCGCGCTGTCGTGGCCGCCGATTCTCCAACTCGCCCAGCTCTGGATGCTGGTGGGCGTAGGGATCGCGGCCAACGCCCTACAACCGGCCTACCGGCCGTTCGAGCGCTCGCGTACGCCCGAGGATCGCGGCACCGCCATCCAAATCCTGTGGACGGTCTATGCCGTGCAGATCGGCGCGCTGATCGAGGTCATCTTAAGGAGGCGCGCCGAGCTGCCTCTCGACGCTGTGTCCATCGGCGCATTCGTGGTCATGGTGGCGGGTCTGGCGCTTCGCACGTGGGCCGTCTTGCTGCTCGGGCGGTTCTTCACATGGAACGTCAGCGTGCAGCCCGGTCAGACGCTGGTCAGGTCGGGCCCGTACCGCTGCGTTCGTCACCCGAGCTACACCGGGGCGTTGCTCACCTTCCTGTTCGGCTGCGTCCTGCTGCACAGCTGGATCGCGGCTGGCGTTGCCGCCGTCGCCCTGCCGATCGCGTTTCGCCGTCGCATCCGCCACGAGGAGGACCTGCTCCTCGCCACCTTGCCCGAGTATGCGGCCTACCGCACACGGACCGGGGCGCTGTTTCCTCGCCTCTTTGCGGCTTCGGCGGCGATCGCCGCTGATCCGGATCGACGGGAGCCGGATTCGCGCGAGCCTGATTGATCCCGCCGCGCGGGACTTCGCGCCTCCACGCGCGGGTCATCGGGCGGCCCGCGCGCACGCTGCCCCGCGAGCTTCCCGCTATCACCCGCGGATGATGTTGTGCACTTGGACGACCTCGGGCTGGCCGACCTCCACGCCGAGCGACGTGAGGATCGGCACCAGCGTCTTGCCGAACGATTCGAAGCTCTGCGGCGTGTCGAACACGTCGGTGACGCGCAGCGCGTTGGCGTCCCCGTAGCAGGTGTGGTGGAGCCGCCCGAGAGGTGCGCCCGCGCCGGACGCCTCGAGCCGCCGCAGGATCTCCGCGTACTTCTTCTGATCCATGCCCTTGGGAGAGAAGTGGATGATGATAGCCATTGGTTGCCTCCTTGTTGGGATCAAGGTAGCTCGTGCCGGGCTCGTCCGGGAGACCCTGAAAGCGCAACCCGGGGGTGCGATAATCGCAACCGGTGGACTGGAACGACCTCCGCTTCCTACTCGCCGTGCAGCGCAAGGGCTCGTTGGCCCGCGCCGCCGGGCACCTCGAGGTCACCAAGACCACGGTGAGCCGGCGCCTGGCGGCGCTCGAGCAGTCGCTGGGCGTCAAGCTGGTGCAGCGCAAGCCCGGTGGCCTGGTGCTCACCGCAGCGGGACGCGAGGTGGTCGAAGCGGCCCAGGGCATGGACGAGGCGATCGGCGCGCTGGAGGAGCGTCTGGCGATGGCCGACGACGCTCGTCCACGCGGCACCGTCCGGCTCACGGCCCCGCAATGGCTTGCCGCACGGTTGCTGATTCCCGCGCTGCCGGATCTCAAGAAACGCTATCCCGATCTCGACGTGCAGTTGGTGGGCACCAACCAGATCCTGAACCTGGCGCAGCGCGAGGCGGACCTGGCGATCCGCAATGTCCGCCCGAAACAGAAGTCGCTGGTGGTGCGCAGGCTCGTCCAGCTGGGCGGGTGCGTGTACGCCTCGAAGCTCTATCTAGAACGTCGCGGCCGGCCCGCTTCGCCCGCCTCGCTCGCCGGCCACGACGTGCTGGCCTACGAGGGGCTGGGCGGCATGCCCGGCTTCGAGTGGCTGCGCGATCCAGCGCGGGGCGGCCGCATCGTCTTTCGCGCCAACGATCCCGAAGCGCTGGTGGGCGCGGCCACGGCCGGATTGGGGCTTTGTGCCGTGCCCTGCCTGCTGGGCGATGCGGAGCCCCGGCTCGAGCGCGTGAGCAGCCTGGGCTTCGCGCGCTGCGAAATGCTGTTGGTCACGCACGAAGAAATCCGCGCCATGGCCCGCATCCGGGTGGTCAGCGACTTCGTCGTGGAGCTGATGCGCAAGAACGAAGCGACGATCGCCGGCTAACAGCCTCGGCGAGCGTCATCGGGATCGTGCCACGGAGGCGGTCGTCCGAGGCAAGAGACGCGCGAACAGGCGGCCGACCGGCGGCGAATCGCCCCGCTGTCACCGATCCGGGCCCGGCTGCGTTGTCAGGGTAGGAGGGTCGCCATGCCGAAGGAACACAAAAGCTGTGGTGGACGACTGGTCAGCCCGGACGGACGCGATTTGCCTTTGCGCGGCGCCGAGATCCGGGTCGAGGCGGGGGGTGGGATCGCGCGGGCCGTGCTCGAGCAGCGGTTCGAGCCGGCCGTAGGGAGCGTGGCCGAGACGTTGCTCTCGCCTTCGAGTCGCTGCGCACCGCCGGCGGGCGCGCGATGACGTTCCTCGATTCGCGCGTGACCGCCCCCCGGAGCGGCGCGTCCAGCCCACGTCAGCTAGCGACGCGAATGAGATCCAGCGCAGCGAAGTGGCTGTCCCCGGACGACGCCAGCGCCGCCGCCTGCCACGGATACCCCAGCGCCCAGCACGCCGCGTCGCCGGCGAAGTAGCGCGTGTGCTTGTGACCGTGGATGACCAGATCTGGCGGACCGTGGATGGACCCGTCCGCCACGGCCGGGAGCCAGGCGCGCTCGAGGAGTGCCTGCCCGTCGTTGGAACCGACGGCCTTGCCCTTCTGCTCGACCAGGCCTTTCGATCGCTCCGATGCAACGAAATGCGTCACGAGAACCAGAGCGTCGTCCTGATTCTGGTGGGCCTGGTATCGGCCCAACTCCGCGCGAAGGCGATCGGCGTCCTCCATGGCGAGCGACGAGTCCGGCTCCCTCGGCTCCCACTCGCAAGTCCCCGCCTCCTCCAGTGCCGCACCGACCAGCGACCCATCGGGCCAAGCGGTGACGCCGAAGAAGGTGGCGAAGCCGAACCGCGCCGGACCCTCGTGCGGCAGGTACTTCCATCCGCGCTCCCGGCACAGCGTGGGCAGGAGATGCTCGTGCCGCTCCCGGCTGCCCGGGCTGCCCTCGTCCACCGGCCACAGATCGTGGTTGCCGGGAACGAACACATGCTCGCGCGCAACCGCGAGCCGCTCCAGACAGACGTTCACTTCTTCGAGCCGATGGCTCACGTCCCCGGCGAGCACCACGACATCACAGCCTAGGTCGTGGATCTGGGCGGCGAGCACCGGTAATCGATCGTAGTTTTCGCGATGGTGAACGTGCACGTCGCTGAGCACCGCGATGCGCACCGCCACGTCCGGGACCGGCCCTCGCGCGAGCCGAATCTCGAACCGCGCGTCCCGGCGTGGCTCATGGGGCTTGCTCATGCGAATACCTTGCTCCCCGCCGCCTCTCACGACTGCGGCACGACGCACTCGTCGGCGAGCGTGAGACGCTCCTCGATCCGCGGCCGTCCACTGCCGGGCGGCACCGCGCGCCAATTCGCCGAGCTCGTCAGGATGTGCGTGTTCCACAGGTTGATCGTACATAGGAGGCGTCAGGGGAAGCGTCAAGGCCCAGAGTGCGCGTCGGCCCGCGCACCCACAGGGCGCAGGCCGGGCTGGAACGCCGCGCGCCAGCAGCGCAGCGCCAGGTAGGCGGCCAGGAGCAGCAGCACGGCGGCGACCATCCCGTTGATGGTGACCGGATCGAGCGTGACCCCGCGCTCGGCGATGGCGCGCAGCCCGGCCTCGATGTGGCGCAGCAGCGACCACACCGTGATGAACAGCACGAACCCCATGGGCGCGACCACGAACCAGGTGCGCTTGCCCTCGCGGCGCAGCCACACGGCCACCGCCATCAAGGTGAGCGCGGCGAGCAGCTGGTTGGCGGTGCCGAACAGCACCCAGAAGTTCATGTAGGCGGGCGGGCCACCCTCGGCGCGGGCGCCCACCAGGATCAGGGCGGGGATCGCGACGGTCGCGGCGGTGGCCAGCACGCGCGCGAAAAAGCCGCGCCGAGAGAGCAACTCCTGCACCAGGTAGCGGCCCAGGCGCGTCGCCACGTCGAGCGTGTCGAACACGAAGGTCGAAAACGCCATCGCCCCGAACGTGCGCGCGAAGCCCAGGTGCTCTTCGCCGATGATCAGCGTTAGGAAGCGCCCCAGCCCGTCGCCGTACAGCCGCCCCGGCCCGCGGCCGGCGACGTCGGCGGGGGCGACGAACATCACGGTGCACAGCGAGATCACCGCGACCAACCCCTCGAGCAGCATGCCGCCGTAGCCGATCGGCCGGCAATCGGTCTCGTGGCGGATCTGCTTGCTGGTGGTTCCCGAGCACACCAGCCCGTGGAAGCCGGAGCAGGCGCCGCAGGCGATGGTCACGAACATGAAGGGAAAGAGCGATCCGGTCGGTCCGGGCGCGTTCCACGTCTTGAAGGCCGGCTGGGCGATGGGCAGGTCGGAGAAGAACACGCCGGTAAGGCCGACGAGCAGGGCCATGTAGAGGACGAAACCGCCGAGGTACCCGCGCGGCTGCAGCAGCAGCCAGACCGGCAGCAGCGCGCCCAGGAAGCAGTAGCCCAGGATCGCCATCGACCAGCCGCGCTGATCCAGCAGCAGCAGCGTCGAGAAGCGCGTTCCCAGCCCGATGCACGCCAGCGTGGCGGGCACGAAGATCAGCGTGAGCAGCCAGAGGGGCGGATTCAGCCTGCGCTGGACCAGCCCCATGACGATGGACAGCAAAAGGTACAGGCTGCTCGCCAGCGCCACGGCGCCCCCGGCGTTGAAGGAGTGCCCCAAGCCTGTCAGGTTCTCGGTCTTGCCCACGAACGTGTTGGCGGTGATGTCGCAGAACGCGACCAGCACGTAGAGCAGCGCCAGCCAGATGAACGCCACCATCGCCAGCCAGGCGGGCCGGCCCACATGATCGCGCATCATCTCGGCGACCGAGGCGGCGCGGTGGCGCACGCTGGCCACCAGGCTGGAGAAGTCGTGTACCGCGCCGATCAGGATCACGCCCAGGCCGATCCACAAGAGGCACGGCAGCCATCCGAAGGCGAGGCACGCCAGGATGGGCCCGGCAATCGGTCCGGCCGCGGCGATGGCCGAGAAGTGCTGGCCCAACAGGTAGAAGCGCGGCGTGGGCACGAAGTCCACGCCGTCGGCCGCGGCCACCGCTGGCGTCGGTCTGGCGTCGTCGAGCTCGAAGCGCCGGGCAATGAATCGGCCGTAGAGTCGGTAGCCGGCCGCGAGCACCAGCAGGGTCAAAAGCGCGATCAGGGCCATTCCGAACCCGATGGAAGAAAAGCGGGCGACACGTTGACTTGGCTTCTGCGCGACTCTACACTCGCGCTCGCTTCGCGGGCAAGGAGGACCAATCGATGCGAACTTTACGAGCCATCTGCACCGTTGCACTCGCGGCCTGCGCCAGCAAGGACGACCCCGCCTATTGGGTGGACCAACTCACCGAGTCGGACCCCAAGGTCGTCGAGGAAGCCGTCGCCCAGCTGAAGAAGCTGGGCAACCCCGAGGCCGTCGAGCCGCTCGCCAAGCTCTACGCCAAGCATCCCCGGCACGAGATCCTCCAGGCCATCGCCGCGCTGATGGACAAGCCGGGATTCAAGCAGGAGCAGGCGATCCCCGCGTTCGTGGCGGCGCTGGATTTCACCGAGGAAACCTATCACAGCGCCAACGTCGCCGCCGAGGCGCTGGGCGATCTCAAGGCGACGCAGGCGGTCGAGGCGCTGGTCAAGGTGCTGGACAAGCAGCTGCCGGTCAAGTCGCGCGCCAACCTGGCCAAGCTCAGCGCCATCCAGGCGCTGGGCAAGATCGGCGGTCCCACCGGGGTCGACGGGCTCATCCGGGCGATGGAGCGTCCGGCCGAGGAGCAGGACTTCCCGATCGCCATGGCGGCTTCGGTCGCGCTGGGCAACGTC
>Ga0247727_10014268_pt1 | contig 13240 bp, 17 predicted proteins | sample WisWelCaveWW1625_FD_202498 | JGI IMG/M metagenome (GOLD analysis project Ga0247727, IMG submission 202498) | Biofilm microbial communities from Wishing Well Cave, Virginia, United States - WW16-25 | ecosystem: Environmental > Aquatic > Deep subsurface > Groundwater > Cave microbial mat | place... | reverse complement strand
TAAATATAGCCGAGGCCATTTTGATTTATAAATATACTCCCTGTTATAACTCCAATTTGAAATGGGAATTTCCCGATGTTCTATTTAATTTCAAAAGTATGCAGTTAGAACATTCTGGCCCAAAGAAGCATTTACGAAAATTCGATAACGCACCGAAGGATTATAAAAAAGAAGGTTAACCTATTGAGGTAGTTCTGGGGACACGATACTTAATCGGGAGATAAGTATTGTGTCTCCGGAAGTATCAAATAAAGACTATGAAAAATTTTATTATTTTTGGACAAATTCTGTTCCTCTGGCTTTCCCTCGTTCCAGCGAGTAATGCCTGCGAACCGTGCGCTAAAATTTTGAGTTTTGAAGAATCAGTAAGAGAAGCCGATTTGATCGTCATTGGTCAAAAAATCAGCGAAGGCCCCAGGTCGGATTTTGGTGAAGGATATGGGGGCCCGGATTGGATTGAAGTCAAAATTGGGCAGGTCCTTAAAGGAGAGGTTTCGGTAGAGAAAATAAAAGTCAACAGTTGGGACGCGATGTGCGACTATGGGATCGTCCTTGAGCAGGATAGGTCGTATGTCATGCTTCTAAAACAGCGGAAAGTCTCGGATGAAGACTATCAATACGATGCTGTCAATTATGGTTGCGGAGTAAAGGCATATGCTTTGCAAGGAGATCTTATAAATTTTAATGGAAAAGAGATTCCCGTTATGGAGTTCAAAAAAGAATTAGAATAGTTCGGGGGACACGATACTTAATTGCGAGATAAGTATCGTGTCTCTGGACATTCTTTAGAAAATGAAAACAACCATCTCAACCTTTATCGTTGTATTTTTGTTTGGATTTTTATCTCCAGCCTGGGCTGTTTTTCCGATTGTCAGCACATTTGATGCCGACGCAGAAGGCTGGACAGCCGACGGCGCTTTAGTTTCGCAAATTGCGGCCGGGGGTAATCCTGGAGGTTTTCTCAGATTAGAGGATAACCAGGACAATACGTTTTCCGCTTTCGCGCCAGAAAAATTTCTAGGTGATTTGTCGGCATTTAACGGCGGGCAGATAACTTACGACATACTTGTCCTTGATCCGACAACGCCACTGGGAAATATCGGTAGTGGATTTGGCCGGATACAACTCTTAGGGGGCGGTTCCAACGCAACGTTTGATTATGCGGGTAATCCCATGGTTCCATCCAGTCAATTCTGGACAAAATATTATGTCCTGATGACGGCTCAGGCATGGAATACGACACCGGAAAATTGGGCAACAGTCCTTTCGGATGTGACAAAAATCGATATTATTTTGGAGCCGACGGGTGGAGCCACGGTGGGCTTAGATAATTTCAGATTACATCCTGTCCCCGAACCCGCCACGGTGTTGCTTTTTGGCGCGGGACTCATTGGGCTGTTGTAGCTAAGAAAAAATTGGGTAAGTTCATGACCAGACTAAATATTTTATTCATCATCTTTCCTGTTCTGTTATTTATCCCTACACTTACCGGCTGCGTTTCAGTCCCCAAGCCGCCGGCGCAATTGACACAATTCGACGGACGAGAAGTGTCCTTAAAAAAGCCCTGTTATCTGGAGGAACGTGTTTTAAATAAATTTAATACAGAGGTCAAGACCCTCTGGGAAAACGGCCAGCCGACAGGTCTTGTCGTGGATGAAGGTTACGCGGGAAAGCCCGTAAAAACGCTCAAAGATTCCGCCGGGTACAGTTATTTCTTCCCGGCCACAAATTATCCTCACCGGCGTTACACCTTGACGGACGATGTAAAGCCGATTGAATGGCTGAAAGCCGGCATCAACTTTACCGGCGGACCGGAGGGCTGGCGTCTGGGGCCGCACCGTGTATTTTTCTTGCCGGCCGGTACGAAGATTTTTATCACAAAAGTTTATTCGGTTGTCCCTTTTATGCACGAACCGAGTTATTATGTTTCCGGTAAAGTTACTGTCGCCGAAGTCAACGAGGAGTTTACGTTTGAAATGTTCCTTGGGATAGGTGGCGATATCCATGAGCCGCCGTGGGAATAAATAAAAATAAAATTCTATATATTTTGAACGCATTTGTGAGGTGATATAAGAGAGTCATACCCGTAGTCGTTAAAATATTTTCTGCGTCAAAATTTTAGGCAATCCAGCTAAACCGCTCGGATTGCTTTTTTTTATTTGAGGAGAACAAATGTCTATTGATCCCCAAAAATTTTACAAATCTTACAAAGATAGTCTTGCCACGATGTCTTTTAGTGCTACTATTGTATATACAAGAGAGGTGGCTTGTTGATGAAGAAAGTCACCTGGAGCTCTTTAAAGAATGAACGGCTTAAGCTCACGCGGGGTGTGTCGTTTGAAGAAATCATCACGGCCAAGTTACTTGATGTTTTGCGACACCCCAAACGGGAGAATCAGGATATTTTACTGTTCGAGCACAAAGGATACATTTGGGTCGTGCCATTCGTGGAAACGGGAAATGAAATTTTTTTAAAAACACTTTATCCAAGTCGAAAGTATACCGAACTTTATAGGGAGGGAAGGACCGATGAGAACCGTTAAGTTAACAAAGCAGGAAAGGGTAGTTGAAGACGCTCTGCTCAATGGTGAATATCGAAGCGTGGGCAAAGATGAGTTTCATCAAATTGCCAGCGCGATTGCTTCACGTAAGAAAGACGCGGTTTTAAATATCCGGATTAACAGTCAGGATCTAAAGAGCCTTAAACAAAAAGCCCAGAAATTGGGAATCAAATACCAAACTTTTATATCGGAATTGCTCCACAAAATGGCGGAGGCCTAATGAACACTTCCATATTTCTAGCCAAGTTACTGGGGCCGTATTGCCTGATTGTCTCCCTCGGGGTTTTGTTAAATTTTAAATTTTATCGCAAGGTGATGGAGGATTTGCTTAAAAACAGCGCGCTGATTTATATCGCCGGGGTCATCGCGCTCATTTTTGGTCTTTTGCTCGTGAAGTTTCATAACGTCTGGGTTTTAGGCTGGCCGGTGATCATTACGCTGATCGGCTGGCTGGGGCTAATCAAGGGGATTTGGCTGATTGTTTTTCCGGATTCGCTTACGAAAATCACCAACTATCATCTTAAAAATCCATCCATCCTGACGGCACGCTTGATTGTGGTTTTGTTGTTGGGCTTGGTGCTAACGGTGTTTGGTTATTTTGTTGGCTAAATAATACGCAAGGACTCTATTTCTAGGAGGTGCAGGATGGACAAAAAGACAAATCCGTCCCAAAATCCGAAACCCAAAGGTTTTTTCGCCCGGCTGGCGGAGAAACTTGATCAAAAGCTTTTGGAGAAATCTAAAAGCTCGCCGTGTTGCGGTTCCAACACTAAGTCGAAAGATTCTTCATGCTGCAGTTAACTGTTGATTGGTTTGTTTACACTTTGTTAGGACTTTCCCCCGAGTCGCGGTGGGGGAGTGGGCTTAATTTTTTCATCTACGATTCGTTAAAGATTTTGTTGTTGTTGTTCGTCATGATTTTTGCCATCGGGTTTCTTCGTACCTTTATTTCACTTTCCGCCATGCGCAAATGACTGATCCAAAAGAAAGGCGTAGGGAATTTTTTTGCCGCGCTTTTCGGGGCGGTCACGCCGTTTTGTTCCTGTTCGTCGATCCCAATTTTTTTAAGTCTGTTGAAAGCCGGAATTCCGCTGGGTGTAACATTTTCATTTTTGATCACCTCGCCGTTGATTAACGAATATTTGGTGGTTTTGATGATCGGGTTCTTCGGCTGGAAAATCACGGCGGCGTATGTGACAAGCGGAATCCTGCTGGGGGTCTTTAGCGGAATTATTTGAGGGAAGATGAATTTGGAACGGTATCTTATCGAAGATTTATTTAACGCTTATCCGGAGGAGAAAGACGAGGGTGAGTTTAAAAAGTTTAACGAACGCGTCGCCTTTGGGATGTTCGAAGCTGTATCGATCGTCCGCAAAATTTGGGGTTGGATTTTGGTTGGGGTGGCTCTGGGGGCCTTGATCCATAATTATGTCCCGCAGGAGGCGGTGGAGGCCTTGATGCGAAAGACCGGACACTTTACCGTACCGTTGGCGACGGTCATCGGTGTGCCGATGTACGCGAGCTGCGCGGCGATTATCCCGGTCGCGGTTGTTTTATTTCAAAAGGGAATTCCTCTGGGCACAGCACTCGCGTTTATGATGGCTACCGCGGCGTTAAGTTTACCCGAAGCTATCATGCTCAGACGCGCGATGACATTAAAACTCATTGCCATCTTCTTTGGTATCACGACGCTGGGCATTATTTAAACCGGATATCTTTTTAATCTTTTGCAGGGAATTCTTGTTTGAAAAATATCAGTAAGATTCAAGTTCTGTTTGTCTGTATCCACAATTCCGCGCGCAGTCAGATGGCCGAGGCGTTTTTAAATCAGTTAGGCCAGGGGCGCTTTGAGACCCAGAGCGCTGGACTGGAGCTTGGGGTGCTGAACCCTCTGGTCGTTGAATCAATGAAAGAAGTCGGCCTCGATATTTCCCACCACAAAACCAAAAGCGTGGCACAAATGATTAAATCCGGCCAAACGTTTGATTACGTCATCACTGTCTGCGATGAAACCAGCGCCGAGCGCTGCCCTGTTTTTCCCGGACCCACGAAGTGCCTTCACTGGAGTTTCCCCGACCCTTCCCAATTCACCGGAACGAAAGAAGAGAAGCTGCAAAAAATCGCGCAGGTCCGTGAGGCGGTCAAGACCAAGATCGCCTTTTGGATTAACGCGCTGCGTTAAGAATTTCCTTCAACCACAATTCATCCTTTCTTAATCCTCTCTTCATCACCATCCTTTAAATTAACTTCCGTTAGTATCGTTATTGAGCTTTTCTTTCTCAACTCTAAAACTCTCGCTGGTAGAATCAACGCTGACGAGAGTTTTAGAGTTCTATTTACTAGAAGGAAGCTCAATAATAAACCTGACTTTTTAATCAAAACTTAATCTGGCGTACATATGAACTTAATCGACACAGTTTATACTTGCGGCGGAATAATAGAGAAGAGGAGAGGAGAGAAATGATGCAAACAGAATGTTTGATAACATCGGAAACTGAAAGTTTCCAACGTGGCCATAAAATAGATGCACGAAGTGCTTATTTTATCGGCGGAGAAAAGGATTTTGTGGTCAGTTTCTTGAAAAACCAAAATAAGACCCTCAGCGACGTCACCAAAGGCTTGGAAGACGGCGCCGGGTTTGATGAGTCCATCCCGCATACGTTAAAAAGGGTGGAAAAAGATATTCGCTGGTTACGAAAATTTTATCTAAACAAGAAAGGGAAAGGAGAGCATTTCATGTGGAAAGTATTGAGTGTCATCTTAGCCGGGTTCATGGTCCTAACATTATGTCCCGCCAGTTACGCCACCAGCACGCAGGTCGATTCTCTCATCGAAAAACTCGTTGACAAAGGCATCCTCACCAAGGCCGAAGGGATTGAACTCAAAGGCGAGATCGCGGCCGATGAAAAGATTTTACGGGAAGAAGGTTTTAAGCAAAGCCTTCCCCCATGGGTTCAAGACATGAAATGGAAAGGGGATTTAAGAGTCCGTTATCAAAATGAACGGCGCGATTCGACCAATAGCCGTAACCGGGGCCGAATCCGTTTTCGATTAGGCATGGAAACCAAGGCGAATGAAAAGGTCAAAGTCGCCGTTGGGGTAGCTACCGGTTCCGGTGATCCGCGCTCCACGAACGAAACTTTAGAAAATTCGTTTGAGAAATCCGATATCCGTTTGGATTATGCCTACGCGCAGTATTTGGCCATCGAGTGGGTTTCGCTGATGGCCGGAAAGGTTGTCAGTCCCTTCTGGGTTCCCAAAGATCTTATTTTCGACAGTGATATTACCTATGATGGGGCCAGTGCCAATTTTGTCAAAAAGCTCAATGATAAATGGGAAGTATTTTTTAACACGGGTTTCTTTATTTTAGATGAAAATGCCACGGAAAATTACGATCCTTATATGTACGTGGCCCAGCCCGGTTTAAAAGTCAAGACATCTCCTAAAACATCATTAAAAGTCGCCGGGGCTTATTATGGCATTGATTCAATCAAAGATGGCAGCAAGCTGGCCCATTCCTCGGGGACAAATACCGGTTTAACATCGACTGGCGGTACGTACTCGCATAATTATGATCCTATCGGCATGGGCATGGAATTTGCCATGGCCAATCCTTGTGAAAAGTTAACCAAATTTGGCGTCGATGAGTTGGCGTTTTTTAGTGAGTATGTGAAAAATACCAGCGGCGATGAACATGACCAGGGATTTTTAGCCGGGGCACGCATTGGGGCCAAGAAGGTCGCCGGGCCCAAGCAATGGCAACTGTCTTATAATTTTCGTCGTTTAGAAAGAAATGCGATCCTGGACATTTTTCCAGACTCTGATTTTTATGGCGGCGGGACACATGTTCAAGGACATGAAGCGGCCCTCTCGTATGGTTTGGGTAAAAATGTCAGCCTCGACCTTGATTACTATCGAGCCGCGCCGATCGGCGGTGAAGAAGTCGATACACGCCAAGCCAAAGTTGAAAATTTAATTCAGACGGATTTGAATTTTAAATTTTGATCCGCCGCCTTTTTTGTAACATTGTAACAATAGAGAAGGCGGATCAACCCCCACCGTTTTGATTTGTTTTGATGAGCAAGGCGAATCAAAACAAATCAGTGGGGGTGGCTTCGATGGATTACAAAAATAGAGGCTTGTCCTTATTAATCTATAAATAATAAAAGAGGAGATCGATAAAAATGAGAAAAATATTGGTCAGTGCGTTTGTGATGATGTTTGGGGTGTTCTTAAGTGCCGCGCATGTTTCGGCCGAAATCATCAAAGTCGACGGCTCAAGCACGGTATTTCCCATCACCGAAGCTGTTTCCGAAGAGTTTCAAAAAACTTCCGGCGGCATCAAGGTCATGGTTGGAATTTCCGGGACCGGCGGTGGATTTAAACGCTTCTGCCGCGGGGAGACTGACATCAGTGATGCTTCCCGGCCCATTAAAGCCTCTGAGGTTACGGCCTGTAAGGAAGGCGGCATTGATTATATCGAATTGCCGGTCGCTTACGACGGGTTGGCGGTCGTTGTCAGCAAAGACAACGATTGGATCAACCATTTGACCGTTAAAGAATTAAAGAAAATTTGGGAACCGGACGCTCAAGGTGCTGTCACCAAATGGAGTCAGGTCCGCTCAGGTTTCCCTGATGAAGAAATCCATCTCTTCGGCCCTGGAACCGATTCCGGAACGTTCGATTATTTTACCGAGGCCATTAACGGTAAAGCGGGCAAAAGCCGCGGCGATTACACGGCCAGTGAAGATGATAATGTGCTGGTGGAAGGCGTGGCTTCAGAAAAAGGCGGCCTTGGTTATTTCGGCTTAGCGTATTTTGAGGCCAATAAAAATAAATTAAAACTTGTTCCCGTTGATGATGAAAATGACAGTAACGGCAGCGGTCCCATTGCCCCCAGCGCCGAGACCGTCATGAACTCGACGTATCAACCGTTGGCCCGTCCGATTTTTATTTATATCAATGCGGCCGCGGCTAAGAAGGAATATATAAAAAAGTTTGTTGAGTATTACTTAAAGAATGCCGCTGGGCTGGTCGAGGAAGTCGGCTACATCCCCTTGCAAGCTGAATCTTATGAAGCGGTATTAACGCGTTTCCAAGAAGGGATTAAGGGTTCAGTATTCGGCACTTCCGGGGCCAATGTCGGGGTGAAGATGGCAGATCTTTTGCGCATGGAAAAATAATGTCTCAAAGCACTGTTCGTAAAATCAAAGAACAAATCATCGAGAGGCTGCTGTTGGGTTGCAGCCTCTTGTCTGTTCTGACGACGATTGGAATCATCTACGTTTTACTTTCCGAAACGATCGGTTTTTTCCGCGAAGTTCCGTTGATAAAATTTATCGGCGACACCCAGTGGACGCCGTTATTTACCAATAAACATTTCGGCATTTGGCCCTTACTGGCCGGAACATTTTTAACCACCATGATTGCCATTCTCGTGGCGGTTCCGGTGGGGCTTATCGGCGCGGTTTATTTAAGCGAATACGCCTCTAAGAAGATGAGGGATATTGTGAAGCCTTTATTGGAAATTCTGGCAGCGGTGCCGACGGTTGTTTACGGATACTTTGCCCTTCTTTTTGTGACGCCGTTTTTAAAAAATTTAATTCCGGGACTGAGCGGATTTAACGCACTCTCTTCAGGGATCGTGATGGGGGTGATGATCATTCCGTTGATATCATCCCTTAGTGAAGACGCGATGCACGCTGTGCCCATGGGACTAAGAGAAGGGGCCTACGCGCTCGGGTCTCATAAAATCCAGGTCGCATTTAAAATTGTTTTTCCGGCCGCGCTTTCGGGGATTATCGCGGCTGTGATTCTGGCGGTCTCGCGGGCCATCGGAGAGACGATGATTGTGGCCATTGCCGCCGGACAGCAGCCGAAATTAACCTTAAACCCTCTGGTGCCCATTGAAACCATCACGGCGTATATTGTGCAGATCAGTTTAGGCGACACGCCCCACGGGACTTTGGAGTACCGCACCATTTTTGTCTGCGGAATGACGCTTTTTGTCATGACGTTTATTTTGAATGTGATCAGTTTTAAATTGAAAAAAAGATTTCGTGAGGTTTATGAGTAGAGGATGAATTGTGTGTCCGCAATGACACGAGTTTTTATACCTATGAATAGAAATAAACGTTTAAAGCAAATCGACCGGATATTTTATTGGCTTGGCCTGGCGGCGACGCTCTCGGGGCTGGTTATTTTGTTGATATTAATCGTCGATGTTTTTAACGATGGCTTCGGGCGCTTGAGCTGGCATTTTTTGACAAGTTATCCGTCTCGTAAACCAGAATTGGCCGGTATATTTTCTGCCTGGGTCGGGACGGTCTGGATTATGATGACGACGGCACTCTTTGCGATCCCCTTGGGGATCGGTGCGGGAATTTACTTGGAAGAATACGCCTCCAAATCCAAGCTCACAGATTTTATTGAAATTAATATTGCCAATCTGGCCGGTGTGCCGTCGGTGATTTATGGCATCCTGGGTTTGGGGATTTTTGTGCGTATGATGCACTTAGACCGCAGTGTCCTGGCTGGCGGGTTGACCTTGGCGTTATTGATTCTGCCGGTCATCATCCTTTCAACACGCGAGGCGTTACGCGCGGTTCCTTTTTCTCTTAGGGAAGCTTCTTACGCGTTGGGGGCGACCAAATGGCAGACGGTGCGTTATCAGGTTTTACCGGCGGGCCTGGGGAATATTATGACGGGAATTATTTTAGCGATGTCGCGGGCGATTGGAGAGACCGCGCCGTTGATCACTCTTGGGGCGTTGACCTATATTCCGTTCATCCCTCAAAGTCCTGTCAGCCTTTCGGGGAATTTTCCCTTTATCAATGTTTCGCTCCAAGGATTTATGTCTCCGTTTACAGTGCTACCGATTCAGATTTTTAATTGGGTTTCCCGACCGCAAAAAGGGTTCCTTATCTGTGCGGCCGCCGGGATTATTGTTTTGTTGGGGATTACGCTTTTAATGAACGGCCTGGCGATTTTTCTGCGGTACAAAACTGAAGCTCCTTGGAGACGATGATGTATTTTGATTCTTAAGCGAAATCCGCCGAAGCCCCACCTCCACTGATTTGTTTTGATTCTCTTTGCTCATCAAAACAAATCAAAACGTGGGGGTTGATCCGCCTTTTCTATAATAAGAGAAGGCGTAGGCGGATCAGAAAAGGTGGTAAGGATGGAAGTAAAAAATATTTTTGAAATCCGTAATGTCAATTCGTACTACGGCTCCAAACATGTCTTGAAAGATGTCAATTTGAAGATTTTTGAAAAGACGGTCACGGCCTTCATGGGGCCATCGGGCTGCGGGAAAAGTACGTTGTTGCGTTGTCTAAACCGCATGAATGATCTGGTACGCAATTTCCGGATGGAAGGCGAGATTGCCTTTCGCGGGAACAATCTTTATGCGAAGGAAGTTGATGTGACAGATTTACGCCGCGAGATCGGGATGGTATTCCAAAAACCGAATCCCTTTCCCAAAAACATTTATGAAAATATCGCCTATGGCCTCAGGATTCACGGAATGAAAGATCGGCATTACTTAGACCAGGTGGTCGAAGATAGTTTAAAACGGGCGGCGCTTTGGGAAGAGGTCAATGACCGGCTCCATGATTCGGCTTTGTCTCTTTCGGGAGGACAACAACAGCGGCTGTGTATTGCCCGCGCGCTTGCGGTCAAACCGCAGGTGATCCTTTTTGATGAACCCTGTTCAGCCCTCGACCCCATTGCCACCGCGAAAATTGAGGAACTCATCAGCGAGCTTAAAGAAAATTATACGATTATTATCGTAACGCACAATACCGCCCAGGCCGCGCGGGTCTCGGACTACACGGCCTTTTTTTATCTGGGCGATTTAATCGAGTTCGGGCCGACGAGCAAGATGTTTACCGTGCCCAAAGACAAGAGGACAGAGGCGTATTTAACCGGTAAATTTGGATAACCATCCACACACCGGGTGTGTCGGTGGTCTAGACAGGAGCCATGTATGTTAGCTGAAAAGCTTAGTGAATTAAAACACCAGCTGATCGATTACGCCATTTTGGTCGAAGGCATGATCGATAAAAGTATTAAGGGGCTGCGCGATAAAAATCCGGCCCTGTTTAAAGAAGTCGTGGAACAAAACGAGCCGATCGCCAACGATTTCGACCGGAAGATTGAAGAGATGTGTACCCATTTGATTGCCCAGTATGAGCCGATGGCCAGCGACTTGCGGACGACCTTGATGATTTTAAAGATGAACAAGGATCTTGAACGCATGGCTGATCACGCGGTGAATATTTGTGAAAGCGGCGTCTTTTTAATTGAACAATCCGAATTACCAGCGATCAACGATCTTTTTATCATGGCCGAAAATGCCGTGAGTATGCTCAAGGACAGCATCAAAACTTTTGTCAACGCCGATGTCGCGTTGGCCAATGAAGTCTGCGAGAGGGATTCGATCGTGGACCGGATCGGCGATAAAATTTTAAATGAACTCACGCCGCTCATGCGGATTAAAAAAGACAGCATCAAGGCGTCTCTTCACATCATGCGCATCGCCCATAACCTTGAGCGCGTGGCCGACCTTTCCACGAATGTTTGTGAGGATGTCATCTACATGGTGCAGGGAAAAGATATTAAACATCATCATTTGGATGGTAACGGGACAGAAGGGAATGGATGAAATTTTTCTGTGCAAGTGTTTGGAGCCATAATATACTTAGCCCATATGGAGAAAGGTTGGGAAAGTATTTTGGGCTCCCTGGCCCGTTAAGTTATAAGAAGGGCGGGCAGACAAGTGTCCCTTCCCCCTACGGGATGAAGGGACAAACTCGCCCGAAACACTTTTCCAACCTTTCATACCAGGAGGATTTTAAAAAATGCCGCGCGAAACGATTTTAGTTGTTGAAGACGAAAAAGACATCAACGAGCTCGTCCGTTTCAATCTGGAAAAAGAAGGTTTCAAAGTTACGTCCACCACTGACGGCGAAACGGCGCTTAACCTTTTGGGGCGTGATTTATTTAATTTGGTCATCCTGGATATTATGCTTCCGGGCATGGACGGCCTGGAACTTTGTAAAATTATCAAGCAGACCGAACGCACCAAACGCACGCCCGTCATCATGCTCACTTCCAAAGGAGAGGAATCGGACATTGTCGTCGGCTTGCAGCTTGGCGCCGATGACTACATGACCAAACCCTTTAGCCCCAAAATCCTCGTCGCGCGCATAAAAACCGTTTTAAGACGTTTAGCCGAACAGCAAAAGCCGAAGGAAGTCCGTAAGATTCAAGACCTCGTCATCGACATGCTCAAACACAAAGTGACCTTTAAGGATAAAGAGATTGTTCTCACTTCAATCGAATTTAATATCCTGGAATTTCTTTCCCGCAATCCGGGGCGTGTTTACAGCCGTGACCAGATTATGGACGGTGCGTGGAAAGAAGGAAAGTTTGTCGTGGACCGCGCGGTCGACGTCCACATCCGGTCTTTACGTAAAAAGATGCAAAAGGCCGAAGACTATATCGAGACCGTGCGCGGTGTGGGCTATCGATTTAAGGAAGTGGAAATTTGAAAATTAATTTTACCAAGCTATCCCTCCTTTACGGCCTCATCATTCTTTGGGGGTTTGTTAGCTTAAAAATTTTTTCAGGAAATTCTCTTTCTTGGCCCGTGATGGTCAGCGTTGGGCTCTTAATGTTCTTTATCCTGCTGGCGATTTCCAAATATCATTTTGAAGATTTAGGCCAGTTATCCCGAAGGCTGGACCGGACTTCCGAAGAACTGCAAAAACGCATCCACGAAAACACCGGCGACGAAAACGAATTAAAGGCAATTCTTTCGAGCATGGTGGAAGGTGTTATCGTCATCGACAAAAACGACCGCATCGTTATCTTGACCGAGGCGATGGCTGACATGTTGGAATTGCGTTCGCAGCAAGCTGTGGGAAAACCTTATTGGGAAATCATCCGTCACGACGAAATAAACACCCTCATCCGCGACGCGCTTATGAATAAAACGGCGGTACGCCGGGAGTTGAGCGTGATTTTCCCCAAGGAAACTTATTTTAGCATGCAGATTTCGCCGATCCTTAGTGAACACCGCGAGCTGGCCGGCATCGTGGCGGTTTTTCATGACATCACCGAGATAAAAAGTTTAGAAAAGATCCGTTCGGAATTTGTGGCCAACGCCTCGCACGAGCTGAAAACTCCGCTTACTTCAATCAAAGGTTTTGTGGAAACCCTGCAAGACGCTGATTTAAATGACAAGTCAACCACCAAACGGTTTCTCGATATTATTTACACCCACACCAAACGCCTGGAAAACCTCGTCAACGATTTGCTCAGCCTTTCGGCCATTGAATCTAAAGAAGCCAAATTCCATTTAGAGCCCAGCGATGTGGGGCTGGTTATTGAAAATATCGTGCACCTTTACAAATCCAAACTCGAATCCAAGAAACATCTTTTTACCCTCGATCTGCCCGCTGCGATCCCGCAGGTGGTGATGGACTCCCGCAAGATGGAAGAGGTTTTCTCGAACCTCCTCGATAACGCCATTAAATTTACACCCCAAGGAGGAACCATTTCTATACGCGTATATGAAGAGGCCGAATTCCTGCGCGTTGATGTCCAGGATTCCGGCATCGGTATCCCCCCGGAACATCTGTCGCGTATCTTCGAACGCTTCTACCGTGTTGACC
>Ga0247727_10014267_pt1 | contig 13240 bp, 13 predicted proteins | sample WisWelCaveWW1625_FD_202498 | JGI IMG/M metagenome (GOLD analysis project Ga0247727, IMG submission 202498) | Biofilm microbial communities from Wishing Well Cave, Virginia, United States - WW16-25 | ecosystem: Environmental > Aquatic > Deep subsurface > Groundwater > Cave microbial mat | place... | reverse complement strand
GGTGAGTGGTGAGTGGTGAGATGGTGAGTATCGGGTCGCGGCAGCTTCTAGCGCCGGTTTCCACCATCGAGAATGAAAACCATTCGTCATGACGAGCGCATCCCTGAACTCACCACTCACCACTCACGTCACCAGAACGATCTTACCGAAATGCCGGTTCTCGCGCATGTGCGCCAGCGCTGCTGCCGCCTGATCGAGCGGGAAGGTCCGATCGATCGGCAGCTTGAGCCTGCCGCTCTCGACGTCGCCCCACAAGTCGGCGCGCATGGCCCGCACGATCTCGCGCACCTCCTCGACCGAGCGCGTGCGGAAGGTGACGCCGATGTAGTCGATGCGCTTGAGTGCGTGCAGGTCGAAGTCGAACTCGCCCTTGAAGCCGCCGAGGCGGCCGACGTTGACGATGCGCCCCAGCACGGCCGCTGCCCTCATGTTGTCGTTGGCGACGCTGGCCGAGACCTGGTCGACGATCAGGTCGACGCCCTTCTTGTCGGTGGCGGCCAGCACCTTCTCCGACCAGTCGGGCTCGGTGGTGTCGACGGCAAGGTCGGCGCCGAACTCCTTGAGCCTTTCGCGCCGCGCCGCGTTGGTGGAGGTGCCGATGACGAGGCGCGCGCCCTTGAGCTTGGCGATCTGCAGCCCCATCAGCCCGACGCCAGAGCTGGCACCCTGGATCATCACCGCTTCGCCGGCTTTGAGCCGGCCGGCGGTGACCAGCGCGTTGTGCATCGTTTGCAGGGTGATGGGCAGGGTCGCCGCCTGCTCCCAGCTCATGTTGTTGGCGGGGATCGGCGACACCCGCCCCCAGTCCGTGACCGCAAACTCGGCGTAGCCGCCGCTGCCGCTGCCCATGACGCGGTCGCCCGGCTTCACGGCCTTGACCGCGCTTCCGACCGCCTCCACCTCGCCGGCGAACTCGAGCCCCAGCACCGTGCCCGGGCCGCCGATGCCGCCGTGGCTGCGCCCCGCCGCGACCTGGAGATCGGCGCGGTTGAGGCCTGCGGCACGCACGCGCACCAGCACCTGCTCGGGTCCGGGCTTGGGCTTCTCGACCTGCCGTATCTCGACCCCGCCGTCCGCTACCACTGCAGCCTTCATGGCCGGTTCCTCCCGTTATGGAACTGTCGCTTTTGTCCTTGAAAACAGGCGCCTACCCCCGTACGCCAGAGCCTGCTGTCCCTGGTATTGGAAACCACCTCACCCCACCTAGATTGCGCCACGACGAGGCAAAGCTCAAATCGCGCCGCATCCAACAAGCGGCACTTCTGCACCACTCCCCTCAATCTCCGTCAGCTTTCACCAGATCAGGATCGGATCAGGAACCCATGTCGCAGGTAGCCGAAACCGCCAATCTTCGTCCCATCCCCCAGCTTATCTTCGGCTCGCGCTGGCTGCAGCTGCCGCTCTACCTGGGCCTGATCGTCGCCCAGGGCGTCTATGTCGTGCGGTTCCTGAAGGAGCTGTGGCACCTGATCACGCACGCCACGACGTCCACCGAGGAGCAGATTATGCTGTTGGTCCTGGGCCTGATCGACGTGGTGATGATCTCCAATCTGCTGGTGATGGTGATTGTCGGCGGCTACGAGACCTTCGTATCGCGCCTCCGCCTGAAGGGACATCCGGATCAACCCGAGTGGCTCGATCACGTCAACGCCAGCGTGCTCAAGATCAAGCTGGCGATGGCGATCATCGGCATCTCGTCGATCCATCTGCTGCAGACGTTCATCGAGGCCGGCAAACTCGGCCAGCCCGGCGCCAAGTACACGGAGGCGGCCGTGCTGTGGCAGACGCTGATCCACCTCACGTTCATCGTATCTGCGATCGGCATCGCCTATGTGGACCGGATGGGGCAGTCCGCGCTGGCGAAGCCGCACAAGGCAGCGTGAGCGCTGTCTCCTTCCAGTTGGTAGTGCCGCCGGCAGCTGGGGTTCCGTTGACAGATACGGGCTTCCCGTATAGTATCCAGTGGATGCCAAACTTCGAGTGGGACCGGGATAAGGCTGCCCGCAACCTCAGGGAGCACAAGGTCACCTTCGAAGCAGCAACGCGCGTGTTTGATGACCCGTTCGCACTCGACGAGATCGACGACGAACGCGCAACCGCGAACAAAGCGGCAGCTCGCGCGCGTGAAGCGGATCACGCCAGTCAAGCGCCTGCGCGTGGAGCTTGGTCTGTCGCAGGCAGAGTTCGCGGAGCGTTTCCAGATTCCGCTCGGCACGCTACGCGACTGGGAGCAGCATCGCAGCGAGCCCGATCAGGCGGCACAAGCCTACTTGAAGGTCATCGCTGCAGACGCGCAATTTGTCGAACGCGCGCTGGCCGCAGCCTGACGGCGCTTGCTATCCGCATGCGCTCACCAGTTCACGCGCAGGCGGTTCCGGCGGCTCGTCACCGTCGGTGAGGGGGCGCCTTCAAGACCTCGGGATTGAACACGTGCGATTCGGGCAGCCGGCCGTCGACGTAATCGAGCACGTTCTGCGCCACCGTCGTGGCCATGCGCACCATGCCCTCGGCGGTGGTCGCCGCCGAGTGCGGGGTGAGGATCAGCCGGTCGCACTCCAGTAGCGGGTCGTCGGGCTTGGGCGGCTCGTCGACCTGCACGTCGAGGCCGGCGCCAAGAATGCGGCGGCTGTTCAGCGCGTCGAGCAGTGCCGCCTCGTCGACAATGCCACCGCGTGCGCAGTTGATGAGGTGCGCCGTCGGCTTCATGAGGGCCAACTCGCGCGCGCCGATGAGGTTGCGCGTGTCGTCCTGCAGCGGGCAGTGCAAGGTCACGAAATCGGCGCGTGGCAGGGCGGCGCGGAAGTCGGCGACGGGCTCGCAGCCCATTGCCGCGATTTGGGCCGGGGTATAGGCCGGGTCCACGCCCAGGCATTTCATGCCGAGGCCGTTGAGCGCCTTCGCCAGCCGGCTGCCGATGCGCCCCAGACCGATGATCAGAACGGTGCGGCCGGCGATGTCCTGGGCGTCGAGCTTCATGCGCACGTTGTAGTCGCCGCCGCGCAGCGCGCGGTCGAACTCGTCGAGCCGCTTGGCGAGCGAGAGCATCAAGGCCAGCGTGTGCTCCACCACCGAGGGCGCGTTGGCGAGACCTACCGTGGCCACGATGACGCCGTGCTCGGTCGCCGCCTCGACGTCGATGGTGTCGACGCCGACACCGTGGCGCGAGATGATCTTCAGGTTGGGCGCCGCTTCGATCATCGCGCGAGGGATTTTCGTCAGGCGCACGCAGATCGCCTCAGCGCTGGGGAGGAAGTTGGCCCAGGCGGCCGGCTCCGGGCTCGCCGGCACGATGATCTCGAGATCCTCCCGCGACTGCAGGATCTTCATGCCTTCCGGATGGATCGGCTGGATGCAGATGACTTTGCGGCGCATGGTGGTGAGATGGTGAGGTGGTGAGTGGTGAGTTTGGCGGCGGGAGCGAGCAGCGAGGTCCGGTTTTCATTCTCGATGGTGAAAGCCATCCGGTACCACCCGCGCCGACCCAAATCTCACCATCTCACCACTCACCATCTCACCATTCCCTCAGTGAATCTCGTCCTGCTTGGCCAGCGCCTCGCGCAGCTTGGCCACGTTGAAGCCGGGTGCGCGGGCCATTTCCAGGATCACGGCCTCCTTGCGGGCGAGGAGATCGCACGCGGCCGCAATCTTGGGCGCCAGCGTCGCGGGAATCGTCACCGCGCCGTGGCGGTCGGCATGCACGAGGTCGCCCGAGCGCACCAGCATGCCGGCGACCCGCACCTCCTTGCCAAAGTCGGCGAGGTGCACATGGGCGTGGCTCGGCACGATGGAGCCGGCGAGGACCTGGAAGCCCGGCGCCCACTGGTCGATGTCGCGGATCGAGCCGTCGGTGACGACGCCGAGACAGCCGAGCCCTTTGTGCACGGCGCTCATCACCTCGCCCCAAAAGGCGCCGAAGCCCGCGTCCGGCCCGTCGAGGTCCTGGATCACCATGATGCCCGGCGCCGGCGTGCTCGCCACGTACTCGTAGTACGCGATGCGCTGCTCGCGCGCCTTCCCGGCGTCGAGCTCGTGCGCGTGCGTGGAGCGGATGGTGGCGGTCTTGGCGTAGCCCACCATGGGCGGCAGGGCGGGGAAGGGGCACACCAGTGGCTTTACCGTGAACCCGGTAAGCCGCCGCGCTGGATCGACCACCTCGAGAGCGTTGCAGATGGTGGGTGTGTCGTAGGTCTTGAGCTTGTCGAGCAGTGCGGTGTCGCTCACGGAGCTTCTCCCGGTCAACGCGTCATTGGGTTCGAACGGCCATCGGCATTCCTTGTCATACCGGCGCTTGTCGCCGGTATCCAGCCCTCCACAAATGTCGGAGCAAGGGGCATGGTGGGTCCCGGTGACAAGCACCGGGATGACAGTGGTGAGCCTGCGTTTCCCGCGGCGCTCAAGCTGCACCTGCCTGCTGGATGTGCCTCTCGTCGACGCCCACCTCGCGTGCGGCGGCGACGATGGAAGCCCAGGTGTCCTCGGGCAACGGCACGCCCTCCTTCAGGCGCTGCTCGCGCGTGCGTCGCTCCGGCTCGCCGGGGATCAGCACCTCGCCGCCGGGGCTCGCCGGCCTGGCGCCCTTGAAGTAGGCAACATAGCGCGCGACGTCGGCAGGGAACATCGCCTCCGGGTCCACCACCTTGGGGTCGACGTAGAACGACAGCATGCCGTTGCCGAAGCGGCGGCCTTCGCCGGTGGCGCTCATGCCGGTGAGCGAGCCGCCGAGCAGCTCGCACATCAGGGCCAGGCCCGAGCCCTTGTGCTCGCCGAAGGCGCGGATTGCGCCCTTGCCCTTGCCGTGGTCGCGCGGCCCTGCCGGCGCGTAGTCGCCATAGAGCAGATGCGGGTCCGTGCTCGTTCTCCCGTCGCGGTCGATCAGCGCGCCCTCGGGCAGCTTCTTGCCGCCCTGGCTCGCCACCAGCACCTTGCCCTCGGCGACGATGGAGGTGGCGAAGTCGAGGATGATCGGCGGCTGGCCAGGCCGCGGCACCCCCACAACGAATGGCGCGGTCGACAGCCGCCGCTCGGTGCCGCCGAACGGCGCCACCAGCACGCTACCCGAGGCGTTGACGAAGTGCACCGAAACCAGGCCGGCTTCCGCCGCCATCTCGGCCCAGTCGCCAACACGGCCGATGTGGCCGGCGTTGCGCAGCGCCACCAGGGCGAGGCCGTTTTTCCTGGCCTTGTCGATGCCGATCGCGACGGCCTGCGGCGCCACCGTCTGGCCGAAGCCGTGCTGGCCGTCGACGACTGCCAACACTGGGGTCTCGGTCAAAACCTTGGCTTGGCGGTCGGCGAAAACCACGCCGGCCTTTTTCCATTGCAGATAGCGCGGCACCCGGGCGACGCCGTGGCTGTCGTGACCGGTCAGGTTGGCCGAGACCAGGTATTTTCCGATACGCTCGGCTTCGGCACCGGAGCACCCGGCCTTGACGAAGATGTCGCGCACGAGATCGGCGAGCGCGCCCGCTTTGACCGTCACCATGCTTGCCAGCATTCTCCCCGGAAGCCCCTAGTGTGGTGGTTCAGAAGTTCCCCCACACCTTGCGGCGATTTTCCTGCACCCTAGACCACGACCGCGCGCGAGTCATGAGCAGCCGCCATGCCAATATAGCAGGCCCGGTCCTTCAGGCGCGCAGGAGCAAGGCCACGCCGGCCACGGTGATGGCCACGCCGAGGCCGGCCGTCAAGGTCAGTCCTCCGGCCCCGAGCAGGAGACGGCTGAACGCCAGTGTCGCCAGCGGATAGCAGGCGACGAGCGGCGCGACCACGGCAACGGGTCCTCGCGCCAGCGCAGCATACAGCGCCAGCAACGACGCGCCGTTCAACAGGCCGACGGGGATGAACCAGGCCCACCCGCGGTTGCGGAACGGGAGGATCGCCGCCCCCTCTCGCATCGTTCCGACCAGTAGGATGATCGATGCCGACATCAGGTAGCCGATGAGGGTTGCCGCGAACGGGCTCGGCCAGCCCTCCAGGCCGAGCTTCACCACCGGCTGGACCATGCCGCGGATGAAGGCCGCGAGCAGCAATAGGACTATGGCCCAGCCGAAGCCTGCGTGCGGCAAATGGCGCGGCGCGCCGATGATGAGGAGCACACCGGAAAGGATGACTCCTATGCCGGCCAGTTGCCCCGAGCTGGGCACCTCGCCCAGCAGCAGAAGCGCGATGAGGACGGCAAACAGTGGGGTGAGGTTGCCGAGCGCACCCGTGATGGCGGGGCCGACCCGCCGGTTGCCCTCGAAGGTCAGCACGGTCACCGCAGCGGGGAACAGGCAGCCGGCCAGGGCGAACAGTACCGCGCTTCCGGCGCGAAAGCCGCTTGTATCGAGCAATGCCGGCGCCAGACAGGCGAACGCGAGCGCCGTACTCGGCACGCTGATGCAGGCGCCGCGCAGCGGGGGGAGGTAGCGCAGGCCGATCTGCGTCAGCACCAGCGACAGGCCGAGGCAGGCGGCGGCGCAGAGCGCCAGAGCCACGACGGCCGTGTTCATTGGGGCCCTTGCGAGACTGGCATTGCGACCCGAGGGAGGGCATCATGCTGGGAAGGCAGCCAGGGTGGTAGCAGATGAGCGAGCCGAAGCGGAAGACGCTGAAACGCAAGGGTGCGGGTGGGCGTGCGGTGCACGACGTGGGCGGGCTCGAATTCGGGCCGATCGACCGCGAAGAGCACGACCTGGCGCTGTGGGAGAAACGCACCGACGCCATGCTGGGCCTGCTCAGGGACAACAAGCGCCGGGTCCTTTCCGTCGACTCGCATCGCCGCACCATCGAGGACTACGGCCAGCAGGAGTACGACCGCACCACCTACTACGAGAAATGGATCCGGGCGGTGCGCAACCTGCTGGTGGAGCAGGGTGTGCTGACGCGCGAGGAGATCGAGGCCAGAATGGCCGAGATCCGGGCGCGCCACGAGAAGGCCGGGCGCAAAGCCTCCAAGGAGAAGATTCCGTGGTGAGGGCGCGCGTCAAGGCCGGGAACGATGCCCCTCCGGCGCGGCGGTTCTCGCCTGGCGATCCGGTGCGCGTCGCCGACCGTGAGGCGGTGGGCCATTGCCGCACGCCCTGGTATCTGCGCGGCAAGGCGGGCGTGGTGGCGGCGATCCAGGGCAGGTTTCGCAACCCCGAGATGCTCGCCTATCACAAGCCGGGCTTGCCCGCGCTCACCCTCTACAAGGTGCGCTTCAGGCAGAACCAATTGTGGGACCGCTATGCGGGGCCGGCCTGCGACCAGCTCGAGGTCGACATTTTCGAGCACTGGCTCGAGCCGCCGAAGTAGGAGTGCGCAAGCCCATGCATGACCATCATGACCACGATCACGACGACCATGACCATGATCACGGGCATGCGCCGCCGCAGAAGGACCACGATGCCGGCCCGATGGGCGCCTACGAGGTGCTGGAGGAGGCCGTGCGCTCGCTCTTGATCGACAAGGGCGTGCTCACCGCCCAGGAGATCGCCGCCCAGGTCGATGTGATGGACAGCCGCTCGCCGGCACTTGGCGCCAAGGTGGTGGCCCGCGCCTGGACCGATGCGGCCTTCAAGAAGCGCCTGCTGGCGGACACGCGCGCGGCGCTCGCCGATTTCGGCATCGACATCGGCACGCTGGCGGAGTTCCGCATGGTCGAGAACACGGCCCGCGTGCACAACGTCATCGTTTGCACGCTGTGCTCCTGCTACCCCAAGATGCTGCTCGGCATCCCGCCGGCTTGGTACAAGAGCCTCGCCTACCGCTCGCGCACCGTCGCCGATCCGCGCGGCGTTCTCGCCGAGTTCGGTGTCGAGATCCCGAACGATGTCGAGGTCAGGGTGCACGATTCCACCGCCGACCTGCGCTACATCGTGCTGCCGATGCGGCCCAAGGGCACCAAGGGCTGGAGCGAGGAGCAACTCGCCGCCACCGTCACGCGCGACTGCATGATCGGCACCGCGCTGCCACGGGCGCGATCGCCGGCCGCGGCGTGAAGCGTCAGCTGCGCACAGTGATCAGCGGCGCCGCACGCTGTTTCGGCGACATGGCTGCCTTGGGTTGCGCATCGGCGCGTGCCTGCGGCGGGCCGATCTCCCAAAGCCGGTAGACCTGGCGCAGGAGCTCGGCCTCTCTCGCCATGATCTGCTCCGCCCGCCATTCGGATTGCCGGCGCACGTAGTCGTTGATCGCCAGCGGCAGTGCGCTGCCGGGCTTGAACATCACGTCGTGCTTGCGCGCGAAGTCGAGGTTGCCGGCCTTGTCGTTCTGCGCCTTGGTCATCAGCACGAGATTGCCGAGCGACTCCATGCACCGGCCGCGCTCCGCCGGGTCCGGGAACCACTCGAGCCACTGGCTCTTGGAGCCCGGCTTGCGGGGAAGCAGGTGCTCGACGGTCGAGTCCTCGATCGCCAGGTTCTGCGGCCTGCCCGCCATCTGATCGTTGAGCCGCAGCAGCACCAACTTGGCCATCGGCGCACTGCGCGCGTGCAGGTCGCGCAGGTTGTAGTGCATGGTGCCCTGCTCCTCGCGCGACAGTCTGAGGGGGCTCCCTGCACCTTTGAGGTCCTGTCCTTGGTGAATCGCCTGTACGAGGCTACCCATCCGGCTCACGCGCCGCTTGGTGCCCACGCCGAGAATGCGCAGGGCGTAGGCCAGGCGATCGAGGCCGGCGAGGAACCATGCAAGCTCGGTGGCGTCCTTTCCTCTCTCCAGCCACCACAGCATGGCTGGCGGTATCCAATCGCCGCCCCTGAGCCAGCCGAAGTACCTGAGCGAGGTGGCAATGGCGTGCGAATGCGACGTGCCGGAGTGTCTGGCACCAAGTATGTCGTCGAAAGCTGCCGCAGCGGGACGCAACAGACGCGCGATGAAGGCGTCGGCCCCGCCTTGCTCCTCGGCGATGCTCTTGACGCCCGAGATGATGTGCGCAGAGCCGCGGCGGTAGATGGTCCGAACGTGGCTGAACAGGCTGTCGAAATCCGCGCCGAGCCGGGTCTGTGCCTCGTCCCACGCCGCTGTCGCCCGATCGATGCCGGCGGCGGGCACTGTCCCCAGCAGGGTCGCCTTCAAGATGTCATTGCGAGCAAGCGGCCTGCCGGTCGCGTTCAGCACGGTGAACATGCGGTGGGCGCGGTCGATACCCGTCGCCGAGATCAGAACGATGTGGCATTTGTCGAGCAGGAAGTCGGCAAGCTGGCGCCGTTGCGCGGCGTCATGATCGGCAAGCGTATCGCGCAGGTGCTTGCGCACCTCCAGGATATTCTCCTCCGCCGGTGACAAGCTGCCGTTGGACGGGTGGACACGGGTGGCCCCTCGGCCCCGTACATGAGCCTGGAAGAACGTCTCATCGGGCTCGCGCAAGGACAGGCGGTTGCGCACGCTTGCGCCTCCGGCACCGATCGCCGCCAAAAGCCGCTCGTTAGGTGGCGCGCCACTGTCGCCGTCGAGATCGCGCAGGACACAGAAGAGTATGGTGAGTGTCGTGAGGCGCTGCAGGCCGTCCACCACCTCGTGGACACGGCCGTTGCGTGCCGCCTTCCAGGCTGCAAGCCGCCCCGCCGGCGGCTCGGGCTCGACGAACAGCATCGGGCCGAGGAAGTAGTCACCGCCCTGATCGGATTCGCTCTCCGCATCGAGCGCCTCGGAAACGTCCTCCAACAGGCGTCCGGCCTCTTCGTGGGTCCAGGCGAACGAACGCTGGTAGGGAGGAACCTGAATGAAACTGGGGTCGGCAAACAACTGCCCAAGCGACATGGCTTGGGCGCCAAACGGCGATGACATGTGCGAACGCTCTTTTTGCTAAAGAAAAACCCGACGAGCGCCCCCCGGCCACCCCGCGGCAGCATTGAGAGCATGAATTGTCCGTGACATGCAACCGTTGATCTGAGCCATCCGGGCGCCAGCCTTTGCGCCCTGTCGCACCGGGCGCATGATGGTATTGATCGGGCGAGACGATTCGCTGCCGATCCAAGGACGAATTGCCCGATGCTCGCGGCTGTCTTCGAGCTTGCACGCCCGCTGCTCCACGCGCTCGATCCCGAGCACGCGCACGAGTTGACGCTGAAGGCGCTGGAGGCCGGCATTTATCCCCGCCCCACGGCGCCGGATGATGCAAGCCTAGTTGTTGTCGCGTGGGACTTGGCCTTCCCCAACCCGTTCGGCATCGCTCCCGGCTTCGACAAGGATGCGCGGGTGCCGGACGCCATTCTCGGCATGGGCTTCGGCCATGCCGAGATTGGCACCGTGACCCCCCGCCCGCAGGAGGGCAACCCGCGGCCGCGCGTGTTCCGGCTGCTTCCCGATCGGGCGCTGATCAATCGATTGGGCTTCAACAATGCCGGACACGCGGCCGTGCTCGCGCGGCTCGGGCGAAGAGTGCGAGCCGGCGTCGTCGGCGTCAACGTCGGTGCCAATCGGGACGCGGCGGACCGGGTCGATGACTACGTCGCGGGCGTACGCACCTTCTACGACGTCGCCAGCTATTTCACGATCAACGTGTCGTCGCCCAACACGCCGGGTCTGCGCGACCTCCAGGCACCGGCGGCGCTCGACGACCTCGTTGCGCGGGTGTTGAGCGCCCGCGAGGCGCTGATCGCCGCGGGCAAGCCAAGACGCCCGGTGGTGGTAAAACTCGCGCCCGACATCGCCGAGGACGATCTCGAGCCCGTCACGCGCGTCCTGACAGCGCGCGGCGTCGACGGCATTGCGGTATCGAACACGACGCTGGCGCGCGATGGGGTTGGCGATATGGCGCCGGCGCAGGAGGCAGGAGGGCTGTCGGGGCGCCCCTTGTTCCATCGCTCGACAGTCATGCTGGCGCGAGTCTATCTGCTGACCGGCGGCCGCATTCCCCTGATCGGCATCGGCGGCATCGACTCGGGCGCCGCGGCCATTGCCAAGCTCGAAGCCGGTGCAACCTTGCTGCAGCTCTACACCGGGCTCATCTACGAAGGCCCAGGCCTGCTGGCGCGCGTCAAGCAGGACCTGGTCGCCTACCTCGAGCGCGAGAAGCTCGCCCATATCGGCGATGCCTCCGGCCGTCGCGCCAAGGAATGGGCGGCGAAGCGCCTTTGAGGCGGTCAAGTCGCCAAGGTCAATAAAATCCGCGGCTCCCGTATCGTTCCCGACTCGAGTCATACGAACTCCGGTTGATTGGTTCGGCAGTTGTACATGGCGCCTTGCGGGAGGCTGCGAAGCCGCGCCTATTTCCCTTTTCGGTGAAATCGTTTCTTTGCCGCCTGGCGTGGCCAGGGAGCGCTAAGAATTTCGCCGGCTAAGGCCAAAAAAAGGCCTGCCCCGCGTTACGGGAAACGGCATTCGGGAGGCGACCGTCGGGTGCGGCCGTGGCGCGCATGCCAACGCGCCTGTGGCATCCCCTGGCTGGGGACCAATTGACCGGATTGGGTATCACTTCTAGCGCCTGTCATGCCCTGGCGATCGCCCTGAGGGATGGTGCGCGGTATGTAGAGCACCGTGCAGGTGCTGGGGCAGGCGCCTCGGCACCACCAGGATGGCATCGAGGCTTTGCTCGTGGTCGCGGTAGCGGGCGTTGCGGCTGACCCAGAACTCGGCGGCGCGGGCGACGCGGCGGGCTTGGTACGGCGTGAGGGCGGCTTCGGCCTCGAGCCGCGTGGGGCGGCGCTTGACCTCGATGAAGGCGAGCCGCTTGCCCCGCACCGCGATGAGATCGATCTCGCCGTAGGGCGTGCGGAACCGCCGCGCCAGGATGCGGTAGCCCTTGGCCATCAGAATGGCCGCGGCCACCAGCTCGGAGAACCGGCCACGGCGATAGCGCCCAATGCGTTCTGCCTTGTCCATTTTGGCAAGGTCCCTCCGCGCTATTCTTACGCTGCCTCGGCCAGCTGCGTAAATGGAATGGTGCGGCGTAAGCTTGCGGAACGGCGTAAGCAGGCCGGTTTGCCATTGCCTACGGCGCAGGCGAGCACGGTCGGATCGACCCTGGCTGCGTGAAACCGTTCACGGATCAAAAACCGGTGGAATTCCATGCTGGCGAGGCGCTGGGTAGACGGATCAACACCCATTTCGTAGCATACCAGCGCCGAGGTCAGGCGGCAGACCTCGCCCGCCAACCATCGCCGCGCCTTCATTTCAGCGCAGTGATGTTATTCTTCGCTCGTTGTATTTGTTTCACGCTGGGATCTCGACCCCATGACGATCCATACTGCCGATCCTTTCCGGGCCAAGTCCTACGACGTGCTCGTCAGCTATCAGCGCGCCGACGACGACCAGCGAGAGGAGCTTGTCGAAGCGCTCGAAGCGCGCGGCTACGACGTATTCTGGGATGGCAAGCTCGGGCCGGACTACTGGCGCGTCGAGTGGCGCAACCGCCTGAAGCAGTCGAAACTGATGATCGTGCTGTGGTCGGTCACGGCAGCGAAGTCCGACGAGGTTAAACACGAGGCCGGAGGCGCGAACGCGCTCGAGAAGTGCCTGTCGGTGCCGCTCGACGGCAAGGAGCACGTGCCGAAGCCCTACGTCGAAACCAACCGCCATCACTGGGACCGCAACGCCGACGCAGCGACGCGCCGAGCCCAGCTCGAAACAATCCTCGACAAGGTCGCGCAGATCGTCGGCCCGCCGCGCCGCACCGTTGCGCCGCAACCTCAAGACGCAATCCCCGTCGACCTCGGCGACATCCCGGGCGCGCCGGACAGGCTGATCGGCCGCGACGCCGAGCTGGCGATGCTGCGCGACGCATGGGCGAGCCGGCCGCCCAAGAAGGTCAACGCCGTCGTCCTGCATGCGCTGGGCGGGGCGGGGAAGTCGGCGCTGTTGCGCACCTTCGCCAACGAGCTGCTGGCTGAGGGCGGCGGCGGGGCGGCGCGCATCTACGGCTGGTCGGCCTACTCGCAAGGCTCGGGCGAGCAGAAGCGCGCCGACGCCGACGGCTTCATCTCCAAGGCGCTCGGCGACTTCGGCTATGACGGCAAGCTGCCGGGCGACCCGGTGGAGCGGGCGCGCGCGCTGGCCAAGCTCATCCAGAAGGAGCGCGTGCTGCTGCTGCTCGACGGGCTGGAGCCGCTGCAGGACCCGCCGAGCCTCAACAAGGGCCGGTTCAAGGACAAGGGCCTCGCCGAGCTGATCAGGCTGCTCGCGGGGCGGAACCCGGGGCTGGTGGTGCTGACCACGCGGCAGGAGGTGCCGGAGCTCGGCGGCTTCGGGCCTGTGGTGATCAATCACGCGCTCGATCAATTGTCGGACCGCGCGGGTGCGGATCTGCTGGTCGAGCTGGGCGTGCGCGGACGCCAGCGGG
>Ga0247727_10014266_pt1 | contig 13240 bp, 11 predicted proteins | sample WisWelCaveWW1625_FD_202498 | JGI IMG/M metagenome (GOLD analysis project Ga0247727, IMG submission 202498) | Biofilm microbial communities from Wishing Well Cave, Virginia, United States - WW16-25 | ecosystem: Environmental > Aquatic > Deep subsurface > Groundwater > Cave microbial mat | place... | reverse complement strand
GCGCGCACGAGCGCTTCCATCTGCGCGTGAATTTTTCCGTTGCTCGCGAGGATGTTGCCCGTGCTCCAAAAATCTTCGCGCTCCGCAAAACCGGTGACGAGGCCGCCGGCTTCGCGCACGAGCAGCACGCCGGCGGCAAAATCCCACGGATTCAAACGATATTCCCAATAGCCGGAGAAGCGGCCCGCAGCAACATAAGCGAGATCGAGGCTCGCCGCGCCCAATCTCCGCAAGTCGCGCACGTTGCCGAAGAACGCCGCAAACATTTTGAGATAAGAAGCGGAAAGCTCCTTCACGCGAAAAGGAAAGCCGGTGCCGATCAAGCAGTCGTGCAGTCGCGTCTCGGCAGTCACGTGTATACGTTTGCCGTTGAGAAACGCGCCTTCGCCGCGTGTGGCCGTGAACAGTTCGTCGCGCAGCGGATCGAGCACCACACCGGCCAACACTTCGCCGTGTTGCCGCGCCGCGATGGACACGCCGAAGTTCGGCACGCCGTGAATGTAATTGGCCGTGCCGTCGAGCGGATCGATGATCCATTCCACTGCTGCGGCGGCCACGCCGCTTGCGCCGCTTTCTTCCGCTAAAATTTTGTGCTCGGGAAAATGCTTTTGAATGTGCGCCACGATCGCGGCCTCGGACTCACGATCGACGTTGGTCACGAAATCAAATTCGGATTTTGCCTCGATGCGGCGCGTGTGCGCTTCGCGCAAATGCGCCTTCAAAATTTCACCGCCGAGACGCGCGGCTTGGAGGGCGACTTCCAAAAGAGCGTGTGAAAAATCTGAGTGCCCTGCAATTCCCCCCTTGAGGGGGGTTAGGGGGGTGTTCTCTAACACGAGTAAACTCCTCAAAACTTAAAGATGTCGATGTTGTCAAGCGATCAAAACTGAGAGTTGTAACTTGTAGGGGGTTGGTAGTGCAACGACACCTCCGACCTCCTCGAGGGAGACTTTTCAAACGCGCTGTAAAAGAGTCTGATGGTTCATCTTTCAACTCAATTCCACAATGGTGACGCCGTAATCGCCTTCGCCCATCGGCGCGGCGCGAAACGAGCGCACGGCGCGATGGCCTTTCAAATAGTCCATAATGCCTTTGCGCAATGCGCCCGTGCCTTTGCCGTGCAGCAGACGCACTTCCGGCCAGCCTGCGAGCAGGGCGTCATCTAAAAACTTATCGATCTCCGCGAGCGCTTCTTCGACGCGCATGCCGCGCAAATCAATCTCAGAGGCGCGTTGCGCGCCCGAAGGGTTCGCCTTCGGAAGAGAGGAGGCACGGCGCGCTTCGGGTTGCGTCGTGACGCGCAACTCCTCGATTGCGACACGCGCGCGCATATTGCCGACGCCGATCAAAACTTTGTCGGAAGCCTCGGGCGCTTCCAACACGGTCGCGAGCGCATTCTGCTTGAGCCATTTGACTTGCATGCCGGGTTGCAGGCTTTGCGCAACGCCGCCGTCTTCTTCCACAAGTTCAGTTGTAATCTTTTTCTGTTCCGTTTCAACCTGCTCGCGCAGCGCGTGAATGCTTTCTTTCGCGGCGCGAATCGTTTCGCGCGAGGCGTTTTGCTCGCGCACTTCGCGAATGGCTTTTTCCAAAGTCGCGTTGGCGTTTTGCACAAGCTGCTCGGCCGCGGCCACGGCTTCTTTTTTCAACTTTTGTTCGTGCGTTTTAAGCTGCGCCCATTTTTCTTCATAACGCTGGCGCGCCTCGCGTTGCTTACTCTCTTCTTGTTGCAGCTCCTCCGCAAGCCGTTTCTGCTCGGCAAGCTGCGTTTGCAAATCCGCGAGCAGGCTTTCGATTTTGCTCTTATCGCTGCCCACCATGTCGCGCGCCGTTGCGATCAGTCTTTCTTCCAAACCGAGACGCGCGGCAATCTCAAACGCATAACTTGCGCCGGGCAATCCCGGGCGAAAACGATACGTCGGCTTCAAGCTGGCTTGATCGAAATCCATGGAGCCGTTGAGCGCGCCCGGCTCGTTCTGCGCAAAACTTTTGAGCGCGCCATGATGCGTGGTGACAATGCTGAGGCAACGCCGATCATTCAACTCTTTGAGAATGGCAACGGCGAGCGCTGCGCCGGCTTCAGGGTCGGTGCCCACACCGATTTCGTCGATCAAAACCAAATCCGAGGGCCGGGCATGGCGCAAAATTTCCACGAGACGCGACATGTGCGAAGTGAACGTGGAAAGATCTTCTTCGATGGATTGCCGGTCGCCGATATCCACAAAAAAATTTTCAATGAGAGGAACCTCGCTGTCCGGGTCCGCCGGGATGTGCAAGCCGGAGAGCGCCATCACCGCAAGCAACCCGACAGTTTTGAGCGCTACGGTTTTGCCGCCCGCGTTTGGTCCGCTGATGATGAGCGTGAAAATATCCTGCTGGACGCGCTCAGTTTGCGCCCCAAGCTCGATTTCCAAAGGCACGATCTTGCTTGCAGCGGCATTGCCTTCATTCCGCAAGAGCAATAACGGGTGGCGCGCGTTGAGCAAGTTGAGCCGAGGGGAAGATTGCAACTGCGGCGCAAACGCATTGAGGCCGCGCGAAGCCTGGGCTTTGGCGTGAATGACGTCGAGCTGAATCATACGCGTGTGATTCTCGCGCAATGCCGGCAGCGCTTGGCGAAAACGTTCAGAAAGCGCGAGTAAAATGCGCTCGATCTCTTCACGCTCCGCGCTTTGCAATTGGCGAATGCGATTGTTGAGCGCCACGGATTCCATCGGCTCAATGAACAACGTTTTGCCGCTGGCAGATTCATCATGAACCAAACCCGGAACCCGGTTGCGATATTCATCCTTGAGCATGAGCACGAGGCGGCCTTCACGCAACGTGACCATGTTCTCTTGCAGCATGTCGCGCGCGGCGAGCTTCTTGGCAATGTTTTGCAAGGCTTCGCGCGCTTCGGAAGTGGCGCGGCCGATTTCTTTGCGCACGCGCGCCAACACCGGGCTCGCGGAATCCTTCACCGAGCCGTCGACGAAACTGATGGCGGACTCGACAGCGTGCTCTTCGGCTTGAAGATTGGTGAGGCTTTGAATGATCTCCGCCAAGCGTGGACAACGTTCACGCCGCGCGGCGATGAAGCTGCGTGTGCGGCGCGCGACGCCGAGAAAAATGGCGAGATCGATCAACTCGCGCACGGCGAGCGCGCGTCCGGAAATTTGCAGATGCTTGAGCGTGGCGCGCAGATCGGGCAAACTCGAAAGCGGAATCGCTTCGCCGGTATCGAGCAGGCCGCGCATTTCCGAAGTCTCGTCTAGAAAAGTTTGGACGGTGGCGAGATGAGTGAGAGGGCGAAGGCTTAAAATCGCTTCGGCGCCGGAAACGGAAAGCGCAAAAGCGGCAACGTGCTGGAGGACTTTGTGAAATTCCAGAGCGGCAAGGACGGAGGCGGAACCCTCCTCATGAAGTGCGGCGCTCATCGCGTAGCGGATTGACTTACTTTTAGCAGTTTTCTGGCTTGAAATTCTTGCAGCAAGGCCGTAGTGCGATCGTCGGAACCAACGAGGTACGTCGTTGTGACTGCGATACTATTTTCAAAGCTCGGGAGAAAGGGAAAGAGCTTGCTGATGTAGCTAAAGTTATCGGGCAAGATGAAACGCGTCTTTGAAAAAAACATGCTTTGGCTTTCGATGCGAGGTATAGCGCTCGATAGCGGCAATAACGAGAACCCCAAAGCCAACAGGCTGGCAGCGAGCAGGCCTCGATAAGCGCCGAGCAGAGTGCCGAACGTGACATCGAACCACTTCACGACTTGCATTTTGATGATCTCTTGCATCCAGTGCATGAAGAAAATTTGCAGCAACATCAACAGCCCGAAGATGAAAGAGAAGCCGAGCAGGATGCTCATGTTCGGCGGCAGTTCCATGACGTAGTTGAAGAAGCGCGCAACGTAGCGCGAGAGCACGAGACTGATCGTCACCGCGCCAAAGAATCCCGAGACTCTGAGCAAGCTATCGTAGAAGCCCGCGCGATAACCCGCATAGCCGCACAAAGCCACCAATGCGACAATCACAACGTCAGTCGGGGTGATCGAGATAGTCATAAAAGATTGGTCTTGCCGATGAAATAAAATTGGCCTGGAGAGTCGCAGGCCATTGATGCGCAACGCAATTTTGTGGGAGTCTCATCAAATCGCCGTAAATAAGCTGCGTGCCGCAATGTTTCATCCGCCGAGGCGCTCGCGCACGAGTTGTTGCACGAGCTTGCCGTCGGCGCGGCCTTTGACTTGGGACATGATCTTGCCCATGACTTTGCCGAAATCGCCCGGCCCGGTCGCGCCGGTTTCTTTGATCGCAGCTTCGATGAACGCCACGACCTCTTCTTGCGTCAAGCCTTGGGGCAGATATTCCGAAATGACCGCAAGCTCGACCGCTTCTTTGTCGGCCAAATCTTGGCGCCCGGCTTTGGCATAGGCGTCGATGGCCTCGCGGCGTTTCTTGGCGGCGCTGACGAGCACGCCGATTTCCTCCTCCGCGCTCGGCTCGTGTTGTTGATTGATGCGAAAATCTTTCAATTGCCCGCGCAGCAAACGCACGGTTTCCACACGAACCTTGTCGCCGCTCTTCATCGCGGTTTTCAAATCTTCGCTGAGTTTATCCAAAAGCGACATGGTTTTCTCCAGCAATTGCCCGGCATGCGCCGGGTTTATCTCTGCGCGCTATTGACTTTCCAACATGGACAAACGTCGTTGCTTGCGCTGCGCGAGCTTCAATTTGCGCTTTTTCTTCTCGCTGGGTTTCTCAAAGTGTTTGCGCTTTCTTAGTTCCGACATCAATCCCGCTTTCTCACAAGCTTTGGTGAAGCGCCGCAACGCTTTTTCAAAACTTTCATTGTCACGAATTTTTACACCGGTCGGCATAGCGTTTGACAAACCTCCTTGAAATTAATGTGTGAATCGTTTGTTGATCGGGCGGGAAAAGTATTAAGATCGCCCCAGAGATGCAAGATATTTCTCTTACGCCTTGCGAAGGTTTGTGCAACCTTCGCAAGGTTTTAAGGCTTCAATCCAACTGTCTGAACACCGTGAGCAACTTCGTTACGGCCACAATCCCGGCGGTATCCGAACGCAAGCGTCGTGGCCCCAGGCTCATGAATTGAAAGTTGGAATCTTTCGCGTGCGTAAGCTCGGCTTCGGTAAAACCGCCTTCGGGTCCGATCGCAATTAAAACTTTTCGCGGCGGTGTCGTCTCCGCTAGACGGAGCAATACCTCGTCGCTGCCTTCATGCGCTAGAAGGCTGAGATTATATTCGCGGCTTTGCATGCACAACGCTTCGAACGTGAGCGGCGCATGGACGACGGGCCAGAAGGCACGGCAACTTTGCTTCGTCGCCGCAAGCGCTAATCTGCGCCAGCGTTCGGTTTTGCCCTCGCCAGCCTCGACTTCGCCGCGCTCACAGAGCAGGGGAATAAATTCCGAGACGCCGATCTCCGTGGCTTTCTCAATCACCCAATCGAAACGCGAGCCTTTGGGCACGGCTTGCGCGAGCGTGAGGCGCATGTACGGCTCACCATACCCCCGTACTTTTTTGAGAATACGCACGCGCGCGAACTCGCGATTGATTTCAAGAATCTCGCTATCCACCGCGGCCACGCCCGCGCCATCGACAACGGTGATGCGGTCACCGACTTTGTGATGGAGTACGCGCGTAAGATGGTGCAGCTCATCCTCGACAATCGTAACGAATTCACCTGTAAAGTTCGCAGGTGGGGCGAAGAAAATTTCACGACGAGGCATGGCGTTATCCGACTTTAAACAATCCGCGCTAACTGCACCCTAAAAACATAACGTGGAGTATCGTAACTAATAAGGCAAAACGATTACTGGCAAAACTATTCTTTAATCATTTTGTCGGAAATAGTTTTGCCTTTTGTTTTTATGGAAACGGATGCTCTTCTAAATTTTTAGAACGACACGCCGATATCAATAAAGTTTTGCAGTTTGCCTTTTTCATTCATCCCCACTTCGAAGCGCAACACGTCGATCAACGGCACATGAAAGTGTAACCCGGCGCCATAACCCTTGAGGCCGTTTTGCAGTTCGGGAAATTTTGCTTCGGACCACACCAGGCCGTAATCCGCGAACACGCCTAAGCTCACACCGAATTTCGTGTTGCGGCCCATTTCCAACAATGCCTCCGGCAACATGTCTTTGATGACCGGCATGCCGGCAGCACGAAAATAGCGCAGCGGCACGATCGGCACGCGTAACTCCACGCTGCCGAGCGCAAGGTTGCGCCCCGACATTTTTTCAAAAAAATGCCCGCGCACGCGATTTTGATAACCGAGATAGACGAGATCATACACGGGAATTTGATCGTGGCCCACGTCCATCATTACGCGCGCAGCCACGGTGAGATGGTGACTCAGCTTTTGATAGCGCCGCGCATCGAAACCAAAGCGCCAGTAATGAATGTACTCGCTGCCAAAGCCGACGCGTCGCGCCGAAACGCGCAGATAAGTTCCCGCGCGCGGATATTCGTATAAATCGCGCGCATCGTAAAGATACGTCAAACCGAGCGTCGGCAACACGTCACGACCGGAAGGATTAAGTGTTTGTCCGGGAACCGGCGGATCGAAACGCAATTGCGAATAACCCAGCAGCATGCTCACATACGTGAAATAACCGAAGCGTTTGCCGATGGTAAAACTCCCGCCGACGCGCTTTTCATTGACCTCTAAATTGCTCGCTTTGAAGAAACGATTTTGCACGCGCTCGGCATAGAAACGCCAGCGTCCGAAAAGATGCTGCCTGCCGAAAATCCACGGATTCGAGTAATCGAGCTGCAACGCGGGATTGAATCCGCCCCAGCCCGAAGCGGAGATGGTCTCATTGCGGCCGCGAAAATTGAAATAGAGCAAACCCGCGCCATAGGATAGCTTGTCCCAATCACGATCATTCACGAACAAAATCGGATAGGGCCAAAGATTCCAGCGTTCGTCCACGATCACAAAAAGCTGCACGCCTTCTTCCAGCGCCAGGCCTTGAATTTCGACGCGATTGAACAGGCCGAGATTGAGAATGCGCTTTTGATCGCCTTCCACCAACTCGCGATCGACATGGCCGCCGACGCGGGATTTCATCTCTCGCATGATGATGTGCCCCTTTGTGCGGCGATTTCCTTCAATGATAATGGCAATGATTTTGGGCGGCAGCGCGCCGGAAGAGTCTGCTGTGGTTTGGGAAGAATCCGTTGTGGCATCAACTTCTTGACTGCGCGAAACATGCGCGAGGCTCAAGAAGAGAACGAGCAGGAGCAGAAAAGCTTTTTGAGGTGAAGACATGAGGCGCATGAGCAAGTACAGAACTAAAAAGCTTTAGCCTCCAACGGATAGAAACAACCCAACGGATAAAAACTCTTTTCATCCGTTGGGTTGTTTTTATCCGTTGGAATTTTTATTGTGTCGACGTGCTTCGTCTCCGATGGGGCAAGTCGGGAAGTGTCAAAATTTATCCAAAATGCGGAAGAGCACGCGCCAATTGCCGTCCCCGCGGTCGGTGCGGCGCGCGAAGTCGACGCGCAAAAGATTTTCAGCGAAAAAAATCGAGAAGCCCACGTCGCTGCGCAGGTCGTTCGCCCCGAAATCGCCGAGGTCGAAAAGACCTGCATCGGCATCCGCCGGGTCCGCAATCCAAGCGTAGCCCGTCTCAGCAAAAACGCCGAGTGAGATCGCATCCCAAATCGGAATGTAATGCAACGGCAAGTGTCGCAACCATTGTTGACCCACTATGTAATTCGCGCTGACGAAGACCGAACGGTTGCCCATGAACTCTTTTTCACGATAACCGCGCAGATTGCCGATTCCGCCCAAAGGCAGAAGATGTTGATATGCAAAACTGCCCGAGCGCGAGCCGAGCAAAAGCTTGATCTGAAATTTTTGATCGTAAATCGTGGGTTGATATCTTTTGAGAGAAAGAAAGAGCGCAGTGGTTTCGAAATCTTGGCGCGTCACTTCGAGCTGCGCATCGGCATACCAGCCGCTGATGGGGAATACGGGATTATCGCGCCAATCGCCCACCGCGGTCAAGCGGAACGCCAGCTCGTTGCCGGGAAGCACCGGAAAGCTCGCGCGCGTATTGAGGGCATGCTCTTTATCGTTTCCAAACACGCTCCAATTCGTGCGGCGCGTGAGCGTGTCATAACGATGGCCGCCGGCCTCGAAACGCAGCGTATGGCTTTGGGACAGGCGATAATCGGCAAAGGCGCGCACGCCACGTTTCTCAAAATAATCCATGAAATCTTCGTGCAGAAAAATGCCGGCGAGAGAATTTTCAAAACCGCTGATCAACCAATCATCATTATTCTCGACGCGATTGAAATAATTCGCGCCTACGGTGAGCTGATTGGGAAAACGATTTTGCAGGCCGGTATTCCAGCGCCAGCGCCGGTTCTTCTCGCTCTTAAAGCCGTAACCGAGATCGCCGTAAACCGAGAAGCCGCCGGTTAAAGACGGCGTGTAGCGCGCGCCGAAATTGAGCTGCAAAGCTTCGACACGATTGAAGTGCGTATTGGAATAAAAGGTGAGCTTGCGTCCGTGTTGGAAAAATTGTTCACTGCCGATTCGTTCAACTTTGAATTGCGCAAAGGCGGGAGAGATAAAACCACAAACGAGCACAACGAAACCAAACCAAGTCCTTGCCATGCAACAACACTCCAGGGCTGATCAAAATGCAAAAGCCATGCACGGCTCGCATGGCAGGTGGATAAAAATTTTTCGAAAGTAGCAAACGAGGCCGGAAGAAGCAAGCAAACTTTAAAAAACGTTTTTGCATTTCAGCCACGTATTCGCCTGCGCGGCAATTCGCAGTGAGAAATAGTTCTGTTGAGGCTCGTGCACGTTACGGTGATTGCAGCTACAATCACCGTTTGCAACTTAAGCGCTCATTCTCTATCTTTCCGCCCGTTATGAACGCCATCATCTCAACGAGGGAGCAAAAGCATGCCGGCAACGGAACCACAAACTGCAACGCCTCATCCCAACGGAAATGAGCACGACGCGGCGCGCGAGCCGGTGTGGAAATTTCGCGGCTATGAAATGCGGCCCGCGGAATTCAACACCGCGATGGTGCATTACTACCGCGCCGAAATTCAACGCTCCAACGTGTGGCGGCAACGCTTGGACAACACCACGAACTGGGCCGTGATCACCGCGGGCGCGGCGATTTCATTCTCGCTTTCCGATCCTTCCCATCATTACGCGGCCATCATTCTCAACACGCTGCTCGTCACCATTTTTTTGTGGATCGAAGCGCGGCGCTATCGTTATTACGAGTTGTGGGCGCATCGCACCCGCTTGATGGAGATGGATTTTTTCGGGAACATGTTGGTGCCGCCATTCGCGCCGCGCCCCCAATGGGCCGAAAACCTTTCCGAATCTCTGCAGACGCCCGAGTTTCCCATCAGCATGTGGGAAGCCTTCGGCCGCCGCTTTCGCCGCAACTACATGTGGATTTATATCGTGCTCGGGCTCGCGTGGGTGTTTAAATGTGTGATCCATCCGCAGCCCACCTATTCCTTCGACGAATTCATTTCGCGTTTGGCGCTTGGCCCGCTTTCCGGCGAGTTCATTTTCATCTCCGGCCTCACGTTCAACGGCGTGCTCTTCATCATCGGGCTGGGCACTGCGGGTCTGCAACAAGCCTCAGGCGAAGTTTTGCCGCGCTCCGGCGAGATTCCGATTTTGAGCACGGTGTGGCACGCCTTGGAAGTCAAAGATGCGGCCGCGCGCGGCGCAGCCATTCGCCGCGACTTTGCGCGCGTGTGGAGAAGGCGGCGCCAACAATTGTTGTGCATCATCATTGCTGCGCACCCGCAAGCCGTGGCCAAACGCATCATGACCGAACTCAAACGCGGCGTCACGGGTTTGCACGGTCAAGGCATGCATGCGCAACAAGAGCGTGAAGTTTTGATGGTAGCAACCAATGTGAATGAAATCAAAGCTCTCAAAGCCGCGGTGCGCGTCGAAGACCCGCACGCGTTCATTATCGTCATGCCCGCGCAGGAAGTGTTGGGTCACGGCTTTCAACCGCTGGAGAACGCATGATGATGAATCATCATGCTAAAAGTTGTAAGCCGACTAAAGACGGCTATCATCCGCAAGGTCATTAGCCATCTTTAGATGGCTTGCATCTTTTAGCCTGATGCTTCAGCATCAGGCGGGGGGAGGCATCACCGAACATTGCAAAATTCAGGCATAAACTCAAGGAGCGCCCCATGACAGAACCCACGCCCGATAAAATTCTGGACTGTTCCGGTTTGAAATGTCCAATGCCGCTCGTGAAAACCACCAAGGCCATCAAAGACCTCGAGGCCGGAAAAATTTTGGAGATGATCAGCACGGACCCCGGCGCGGAATTGGACGTCGCCGCATGGGCCAAACAAACGCAGAATGAACTGCTCTCCGTGCGCAAAGGCGAAACCGGTGAGTGGCGTTTTTTGATCAAGAAGAAGCAGTGAAGATCAGTGGTCAGTGATCAGTGATCAGCGATGGCCCGAACTATCGGGTTCGTACTGCGAGTAACTTTGTGCTGTCATTCAGGAGGAACCTTTTTAAGCATACCCGCTGTGCCCGGCGCTTAAAAGGATTCCTCCTGAATGACAGGTTACTTGGAAGTAATCAGCATCAAGCATCCAGGATCCAGCCATGCTCTTTCGCATGTTGTATGATGAAAAACTAGCGCAGGCTTCTTATCTCATCGGCTGCCAGCGCACGGGCGAGGCGCTCGTCGTCGATCCTGAGCGCGATGCGCGACGTTATCTCGATCTCGCCGCGAAAGAAGGCCTCCGCGTTACGGCGATTGCAGAGACGCACATTCACGCGGATTTTCTTTCCGGCGCACGTGAGCTTGCAGAGAAAACCGGCGCGCGACTTTATCTTTCTGATGAAGGCAATGCGGAGTGGAAATATTTTTGGTTGGATGAAAAACACGGCGGCTGGAAATATGACTATCAACTCTTGCGAGATGGCGACCGTTTTACAATCGGCAAAATTGAATTGCAAGCCTTGCACACGCCCGGCCACACGCCCGAGCATTTGAGTTTTTTGGTAACCGATCGCGGCGGAGGCGCTGATGCACCAATGGGCATATTGACCGGCGACTTCGTATTCGCCGGCGACGTCGGTCGCCCCGATCTGCTTGAAACTGCAGCGGGACAAATCGGCGCGGCGCGAGAGGCTGCAGCTACGCTCTATCATTCGCTGCAACGCTTCAACGCATTGCCGGATTATTTGCAAGTGTGGCCCGGCCACGGCTCCGGCAGTTTTTGCGGCAAAGCATTAGGCTCCGTGCTGCAATCAACGGTCGGTTATGAAAAGTTATACAACGCCTCGCTTCTTGCGGCACATAAAAGTGAAGCCGCATTTGTTGAAGATATTCTCGAAGGGCAAATGGAGCCGCCGCTCTATTTCAGCCGCATGAAACATGAAAACAAATACGGCCCGAAAATTTTAGGCGAAGTGCCGCAACCGCGTCCCCTCACTGCGCCAGAGTTGCTAGCGCGCGCAAGCGACGATTCTGCCGTCATCGACACCCGTTCGTGGAAAAATTTCTGTGCAGGCCATCTCCCTCGCGCACTGCACATTCCTTTGACGAACGACTTCCCCACGCTCGCCGGTTCTTACCTCACACCGGAGCAAAAGATTTATCTCATCGTAGATCACGAACGATTGCAAGAAGCTGTGCTCGACCTGATTCGCGTGGGATTGGATAACATTGCGGGTTATCTCACGCCGAAAGATTTGACGGACTCCGCAAACGCGCCATGCTTTGTTCCCTTCCTCGAAATCACTGCCGAGCGTTTGCAACAACACATACAGCAACGCGACGTGCAAATCATTGACGTGCGCACCGCCTTTGAATATGAATTGGGACATTTGCCCGGCGCAATCAACGTTGCGCACACGCGTTTGCTCGCGCACATGCACAAGCTTCCGCGCGAGCGGCCGCTCGTGGTGCATTGCCAGAAAGCCGATCGCTCCCCGGCTGCTGCAGCCATGCTCGCGCAACACGGCTTTCAAGTCTATCATCTCGCAGGCGGCTTGCGCTCATGGTATGCGGCGGGGTATGAAACAACGCTTGACTGATAATGAGGCCTCCAAATTCAGAACAATCCCGCCGCGGCGGGACTGAAAGTTTTTCGGGCCACACACGGAACAGAAACACACGCGGAAAAGCTTCGCAGTGTATGTTCTTGATCCGTGTGTGACCCACGCTTTTTTAAGCGCCCATACGCTCGCAGAATCGGAGAAGCTGAATCATGCTGCACATCATTTGGGACACGCGCGGCTATTTCTTTTGGCTGTTGCTGGTGTCGCTCTTTTGCTGGGCGCTCGAACGCCTCGCACCGTGGCGGAAGGAACAAAAAGCGTGGCGCAAGCAAATCGGGCAGGATTTTTTCTGGCTCGTCTTCAACGGACATTACGCCGGCATTCTCCTCGCTTATCTCAGCAATTGGGTGGCGCAGCAATTCAATGAAATGTTTTTGCACTGGCATCTCCCCGCGCCGGAATCGCTGCAGTTTTTGACGAGCAGCCCGTGGTGGATTCAGTTCACGGTTTTCCTCGTGTTCCGAGATTTTTTAGAGTGGTGCGTTCACAATGCGCTGCATCGCGTGCCCTGGCTGTGGGAATTTCACAAACTGCATCACAGCATCGAAGAGTTGGATTGGATCGGCAACATGCGCTTTCATTGGATGGAAATCGTAGTCTACAAAACCCTCACCTATTTGCCGCTCGTCATGCTCGGCGTGAGCGGCGGCGTTATTCTTCCGATAGCGATCGTGACCACGCTCATCGGCCATCTCAATCATTCCAACTTGAACCTCAGTTGGGGGCCGCTGCGTTACCTCATCAACTCGCCGCGCATGCACGTGTGGCATCACGATCTCATTTTGCGTGGTCAGCACGGCAAAAACTTCGGCATCGTGTTCAGTTTGTGGGATTGGATTTTCGGCACGGCCTACATGCCAAGGGAAGGCGGGCAACCCGCCCGGCTCGGCTTCGAAAAAATGGAAGAGTTCCCCGCCAAACTTTTGCCGAGGTTGGCTTATCCGTTTTGGAAAAAAGCGCCGAAATAATGCTAAACCAAGTAAGGCTTGCAAAAAACACATTAAGTTCTATCTTCAGACCTCGTTAGAATCGAATCGAAAACTGCAGATTTTCTGGACAAACGGAAAATCGACTGCTGTTAAGGACAGCCTGAGTGATAGTCATGGCTGAAGAATAATGGCAGAAAAATCGTGCTTG
>Ga0247727_10014265_pt1 | contig 13241 bp, 17 predicted proteins | sample WisWelCaveWW1625_FD_202498 | JGI IMG/M metagenome (GOLD analysis project Ga0247727, IMG submission 202498) | Biofilm microbial communities from Wishing Well Cave, Virginia, United States - WW16-25 | ecosystem: Environmental > Aquatic > Deep subsurface > Groundwater > Cave microbial mat | place... | reverse complement strand
CAAAAGGCGAGCTTGAGATAGTCCCGCTCTACACGAACCCCGAAGAACCGCGGATGGAGTATAAGGTGATATGAGTTAGGGAGTAGTAAGTAGGGAGTAGGCAGTAGCTTGGCGAACGGTGATTTATTTCTTCAAATTTTCTGGTAAAATGGAGATATGAAAATGAACCAAAACAGTCAACCCATATTTAAATTACCGCCAAAACCTAAGGCGGGACTTTATATTGATAATGCCAATATCTATAAAAGGGGTAAGGCAACTGGTTGGATGACTGATTATCAGAAACTCTATAAATGGGTGGCAAAGTTGAATACTATAGTACACGCGAGAATGTATATGGGGCGACCAAAGTATGAACCAGCCAAAACCATAAACGAGGCACTAGAGAAGTATTTTAAGAAAATAGGGTTTGAGGTTACTGCAAAAGATCTTAAAAGATTAGCTGATTTATCTGCGCCCCTTGGCTTTAGAAACAAATGTAATTTTGATGTTGAGATGCACGATGAAGTCATGCAAGATCTTAAGGATATAGATATTGTTTATATTGTGAGCGGAGATAGCGATTTTCTGAGAACCAAAGACAATGTTCTTAAAGCTCAAAAACACATTAAGTTTCTTGCTTATGAAAATAATTGTGCTTGGGAGATAAGAACTGCTTCTTGGTTTATTTCGCTGGATTCTATCAAAAGTGAAGTAGAACGCGTCAAAAACCCGTCTACGCCATAATAACGGAAAAACCCGGCGCAAGGCCGGGCGAGGTAACTTATTTATATAATACACCCCAAGTTGAGAGAATGCAACATTCCTCTGTGGATATCTCGATAAAACCTACCTAATTTAGTTATTGACAAGAAATTAGTGGAATCAATTCAAAACTCGAAATAGACCACCAGAGTTATCTCTGAAACAACTTGGGCCGTAGTATCAAAAATACCATCACAGCGTTGATAATAATGATATAGATCGGGTACGCCGTTTGGGCCGTAACAAAACTCTCGACCGCAAGCAAAGTGAAAAGCCCCGCGACGGTATCGAGACCAAAAAACCATACGTTTTCCGTGTGTGGCAGTTTATGGGTTTTTATAAGCGCAGGCACCATGCCGACAAAATCTGCAAGAATAGAGAAATAGAGACCGAGTAATGGGTTGCTCGTAGTTTGCCATGCGGTAATACCGATAAGCGCGATAACCAAGCAAAGAATATCAGCTGGAGACCACCCGCCCATGCCACGTTTAATGCTCAAATAGAAGATAAGAATCGCTTGGAGCATCGAGACACCCGCAAGCCAGACGGCAACCGTGTTGTGCTGCGCGATGAGCGATGCGGTTGAAAGCGCAGTGATGAGCAATAGCACAAATCTCGTCGTGCGATGAGGCCGCGCTTCACCTCGTAAAATCGAGCGAGCATAAATGATCGGTGAGATAAGAGCGAGCGTACTGCTGAGAAAAATAAGCAAAATTCTCATGAAAACAGATTTTTAATATCCTTCACCAATTCGGGCAGGGTCGGTTGGTTAAAATGCCCACGGTTCGAGAAGATTCGCGTCGTTGCGGTTTTGAGATGATCCCGATACTTCTCGAAATCGGCAAACGGCACTACGTGGTCATCTTTGCTGTGGTAGAGAAAAAGTTCTCCGCCCTGCGCTATAAGTTTCTTCAAAGATTTCGGCTCTGTAAAATCACCGTCTTTGAGGGGAGCAGCAACGAGGAGCGTGGCGCGAATCTTTTTAGGAAACCTACATTCCGATAAATATTTGGCGAGGAACAAGCCGCCGAGCGAATGGCCAATCAATACTACTCCTGGCCGGAGATGGGGGATAAACTTTTCGAACCAGATCTTCCATTCAATGAATTTTGCGTCCATTCCATTCGGCATCATAGGTAAGATCACTTCAAAATTCTTCCCAAGCACTTTCCCAAGACTATTTTTCCAAGCACGCCCGCCAGAAAGATAACGCTTAAAATCTATGCGGAAATTCTTGAGGAATGACAGATACGCACTGCGCGTCTTAAAACTATCTCCGCCGTGGATGACTACAATTTGCCGTTTCATAGAAAATTATTGAATGTCCACTAGTGGGATACCAAGGCCTTTTTTTGTGATATAAAAATTCAATGTAAATTGAAATCCAACTGTGAATTTGTTTGGTTCTTTTCTCATCATACCAATAATGTCAGGGATAACCATTGGGGTAAGCGCTATCACCTCGTCCTTCTGAATGCGAATCTTTGTATATTCTTCATCGGTGAGCATGGTTTCATAAAGGCCAAAATAATGCACCATTTGTTTTTCGGGTCTCGTGGGAACTCTTTCGTCGGCATAGAAAACTCCTATCTTTTCTAATTGTCTTTTGAGCCCCGTTTCTTCTTCTAACTCCCGCATGGCGGCAGAATCGTAGGACTCGCCCTTACTGACATGCCCTGCCGCCGAATGGTCAAGAAGATGATCGTCTTTGCGTAATTGCACTAAAAGTTTCCCATCGTGCGTAAAAACAAAAATCGCGGAGACGCGATGAACGTAGCCGTACTGGTATGCTTCGTCTTTTGTCGTCACACCGATAACGCGATCGTTTTCATCTACTCGGTCAAAAAGCTCTTTCATTGATTAGATGATAAATACTTGAGTATCTCATCATTTACTATTTTAACCTCCGAAAGATTAAAACGGTAATCGTGCCCAATCCCAGGAATGATGATGATTTTTTTTGGTTCGTTAGCGCTATCGAAAATCCGTTTCACGCTCTCCGGCAAAACCAAGGTGTCTGATCTGCCCGCGACGAGAAGTAATGGAACATGAACCTTTTTTACTTCTCCAACAACGTCATATTGATCTTTGTCCTTTAGATAAGAATAAGGAACTCGGAATTCTCTTTTTTTAGTTTTTCCGGGCATGTCCCGCTCGGAAATACTCACACCATTTTTTTCCCACTGTTCACGTTTTTCTCCCGTGAGCAAACCACCCGAAGATGGCATAATTCCGAGCACTACGGAGATCCTAGAATCTTTCGCGGCATGTATGATTGAAACAATTCCGCCTCGGCTATGTCCTCCTAAGAGAATGTGCCGATAATCTCTCTTGGAGAGCGTATATTCAAGAACACTTTTTATATCTTTAAGATATTGGGAATTAGTATAGTCCGCGATACTGCCCTCGCTTTCCCATATGCCCGTTGGGTCGAAGCGAACAACGGTATATCCTTTCTCCGCAAGTGCTTCTGCTAACCCGACAAGATGGTTGTAATCCTTTGAATCCAAATATCCAGGGCAGAGGATCGCCAATTTCTCTGTTTTGTTTTCCGGAAAGTGAATAACCGCCGCGATACTTTTCCCGTCTGAATTTGAGATTTTTACTTTTTCCATAAGTTGCTCGTATCATAATCCGCCTTTTATTCAAAATCAATTCGAAACTCAAAGTAAGTCCTTCTGTGGCGAACGCGGCTTATTCGTGCTAAAGTAACCACAATGATGCATCCCTCCGGTTTTTACCGTCTCGGCATCGCGCCAAATATTTTGTCACTTTTGGATAAGCTCCATTTCAGCGTCCCCACGCCGATACAAGAAAAGTCTATCCCGCCGGCGCTTGAAGGGAAGGACATGATAGGCATTGCCCAGACGGGTACGGGCAAAACCCTCGCATTCGGGATTCCCATGGTGCAAGCCGCGCTTCGCGGGAAACAGGGACTTGTGGTTTTGCCCACGCGGGAACTTGCGTTCCAAGTAGGCGAAGTGCTCCAAAAAATAGGCGCTCCTTTGGGTGTCCGCACCGCGATCCTTATAGGCGGAGAACCCATCGGTCGCCAGATACAGGCACTCCGCAGGAATCCGCATATCGTGATAGGTACACCCGGGAGAATCATCGACCACCTGGAACAAAAAACAGTGTCGCTCAAATCCGTTGCAGTGCTCGTTTTGGACGAAGCGGACCGCATGCTTGATATGGGATTCGCGCCACAACTCAAACGCATCCTTGTTGCTGTACCGCGTGAACGGCAGACGATGCTTTTCTCCGCCACTATGCCGCAGGATATCGTTTCTATTGCGCAAGCGCACATGAAGCTCCCCGTACGCATTGAAATGGCGCCTTCCGGCACTACTGCCGAAAAGGTGACACATGAACTCTTTTTTGTGCAAAAACCGGATAAGCCGCGCCTTTTGGAAAAAATTCTCGGTGAATATCGTGGTTCCGTGCTTATATTTTTGCGCACAAAATTTGGCGCAAAAAAGATCGCGGCAGGCCTCCGTGCTTTAGGACACACTGCCGCAGAAATTCATTCAAACCGCTCATTGAATCAGCGGCGTGAAGCGCTTGAGGGATTCCGAAACGGCAGATATCGGATACTTGTCGCGACCGACATCGCCGCACGCGGCATAGACGTCAAGGGGATTGAGTTGGTGCTGAACTATGACCTGCCGCAGTCGCCAGAGGATTACGTGCATCGCATCGGGCGCACCGCCCGCGCAGGAGGTGCGGGACATGCGATATCTTTCGCCACACCGGACCAAAAAAATGACGTGCGTGACATTGAGCGCCTTATCCGCGCCACATTGCCTCTTTCCGAATTACCGAAAGACATGCCTGTTTCTCATATGCCCGTGCCCACGAGGCCACCATTTCCGGCACGGCGTCCCCACTTCCCCGGAGCAAGAGGGCACGCTTCGCGCCCCGGCGCCCAACGGGCGTTCCGCAGACCACGGCGCTTTAACTGACTTCAAATACTTTTCGTTTTGATCGGGCTCCCGAACGGAGCGTGATATGCGCAAGGGGGATATGAAGATACCGCGCAAGCGCCCTTAAAACCGCTTCATTTGCCTTTCCTTCGTGTGCGGATTCTTTGACCGCTATGACAAAATGAGTTTCGTCAATTTGGCGCATTTCCGCTTTCCGCGCGTTCGGTTTTGTATGCACGAAAAATTTAACCCTACTTTTTTTCCTGTATGCCATTCAAGATCTTCTTCACTTTTTCCACACTATCCCAGTCGTGAATGGAGATGGGGAGCGTGTTCTTGCGTATCTTTTTCAAGGCCGCGAGCTTCTTTTTAAGCTCACGCGCCGGCACCATATCGCTTTTGCTTAAAAATATATATTCGGTTTTTCTGGTCAGTTTTCTACTGTACGCATTCAGTTCTTTTCTGATTGTTTTATAGTCCCGTGCGGGCGTTTCTGATTCTGCAGATATGAGATGAAAAAGAATTTTTGTGCGCTCAATATGGCGGAGGAATTTGATGCCCAACCCCTTGCCTACGGATGCGCCTTCGATAAGGCCTGGGATATCCGCAAGGATCAGCTCATAATACACACCCAAATTCGGCTCGAGCGTGGTGAATGGATAATTCGCGACCTTACTTTTTGCTTTGGTAAGTTCGTTCAATAAGCTCGATTTTCCGGCGTTTGGCAGTCCAATAAGCCCCACGTCGGCAATAAGCTTCAGTTCGAGTCGAAATGTGCCGTGCTCACCGGGAAGTCCGCTTTGGGCATATCCGGGGCTTGTGTTCCTCGAGGACCGGAATTGAAAATTTCCCTTCCCGCCAAGTCCGCCTTTCGAGAGAAGTATGCGTTCGCCGATCTTCAAAATTTCACTCGTTTCATTCGCAGGTATGCGATGAACTACGGTTCCCACAGGAACCTTAAGCACCAGATCGCTTCCGTCATGGCCGTCTCTGAATTGGTCTCTCCCGCTTCTGCCATCTTCGGCGGCAATATCTTTTTTATATCGGAATTGGCCAAGGGCGCTTAGATCCGAAACGCCTTCGCAATATACGCTGCCGCCTTTGCCCCCGCTTCCGCCCGCGGGGCCCAAACTCATGAGGTTCTTATTAAAAGCCGTGGTTCCTTTCCCGCCATTGCCTGCTTGTATTTTTATCGTAACGTCTTCAATTAACATAATGTGATACTAATATACAAATGCATCCGAATGATACGAATAGTACGAATTGAAATTTCTAATAAAAATTATTTGCCAGAACTAATTAACTTCAGCTTCTTCTCGCGGCTCCAGCGTTTTATTTCCGCTTCGCGACGCCGAGATGCGTGAAGTGTGCGCGATATTTCCTGATACACGAGGCGCACGGGCCGCCGAATTTTGGTGTAGTGCGCGCCGGATTTGGAGTTATTATGCTCTTTGATGCGCTTAGCGAGGTCATTGGTAGACCCCACATAAAGCGTCTTGTCAGCGCATCGAAGGATGTACACGAAGTAACTCACGAATGGATTGTAGCACGCGCTAAGAGAATCCAGTGAAGGTTATCGTTTATGCTGCGATGAGAGATGAATGTGGATGAAGTTATCGACGCCAAGATACGTACCGGCATTTGCAAAGATGATGACCAACAAACATACCACAAACAACGCTTCATCTTGGAGTAGTTGTGCAACATTCAAGGTTGCGAGCGTGATATTCGGCACATAACTCACGAGGATGAGCACGATGCCTGCGACCGACATGGTGCGGGTGAGAAATCCCAAAATGAGACACACGCCGATCGCGAGGAATGCCCATTGGAAGAACAAGGGGAACGAACCTGTGCTTGCCGGCACATTCAGCCATGTAAATAGGTTAGACAAAGACCGTCCGCCTAATTGCGTCCCGGGCGTCATTTGAAAGATGATGTTGAAACCAAGATAGGCGAAATGCAAACCGAGTGTGAGTCGCAAGAAAAAAATGATAAGCCGCAGTGCGTGGGGGATTTTCGTTCCGTTCGTCATGGTCTGTGGTCGATAATTATAGTATAGTATATTTGCAATATCTTTTCGCAACAGCATGGATAATCACGAAAAACATTCGCTCGGGAGCCGCGCATTTACCTTTTTTCTTTTAAAGAGGATCAAGCTTGCGGCGTTTTTGCTGATCCTCGCTGGCGCCGTATGGTACAGCTTGCAGTGGCTACCCTCCTTCTATCTTTTTTGGGGAGAATATGTCGCAAAGTTGATCGCGCTTCTCGGCAGTGCATATTTTGTGCTCATGTTCATTATCACTTATTTGGAATACCGCTACTATACGTTTATGTTTACCGAAGAAGCGTTCATCATGACTTTCGGCTATATCACACGCAAAGAAGTTGCAGCGCTCTATCACCAAATTCAGAACGTGAACATCAATCGTGGTCCGCTTGATCGGTTGACGGGCGTAAGCCAAGTCATCATTTTTATGACGGGTTCCGAACGGGACCCCACGCATAATAAAATCATTCTGCCGACCGTCGGGAAGGCGAAAGCAAAGTTGGTGCAGAAAGAGCTCTTGATGCGCGCGCGCAGGCATATGGTGCCACATAGTGTGCCGAGAGAGGCATAGGGGAAGCGCGAGAATTCGAAAAATTTTTTGTTTTGATTTGGCTCCTGTGATACCGCTTCCACAATGTACATGCCTGCCAAAGCGCACATCTCTTGCGTATCCCGCTTATTTCTTGTATGATAGTTCTGTCTTTGCGGGTTTTACCCTCTTTGCCGAGGGATTTTCTTTATATGGAATTACGAAACATAGCGATCATTGCACAAGTAGATGTCGTCCTACGTTCGCAGGACTCTCTAACAACCTCTCGGTTTTTAGTATTTTCCTCCACGGGGAAACTCCCGTTTCCCCGACCCCCTTCCCGTCTCCAGAATCAATAATATGGAACTAAGAAATATTGCAATTATTGCTCATGTAGACCACGGCAAGACCACATTGGTTGATGCCTTATTGAAGCAATCATTGGGATTCTCCACCAAGGGCGGATCTGCCTCCGGCGGAAAGTTCGAATATGACGAGCTTATTATGGATTCGAACGAACTTGAGCGCGAACGGGGCATTACCATTTTTTCAAAGAACGCGGCGGTGCAGTATGGGGATGTGAAGATTAACATCGTGGATACTCCTGGCCACGCGGATTTTGGCGGCGAAGTGGAACGCATCATGCGCATGGTGGATGGCGTATTGCTCTTGGTGGACGCAAAAGAAGGGCCGATGCCCCAGACAAAGTTCGTGCTTCGCAAGGCGATCCAAGCAGGGCACAAGATCATTGTGGTGATCAGTAAAATTGATAAACCCGACGCGCGACCAGAATGGACTCTGAATGCCACCTATGACCTCTTTTTTGAACTTGGCGCGAGTGAAGCGCAAATTGAATTCCCAGTCATCTATGCGGCTGCTTCGCAGGGGAAAGCGGGATTTACTAAAGACCTCCACGTCATGGAAAGCATTGAGCCAATCTTCCAAACCATCGTGAAGCACATTCCCGCGCCCGTCGTAGATCTCGCAAAACCACTTCAGATGCTCACCGTGAATCTTGCATACGACAACTACAAGGGCAAGATTGCCGTGGGGCGGCTTTATTCGGGTACGCTCAAAAAAGGAATGACCGTGGCGCACATTGATCGCGCCGGGGAAATAAAAAAAGCAGCGCTCACTTCTGTGATGCTTTTTGAGGGACTTGCACGCATAGATGCTTCCGAAGCGTCTGCGGGCGATATCGTAGCGATCGCGGGAATTTCCGACATTACCATAGGAGAAACCATCGCTGATCCGGAAAATCCGGTTGCGTTGCCCGTGATCGAAATTGACGAACCGACCATCAAGATGACTTTCGGGGTGAACACGTCGCCGTTCAAGGGCAAGGAAGGCAAATTTACCACCTCGCGCAATTTGAAGGAGCGTTTGGAACGGGAGTTAGAAACAGACGTTGCGCTTTCTGTGCGTCCTACGGACTTTACCGACCGATGGGTTGTGTCCGGCCGCGGGGAACTGCACCTTGCGATTCTTATAGAAAAAATGAGACGCGAGGGATATGAACTGGAAGTTTCAAAACCGCAGGTTATTTTTAAAGAAAAAGAGGGCAAAAAAATAGAACCGATGGAATTGGTTTCGATCGAGATACCCGAGACATATTCCGGCGCGGTGATAGAGATGATGGGCAAGCGGCTTGGTGCCATGAAAGACATGCGGGTGGACAAGAAAAACGTGCTGATGGATTTTGCAATCCCCACGCGGGGGCTTATCGGCATTCGTAACAAATTCCTTACCGCGACCAAAGGCACGGGCGTGATGAACAGTATCTTTTTGGGATACGAAGCATACAAAGGAGATATCGGTTCTCTCGCTCATGGATCCATCGTCGCAACCGAAGGGGGAGCGACGAATAATTATGGGCTTGTCACTGCACAGGGGCGGGGGACACTCTTCCTTGGCCCTGGCGTGCCGGTCTATCAAGGAATGGTGATAGGAGAGAACGCAAAAGCGGGGGATGTGATGGTGCACGTCTGCCGCACGCGAGAACTTACGAACTTCCGTGCAAAGAACGAAGGACTTGCCGACCAATTGGAAACACCCCTCACACTTTCGCTTGAGGATGCGCTGGACTATATCGGAGACGATGAGCTTGTGGAGATCACACCAAAAAACGTCCGCATTCGAAAGTTATATCTGAACGAGAACGACAGAAAAAGAGCGCGATCTGTCGCCCAGCAAAAAAACGAAGCGTCCTAGAGCGATTCCTGTTTTTGTCCATACTGCGTTGAATCATGCTACCTGATTTTGATTCGAACGAGGGTATCCTACAATTTCCCGCCGTAGTACTCAAGCACCGCCTTGATACCCAAAAGATTGCGTTCCCATTCGATCGTGTCGTGGGTTTTGAGCTCCACGGTGATCGCGGGAATTCCAATGGAGGCAAGCCACCCTTCGGAGTCGCCGGTGACTTTATAACTATCGAATGACTTTACTGCTGGATACCCCGCGGCATGCGCATACGCATTCATAATATCGAGCGTCTCTGGGATGATGCCCGTGTTGCACTCTGATGCGTAGACCGCATTCGCCTGGCTATGCCAGAAGATCGCGGCCGAAGGATGCGTCTTGAAGATAAAATCCCGCAGGGCTTTTGTTTCGGGTTCCGAGAACGGCGCAGTTCCTGCGCTCACCGTTTTCCCTTGCCACACACCCTTTGGTTCCCAATTACAATCAAAGTTGCGATTCAGATCAACCGCGTGCGCGTTGAATCGTGCGGACGCGAGAGAAATATTTTTCGGGACGTCCGTAATATCAAAACGCCCTTCTTTCCCGATTGCTTTATAGACGCCATCAGGATTTTCGGAGGGGATTACGATGATCGAAGTGGAAGTGGGGATAAGCTCGGGGTGCGCCTCGAGATAATCCATAAAGATATAGGCGAGAAGGACGCTATTCCATTCATATCCGCCGTGCATGCCGCCGACAAAGAGGAGCGATGTTCCACCGTTCCCGTAGGTGTAGGCATCAATCGTGCGCCCCTGAACGGAGGTGCCGACAAGCGCGTGCGTTGGTTCGGAAGTTTGTTTAACTTCTACGGGAGCCGGTCGTTTACTTAGTGCCACAAAAATACCGACGCCAAGCACCACAAGGACAATCGCGGTTACAATGAGCCACGTCTTTCTCGCCGAACGAAGCATTATTTTCCGTAATACTGAAGGAGTGCCTTTACGCCCGCAAGATTTTGGCTCCACTCCACATCGGAATGCGTGGAGAGAAGAACGCTCACCGCGGGGATATTCTGTTTGGCAAACCAATCCACCATATCGCCAGTCAAGGTGTAGAAGTCAAAACTGTCATATTTCGGATAACCCGATGCAGTTGCGTAAAGAGAGTTGATCTTCGTTGTTTCGGGCAAAATGCCGTTACCGCAGCTTGAGGAGAATACGCCGCCCGCGGCGCTGTACCATGCGACAATCGCAACCGGATTGTGCGCGTTTACATAATCGCGGATAGCTTTGCTTTCCGGTTCAGAGAATGCCGAGGTACCTCCGCTTACGGGCGTGGTCTGCCAAACACCGGAAGATTGCCAACTGCAATCGAAGTTTCGGCTCAAGTCCACTTTATTCGCGTTATAGCGGCCGGCGATGCGCGCGGCCGACGATTGGGATACGTCCGAGGCGGTGAAGCGAGTTGTGGCATCAACGACTTTATTCAAACCATCTGGATTCATCACTGGGATGACGGTAACTGCCACGCTTTTGGGAATGGCTTCGGGATGTGCCTTTAAGTAGTCCACGAGTTCATACGCGACAAGAGCCGTGTTCCATTCATATCCGCCATGGATGTCGCCGATAAAAAGCAGTTCTTTGGTGCCCGAGCCATAGTGATACGCGGTGATATCGCGTCCCTGGACGGACTTGCCGATGACCGTTTTTTCTGCAGTTGTACCGCTTGGCGTGCTCGTTGATTGTCCGCTCGTATTTGGAACCGGCAACGGAGTGTTATCTACTGTACTGGACGACCCTCGGCCGAAGAAGTAATACAAACCGATACCGACGAGCACAATCACCACGACTGCAATGATGGTTTTTTTCATAGTAATTTATTCTAGCATATTAAAATGCTACCGTACTTCCAAAATTTTATAGCTCCGTTTTCCTGCCACCGCTTCAATGGTGACGATATTTCCCTCTTGGTGGCCAAGGAGCGTTTTGCCCAGTGGAGATTTATAGGAAATACGACCATGTTCGGGATTCGTTTCACGGGAACCGACGATCTCGAACGTAACCTTCTCCTTTTTGTCTGTCTCAAGCGTTACCTGGGAACCAAGCTGAATAGTTCCCGTAGTATTTCGTCCAGGCGTGATGATAACCACTCGTTTCAATTGGTCTTCAATGCTCCAAATTTGCCGATAGGTGCGACGAAGAAGGCCTTTGGATTGTTTGTACGCATCGTTATCGGAGCGGTCGCCTTGCGCCGCGGCTTCCGATGTTTCAGAGATAAGATAAGGAAGCGAGGCCTTGAGTTCCGCGAGATGCTTTTTCATTTTAATAAGACCGTCCTCGGTAAGATGCACCGGGCCGTCATCAAGATTGCGTGTATTTCGTCGGAGCATGAAGAAGAAATATAACCCCTGCGTGGCCATTTGCCAAAGTAAGAAAATTGTAATATAAATATGTCGCTATGGGTAACTTCAAAAAAGGCGGTTTTCGAAAGGGGGGTGGTCATTCTGATGGACACCCAAAATTTGGCGGTAAATTCGGAGGGGGGAGAGACGGGGGCGATAGACCAGGAAAACCCTTGCAGCTTTTTTCTGCGATATGTGCCAATTGCAAAAAGAATTGTGAAGTCCCTTTTCGACCTACGGGCGATAAGCCGGTCTATTGCCGTGACTGTTTTGGCAAACAAAGGTATGTACCAGGACGCAATTCTAATGGCGCCGATGGTCCGCGCGCAGATTTCCGAAGAGATGCCGTTCCTCAACGCGCATATCAACCCGAGTATGTGAGACCCCAAAATAATGAGGGAATCGATGCGCTTAAGCGACAACTTGATTTACTTGAATCAAAGGTGAATCGTATCCTTGAGCTCGTGAGTGCAAAACCGAACGCGTTAGCTCTTGCGGTCCCAATCGCAAAAAGTGCTCCTCAAACAGGAAAAATAAAAAAAGGAAAACCCCTCGCTCACGAATCGGTACCTAAGGGAAAGAAATAAAATTATTGAGTGGGATAACTCATTCACGCTAAGAACAGGGTTCGTCGCAATGTGTTCATTGCGACGTGATTTTGACGCTTAAAGTGGCCCCGCTTTCGCTTCGCTTCTTCGGGGCACTCAAATTTTCAACCAATCACTTTGTTCTTGGGAAAATTTGGTGCTGGGGGACAGGGATTCGAACCCCGATACTCGCCTCCAAAGGGCGATGTCCTACCGTTAGACGATCCCCCAAAAACCGCGTTGTGCCAATACGGTCGTTTGCAGTATAATTTTCGGAGTGAAAAAAAGCAATCAAACGTTCCTTTGGGGTTTTATCATTGCGGTAGTTGCAGTGGTGCTCTTGGGGTTCAACACGTTCAAGGGTTTTTTGATCGGATCGGGACCGAACGTGACGACAAGAGCGCTTGCGATGAGTTGCACCACGGATATGGCGACACGGTTTCATATCCATCTGTATCTTGCGATTCGTATCAACGGTGTGCCGCAAGAAATTCCCGAGAATATCGGCGTTTCGCTTACCTGCATGCATCCAATTCATACGCACGGCAGTATCGGAGAGATTCATGTCGAATCACCGGAGCAAAGAGATTTCACGCTTGGAGATTTCTTCGCGGTCTGGGGCAAAACGTTCTCGAAAGATCAGATCCTTGACTCCTTTTTAGTAAGACTGAGTTCCAATGCTGACGCAACACACGAAATTATAATGACCATAGACGGTGCCCCGAATCAAGACTTCGAACGTCTTATCCTCAGAGATAAGCAACAAATTGTGATAGAATACAGAAAGGTCGCAGGAACAGTAAGTAGGTAGTAGCGAGTAGTAAGT
>Ga0247727_10014264_pt1 | contig 13241 bp, 12 predicted proteins | sample WisWelCaveWW1625_FD_202498 | JGI IMG/M metagenome (GOLD analysis project Ga0247727, IMG submission 202498) | Biofilm microbial communities from Wishing Well Cave, Virginia, United States - WW16-25 | ecosystem: Environmental > Aquatic > Deep subsurface > Groundwater > Cave microbial mat | place... | reverse complement strand
AGATATTATTCTCGTGGGAGAGATACGTGACGGAGAAACTGCGGATATTGCGCTCCAAGCGGCCTTGACCGGACATCTTGTCTTCTCCACTCTTCACGCGAACGACGCCGTGGGGGCGGTGCCGCGGCTCATGGATCTGGGCGTCAAGCCCGCGACGATCGCGCCGGCGCTCACGCTCATCATTGCACAGCGCTTGGTGCGTCGCTTGTGCAGCAAGTGCAAAGCTACCGAAGAAATCCCCGCAGACCTTCGTGAGCGGTTAACACAATTCGTGCGCGCGCTTCCCGCTCGAGTGGACAAAAATGCATATCAAGATTTCACGTTATACCATCCTGTGGGTTGCGCGTCTTGCAGTGGCATCGGGTATCGCGGTAGGATAGGAGTGTTCGAATTTCTGCGGGTGCCCGAAAGCATGCAAGAGGCGATCGTGCGCAGCGCATCGGAAATGGAGCTCAGAAAGCTAGGCCGTGCGCAAGAAATGGTCACCATGCAGGAAGACGGTATTTTGAAAGCAATTTGTGGAGAGACGACCCTTGAGGAGGTCCAGAAAGCCACCGGTGCGCTGGAGTGGAAGTCGCCTTAAATCTGGGGGTAATTCCCGTGGTAGGGAGAAAGATTCTCTGGCGAATAAAATACTCGCAAGAGATTAGAATCACCCAGAGGAGTGGTTTCGCCGAAGCCAAACCGTCCTGAGCGTAGGAGTCATTCTCACCCCCAGATTTAAAGCGGCCATTCTTATCCTAGAGGACATGTTAGCATATTGTTAAAAATTTGTCAATCCCTCACTCTTCTGGCCCTTTTCGGGAAGAGTGAGGGATCAACCTCTCCGTGTGGGAGGGGAGGGCGTGCGTCCCCAGGCGGACTATTATAGCATATACACATATGTCAATACAGGAATCGCGCGTCCCTGAAATAGAGAGCCAAAAAGGAGACGTAGCGATAGATCAGGCATTGCGCCCCGCCTCATGGAATGAATACGTAGGACAGGAAACGACGAAACAAAACCTCCGCATCATTCTTGAGGCCGCAAGGAAGCGAGGCGAGGCGATGGATCACGTACTACTCTGCGGACAAGCGGGTCTTGGGAAAACCACGCTTGCCTATCTTGTGGCAAAAGAGTTCGGTGCACTCTTGAAGGTCACCTCGGGACCTGCACTCGAAAAAGCAGGCGACCTCGCTGCGCTCCTTACGAATCTTGAGCAAGGCGACATTCTTTTTATTGACGAAGCGCATCGCATGAATCGGATGATAGAGGAAGTGCTCTATCCCGCGATGGAATCGCGCAAACTTCACTTGATGGTCGGGAAAGGCCCGAGTGCACGCTCCCTTACGCTCGATCTTCCTGCGTTCACACTGATCGCGGCCACCACGCGCGAGAATCTACTCTCGGGTCCTCTGCGCTCCCGCTTCGGTGCCACCTTCCGGCTCGATTACTACGACATCGCAGATATTGAAAAGATACTTACCCGCTCTGCGGGACTCTTGGGTGCCGCTGCAACGCCCGACGCCGTTGCGGTACTCGCGAAGGCTTCGCGCGCGACCCCGCGCGTTGCGAATCGCCTCTTAAAGCGCGCGCGCGATTATGCGCAAGTGCACGGCAAAGGAGTGATCGATCAAGGCATCGCGCGGAGCGCTCTTACGCTTCTTCAAGTGGACGAAGCGGGGCTTGAGCCGCACGATCGGCGGCTCTTGGAAATCATTATCAGAAAATTTAACGGCGGTCCGGTGGGGGTGGGAACGCTCGCCGCAGCGCTCTCCGAGGATCGCGGCGCGATAGAAGACATCTACGAGCCCTATTTGATGAAAATAGGATTTCTTCAGCGCACCTCCGCCGGGCGCATTGTGCTTCCCCCTGCGTATAGCCATCTTGGGCTCCGTGAGCCGGGAATGTTTTTGTAACAATAAATCTAATATAATCACCTAAATGCTTGATATTGCTTCACTATTTGGATGGCTGGGCTCGATAACCGCCGCATCTTTGTTCTTCCCACAAGTTTGGAAATCTTACAAAACAAGAGAAACCCACTCTTTAGCTTGGTCGGGGATATTCGTTGGCATGGCAAATGGAGCCTTTCTCCTCGCGATTTTGAAAAGAAAATATAACTAGCGTTATCTCTGCCCTCGATCATGGGTTTTGTGTTTACAGTTATTCTTGCTTCAACCACGTATCCGTCGGGGGTGCCGCTTAATCCCGCCGAACTCTCGGCCATGAATATCATTGGACTTGCGGTCGGGGTTGGGCTAATTTTAAGTGTCTTGGTACTCTATGGCGTTACGCATGACAAAGACCTTCATAAGCTCCTCTTCGGCGGAGACGAAAAAATTCGCTGAACGTTTGGCGCGTCGCCTTGTGCGCGCCAAATCACCACGCCGCCACGCGCTCGTAGTTGCACTTTCGGGTGATTTAGGGAGCGGGAAGACGACCTTCGTCCAAGGATTTTTCCGCGGGCTTGGAATTAAGAAGCGAGTCACGAGCCCCACGTTTATTATTATGCGCAGATCGAACATCCCGCATCAAACACCCCGCTTTCGAAATGCCTACCACGTCGATGCCTATCGCGTACGAAAATCAAAAGAACTTTCGCAACTCGGCTTCAAGGAGATTTTGAAAAATCCAGAGAATATTGTGCTCATTGAATGGGCAGAACGTGTGCGGCCGTTGCTGCACCGCCGTGCGCAATTTGTTGTTTTGTCTCACGAAAAAAAAGAAAACGTAAGGCATATCTCTCTTTAGCTAGTTCGCCCATTTTTGGTATGATGAGCTTGTGAAAACCCTTCTTTTGATTGACGCAAATTCACTGATCCACCGTGCATTTCATGCGCTCCCGCCATTGACCGCACCGGGCGGACGGGCAATACAAGCGATCTATGGCTTGGGGAGTATTTTTTTAAAACTCTTCCGCGAAGAAAAGCCCGATTATGCGGCCGCCTGTTTTGACCGCCCCGAGCCTACGTTCCGGAAAGAAAAATATGAAGCATACAAAGCGCAGCGTCCAAAGGCGCCCGATGAACTCATCTCCCAGATCATTGAAGCGCACGGATTTTTCGGAGAGCTGGGGGTAAAGACATTTGAGAAAGCAGGATACGAGGCGGACGACGTGATTGCGACGCTTGCAGAAAAATTTAGGCACATCAAAGATTTGCGTGTCGTGATCTTGACGGGAGATCTAGATACGCTCCAACTCGTAAAGGATGGCGAGGTTGCCGTGCGGACATTCAAGAAAGGCATCAGCGACACGATGATATACGACGAAGCAGCGGTTCATGCGCGCTACGGGCTTCGCCCCGATCAATTGCCTGACTACAAAGCATTTGTCGGCGACCAATCGGATAACGTGAAGGGGGTTTCGGGGGTGGGACCCAAGACCGCATCTGAGCTTCTTCAAAAATATGGGACACTTCAAGAAATTTACGCGCATATTGGAGATGATGCGAAGATCTTCAAGAAACTTTCCGGCACAGAGGAGCAGGCGCAATTCTCGAAAAGCCTTGTGGTGCTTGAACGGAATGTTCCCATTGATATTGGCGATATTGCCACACTTGCGATTGCGGACAATGCGGGTCGGCTTGCTATGTATTTCCGTTCGCTCGGGTTTGAAAGCCTTGTGAAGCGCATGGGAATATCTCTGGAACCCACTCGCGAAGAGCACAATCCACTTATTGAAGAGTCCGCGCAAGGCTCGGTGTTTGGAAAAGAGAGCAATGGCGTGCGTGCGGGTGATGATGCAATATTTATTGCGGAAGATGAAGAAAAAGGCGCACGGAAGGCGTACGCTTCGCATAAACTGAAAATAGGATTTGGACTCAAGGACATATTAAAGCGCGCATGGGAGCGCGGAGAGAATCTTGCGCCTCCCTACTTTGACCTCGGCGTGGCCTTTTGGCTTCTTGAGCCCGACCTCAAGCGCTATGACCCCGCATCGCTCATCAAACATTTCCTTCGGCACGAATGGACAGGAAACGTGGATGAAGTGCAGACAGCCTACGCGTTCGTCGAGCCGCAGCTGCGGGAACGCGGTGTAGAAAAATTATGCAATGACATTGAGATGCCCGTCTTGGAGATCTTGGCGGAGATGGAACGCGCAGGCGTGCTGCTTGATAGGGAGGCGCTCTCGACTCTCGGAGGGCGGATACAAAAAGAACTGAGCGTGCTTGAGGAGCAGATCCATGCGCACGCGGGCGAGCCCCTGAATCCCAATTCGCCGAAACAAGTCGCGGCGTTCCTTGAGCGCGTAGCGCCCGGGAGGAATGGTGGACGAAAAACGCCGACCGGAAAACGTTCCACGCGCGCCGAGAACCTCGAGCTCTTCCGCGACGTGCATCCCGCGATCGGTCCCCTTCTGGAGTATCGCGAGGCGTTCAAAGTGCTCTCTACCTACGTCCGTCCCTTTGAGGAGCTCATTGCTTCTGATGGACGATTACACACCACGTTCGTGCAAACGGGTGCGGGTACGGGACGCATGAGTTCTCAAAATCCCAATCTCCAAAATATTCCGCGCGATTCCGTGTGGGCGTCGGATTTGCGCTCGACGATAGTCTCGCGTGCAGGCTACACCCTTCTTGCCGTGGATTATTCTCAAATAGAGTTGCGGATCCTTGCGGCGCTTTCGGGTGATGCACAAATGCTCTCTGCGTTTCGCGCCGGTGCCGACATCCACCGCACGACCGCATCAAAAGTATTTCGTGTGCCCCTCGAGAATGTGACGCCCAAAATGCGCCAACTCGCAAAGACATTGAATTTCGGTTTGATCTACGGCATGGGGGCTTCTGCATTTCAGCGCACAAGCGGCGTAAGCCGAGAAGAAGCGACGAAGTTTATTCACACATACTTCGATGAATTCTCCGCGGTGCACACGTGGCACGAAAAGGTGAAGCGCGACGTGAGGACGTTCGGATATGTAGAGACCCCGACCGGCCGGCGCCGCTATCTGCCCGACGTGCTGTCGGGCTCTCCGCAGTATGTGGCGGCGGCGGAACGCGCGGCGATCAATCACCCGGTCCAGGGATTTGCCGCAGACCTTATGAAGCTTGCAATGATTCGCGTGAAGCGCGTGCTCCAAGAGCAACATTGGTGGCAGGGAGACGCGGTGATGTTGCTCACGATCCACGACGAACTTCTTTTTGAGGTGCGGGATGGTATCATTAACGAAGTAATGCGCCTCGTGCGTGACGCCATGGAGCACGCGTATGATCTCGCGGTGCCGCTTGTGGCGGATGTGCGCATTGGGAAGAGCTGGGGAACGCTCCGGGAGCACTCTGTCGTGTAAAACACATGGACTTACTTCGGCAAAAGGAAAAAACCTATTCTTCGTTTTGGGCTTTCCCCGAAATGCGGGTGTTTTGGATACACGCGCCCTTTTTGGTCGCACTTGTCTGGATCGCGTTCTTCTTGGAGCCCTCGTTCCAATATGCGGTCATTGCCATTGCGGTAATCCTTGGGGGTGCTGCATTTTCCTATGCATTTCGCGTGGGACGCGAAACGAACGAAGGCAAGATCGAACACGTACAGCTCCAAACGGCAATCTTGAATTTTTCAGATGCCATCGTGGCGTACGACAAGGATTTCACGGTAGCACTTTTCAACCCTGCGGCAGAGCGTCTTTTTCATCTTCGCGTGGAAGAAGTGGTGGGCCGCACCGTTGCGCCGAAGAATGCCGAGGACCCTGCGTGGCGTCTTTTGGTGCAGGCGGTGTTCCCTACACTTGCGCCGATCATGACCATGCAATCCGAACCGGGACGGCAGCCGGAGATCATGGAACTTGTATTTGAAGACCCGGAGCTCGTGCTTCGGGTTGTTACCACCACCATCATAGGAAGTGACGGAAGACCCGAGCGGTTCATCAAGATAATTCGTGATCGCACGCATGAGGTACAGATCATGCGTTCCAAAAATGAGTTCATTACCGTCGCTTCCCATCAATTGCGGACGCCGATTACCGCGGTGAGTTGGGCGTTCGAAACACTAAAGAGCGAACCCAACCTTTCAGAAGAAGCGAAAGAAATATTAGAGAAAGCCACTGCGGCAAGTAAGGAACTTTTGGGTATCGTGGAAGATCTTTTGAAGGTCTCAAAGATAGAAGAAGGAAAGTTCGGCTACAAGTTCGAGCCGACCGACCTTGCGGCGTTTGCCGAAAAAATACTTGCTCCCTTTGTGCCGCAGGCACAGAAAGCGGGGCTTACGGTGTATTTCAATCGGCCACAAGAGCCACTTGCACCTCTCATGATTGACCCCGAGAAATTCGCGATGGCGCTTGAGAACGTTCTGGACAATGCGGCACGATACAACGTCCAGAACGGAGAAATTACGGTAACGATCAACCGGGAAGACGACCGTCCATTTGTGGAGGTCTCTGTGAAAGATACCGGTATCGGAATTCCCGCCGAGGATATCCCGAAGATCTTCACAAAATTTTTCCGCGCACAGAACGCACTCAAATTCAAAACGGAAGGGTCGGGCTTGGGGCTCTACATTGCGAAGAACATCGTCCGTGCACATGGAGGGGAAATGTGGGTGGAATCCGAACTTGAACGCGGCACTGTGGTGCATCTTACGTTGCCCCTGGACAAGAATCTCCTTCCTGCCCGCGAGGCGCCAGTTGCGTAAACATAAGGAAAGCATGAGCTATTTCCCTCGTGTAGCATCGGGGGTGGTTCTGCTATAATGAACCCGTCCAAATCGCATGGCTTCCAAAAAAACAAAGAAATTCATTTTCGTAGTTGGCGGGGTGATGTCCGGCGTAGGGAAGGGCATTGCCGCCGCCTCGATCGGAAAGATCATCCAATCCAAAGGATTTGAAGTTACGGCCTTAAAGATCGATCCGTATGTGAATGTGGATGCAGGTACCATGAACCCCACCGAACACGGTGAGGTTTTTGTTTTGGATGATGGCACCGAGTGTGACCAAGATATGGGGAACTATGAGCGCTTCTTGGACCGCGATCTTTCGGGGATGAACTATATGACGACGGGAAGCGTGTATCTTTCGGTGATTGAGCGCGAGCGGAATTTGGAATATGGCGGTCAGTGCGTGGAGGTGGTGCCTCATATCCCGATGGAAGTCATCTCTCGCATCGAAAAAGCGGCGGCAAAGAACAGGGCAGAGATCTCGATCATCGAGATTGGCGGCACGGTGGGGGAATACCAGAATATTCTATTTCTTGAGGCGGTGCGCATGTTGAAGGTGAGGCGTCCCGATGATGTTCTCTTGGTGCTTGTAAGTTATCTCCCAATCCAGGGCTCAGAGAGTGAATTGAAATCAAAACCGACACAGTACGCGGTGCGGACCTTGAACAGCACTGGTCTCCAGCCAGATTTCATCTTGGGCCGCGCAAAGGTGCCACTCGACAAAAAACGGAAACAAAAGATTGCGTTCAACTGTAACTTGCGAGAGGAAGATATCATTTCCGCGCCAGACGTAGAGAGTATCTATGAGATCCCCTTGAACTTTGAGAAAGACAATCTTGGCAATACGATCTTGGAAAAACTCAAAATGAGACCGAGGGGAAAGGATTTGAACAGTTGGCGACGACTCGCAAAAACTATACGCGAAGCAAGGCAGTCGGTGAGAATTGGGGTCGTGGGAAAATATTTTGGCTCAGGAGATTTTATTCTCGCGGACTCGTATATTTCTGTGTTGGAGGCCATCAAGCACGCAACGGCGTTCCATAAGCGCAAACCGATTATTGAGTGGATCAATTCCGAAGAATTTGAGCGCGACAAAAAAAAGTTAAAAAAACTTTCTGATTATCATGGCGTGATCGTGCCGGGCGGGTTTGGAAGCCGCGGCGTGGAGGGAAAAATTGCGGCGATCGAATATGTCCGTGAACACAAGATTCCCTATCTGGGTCTCTGTTACGGCATGCAACTTGCGACCGTGGAATTTGCCCGTCACGTGGCGCATTTGGAGAAAGCGAATACCACAGAAGTGAACCCAAAAACACCGCATCCCGTGATTGATATCCTCCCCGAACAGCGCAAAAACATAGAAAGTAAGCACTATGGCGCCACGATGCGCCTGGGGGCGTACCCGGCAGCCGTAAGGCCCAAAACTCGTGCCTACGCGGCCTACCGACAGCACCTTATCTCCGAACGCCACAGGCATCGCTATGAGGTGAATCCTAAGTATATTGAGCGCTTAGAGAAAAGAGGTATGGTTTTTTCGGGGTTCTCACCCGACCGGCGGCTTATGGAAATTATGGAACTCCCCGAGAACGTACATCCGTTTTTTATGGGCACGCAATTCCATCCGGAGTTGAAGTCTCGACCGTTAAAACCACATCCGTTGTTTAGAGAATTCATCGGAGCCGCTTCCCGCCGGAGGCCGCACCAGAATGGGAACTGAAACGTGTAGTTGCGCGAATTGTAAGGCGCAATTTGTTATCGAGCCCGAAGACTTCGGTTTTTACGAGAAAATAAAAGTCCCGCCACCCACGTGGTGCCCGGAGTGTCGGATGATACGGCGATTTTCGTTTATTAACATTTAGAGCCTTTATAAACGTACATGTGCAAAATGCAACAAGAGCACTCTTACTATTTATTCGCCGGATAAACCATTCACCGTGTACTGCTCATCCTGTTGGTGGAGCGATGAATGGGATGGCACCGAATATGCGATAGACTATGATCCTTCACGGCCATTCCTTGCGCAGGTCAAAGAACTGACTTCGAAAACTCCATGGCAAGCGCTTGAGATCGCATACCTCACCCTTACAAATAGCGATTACGTGAATGCCGTAGCGCACATGAAAAATTGCTATCTTACTTTCTGGGCCGATTATTGCGAAAATGTCTTTTATTCAACATTTTTGAATGACCTCAAGGATTCGCTCGACTGCTACCGTATGGAAAAATCGGAGTTGTGCTACGAGAGCATCGGGTGCCACAAATGCTACCGGACATTTTTCTCGGAGGAATGCGATTCGTGTACCGACGTATGGTTTTCGAGGAACTGTGCAGGATGCACGAATTGTTTTGGGTGCATTAATATGCGCAATAAAAATTACTGTATCTTTAACGAACAATATTCTCGAGAAGATTACTTCAAAAAATTAGAAGAATTTCAGCTTTCTTCGCGCACTTCGCTTTTGGAGATGAGAAAGCGTGTCTATGTGTTTTGGAATGAATATCCGCGCCGCAGTTATAGCGGGAATAGCTTGAACGTGAATGTTTCGGGGGATTATATCTATGAATCGAGGAACGCCCGCGATGCGTATATGGCTACGGGAGCCGAAAATTCGCGATTCGTCCAATTTTTAAGTATAACTCCGACGCGAGATTCTTATGATTACTCCGGATGGGGCAATGGCGCAGAACAAATTTACGAATCAGCGGTGGTCGGTGAGGGAGCAAATAACGTGAAGTTTTCTGATGAGTGTTGGCCTGACACCTTGGACGTCGAGTACTCTATTTATGCGATTGCAAGCAAACACATTTTCGGGTGTGTGAACCTGAAAAGAAAGTCGTATTGTATTTTGAATAAACAGTATTCACGAGAAGATTTTGAAGCTTTACGCGAGCAAGTCATCACTCACATGAATGAGATGCCGCATATTGATTCCCAAGGGAGAGCATATCGGTATGGTGATTTCTTCCCCATTGAGATGAGCCCTTTTGGTTACAATGCTTCGAGCGCTCAGGAGACGTTCCCTCTTTCTCGAGAGGAAGCAAAAATTCGCGGATATAAATGGAAATTGCCAGAGCCGGGCGATTACACCATTACGATCCCCTCAGATCATATTCCTGATAGCGCCGGCGAAATTCCCGCAAATGTGATTCAAGAAGTACTCGGGTGTGCTCACGGCGGTAAGTGTGCGGAGTCATGCAGTCTTGCATTTCGGGTGACTCAGAGCGAACTCGATTTTTATCACCGTATGCAATTACCTCTTCCTAATCTCTGTCCTAATTGCCGCCACTATCGGAGAACCGCACAACGTAATCCTTTGCGACTCTGGGATGGTGCGTGTCAATGTGCAGGAGCCGCATCAAGAGATATGGTCTATACAAATACCATCAATCATTTTCATGGCACCGAACATTGCCCCAACACATTCCAAACTTCCTATTCCCCCGAGCGCAAGGAGATCGTCTACTGTGAGGCGTGTTACAATGCGGAAGTGGTTTGACGTGTCACGCGCTAGGTGTCACGATTAACACGCAACAGACATGCTTATTTTCCTCTATGGACCGGACGATTACCGGCGCAAGGGAAAAGAAAGGTTCTACCTCGCGGAATTTAAGAAAAAACACTCCCATTTAGGGGTGGGGAAGTTCGATCTTGCCGCAGAGGGGGTATTTGAATCGTTTCAAGAATTTGTGCGGAGTCAATCTCTTTTTGAGCCCGTGAAGCTCGTGTTTCTTGAAAACTGCGAGGAAGTTACGGAGAGCATGCACAAGACCCTCACCCAAGAACTGAAGCCGTTTACTGAACACAAAGAAACAACGATCATTCTTTCGTTCATCAAAAAGCCGGTTGCGGCTTTTGCATCGCTTATGAAAAAAGCGTTTGCCGTCGAAGCATTCGAGCATCTTGCGGGACATGAATGGGAAATGTTCGTGCGGAGAGAAGCAAAAAATCAAAACGTGAAGCTTGCCGATGATGCGGTGCGTTTTTTGTCTGAAGCGTATCAAGGCGATACCTGGCGGCTTGTAACCGAGCTTCAAAAACTTGCGTCTTTGGAACGTCCCACGATCGACCGCAAAGAACTAGAAAAGTTTGATATTGAAATAGCTCCGAATTTTTGGGAGCTTTTAAATGGGTTGAAGTCGGGAAATATAAAAAATCGCCTTGCGGCGCTTGAACAGATGTTCGTAGAGGGGGAACCGGCAGGGAAAATCTTCAATGTTGTGGCGTACCAATTACCCGGAAAACTTAGCGAAATGGCGCGCTATGACGTGCTCGTGAAGTCAGGCAAAATGGACTACGAAGAAGCCTTACTGGACTTGGCGCTCAGCTGAGCCAGGCGTGATTTGAGGCGCGAGGCCTTGTTCTTCTTGATGGCGCCGGCCTTCGCTGCCTTGTCGAGTGCCTGATATACTTTCGTGAGTTCTGTTTTTGCCTCGTCCAGCTTCTTCGCTGCGATGAGTTTTTTATAATATTTTACCGCGGTCTTATACGCGTCGGTTCTTGATACATTTCGCGCGCGCCGGCGGACGTTCTGGCGCAGCGCCTTTTTTGCGGATGAGGTAATCGGCATAATTGGCTCTGAGTATACGGTATTCAGGGACACTTTGGCAAGTGTGGTAAGATGTACCCGTAAATGATCTATAGCGTCACAGGGACAGTCACGGCACGGCACAATAATTTTTTTGTGCTTGAAACGGGAGGTATTGGATACAAGATTTTTACGAACGAGCGGACGATGGGGGAACTTACGAGCGAGAATGGATCGGTGCGTGTGTTCACGCATCTCCAACCGCGCGAGGACGCGATGGAGCTTTATGGATTTTTACACGAAGAGGAGCTTAAATTTTTTGAAATGCTTATTTCGGTCTCCGGTGTGGGTCCCCGGTCGGCGCTCTCCATTCTCGGTGTTGCGGAGCTGAAACAACTTTCTGCGGCGATCAAAGAGGGAAGGCCGGATGTGCTTACGCACGCTTCGGGCATCGGGCGGAAAACCGCAGAACGGATTATTGTGGAGCTCCGCACGAAGGTGCAGTCAGATGAATCCGAAGCGACCGTAAAAACAATGGAAACTGACGCGGACCTTGTGGAAACCCTCGTAGCTCTTGGGTATCGGCGCGACCAGGCACGCGCGGCACTCGGGAAGGTGGATGAAAAAATAACTGGCATGGAAGTACGCCTCAAGGCGGCGTTGAAGATCTTGAGTAATAAGTAGGCAGGAAGCCCCGACGTTTCGTTGGATTTTTATCAACAAGGAAGTCGGGGTCCCGACCGAAGCGTCGGGATAAAAAAGATAGAGACCTCCGAAGAGGTCTCTGTTTCTGTGCGGCTCGCGGGCCGCAGAGCTTACTGGAGGAGCCACGCCTCCATCCATCGGAGCGCCATCAAAATGAACGCTGCCGACAGGATGACTGCGCCCACCAGGATGGCGTGCCTGGTCTCTTGCCAGGCTCGCTCGATCCAGTAGAGGCGCATCAGGGATGCGACGCCGAAGATCGCGCCGGCGACCGTCGCGGGATACCCCCACGAGTGGCGGAGGCCTCCGGCGATAAAGCCCGTCGCGGCACCCAGAAGGCCGATGATTCCCAGGAGAACCAGAAGCGTCCGGTTCTCGCCGAGGGGGAGCCACATCGGGTCCCCTCTGTGAATGATTCTCATCAGACAACCTCCTTGAAGGGCAGAGCGACTTGCGCCCCGCCGAAGAAGTACTCTTTCGCCTTCGCCACCATGGCGAGGCGAACCGGTAGAGGGAGCGTCCAGTGGCGTTTTCCCTTGAATGGGATCATGCGCCACGGAGAGACGAGATAGACCCCCGTCCCACCCTTCTGGAATTCCGCTCCGTACTCGCCGGAGCGGGCGGTAATCGTGTGAACGTCGCGCACCATGCGCGAGTTCTCGATCTTCACTGCTATCAATCGACACCTCCCGCGCATGCGCGCATTTTCGAACATCTATTTGAAATTATAGCAAATACACGCTATTTGTCAAGTCTCGATGCTTGGGATACGGATTTTTCTGCTATAATTGCCCTCATGCGCATTACCTTCCATGGCGGGGCAAAATCAGTTACGGGTGCTAATTATCTATTGGAATCAGGGAACACAAAGATCCTTGTAGACTGCGGATTGTTCCAGGGCTCGAATTTCGCCGAACGGCAGAACTTTGAACCGTTTCCCTATTCGCCGCACGAGATAGAAGCGGTTTTTGTAACCCACGCGCACATTGATCACATCGGCAGGATTCCCAAACTTCACAAAGAAGGTTTCCACGGAAAAATTTATTCCACGCCTCCCACGCGGGACTTCGGCGAATTTTTGCTTCTGGATTCAGAACATCTCCTTAGTAAGGAGGCTGAACGAGAACATCGCGCGCCGCTCTATACGGTAGACGACGTGAATAAGGTGATGGACATATGGCAGGGGATAGAATACCACACGCCGTTTACGGTGGGGCCATTTACGATCGAATTTTTGAATGCAGGACATATTTTGGGTTCGTCGATCATAAAAATTACAGAAGCGGCCCCGACGCCCTTCGGGGATCGGGGTTCCGATCGAAGCGTCGGAAAAGATAAAACTATCGTCTTTTCCGGTGATCTTGGGAATTATCCCGCGCCCATCA
>Ga0247727_10014263_pt1 | contig 13241 bp, 14 predicted proteins | sample WisWelCaveWW1625_FD_202498 | JGI IMG/M metagenome (GOLD analysis project Ga0247727, IMG submission 202498) | Biofilm microbial communities from Wishing Well Cave, Virginia, United States - WW16-25 | ecosystem: Environmental > Aquatic > Deep subsurface > Groundwater > Cave microbial mat | place... | reverse complement strand
AGCCGGTGAGCACGGCCGATTTCGTGCGCTTCCTCTGCCGCTGGCAGCACGTCGCCCCGGGGACGCAGTTGCACGGCCTCGACGGGTTGCTGCACGTGCTTCGGCAGTTGGAGGGCTATGAGATGCCGGCGGCCGCCTGGGAGTCGCAGGTGCTGTCGCGGCGGATCGCCGATTACAAGCCGGAGCTGCTCGATCAGCTTTGCCTCTCCGGAGAAGTGATGTGGGGACGCGTATCGCCTCATCCGGCGTTCGAAGACAACGGCGGCGGCGCGCGGCGCGTGCGGCCGACGAGGGTGGCCCCGGTCGCACTGTTCTTGCGCGAGGATTTCGACGGGTTGACCTCAGCGGCCGCGCCGAACGGCCGCGACACGGCCGAGTCGGCGCTCTCCCACCCGGCGCGGGAGGCGCTCGGCGAGCTCGAGCGCCGCGGCGCATCGTTCTTCACCGAGATCCAGCGGGCCACCGGAAGGCTCGCCAGCGAAGTCGAGGACGCGCTGTGGGAGCTGGTGGCCGCCGGACTCGTCACCGCCGACGGTTTCGAGAACCTGCGCGCGCTGGTCGACACCCGGCGACGCCGGGGGGAAGGTCGCGGCCGAAGCGCGCGACCGAGGCACGCCGCCGGCCGATGGGCGCTCTTCCGACGGCCGGCCCGGGGCGCGGAAACCGCGCCCGCCGGCGTCGAGAGCTTCGCCCGCCAGTTGCTGCGGCGCTGGGGCGTGGTCTGCCGGGATCTGCTGGCGCGCGAGACGCTCGCGCCGGCGTGGCGCGACCTGCTGGTGGTGCTGCGGCGGCTGGAGGCTCGCGGCGAAGTCCGCGGCGGCCGGTTTGTCGCCTCGCTGCTCGGCGAACAATACGCGCTGCCGGAAGCCGTCGATCTGCTTCGGGCGGTCCGCCGGGACCCCGGCGATTCGCGGCCGGTGCCGGTGAGCGCCGCCGACCCATTGAACCTGCGCGGGATCGTGTTGCCCGGACCGCGCGTGAGCCCACTCGAGTGGGATCGCATCGAACCGGTGCTGTGAAGACCTGCGACGCGACCGATCCGGAGCCGGCATCCGGGTTATAGTGTTCCTTTCGGCTCGCATGCAAATCTCCGCGAAGTCCCCGTGCCGTGTCGATCTCGCCGGTGGAACCCTCGACATCTGGCCGCTGTACCTCTACCACGACTGCCCCGTGACCGTGAACTTTGCCATTGACCGCTACACGGACTGCACCCTCCAGACACGTTCCGACCGCCGGATCGTGCTGCGCTCGCGCGACCTCGGCGGCGAGGAAATCTTCGACTCGATCGACCGGCTGCGGTCGGCGAAAAAATACCGGCTGCCGCTGCTGGCATGGTTGCTGCGGTTCTTCCGGCCGGAGGCGGGGATCGTGCTGAACACGAATTCGGAGGCCCCGGCCGGAGCCGGTATTGCCGGATCGAGCTCCCTGATGATTACCGTCGCCAGCTCCCTCAACCGGCTCACCGGCGGAAATCACGGTCTCGAAAAGCTGCGCGAGATCTGCCAGAACGTCGAATCGCAGATCATCCGCGTACCGACCGGGGCCCAGGATTACTATCCCGCCATGTACGGCGGCGTCAGCGCGATCGAGCTCTCTCCGTCGGGTGTGCGCCGCGAGGCCATTGCGGTCCGCGCCGCGGAGCTGAATGCTCGCATCGTGCTCGCCTATACCGGCGAGCCGCGCCAGTCCGGCATCAACAATTGGGAGGTCACCAAAGCGCACATTGATGGCGACCGCGGGGTCCGGCGGAACTTCGACCAGATCGCCGCCATCGCCCAGGCCATGCGCGCCGCGCTGTCTTCGGGCGACTGGGAGGAAGCCGGCCGCCTGCTCGGCGCCGAATGGAGGCACCGGCGCAAAAACGCACCGGGCATCACCACGCCGCTGATCGATCGCCTGGTGGCCGTCACCCGCCGGATCGGAGCCCGCGCGGCGAAGGTCTGCGGCGCCGGCGGCGGCGGCTGTGTCGTTTTTCTGGTCGAGCCCGACGCCAAGGCGCGCGTCGAGGCGGCGATCGAAAAGGAGGGCGCGCGCGTGCTCCCGGTGTCGCTCGCGCCGGCGGGTGTGCGCGTCCGCGTGAACGCGCGATGAGTCCCGCCCCGCCGATCACCCGCTTCGGTGTGCTCGTGCGCGTGGGCGTGTTCGCCTTCCTCGAGATCGCCGGCCTGCTGGTGTTCGCGCGCCTGATGCAGCCGGCCGGTTACCTGGTCGCCGCCACGATGAGCACCTTTGCCGCGGCCGCCATTGCCAATTCCCTGGCGTTGCGCATCTATGAGCGAAGCCGCCTGGCGGCCATCGGGTTGTCCTGGAACGCGGTGTCGGGGCGCCATCTGCTGTTGGGGTTCGGTGGCGGCGCCGGGGCCGCCATTGTGATCCTGGTGTTGCCGCTGGCGGCGGGCGCCGCCGAGCTGCGTCCCGTGCCCGAGACGCCGCTCCAATGGGGCAGCATCGGATTTGTGACGCTCGTGCTGCTGTTCGGCGCCGTCGGCGAGGAGATGCTGTTTCGCGGCTATGGATTCCAGGTCCTCGTCGGCCTGCTCGGACCGTTTGCCGCCCTGCTGCCCGTCAGTGTCCTGTTCGCACTGGCGCACACCGGGAACCCCGACGCGACGACGCTGGCGCTGGCGAACACCTTCGGTTGGGGGGTTCTACTCGGATATTCCCTGTTGCGTGGCGGCGACCTGTGGCTGCCGATCGGCCTGCATTTCGGATGGAACGGCGTGCTGCCCCTGTTCGGCGTCAATGTCAGCGGGTTTACAATGAAGTTGACCGGTTACGCCATGCACTGGAACATCGACCATGTCTGGAGCGGCGGCGCGTATGGCCCCGAGGGCGGCCTGCTCTGCTCGCTCGCCCTGGTAATTCTGTTCGTCGGCCTCGCCAAGGCGCCGATCGAAAAACAACCGGCGACCCTGCTGCGCCCGTTTGGGGAGGCCTGAATGCCGGCGACGACCGTCCTCCTGTTGGTCCTGGCCGCTTCCGACGCGGAAAAGCCGCGGAAGCTCAGTTTCGAGGAGCGCATCGAAATCATGCGCGGACTCACGGCCGAGTTCGCCACCGTCAAGGTACTGCTGCCGCGCTCGAAGAAACCCTTGCCGGTGGAAGGCAACGGAGCGTACGACAAGAAAGCCTGGGAGGAGGTGCATCGCGAATTCGGGCCCGCGGCCAGAACCGGCGACCTGGTGCAGATCACCAGGATCGAGATCGAATCCGACAAGATCCTGTTCGAGATCAACGGCGGTTTCAAGAGCGGCCGCAAGTGGTACGAGCGCATTGAAGTCGGCATGGGATCGCGCACCTCGCCCATCGGCCAGAGCGGCGCGCCCACCCTGGGCACTTCGATCGCTTTGATGTTTCCCAAAGGCGTGCCGCCGCTCGAATCCGCCGATATTAAAAAGAAGCTCGCGCCGATTCTCGACTTCGACAAACGCAGCGCCACCGAGCAGTACATGGACACGATCCCGGAGCCAATCCGCGAAGCCATTAAGAAGAACCAGGTTCTCGAGGGAATGGACAGGGAGCAGGTGTTGCTCGCCGTCGGCCGGCCCGCCCGCAAATTGCGCGAGACCAAGGAAGGCCTCGATCTGGAGGAATGGGTCTACGGCGTGCCGCCCGGTAAGATCACCTTCGTGACCTTCCACAACAGCAAGGTCACCAAGGTGAAGAACACCTACGCCGGGCTGGGCGGAACGGTCGCCGAAACGCCGAAACCCGTGCGCTGACGGCGCCCTACTGCACCAGTTGGTTCAGGCGTTTCAGCGCCGTCTCGGCCGGCACGTAGCGCGGCTCGATCTCGAGCGCTTTTCGGAAACACTCCCGCGCTTTGTTCAGCCATTCCTTCTCCGCGTACACGCGGCCGAGGTTGTACCAGGCATAGTGATACGCCTCGTAGCGCTCGCTGTCGATGGCCCGCTCCAGGTATGGGATCGCTTCTTCCGGCTTCCCCATTTCGATCAGGTAGGAGCCGATGTCGTTATAGGGATTCCCGAACGACGGATCGATGGCGATGGCCTTCCTGCACTCCTCGATGGCGTCGGCGAGCTTTCCCTGAAATCGGTACGTCCAGCCGAGGAACGTGTGCGCCTCCGCCGTCGGATACACCTCGATCGAGCGCTTGTAAAGATCCACGGCGAGATCCAGCTGACCCTGCATTTGCAACGTGTACGCCTTCTGGAACAGCTCGATGGCAAGCGTCCGCCGCGGATCGACCATGAGGAGTTACCGCGGCGGCCCCGCCGGCAGACTCCGCCCCGCCAGAGCGCGGATGACGCTGCCGCCGCAAACGCCGACGCCGGTGTTCAGCAGCGCGCTGAGAAAGTTGAACAGGACGCCGTACACCAGTTGCTCGTTCACCGGCTGCTCTCCGGGAAGGCTGAAGCCGGCCGGCAGTTCCTTGGTGATCTGAAGACGGATCGCGTTCGGCAGGGTGTAGCCGTTGAAGTCTTTCTGGTTCGCCACCGCGATCGGCGTTTGCATCACCGCCCCGCTGCGGCCGTCGACATAGAACTGGCAGCGGGAGAACCAGCCCAGGTTGCCCGGATCGGCCGCGTCGAACAACAGCAGCGGCGCCTGGCGGTTGGACGCCGTCAGATCGAGCACCAGACTTCGCTTGTGATCCTGGAGCCGGAACTCGAAGCCGAGCTGATTGGCGATCCCTTCGACGACCTCCGGATCGAGCTCCAGATAAAGGTACCTGTGCTTCCCTGCATGAATGACCTGCACGATGTCTATTGTAGCCTGTTCGCACACTCGACCAGCGCCGCCGCGTATGCATCGAAAGTGGCGCGGTCGAACAGAACGAAGATCGCTTCGCGCACCGAGGTGTTTCCGCGCAGTCGCCCGGCCACCGCATCGATGGCGATCGGCGCCGCTTCCGATAGTGGATAGCCGTAGACCCCTGTACTGATCGAGGGAAACGTGATCACCTGGACGCCGCGGGCGTCGGCCAGGTCGAGACAAGTCTGATAGCAGGAGGCGAGCCGCTCCGGCTCCCCGTGTCGCCCGTCCCGATACATGGGGCCAACGGCGTGGAAGACGTAGTCGGCCGGAAGATTGCCGGCCCCGGTCGGGACGGCGCTCCCGGTTGGGCAGCCGCCGGTACGGGCGCGAATCTCGTCGAGCTCTTTCATCAGCGACGGCCCGCCGGCGCGATGGATCGCCCCGTCGACACCGCCGCCTCCGGCCAGCGCCTGGTTCGCCGCGTTGACGACGGCCCCCGAACGCACTTTGGTAATGTCGCCTTCGACCAGCCGCAGGCGGCGCCCGCCGGCAAACACTTTCTCCATGCCAGCTATAGTAAATGAGGATGAGTGCGAAACGGAGAACGGAGAACGCGCCGGCGCTGTTGCTGTTCGATATCGACGGGACGCTGGTGCGCCGCGCCGGAGGGCACCATCGCGAGGCCTTGGTCGCGGCCGTGCACAAGGTGACGGGCCTGACGACCACCACCGACCACATTCCCGTCCAGGGCATGCTCGACCGTGACATCCTGGCATGGATGATGCGTGATGCGGGCGCTTCGCCGGCCCTCGTGCGGCGCACGATGCCCGCGCTGGTCGCCAAGGCGCAGTCGATCTACCCCAGGCGCTGTCCGTCCAGCCTGCGCGCCAAAGTGTGCCCAGGCGTCCGCGGTCTGCTGGCCCGGCTGGCGCGTCGGCGCATTCCCGCTGGTCTGGTCACCGGCAACCTGACCCGGATCGGCTGGACCAAACTCGACCGCGCCGGGCTGAAGCCGCATTTCCGTTTCGGCGCCTTCGCCGAACGGGCCTCGAGCCGCGCCGGGCTGGTTCGCCTGGCGCTGCGAGAAGCCCGTCAACGGCGCTACGTGAATGGCGCCACCCACGTTTGGCTCGTCGGCGATCATCCCAACGACATCCTCGCCGCCCGCGCCAATGGTATCCGTTCGGTCGCCGTCGCCACCGGTTTGAGCGACCGCGCAGAGTTGGCCGCTCACCAGCCGGACCTGCTGCTGGAAGACTTGCGCTCGCTGAAACTGGAGATGTTGTTCACCCCATGAGGTGGCTGTTGTGCGCTCTGGCCGCGGCGGCGATGTCCGGCTGTAAGCCGCCCGACGAATCGCGGCTCAAGGTCATCATCGGCGCCACGCTCCTGGACGGTAGCGGCGGGCCGCCGATTTCCCGGTCGGTGGTGATCGTCGCCGGCTCGCGCATCAAGGCGATCGGCTCCCAAGCGGCCACACCGGTCCCGGCGGGCTCGGACAAATACAACGGTTCCGGAAAATTTCTGATCCCGATCCCGATGTCCGCGCCCCCAACCCAACTGCCACGGGTCCGCACGCTCGAGGAAGCGCGCGCCCGGGTAGATGAGGGCGCCAGGGCTCTCACCGGCACGATTCTTGACGCCGATCCGGACCCGGCCTTGCTCCGGCGCTTGCGCAATCTGCAGGTGGTCTTCTTCCCACGGCTGTCCGCCATCCCACCGGGCGAGGATCTCGACCGCGCCCGCCGAAATACCGGACGGCTGGCCGCGCAAGGAGTGAAGATCGGCGTGTTCAGCGAATCGGCCCCGCAAGAGTGGGAGCTGCTGGCGGCCGCGGGGCTCTCGCCGATGGAGGTGTTGCTGGCGGCCACGCGCAATGCCGCCTTGGCCTTGGGCGACGATCGGGCCGGCCTGATCGCCGCTGGTCGTCCGGCCGACCTGTGGCTGCTCGCCGCCAATCCGCTGGAAGATGTTCGCAATCTCTCGCGCGTCGAGCGAGTCATGAAGAGCGGCGAATGGGTGCCGCGATGAAGGAAGCGCAGTCGCTTTCCGTCAAGCGGGCGCAGGTGGAATTCCATAATTTCGCCTCGCTCGGCGAACCGGAGCGCGCCATCGCCGCCTACGAGCAGGAGAATCTCCGCCGCGGCGCCGTCATCCGCAATCACCTCGCCTTCATCGGACCGATGTCGCCGTTTCTCGAAGTCGGCGCCAATGCCGGCCACACCAGTTACATGCTCGCCAACGAATTCGGCGCCGACGGCTTCGCCCTGGATATCTCCTCCGATGCGCTGCGCCATGGCGCCGCCCTCATGGACCGCTGGCGGCTTTCCCGCGCCCCGGTGCGGGTGGCCGGCGACGCCCTCAACCTGCCGTTTCGCGACGGCGCGCTGCGGATGGTGATGGCGTGTCAGGTGCTCAGCCAGTTCATGAACATCGAGAGCGTGTTCCTCGAAGTCAACCGCGTGCTCGCTCCCGGCGGCGTCTTTCTGTTCCTCGAGGAGCCGCTCAAACGCCTGCTCACGCTCCGACTCTATCGCTGCCCCTACTACGACACCATGAAGCCGTTCGAGCGCAAGCTCTACGACTGGGGACTGCTCGGGTACCTGGTGCGGGATGTCATCGGTGCACACCAGGAGGAAAGCTTCGGCATCCGCCAGAACCATTCCATGGGGCTGAAGCACTGGCACCGGCTGATCGCCAGACATTTCGTCGCCCACGAGTACGAGATCTTCGTGCCGGAGCGCGGTTGGGGCGAGCGGATCGTGACGCGCGCCACGAATCGATGGTCGGCCGCGCGGCTGCTCGGCGGAACGCTGGCGGCGATCTGCCGGAAAGCGGGCGAGCCGCCCACGGACCGGCCGGCGGCGTCCGGGCTCTTCGAGAATCTCCTGCGCTGCCCGGACTGCCACGGGCGGCTCTCGACCGGCGCCGCCGGGGTCCTGGTTTGCGACTGCGGTTTCCAGGCCCCCAATGAAGGCGGCGTCTACAACCTTTTGCGCACCGCCGACCGGAATGAGCTGTATCCTGGCGATCGCGAAGACGTGATCGACTTCAGCCGGCCCGGCCACGAGTCCAAGCTGGGCGAGGGATGGTATGAACTCGAGGGCGTCTTCGGCAACAAGTATCGATGGATCGGAGCCCGCGCAATGGCCCGGCTGAGGCCCGTCGCCCGCGCCCCGCAAAAACTGCGCATTCGCGGCCATGCCCATCAGAAGGTCTTCGAGGCAGGCGAACCCGTCCGCGTCGCGATCTGGGTCAACGGGGAGATGGTCCGGCGCTGGACCCTCGACCGCTCCGGGCTGTTCGTGCTCGAAGCGGACCTGCCGGAAGCCGCCGAGTATGAAATCGAGGTTCGGGTCTCCCCCACCTTCCAGGTGCCCACCGACGAGCGGGTTTTTTCCGTCAATTTGAGTATGCTGCGGCTGGTGCCGAGAGATTGATGGAACCTCCCGGCCGGCCGTTTCGTACTACTTGTCAATCGAGGATCCCATGAATCAACGCCTCCGCTCCCTGCTACCCGTCTTCCCCATGCTGGCCCTGGTCGGCTGCGATTGGGAGGATCTCGCCCCGTCCACGCGCCATAAGGAGGACTTCCAGTACAACTACGAGATGAAGGCCGCGAGCCGGCTCGACCTCGAGAACTTCAACGGCTCCGTCGAGATCTACGGCTGGGATCAGGAAAAAATCGACATCAAAGGGACCAGATACGCCTCCACACAGGCGGCCCTCGACTCGATCCGGATCGACGTCACTCCCTCCCCCGACGGGGTGCGTATCCGCACCGTCCGTCCCAGCGAACGGCGGGGCAATATGGGCGCGCGCTACACGATCCACTTGCCTCGCCGGACCGCGCTCGACCGAGTCGCCAGCTCCAACGGCTCCGTGCGCGTCGAGAACATCGAAGGAAATGCGCGACTGCTCAGCTCCAACGGCCCCGTGCGCGCCCTGAAGTTACAAGGCGACCTCGATGCCCAGACCTCCAACGGTCCCATCACTCTGGAGGAATTCCAGGGCGCCGCCACCTTGACCACTTCCAATGGACCGATCACGGTTCAGGGCGTGAAGGGGCATTTTGAGGCCACCACCAGCAACGGCCCCGTCACAGCGCAACTGGGCGAGCTGGCCGATGCGCGGCCGGTGAAGATTCGCACCTCGAATGGGTCGATCTCGCTGACGCTCGTTTCCGCCAGATCGAACGACATCGTGGCCGCGACCAGCAACGGACCCATCACGGTGAAGATGCCGCCGACGGCGGGCGCGCGCCTCAAGGCGATCACTTCGAATTCTTCGGTCAGCTCGGAGTTCGATCTGGCTTCCGGCTCGACCGTCAGCAAGGCGCGCCTCGAAGGCACCATCGGTTCCGGCGGCCCGCTGCTCGATCTGCACACCTCCAACGGCTCGATCCGTTTGGTGAAGCATTAGCGGCGCGTCCCCGAGTAGAATGAGGGGATGCCGCTCTCCGGATCCTTCCCGATCCCCGTCGTTGCGCTGGCGTTGCTGGCGTCCGGGACTGCTGCCGCCCAACAGGGAGCCGGCCGGGGCGAGTGGCGCCACTATGCCGGCGACAACGGCAGCACCAAGTACTCGCCGCTCGACCAGATCAACCGCGACAACGCCGCCAGACTTCACATCGCCTGGCGATGGGATTCGCCGGACCTGCCGGTGCAGGCGCAGAACCCCATGCTGCGCAGCCTGGCCTACGAGGCGACACCGGTGATGGTCAACGGCAGACTCTACGTCAGCACGTCGTTGAGCCAGGTCGCCTCGATCGACGCGGCTACCGGAAAAACGCTCTGGGTCTTCGATCCACTGAGCTACAAGTCGGGTCGCCCGACCAACCTCGGCTTCCTCCATCGCGGCGTCGGTTACTGGAGCGACGGCAAGCAGGAGCGCATATTCATCGGCACCAGCGACGCCCACCTGTGGGCGCTCGACGCCCGGACCGGCCAGGCGATCCCCGGCTTCGGCAATGAAGGCAAGGTGAACCTCGCCCGCGACATTCCGCTGGCGGTCAACGCCGCCAATTACGCGGTGACTTCGCCGCCGCTGGTCTGCCGCGACGTCGTGATCGTTGGCTCTTCCATTTCTGACGGTCCTCTTAACAAGGAGGCGCCGCGCGGCGATGTGCAGGCCTTTGACGCGCGCACCGGCGAGCGCCTGTGGATCTTTCACACCGTGCCGCAGGCCGGCGAGTTTGGCGCCGATACCTGGGAGAACGAGTCCTGGAAATACACCGGCAACGCCAACGTCTGGACGCTGATGAGCGCCGACGACGAGACCGGCTACATCTACCTGCCCACCGGGACGCCAACCAACGACTGGTACGGCGGTCATCGGCTGGGCGACAACCTCTTCGCCGAGAGCCTGGTGTGCCTCGAAGCCAGGACCGGCAAGCGCGTCTGGCATTTTCAGACGGTCCATCACGGGATGTGGGACTACGACCTTCCGGCCGCACCCGTGCTCTGCGACATCCGCTCCGGCCCCCGCAAAATCAAAGCCGTCGCCCAAGTCACCAAGACCGGCTTCCTGTTCGTCTTCGACCGCGTGACCGGAAAGCCCGTCTGGCCGATCGAAGAGCGGCCGGCGCCTCCGTCGACCGTCCCCGGCGAACGCGCTTCTCCGACCCAGCCCGTCCCCACCCGCCCCGCTCCTTTTGAGCGCCAGGGATCGGTCCCGGAGAACCTGATCGATTTCACGCCCGAGCTGCGCGCCGAAGCCCTCAAGATTCTCCAGCAGTATGACCACGGACCGCTGTTCACGCCGCCGACCGAACGCGGCACCATCAATCTTCCCGGCTGGGCCGGCGGCGCCAACTGGTGGGGAGCGGCCTTCGACCCCGAAACCGGGCGCATCTACATTCCATCCTTTACTTCCCCCATCCTTGTCCGGCTCGTCAAGCCGGACCCGGCGCGGTCCAATTTTCAATACGTCCGCGGCGGCGGCGGTCTGTTAGGCGGCGTCGAAGGACCGCGCGGATTGCCGCTATTCAAGCCGCCTTATGGGCGCATCACGGCGATCGATCTTAACACCGGCGATCATGCCTGGATGATTCCGCACGGTGACGGCATGCGAAAGAAGGTGAATGAGATGCTCAACGGCGCCGGTGGAAACGGAATTGATGTCGGGCCGCTCGGCGCCGGCGGCGGCGGGCCGCTCGTCACCAGGACCCTGTTGTTTGTCGGCCAGGGCGCCGGCGGGCGCGGCGGGCGGGCCGGCGGCGGCGCCAACGTTCTGCGCGCTTTCGACAAGGACAACGGGAAAGTGATCGCCCAGATTCCGCTTCCCGCCCAGCCGAGCGGGACGCCGATGACCTACCTGGCCGGCGGCAAGCAGTTCCTCGTCATCGCCACCGCGGATGAACGGCTGGTCGCCTTGTCTCTGCCATAATGAGGACAGATGATGCTGCCTTGCCCGCACAGGGCCGCCCGCGGTCCCTATTGCATTTGGAGAAACCGCCTCCCTTCAGGCCGCGGGCAGGCTCCGTTGTGCGGGCTGTTTTTTAGGAGTGCCATCGTCGTTTGCCTTCTGGCGGTTGTCCCCGCGTTCGCCCAGTTGCCGGCCGATGCCGTCCTGCTCGACAAACTCAAAATCCCCGAGAAGCAGAAGAGCGTCGATTTGTGCCCGGTCTACCTTCAGCCCTCCGATCCCAAGTTGCCCACCTGGGAGTTCAAGGGCGTGGCCTATCGGCCCAGTAGGCCCGATGCGCGCGAGAAATTTCTCCGCGATCCGGTCCGGTACGCGGAGGCCGCCGCCAGGCAGCGTTTCGTCAACAACTTCATCTCCGCCATGAGCACCGTCTGGTGCCCGGTGACCGATCAGGTCACTCCCGGCGGGATGCACCAGTGGAAGCGGCTCGACTATACCTTCGAGAGCTGCTGCGCCTTCTGCGACGAGAACGCCAAAGAGGAACACTTCGAGCAGGGCCTCGATCGGCTTCGGCAACGCGCTGAGCGGACGTACCGGTTGATCGGAGCCAGCTACACTGAAGGCGCCCGCAGCCCGGTCGAGGGAGCCATCCGGAAGCCGGCCCCCTAACCTCATAGAACAAAGATGACGCTGGCCGTTTTCCTGACTGCCCTCCTCCTGCTGGCCGGCCCCGCCTGGCCCCAGCCGCCCGCGCGTCCGCCGATCACCGGCCTGGCGCACGTCGCTCTGTACGTCAAGGATGTCGCCCGATCGCGCGAGTTTTACAAGGACTTTCTCGGCTACGGCGAACCGTTCGATCTGAAGAATCCCGACGGCAGCCTCGCGCTCACGTTTATTAAGATCAACGAACGCCAGTACATCGAGCTGTTTCCCGAGCGCGAATCCGGCGGCGATCGCCTGCACCACATCTCGATCGAGACGACCGACGCCGAAGCCATGCGCCTCTACCTCCGCTCGAAAGGCGTCGCCGTGCCCGATCGCGTCCCCAAAGGCAGAATCGGGAACTCGAACTTCAATGTGAAGGACCCCGATGGGCATACCGTCGAGATCGTCCAGTACGAGCCCGACGGCTGGACGATTCGCGAGAAAGGTCGGCACCTCGGCGTGGCGCGCGTCTCGGAACGGATGCTGCACGCCGGCATCCTCGTCGGCTCCGTCGAGGCGGCGATGAAGTTCTATCGCGACATTCTCGGCTTCCGCGAGACGTGGCGCGGCAGCCGCGACGACCAGACGCTCAACTGGATCAACATGCGGGTTCCCGACGGAACCGACTACGTCGAGTTCATGCTCTACCGGGATCTTCCGGCCGCCGGCGAGCGCGGCGTCGTCCACCACATCGCGCTCGAGACGGCGGACATGGCCCGGTCGCTGGCCGCGCTCGAGACCCGCCCCGCGCGCAAGGGCTATGGGCGGCCGATCGAGACGCGGGTCGGAGTGAACCGCCGCCGTCAGACCAATCTGTTCGATCCCGACGGCACCCGGATCGAGCTGATGGAGCCGGCCACCGTGGATGGCACGCCGGCGCCCTACTCGCCGGCCCCGCCCCCGCGGCCCTGATTCTGATGGAGCAGCCGAGATCGCCGGAGGGCACAACACTGCGCGGAAGAAACGTGGCTGGAACTGGAGGTGCCGCCTATCGTCGCCGGGCCAGCGGGCCGACCACCAACCCGCTCGCGCGGGCGGCGATGGCGAGCTCGTCGTCGTGTGTCAGGAAAACCAAAGCTTCACCCCGCCGCTCAATCCACAGCAAAGCAGTGGCGAGGTGGATCGCGTCCAACGTTCCCAGCGAGGTCGGGCACGGCGAGGCGGCTCGGTCCAGGATGGGCGCTTGGATCGCCACTTCCTCGAATCGAGCCATGGTGTCCTTCAGCCAGCCCACCCCTTGGGCGACTTCCGAATCGGACAACTTCCCCCGCAGCCGCAGCCTGTCCAGCGTCCTGCGTGCCTCGATCTGCGTCAGTTCGCTCGTGACTGCGTGTTCCCAACCACTCCATCGATGAATCGCCCCTGGCTGTCGCAGAACAAAGCGAAGAACCACGGAGCTGTCCACATAGACCTTCATGACGCTCCGTCGGCAAAGCGGTCCCGGCGCTCCT
>Ga0247727_10014262_pt1 | contig 13242 bp, 11 predicted proteins | sample WisWelCaveWW1625_FD_202498 | JGI IMG/M metagenome (GOLD analysis project Ga0247727, IMG submission 202498) | Biofilm microbial communities from Wishing Well Cave, Virginia, United States - WW16-25 | ecosystem: Environmental > Aquatic > Deep subsurface > Groundwater > Cave microbial mat | place... | reverse complement strand
ACCTGCAACCGGCCTGCCCGGTGCCGAGGTTCTCGGCCACCTGGCTTCCGCCGGCGGCGATCGCGCTGCTCGAAGCGTCGTCCGCCGATCCGTGGCTGCTCGTGGCAACCACCGACGCCGTGCTGCGCCGGCATGCGGAGACGCGCGTGCCTTCAGGGCTGAGGGACGAACTCGATCGCATGCGCGCCGAACTCGCCGGGCGCCTCGAGTCCTTCGCCCGCGAGGCGTCCGCGCTCGATTCCAGCCTTCCGCAAATCGTGGAGTCCGCACGCGGCAAGATGGATTACCAGCTTGCACGCCTGCTGGAGGGGTTGGCCGGGAAGGCCCGGCACCGCATGGAGCGCGAGCACCCGGAATGGCTGCGCCTGCGCTACTACCTCTCGCCGGGAGACCGGCTCCAGGAACGTCGCCTGGCTTCGCTCGAGCCGGTGGCCTATCGTGGCCCCGGCGTGGTGAATGAGCTGTGCAACCTGGCCGAGGGCCATGCCGAGAAGCTCGAGAACGGACGGTACACCCATGACCTACTGGAGCTGTGATGGCGCTCGACGCGTTGTTCTTCGGCGCCCATCCCGACGATGTGGAGCTCACCTCGGGGGGGCTCGCCGCGCTGCTGGCTTCGCATGGGCACCGGGTCGGGATCGTGGACCTCACTCGCGGTGAGGCGGCGACCCGCGGCACCGTGGAGGAGCGAGCCCGCGAGGCGGAGGCCGCGGCGGGGGCCCTGGGCGTAGCCGAACGGTTGAACCTCGCCCTTCCCGATCTCGGCCTCGACGGCGGGGACCGCGAGCAGCAGCGCGTCGTCGTGGCGTGTCTGCGGCAGCACCGGCCGGTGCTGGTCGTGGCGCCGGAACGACACGATCCCCACCCCGATCACGTCGAAGCTTCGAACCTGGTCCGGCGCGCCTGCTACCTTGCCGGTCTCGGCGGGCTCGCCTCCCCGGGCGAGCGCTTCCGTCCGTCACGCCTGCTGTTCGCGCTCTACCGCTCGACCCGCACCCCGCAACTGGTGGTGAACGTCACGCCGGTGTGGGAGCGGCGCATGCAGGCGCTCCGCGAGCATCGGAGCCAGCTGGGAGACGGCCACGGCCCCTCGACCTACCTCACCGCGCCAGAGTTTCTCGAGGAACTCGAGGCGCGCGCGCGGGTCTTCGGCGCCGCCATCGGCGCGCGTTTCGGTGAGGGTTATCGCGCGGTTGGCCCGATCGCGGTGCACGACGCCCGCGCGCTGCTCGCGGAAGAGCGATGAGCCCAGGCAAGCCCGGACCCAAAGCGGCGTTGCGTGCGGCGGCCCGGACGCGCCGGCCGGCCCGCCGGCGCCGCATCGGGATCACCTGCTACTCGCATTTTGGCGGCAGCGGCGTGGTCGCCACCGAGCTCGGTCTCGCCCTTGCCCGGCGCGGGTACCAGGTGCACTTCATCGCGCACCGGCTGCCGTTCCGGCTGCGAACGTTCGCCTCGAACGTCTACTTCCACGAGGCTGCGCCCGCGCAGTACCCGGTGTTCGACCAGGCGCCCTACCCTTTGACCCTCACGACCAAGATGGTTGAGGTGGCCGAGAACTACGATCTCGATCTGATCCACGTGCACTACGCCATGCCATTCGCGGCCAGCGCGTACCTGGCGCGCGAGCTCCTCAAGCCCCGCTCCCTCGGTGTCGTCACGACGCTGCACGGGACCGACATCACGGTCGTAGGACTGGAGCCGGCCTTCTTTCGGGTCACGCAATTCACCATCCAGTCGAGCGACCGGGTCACCGCGGTGAGCCGGTTCCTCAAGGAACGCGCCGAGGAGAGCTTCGGAATCACCCGGCCGATCGAGGTCATCTACAATTTTGTCGATCCCCGGGTCTTCACGCCGCGGCGCAGGGGGTCGATGAGGCTGGCCCCGCCCCAGACCGGGGTGTTGATGCATGCCTCGAACTTCCGCCAGGTCAAGAACATCCCGGCGGTGATGAAGATTTTCAGCGAGGTGCGCAAGCAGATCCCCTCCAAGCTCGTCATGGTGGGCGACGGCCCCGAGAAGGGCGCCGCGGAGCACCTCGCCCGCGAGCTCGGGGTGCAGCGCGACGTGCTTTTCCTCGGCAACCAGGACTGCATGGAGGAATTGCTGCCTCTTGCCGATGTTTTCCTATTGCCGAGCTCTTCGGAGAGCTTTGGTCTCGTGGCCCTGGAGGCCATGAGCGCGGAAGTGCCGGTCGTGGCGTCGAATATCGGAGGCCTGCCGGAGGTCGTGGAGCACGGGGTCACGGGGTTCCTGCACGATCCCCGGTCCACCGACGGCTTCGTCTCTTCGGTGCTGAAGCTCCTCGGGAACGACCGCCTGCGGCGGACGATGGGGCGGCGCGCGCGCCGTGTGGCGCGCGCGCGCTTCAACGTGGATGAAATCGTGGACCGGTACGTCCAGGTATACGACTCGTTGCGCTGACCCATGCTGGGACGATCCCGTCGGCTGGCCGTACTCGCGGAAGGGCGCTTTACGCGGCTGGATGCCAAGACCGCGGTGGGCGTGCTCCGCTACCGCCCCAACGAAGTCGCGGCGGTGATCGACTCCACCCGCGCGGGAGGGACGGCGGAGGCCTGCGTGGGGATCGGGGGAGGGGTGCCCGTGGTGGCCGGGATCGAAGCCGCGGCAGCGTGCGGCGCAGACAGCCTGCTGGTCGGGGTGGCGCCCCAGGGCGGCGAGCTGCCCCACGAGTGTCGCCCGATGGTGCGCGACGCGCTCCTGCGGGGCTGGGACGTGCTCTCCGGACTCCACGTGTTCCTGGGCGACGATCCCGAGTTTGCGGCTCTGGCCCGCGAGCGCGCCGTCACCATTCACGACGTGCGCCGTCCGCCCCCCGGGAGACCCGTGGCGGCCCGGCGAGCGGCTGGCGTGGACGCTCTCGTGGTGCTCACGGTGGGCAGCGACTGCAACGTTGGCAAGATGACGACCGCCCTCGAGCTGGCGCGGGCGCTCGGGGGGCGCGGGCTCCGAGCGGCGTTCGTCGCCACCGGACAGACCGGTATCTTCATCGCCGACCGCGGCGTCGCCGTGGACGCGATTCCTTCCGATTTCGTAGCCGGTGCCATCGAGCAGCTCGTGGTCGAGGCTGCGCGCGACGCCGACATCGTGATCGTGGAGGGCCAGGGGGCCCTCCACCACCCGGGTTACTCGGGCGTGACGCTCGGCCTACTGCATGGCGCGTGCCCGGCGGCGATGATCCTCTGCCACCAGGCGGGCCGGGAGCAGGTCCGGCCGCCCGGCGGTCGCGCCGCGGAAGCGCTCTCGGCGCCGGTGATCCCGCCGCTTCGGGATCTGGTGCGCGCCTACGAAGAGGCGGCGGCGTGGGTGCATCCTTCGCGCGTCGTGGGTGTGGCGCTCAACACGCTCGGGCTCGGCGAGCGCAGCGCGCGGCAGGCGGTGGAGAGGACCGCACTCGACACCGGGCTTCCCGTGGCCGATCCGGTGCGCTTCGGTGCCGAAGCACTGGCCGGTGCGATCGAGGCCTGCCGGGGGAGGGACCGTGCGACTCTCGGTTGAGCGACTGGATCTCTCCACCGTCTTCGAATTCCGCATCGCCCACGGCGGAGGGCGATCGCACGACAACACGCTGGTGCGGATCGGGCACGAGGGCCTCGAGGGCCTCGGCGAGGCCTCGCCGTCCCACTACTACGGGGAGACCCGGCCGCTCGTCGACGAGGCGCTCCGGACGTGGATGCCGCACCTGGGCGAGGATCCGTTCGCGCTGGAGGCCATCGAGAGGCGGCTGGACGCCGTGCTTCAGGGTCACCGCGCGGCGCGCGCGGCGCTGGAGTCCGCACTCTGGGACTGGATCGGCAAGAAGGTCGGGCAGCCGGTCTGGAAGCTGCTCGGGCTCGATCGCCGGCTGACGCCGCCCTCGTGCGTCACCCTCGGCATGGCTTCGGCCGAGGAGATGGAGCGCAAGCTCGAAACCGTGAAGGACTTTCCCATCCTCAAGGTGAAGCTCGGTCTTCCTGGAGACGTCGACAACCTCAAGCGCATCCGCGCCCGCTACGCCGGGATCCTGCGCGTGGACGCCAATGCCGCCTGGACCGCTCCCGACGCGGTGCGCGTGCTGCGCCAGATCGAGCCGCTGGGCATCGAGCTCGTGGAGCAGCCGGTCCCGCGGCAGGACCTCGACGGCCTGCGCTGGGTCCGCGAGCGCTGCGGCATCCCGCTTTTCGCCGACGAGAGCGTCCACGATCCCGAGGACGTGCCTCGCCTCGCGGGACGTGTCGACGGCGTCAACCTCAAGCTCATGAAGGCGGGAGGGCTGCGGCGGATGCTGCAGACGATCCACGTGGCGCGCGCCCACGGTCTCAAGGTCATGCTGGGCTCGATGCTGGAGTCGAGTCTCGCGCTGTCCGCGGCCGCGCAGCTCGCGCCGCTGGCGGACCACCTGGATCTCGACGGCCACTGGCTTCTGGCCCGCGATCCCTTCCAGGGCGCGCCGGGCGAGCGTGGCGACATCCGGCTTTCGGACGCTCCGGGTCTCGGTGTCGAGCCGGCGGAGGAGCGTGTCCTTTGAGCCTGCGCCTGCGCGTCTACCTCGTGGTCGTGGGCCTTGCGGCCGTGCTGCTGCTGGGGCTGTTCCTGCCGCCCGACTCCGCGGCGCTGTGGATGCACTATCTGACGTGGACGCTGATCTGCCTGCTCTCGGAGACCCTTTGGCTCTCCACCCTTTCGGGAGGCGGCACGGCCAGCATGGCGTCCACCGCGAACCTCGCCACGCTGATGCTGTGGGGCCCCGAAGCGTCGATGTGGATCGTGGCGTCGAGCACGCTGCTCGCCAACGTGCTGGTCCAGCGCAAGCCGTGGGTGCGGGCGATGTTCAACGCCTCGCAGAGCGTCCTGACGATGTGGGTGGCGGGAGAGGTGATGGTGTGGCTGGGTGGGCCGCGCACCGGATACCACGTCCTGGGCGCCGGTATCGGCGGGACCGTGATGCTCGCGACGACGCTCCCGTTCCTGGGCCTGGTCGCCGCGTACATGCTGGTCAACCGGGCGCTGGTCTCGGTCGCGGTGGCGTGGTCGACCGAGCGCCCGTACTTTCGCGTGCTGCGCGAAGACTGGTTCTATCGCGAGCGATTGTTCGACGACACCGCGCTGTTCCTGCTCAGCCCGCTCGTCGTGATCTCGTACGCCGCCATCTCCTACGTGGGCCTGCTCCTCTTCTACGCGCCGCTGCGGATCATCTACGAATCCCAGAAACGCTATTCCGAGTTGCGCAGCGCGCAGAACATGCTGATCTACAGCGAGCGCATGGCGGCCAAGGGCGAGATGGCCGCGGAGATCGGGCACGAGCTTCGCAACCAGCTGGTGGCGATTAGCGGCCGCGCGCAGATGCTGCTACGGGACGCCGAGCGCCAGCAGCACGCCAACGTGTCGCGTCACGCGCAAATCATTCTGGAGCAGGCCCACCGCATGGAACTCATGTCGAAAGGCCTGATGGACTTCTCGCGCGCCGAGCTCCGGGTCGAGCGGGTGGACGTGAACGCCCTGGTGCAGCGCTCGGTGGAATTCGTCCGCCCGCAGAAGCGTTTCGGCAGCATCGAGTGGGAGCTCCAGCTGCCAGCCGGCGTGCCCGAGCTGCGGGCGGACCCGGGGCAGCTCCAGCAGGTGCTCATCAACCTGTTCATGAACGCGGCGGACTCGATGTCGGAGAACGAGGCGTCGCGCAAGGTCATCACCGTGGGGACCGAGTTCGACGAGCGCGATCGACACGTGAGGCTCCGGGTGATCGACACCGGGCCGGGAATTCCCGCCGCCCTGCTCTCCAAGGTGTTCGAGCCCCACTTCACGACCAAGGCGGAAGGCCACGGCTTCGGCCTCTCCACGTCGTACCGCATCGTCACCAACCACGGCGGGCAGATCGTGGCCGACAGCCCGCCGGGACAGGGGGCGTCGTTCACCGTGACGCTGCCCCTGAACGGACCGGGCAGCTGGAGCTGAACGGGGTGACGCCAAGCGCCGGGCCTTCCTCGGAGCTCTGGGCCGACGTCGCGCGCGTGGACTTCGGTGCCTGCGTCCTGCTGCGCGAGGACGGGACCCTGCTCCGGGCCACCGTGCGGGGGCGCCTCATGGGACCGCGCAAATCGCTCGGGAACGCCGTTGTCGTCGGCGATCGGGCCCGCTATGAGCTCGCGTCGGAATCGGGGGGCGCGGCCAGCGGATTCGTCGTGGCCGACATCGCGCCGCGGCGGAACGCCTTCGCGCGCCGCGCGTCGGGGCGGCACCCCGCGGAACAGGTGGTGGCGTCCAACCTGGACCAGGTCGTGCTGGTCGCGTCGGTGGCGGACCCGGAGTTCAGCCCCGGCCTCGCCGATCGGATGCTGTGCCAGGCCGAGCACGCCGGGCTTTCCGCGCGGCTGGTGTTGAACAAGTGCGACCTGCCCGGAGGTCGCGGCGACGCGGGGCGCGAAAGCGGGATCCTGGAGGACTACGCGCGCGCCGGCTATCCCGGGCACGCCGTGAGCGCGCGCACCGGCGCCGGTCTCGAAGTGCTCCGCGAGGGCTGCCGGGGCCGACGGAGCCTTTTCGTCGGACACTCGGGCGTCGGCAAGAGCACCCTGCTGAACGCGCTCGAGCCGGGGCTGGCCCTGCTGGCCGGACAGGTGAACGCGAAGACCGGAAAAGGCCGCCACACCACTTCCGCAGCCCTGCTGCTTCGCCCCGAGCCCGGGCTCGAACTCGTGGATACGCCGGGCGTGAGGGCCTTCGGTCTGTGGGGGATCGGGCCCCTGGACCTCGAGCGCGCCTATCCGGATTTCCGCCCCTGGCTCGGGGGGTGTCGCTTCGCCGATTGCGCGCACGGCGCCGAGCCCGGTTGCGCGCTGCGGGGCGCGGTGGAAACCGGACGCGTCCCGGCGCGCCGCTTCTCGTCTTTCCTCAAGCTGCGCGAGGAACTGCGGGCCGACGCGTCCAAGGAAATGCTCCGCCAGGGAGGATGGATGTGAGCCCCACACCCTTTCAGCCCGCGCTGTCGCACCTCGAGTGCGGCGACTGCGGCGCCGCCGCGGATCTCACGGCCCCGCGCGACGTCTGTCCCCGCTGCGCGCGGCCGCTGCTGGTGCGCTACGACCTCGAGCGCATCGGAGGGGAGGTGCGGCGCGAGGACCTGGCGCGGTTCGGATCGGATCTATGGCGCTACCGCGCACTGCTTCCCTTCGCGCCCGGGTTCCCGCTGGTGCGCCTCGGCGAGGGCGGCACGCCGCTGCGCCCGCTCCCACGCCTTTCCGAGGACCTCGGCGTCACCGAGCTGTGGCTCAAGGAAGAGGCGGGCAACCCCACGCAATCCTTCAAGGCGCGCGGCCTCGCGCTGGCCATCAACGGCGCCCTCGCCTTCGGCCGCCGCGGCGTTGCACTTCCCACCGCCGGCAACGCCGGCGCGGCGGCGGCGGCCTACGCGGCGGCGGCCGGGATCCGCTGCCGCGTGACGATGCCGGAGGACACGCCGGAGGCCTTCGTGCTCGAGACCCTGGCCTTTGGCGCGGAAATCCAGCGCGTGCCCGGCACGATCGCCGACGCGGGCCGGGCCCTGGGCGCGTGGGCGCCCGCGCCAGAATGGTGGAACGTCGCGACTTTCAAGGAGCCCTTCCGTCTGGAAGGCAAAAAAACCCTGGGTTACGAGATCGCCGAGCAATCGGGGTGGAAGCTCCCGCACGTCATCTTCTATCCTACGGGCGGCGGGACCGGACTGGTGGGCATGTGGAAGGCTTTCGAGGAATTGCGCGCGCTGGCCTGGACGAGCGATCCGATGCCACGGCTGGTGGCCGTGCAGTCGCGCGGCTGTGCCCCGGTCGTCCGCGCCTTCGAGCAGGACGCTCCACGCGTGGAGGCGTGGGCCGATGCCGCGACCGTGGCGAGTGGGCTGTGCGTCCCTTCGCCGTTCGCGGACACGCTGATTCTGAAGGCCATCCGGGAGAGCGGAGGATCGGCGGTGGCCGTGAGCGAGGAGGAACTGCTGGACGGGATGCGCGAGCTGGCCGAGAGGGAGGGCTGCATGGCCTGCCCGGAAGGGGGCGCGACCCTGGCGGCACTCCGCCAGCTGCGTCGCAGCGGAGAAGTGTCACGAGAGGCGCGGGTCGTGATCTTCAACACCGGGAGTGGGCTCCACTACCCGGAAGCCTGGCGCCTGGCCCTGGCCCGGCGCGCCGCGGCATGAACGGGCTTCCGGGCAACCCACTCCGTCGCGGAGGCGCCGCGCAGATCCCGGGGATGTGGGCGGCGCTGGTGCTGATGTTGGCGCTGCTCGCGACGGCCCGGGCCGGAGCCGATCGTCCGACACCGGGCGCGGGACGGGTGCTGGTCGTCCGTCTCGAGGGACCGGTCTCCCCGGTCACGGCACAGGCCCTGTCGCGCGCGGTGGAGCGTGCGGAGTCGGAGGGCTACACCGCCCTGGTGGTCGAAGTCGACACGCCCGGGGGGCTCGAGCCCAGCATGCGAGCCATGGTGAAGGACCTGCTCGCCGCGAAGGTTCCGGTGCTGTGCTGGGTGACCCCGGGTGGGGCCCGAGCCGCCTCGGCGGGCGTGTTCGTGGTCATGGCGGCCGACATCGCGGCGATGGCCCCCGGCACCAACATCGGCGCCGCCACGCCGGTGAATCTCCAGGGCGGGATGGACTCCACGATGGCGCGCAAGGCCACCAGCGACGCGGCCGCGTTCGCCCGCACCGTGGCGGCACAGCGCGGGCGCAACGTGGCGTGGGCGGAGCGCGCGGTGCGCGAGGCGGTGTCGGCGAGCGAGACCGAGGCAGTGGAGGAGCGGATCGTGGATTTCACCGCCGGAACCCTCGTCGAGCTGCTCGCGCGCGCCGACGGCCGCACCTGGAAGCGGGGCGGGCAGACGCGCACGCTGGAGCTCGAGGGCCTGCCGGCCGACCGGATCGAGCCGGGTTTCCGCCAGCGGCTGCTGGCCCTGATCGCCGAGCCCAACGTCGCCTACATCCTCATGATGCTGGGCTTCTACGGGCTGCTGTTCGAGCTCCAGAACCCGGGCGCGATCCTCCCCGGCGTCGTGGGCGGGATCTGCCTCATCCTGGCCTTCTTCGCGCTCTCCGTCCTGCCGGTCAACTACGCGGGTCTGGCGCTGATCGTGCTGGCGATCGTCTTCTTCGTCGCCGAGATCAAGGTCGCGAGCCACGGTCTGCTCACGGCCGGGGGGATCCTCGCCTTGGTGCTGGGCTCCATCATTCTGTTCGATCAGCGCGCCCCGGGTCCGCGGCTCTCGTGGGGCGTGATCGCGGCCGGGACGCTGGTCACCGCCGGGTTCTTCCTCTTCGTGGTGGGCGCCGGCCTCGCGGCCCAGCGTCGGCGGGTGACGACCGGCCCGCAGGGACTGGTGGGTCTGCACGCGGTCGTGGTGGAACGACTGGGCCCTCGAGGGCGGGTGCGGATCGGTGATGAACTCTGGAATGCGGTGTGCGACGCTCCGGCCGAACCCGGCGCGGAGGTGGAGATCACGGGCATCAACGGACTCGAGTTGCGAGTCCGGTCCCGGGGCAAGGAGGCGCTGTCATGATGACGTTTGCCGGCTCGCTGCTGTTCTTCCTGCTGTTCCTCGGCGTCGTGGTGCTCGCGAACGCCATCCGCGTGGTGCGCGAGTACGAGCGCCTCGTGGTGTTCCGCCTCGGGCGCCTGGTGGGAGAACGGGGCCCGGGACTCGTCCTGCTGATCCCGATGGTGGACCGCGCGGTCAAGGTCGGGCTGCGCACCGTCACCATGGACGTCCCGCCCCAGGACATCATCACCCGCGACAACGTGTCGGTGAAAGTGAACGCCGTGATCTACTTCCGGGTCGTGAGCTCGCAGCAGGCCGTCGTCCAGGTCGAGAACTACCTGTACGCCACCTCTCAGATCGCGCAGACCACGCTGCGCTCGATCCTCGGCCAGCAGGAGCTCGACGAGCTGCTGGCGGAGCGCGACAAGCTGAACCAGGCGCTCCAGCAGGTCATCGACCGCCAGACCGAGCCGTGGGGCGTCAAGGTCTCGACGGTGGAGGTCAAGAACGTGGACCTGCCCCAGGAGATGCAGCGCGCCATCGCCCGCCAGGCCGAGGCCGAGCGCGAACGCCGCGCCAAGGTCATCAACGCCGAGGGCGAGTACCAGGCCGCTGCGCGCCTGACGGAAGCGGCCACCATCATCGCCCGCGAGCCTGTCGCGCTCCAGCTGCGCTACTTGCAGACCCTGGCTGAGATCGCGACCGAGAACAACTCGACCACCATCTTCCCGGTGCCGGTGGATTTGCTGAAGGCGTTCATGACTTCGATGGAGCGCAAGGCGACCGTCTGACGCGCACCCACCCATGAAGCTGCTCGTCACCGGAGCGGGCGGCCTGATCGGCTCCGCGCTCGTGCCCGAGCTCCGGCAGGCGGGTCATGACGTCACGCGCGCGTGCCGCGCGGGCGCGGGGCCGGAGGACGCGCGCTGGGAGCCGGCGACCGGCCGTCTCGATAGCCCGATCGCCCCCGAGGGCGTGATTCATCTGGGTGGGGCGAGCCTCGCCGAAAGTCGGTGGACGAAGGCGCTCAAGCGGCGCGCGTGGGCGAGTCGGGTCGAGACCACCCGCGCCCTGTGCGAGGCCCTGACCCGCCGCGACCCGCCGCCGGGCGTGCTCGTTGCCGCCTCGGCGATCGGCTTCTACGGGGACCGCGGCGACGAGATCCTCGACGAGTCCAGCCGCCGCGGCTCGGGCTTCCTCGCCGAGCTCGCGGGGGCGTGGGAGGGGGCCTGTGAACCGGCCGCGCGCGCCGGGGTCCGCGTGGCCCACGTGCGCATCGGCGTGGTGCTGGCCCGCGGCGGTGGCGCGCTGCCACGCCTGCTGCCGCTGTTCCGTCTCGGGCTCGGCGGGCCGCTCGGCAACGGGCGCCAGTACTGGAGCTGGATCTCGCTCGAGGACGTCGCGGGGGTGTTTCGCCGCGCGCTCGAGGATTCCGGCTTCCGGGGACCCGTGAACGCGGTGGCTCCACAGTCGGTCACGCAGCGCGAGTTCGCGCGCACGCTCGGCCGCGTGCTGCGGCGTCCGGCGCTCCTGCCTGCTCCGGCCTTCGCGCTTCGGGTGCTGCTGGGAGAAATGGCCGACGCGATGCTGCTCGGCAGTGCGCGCGTGCGGCCGGTGCGACTCCTGGAAGCCGGCCACGCCTTCCGGCAACCGCTGCTCGAAGACGCGCTGCGTGCCGAGCTGTCCCGCGGTTGACGGATGGGCGGCACGACCCTAGGCTAGCGGCCGTGTGCATCCTTCGGCTGAAGCGCCTGGTTCTGCTGGCCGCCCTGGCGGGGCTCGCGGGCTGCTCGTCAGGACCCGCGCTCCAGGCGCGGCCTTCTCCGCCCACGACGGCCCCGGGTGAAGGGCTGGGGGGCCTGGTCGTCGGCGGGGCCAGCGACTCGGTGGAGTCCATCCCCGGGAGGGCCGACGCGCCGTATCGGTTCCGGTTCCGCCAGATCGATCCCGCCAGCGACCGGTTCACTTTCCAGGACCGCGAGCTCTCTTTCCATTTCAAGCCCACCCCGGACGCGTTGCACTTCCAGATCGAGAACCGCCAGAACCGGCCGGTCTGGATCGAGTGGGAGCGGTCGATCTTCTACGATCCCACCGGCGCATCGGACAAAGTGGCGCACGGGACGACCCGCTGGGAGGACCGCTTCGGCTCGCAGCCGGCCACCCAGATCGCGGGGCTCCAGCGCTACGGCGACTACGTGATCCCCCTGAAGTATCTCCTCGACACGGCGGGAACCGGCCAGCAGCTCCATCGGCCGCTGCTTCCCGAGGATTCGACGTCGCCCCAGTACACGGACCGGATCTTCGGGGTGGATCTCGCCATGACCGTCGAAGATCGCCCGCGCGTCTACACCTTCCGCTTCAGGGTGGCGAGCGTCATCCCGCGCTGATGCGCCGAACGGCCTTGCTCGGCCTGGCCGCGCTGGGCGCCCTCGCGCTCGCGGCCCCCGCTCCACGCACGCCGCGCCTCACTCGCGAGCAGATGGAATCGCGCCTCGCCGAGGGGGCGCGCTTCCTCTTCGTCTACGGCTCGCGTGACGCCGTAATGGCCCCCGCGCTTCGGGACCGCGCGCTGCTGATCGCGCGGCGGCTGTTCCGGAGCGACAGCACGGGCGTCCGCGCCGATCGCGACGTGACGCCGGCGGAGTTCGCCCGCCACGCGGTGGTGCTCCTCGGCGGACCGCGTGAGAACCTCTGGACCCAGAAGCTCGCGCACGACCTGCCCGTCCGATTCACCGCGCGCGGCTTCGAGTGGCAGGGCCGGGCGTACGAGCGCCCCGCCGATGTCCTCCACCTGGTCTATCCGAACCCGACCGCCCCGGAGCGGTTCCTGTTCTTGATCGCGGGAAACTCGCGCGAAGCCATGACACGCCGCGGCGGGGGATTCCTCTTCGGCGGCGAGGACTGGCGCATCTACCGCGGGGGCGAGCTGGTGCGATCGGGGCGCTTTACACAGGAAACGGGAAGCCCCTGGGCCTACGATCCCTCGCTCGACCGGGACCGCGAGGGCGAGCGCGAGCGCTTTGCCGCGGCACTGGAAACGCGGGGGAGCGGAACGGTGCGCGTGCGCGCCCTCCCGGGGCTGACCCTGTCGGGGGAAGTGCTGCCCCGGGCCGAGCGCCTTGCGGCGCACGTGAGCGCGCTTGGCTTTCAGGCTCCGCGGGGCGCCCCGCTGGCGATCACGCTTTATCGCTCCCTGGAGGAAAAGGGCTGGCTTTCGCACCAGACGCGCCCCGAGCACCTGGACCCGACGGGGCAGGCCCACGCCGCGCTGCCGGCAGGACGCTCGACGCCCGACCTGTGGACGGTCACGGCGGCGGCCCTCACCCGCGCCGGGGCCTCGTCGGTGTCGCCGTGGCTGGAGCCCGCGGGCATCTGGCTCGCCGGTCGCTTCGAAGGTGAGACCCTCGAGGCGGCGGTCAGCCGGCTCGTGATCGGCCGGCTGTGGCCGACGGCCGAGGCGGCGACGGCGCGGTCGGAGATCTGGCGGACCCCGCTGATCCAGCTCCCGTCGCGGGCGGTGCTGGTCCGGTCGATCTTCGAGTGCGCAGGTCCGCGCGGTCGCGCCGCGGTCCTCGCGCTGCTCGAACCTGATCCACCCTGGACGCTCGACAGTCTCTGCCGCCGCGCGGGGGTGGAACCGACGCGGGTGGCGGCCGGGTATGGGCGGCTTGCCGACTCGCTGGCACGCGCCGGTCTGCGCGCCGCCCGCGTGCGGGCGCCGCGGCCGTGGCGCCCTGAAGATGG
>Ga0247727_10014261_pt1 | contig 13243 bp, 8 predicted proteins | sample WisWelCaveWW1625_FD_202498 | JGI IMG/M metagenome (GOLD analysis project Ga0247727, IMG submission 202498) | Biofilm microbial communities from Wishing Well Cave, Virginia, United States - WW16-25 | ecosystem: Environmental > Aquatic > Deep subsurface > Groundwater > Cave microbial mat | place... | reverse complement strand
TTCTCCGCGTGTGCCTCAGATAGTGAACCGCCGTACACGGTGAAATCCTGGCTGAACACGCACACCAGCCGTCCGCCAATCATGCCCGTACCTGTAACAACGCCATCGCCGAGGAACCGCTGCTTTCGAGGCCGAAATCGTGCGACCGATGCTCGACGAACATGTCCATCTCCTCAAAACTGCCCTCGTCGAGCAGAAGCGCAACCCGTTCGCGGGCAGTCAGCTTCCCTTTCCGGTGTTGCTCGTCAATCCGTTGCTGCCCGCCTCCGAGCAGCGCTTGCCCGGTGCGTTCTTTCAGGTACGATGATGAATTCTTTGGCATGGATACCCTGATGGGATGAAGAATTGTGGAACTCTCGACGGAAGCTTTCCCCGCCCTGAATATATCAAAGCATCAAGGGTTTGTCAACGCGGCGTCGCCTGTTAAGCGTGTCTTCAAACGAGAGCGCTCCCAGTGCACCTGGCCGACAACCGCTCCGATGACGAACATGAGACTGGAGTAGTATACCCAGATAAGGAGCACGAGAATGAACGCGTAGGGACCGTAGATCGTCCCCAATGAGGAAAAACTGGACAAGTAGACGGCAAACAGTTTGCTGGAAACGACCCAGAGCACAGTTGTAGTGACGGTGGAAATCATCGCGGCGTCACGCGGAGGAGTGGTATCAGGAATGTACCGGTAGAGAATGTAGAACATAAACGCTGTGAGCACGAAAGTAACGAGAGTCGGAATTACCGTGTGAAATTCTTCAGGAGGAGTGAGGGAAGAGAATGCCGGCACATGCAAGACCAGGCTTTCGAGGGTGGTCACAACCCAGAGCGTCATACTGCTGGCAATGAACAAAAGAAAAACAAGCGCGAGAAATCCCTGGTGCCGGATGAAACTCGCGAGAACGCCTCGTGTGCGCGACACTTTGTAGACTTTGTGAAGGGCGCTTCGGACGGCATCGAACAGCGATGTCGCTGTATAGAGCAACACCAGAATCCCGAACATACCGAGTGATGTGCGATGGACAATGATGTCGCCAATGATCGTGAGTATCGATTCCTTGATACTGATTGCAAAGGGCTGGGGAGGAAAGAGAGCGTTCAGGATGTCGTTCAGGCGTGCCACCGCGAGCTCGGATGAGTTCAACAACACCCCAAGTGCGGAGGCCCCGAGGAGGAAGAGTGGTATCATTGTGAGAATGCCGTTGAAGGCTATCCCTGAAGCGAGGAAGAGAAGATCATCGTCCGCCATCTTTTTCACTATGGAACGAATGTACCACCATGTTGTCCCGAGGATTCGGCGTGTTACCCCCGCAATGTGATTGGACTGCCTCGGCATAAAATATATCACAGAGTTTTCAACTTGGCGAACTTCAATAGAAGTTGCTTTCGTCCGACAGATTCAAAATCTACGACTGCTCTTGGATTCCCACCCCTCAAGTCGAGAGCAACAATCCTTCCTCTCCCGAAACTTTCATGAAGCACGCGCAACCCGATGGCTGGCTTCAGTTCCTCATGTTCTTGAGACTCATCCTCGTATGCGGGAAATGGGCTCGGCTCTTTGAGGTCTTCATATCCCCTCTTTCTTTTCGGTGGAACCAGCGAAGCACTGCGCGACATCCGCGCTGCATTGCTCTGTCGCCGTCCAACCTCGGTAGTCTGGACAAATGAGGGATCGATTTCATCAAGAAACCGGGAACGCACCATGAAGGAAAGCTCCCCAAACCGATACCGTGAACCCGCATGCGTAATGTAGAGCTTTCTCATTGCACGAGTCATTCCGACATACATCAACCTCCGCTCCTCTTCAAGACCCTCGGCGCTACTCAGCGACGACGAAAGAGGAAAGATGCCTTCCTCCAAGCCGGTCATGAATACCACTTGAAACTCGAGACCCTTCGCCGCATGCAACGTCATCAGCGTGACTGCGTTTCGTCCGAGGTCTGTTGTATCGATGTCCGACATGAGCGCAACTTCTTGAAGAAAGTCCTGGAGCCCTGCCTCCCTGTTCTGTTCGCTGAACTCCGTCAGCGCAGAAACAAGCTCCTGAATATTCTCTCGTCGGGCAAGAGACTCTGGCGTGTTTTCCTCCTTGAGGCTGGTCAGCAGGCCAGTCTCATCGATGAGCGCGCGGGCCAGCTCGCTGAGGGACATTGTCTCCTTGAGTGAGATATACTTCTTCATCATGGCTGAAAATGCCTTCAAAACGCGCCGGGTCCGATCTTGAACGGTATCACCAAGCATGGGCGAATTCAGAAGCTCGAAAACAGAAAGGCCTGAGCGAGTGCTGAGGGACACAAGTTTTGCCTGGGTGGTTTCACCAATCCCCCGGGGAGGAACATTGAGAACTCGCAGCAGACTTCCTGCATCATGGGGATTGACAACCAGAGTGAGATAGGCAATCGAATCCTTGATCTCTTTCCTTTTGTAGAATGCGACACCGCCGACAATGACATAGGGAATCGAACTTCGCCGGAGACTGTCCTCAAGCGTCCGCGACTGCGCGTTGGTGCGGTACAACACCGCAAAATGCTTGAGATCAAGTTTCCTGCAATGCGACTCCTCTTCGATCGTCGTCACAATCCTCTGCGCTTCCTCCCGGTCGTCGATGCAACGGTCGACGGTTACGGGATCTCCCGCTTCGTTGCCCGTCCAGAGACGCTTCGGAATCTGCGCAGTGTTGTTCTTGATAACTGAATTTGCCGCGGAAAGGATGCTTTGTGTTGACCGATAGTTTTGTTCCAGTCGGAAAACACGGCAGCCGGGATTGTCACGTTCGAAATCCAGCATATTCCGGAGATCTGCGCCCCGGAATGAATAGATACTTTGAGCATCGTCCCCTACAACGCAAAGGTTCTTGCGTTGAGCGGTGAGCTCGCGAATCAGAAGGTACTGAACACGATTGGTGTCCTGATACTCATCGACAAGAACATAGTGGAAGCGATGATGATAGCGCTCAAGAATATCCGGGAATCGCCTGAACAACTCGACCGGTTTCCAGAGCAGATCATCAAAATCCATCGCGTTGTTCTTTTTCAACCGCCGCTGATATTCGCTATACACCGTGGCAGTCCGCTCGGACAAGAGATCGGCAGCAGCGGCATGAGCCTCGCGCGGAGTGAGCAGAGCGTTCTTGGAACGGCTGATGCGTGACTGGATGGCTTGCGGGCTGAATTCCTGTTGAGAGAGTTTCAACCCGTTCATCACCAAGCGGATCAGCGCAAGGCTGTCGTCCGTATCGTAGATCGTGAAGTTCCGCGAGTACCCGAGGTGCTCGCACTCTATCCGCAGGATACGTGCAAAAATGGAATGAAATGTTCCCGCCCAAATCCTTGCACTTTGCTGTCCTACAAGGACTGATATCCTTGTCTTCATCTCCACTGCCGCCTTATTGGTGAAAGTCAGCGCCAGGACATTCTCGGGTCGGACGGAGGATTGAATGAGGTGGGCAATGCGATACGTGAGAACCCTCGTCTTGCCGCTTCCAGCGCCGGCAACGATCATTACGGGCCCCTCGAGCGCTTCGGCGGCTTTCCGTTGTTCAGGATTCAGATCGTCGAGGATGGACATCTCCCAATTCCTATGGTCTGTCGTCTTGTCGGCGGCTCAAGGGAAAGTGTAACGCTGTGCGGGTGAGGTCGAGAGTGAAACTCCATCGCGTGAGCAGTCGGATGCTCTCTCCGGGCGGAGACGGTGCGGGGAATCGAACGGGAACCTTAAATCATCAACGCTCCTTCCAGCTTCAGAAGGAACTCCTTTGTCTTTACGCCGCTGGAATAACCAACGAGTGAGCCGTTGGCGCCCAGTACCCGGTGGCACGGAACGATGATGGGAAGAGGATTCGATGCATTCGCGCGCCCAAGTGCTTGAAAGCCCCTGCTCGAACCAACCCGCCTCGCAAGCTGCTTGTAACTCATCGTCGTTCCGTATGAAATCTTGATGAGCTCCTTCCAGACTCTGATCTGGAAAGGTGTCCCGTGAAAATCTGTTGGACAGGTAAACCTCGCAAGCTTTCCATTAAAGTAACGGCTTAACTGCTCGATAATTTCCTTGTTGCGAGACTTGTTGTCAACCACTTCACTGTCATCAAAATTCTCGTTCAGCCATCGGATAAAATCCTTCTTGGTCTGCCTGGGAACAGCAATCTTGCACACACCCTTTTCCGTCGAGGCAACGTAGATCAAACCGATTTTGGAATCAAATGAAGTGCAGTAAACCATCTGGTCTCTGGAACGAGTTTCCGAACAACAAGAAGGTTTGATACGAGCAGAGGTGAAATGCGGTTCAGTATACTCATAACCAAAATGAAACGCAAGCACCAACCGCGGTTCATTCAAAAGAATGCGCGCACTTCTGCTCTCCCTGTGTGAACCACCGGTCGACCCGCTTCGGACCGCCCGTCGTAACTGAGAGTTGCCTGAACAAACTGGGCCATTCGATAGTCTGCTGCTCCCTTCCACAGCCATGTGCGCCCTAGTACCCTTCCCCCGGTAAGCTCAAAGGGTAAAGAGACCATGCTTGATGAAGCAATGACCTCTTCACGGGTGAGTTCACCCCGGATCTGTCCCAAACCCTGTAATGAATATATTCCCCGAATTGCCTGGGCATTGATATCCGCATCAGCAGGCGATTCAGGGTTTCTGTCTGTCGACCCTGTGACTTCAATTCTCAGCCCTATTTCGATACGCTGCTCGGGCCTGTAAGAAAAGTCGCAGAAAATGGTATTCGCCAGAATGTTATGGGTGCGCCCCGGGATTTGTCGGTTTGTGGAGGTGTCGGTTCTACGCACAAGGTCCACCTGCTGGGAAACCTCCTTGACAAGTTGCGCACGGATGCGGACAGACTGCTCGCGTACATATCCATGCTCAAGCCCACCACTGTAGCCTGTCAATGACTTTCGTTGAGAAAACCGCCAGCGCATTGAAAAATCTGTACGTTGTTCGAAGATGTTAATGTCCTGAGTGAAGAGATTCGACCCGCTGATTGTCGTCGAATCGTTCAGAAAACGGCTGAAGTGCAAGAGGTAGATCTGGCTCAGGTCTGGCTCTCTGCTCTTTTCATCGACACGAATGTAAGTCTCCGTGCTTAGTGCAGATGAGAGGTCTCTCATGAAGTTTCCATCTGCAGGGAGGAATAATCTTGGAGTCACCCTGAGGCGCGCGCTGGTCTTTAGATCGATGATCGGAAACAGTGCTTCCGTGGAAGTGGTGGTTGCAGTGAACTCTCCATCGTAACGCGCCAATTCAAACTCAGCCTCGTCTGCAATACCGTTCCCGTTAATGTCCCCCAGGTATAGATAATTGCCGGAGCCCGGTGCAACACGAACAAATACCCGTTGTGGCCGTGATGATCTCTCCGTTGCAACCTCATAAAAGAGGTCGGTATCCAGTCCTCTGTTCAGCGGACTGTAGCGCGTGCTGTTTCGAATGAGAACGGTCTTGACATCAATTTCGCCCATACCTGCAAATGTGGGGGACACATCCTTGTTTCGCAACGTGAGGTCGATCGACGTTGAGAAGTCGGGAAGGCCGCCCATCAGGCCGTGATAGGATTGAGTGAATGAATTAGCCTCCCTGGCAATGAGCGAGCTTGCAGTGTCCAGCTTGTCGTCTCTCCTCCATTCAAACTCAGAGAAGAGTTCGACCGGACCCAGATCGGTAAGCTTCACTCCGGGAGCGAAGACGTCAAAGCGAAAACTTCCCGGAATAAGACTGTTGTTCACAGAACCTATGAGGTTACGCTCCTCAAGCTCCATCCGGAAGGTGGGTGTCACCCTGCCAAACCTGTGGTCTGCCGACCCCCTCTGTCGTGTCCATGAGCCTGTGACCCCGGGAGAAGCGTTTTCTGATTCGATACGTTCGAGGGTATAGGAAATTCCTGGAAGGGTCGGTGAGCTCAAGCTGAACGCTGCATCCGAACGCGAAGAACGAACAGCATCTCCCTTGCGGAACTTACCAGCTCCTGCCGTCACGTTCACAAAGGGAATCGGAGAGTACCGCAGCGAACCCTCCAGAGTTTCCTCACTACCCTTGGATACTGAATCCACGCCCCAATAACGTCCGAATTCTATGAGGTTGATTCTGTCAATTGGTACAAAGTTCGCTTGAATGAATCGCTCTTTGAGTCTGAATTCGAATGAGCCGACTCGTACGCCGCCCAGACTGACGTCCTTCGGGAAATAAGCACTAGAGACGGTGAACGCGTGTCCATGGTTGTCATCCTCATCAAGAGGAGAGAACAGGTTCGCATCGAAGTCACTTTGCGCGAATTCTGCTTTTATCAACAGATCCTTTGTAGGCGTGGCTTCGAGCAAATAGTCCAGAAGGTGATTCGACTGCGGTGTGGCAAGGCGCCTCACCGGCAGGTACTCTCCCTGACCAGTTCCCTTCCAAAGAAACCCACCCCCCTGTTGCCGGACATATTCCCCTTTTCCCGCTCCAACAAATGTGAAAACCACGACATACTCAGCCATGGGGCCCGGGAGATAACGATAGAATCGGATTGGCTCTCCACTGATTGTCGTATCTATTTGAATATAGAATCCATTCGAATCAATTTTTGTAACGCCGCTAATAAAAGCCAGTTGAGCATCATCACCTGCAGTGGAAAGTACTTGCTTTGTGCTGTCGTTCAGGACAAGGTCTATCGTTTCATCCTTGTCGTCGGCTTCCCTGAGAAACGAGAAGCCAACTTTCATCCTTTCGGAAAACAGGCTGACGGTTGACTGGGTTCCGAAAAACGATCGTGTGTACTGCCGGTCGCTGTATTCAAAATCGACGACAATACGTGAGGCATCTGTAATCAGTCTTCTTGATGTAAAGGTCACTTCCCCAACGGAGTAGTCGATGGTATAGTCTTTTGTTTCGCCTCTCGCCATTAACTCCCCATTAACAAATACTTTCTCTGTTCCCGCCACAACAATGATGCGTCGCTCGCCATTCAGTCCGCTCAGGAGATACGGTCCCTGCACCCCTTCAATTCCTTGCAGTTGTTTTGAAGCGAACCTTCCGCGCGGTGCTGCCGCCGAAAGGGTAAGCTGACCATTACTCATAGGTGAACCATACATCACGGTTCCTTTTGCTCCCTGGAGCTTGCGGTCCAGCCTGCCAAATTCGGTTCCCGAGAGTGCAAGATCAAAATCCCCCAGGACAGAGTTGAACCCCGGACCCTGCACTTCCACGACAACTTTGTCGAACTCCTGCAGTGTTTGTGTTGTGCCTTCCGGTTGAATCGGCGTGTTCTCATCCGTGAGAGAAGCGGCAATATCGACATCGGACAACAACTTGCCCGAAAGCTGCAACCGGAGACCTGAGTTCACCGAGAAGTCCCTGTTCGACCCCACAGTGATTCCCCTTACGATGCTGCCGCTTTTTTGAAGTCCAGGGCCGAAGATGTCATCTACACTGAATCTTAGCCGTGGTTGCGCGACACGGAGCGTATCGTGTGCCCGGGTTTCTGGAAGGAGAATGAGATCACGTCGACTGAAGCGGGATGGAAAATTGAATGGAAGGAATCGATAGCGGGCAATAACCGTCACTCCGGGGTTCGTGAGGAGCGACTGACGCATCAGGCTATCCAGTACGATCGTCCCGTACCGGTAGTCGATGGTGTATTCGGCACTCTGTGTCAGCGGCCGAACCTCCGGGGCAAGCCACAAGCTCTCAGACGCTTCAATAAGGAACTGGTGTGAAAGGGCAATATCGCCAACAGGAAACGAGGTCAGGGTATCTTGTGCGGGAACGCCGGAAACTGTTTGGTTCCCGCTTTCTTCGGATGGTGCGGAAGAAGGAAGGCAAAGCGTGGACAACCACCAACCCCACGCAAACAGCAAGCAGAATCTGTATCCGATCATCCGACTTATCACTGGTCAAAGCAATACGAAAGAAACGGTCACAAGGAGGATGAGTGGATTCTTCACCTCAAGTAGTGTGTGAGATTTTGATCGTCAGTCGCGTTCGTGAGAAAGCTGCGAACGACCGTCGAGCAGTGCCAAAGGAGGGACTTGAACCCTCACCCGGTTTGAGCCGGACTGGATTTTGAGTCCAGCGCGTCTGCCAATTCCGCCACTTTGGCTCTTCTCCGCGATGCCCTTCCGTCCCGTTAAGTATAGAGAGTTAGAGGTTTCCTCTCCGGTCCTGCTCCCGCTCGATGGCTTCAAAGAGCGCCTTGAAGTTTCCTTTCCCGAAACTCCTGCTTCCCTTACGCTGGATCACTTCGTAGAACAGTGTTGGACGATCCTCTGCCGGTTTTGTAAAGATCTGGAGCATATACCCTTCGTCGTCCCGATCCACAAGGATTCCGAGCTCTGCAAGATCGTCAATCGGTTCATCGATCTTTCCGATCCGCGCCTGGAGATCATCATAGTATGTTGTCGGAACACGCAGAAACTCCACACCCTGATCGCGAAGCTTCGTGACCGTCTGAATGATGTTCTCTGTACTCATCGCGATGTGCTGAACTCCGGCCCCCCGGTAGAATTCGATGTACTCTTCGATCTGGGACTTCCGCTTTCCTTTCGCCGGCTCATTGATCGGAAATTTGATTCGTTCATTCCCATTGCTCATCACTTTCGACATCAGTGCGGAGTAATCCGTGCTGATGTCCTTGTCGTCAAAATGCACGAACAATTTGAAGCCCATCACTTCCTCGTAGAATCGGACCCACGTGTTCATTTGTCCCCAACCAACATTCCCCACCATGTGGTCGACAAACTGGAGTCCGACCGGTCTGCAAACGACATCCACACTCTCGACAGGCCGATATCCGGGCATGAACACTCCGGTGTAGTTCTTCCGCTCAATGAAGGAATGAATCGTATCTCCATAGGTCGCAATGGCAGATTTCTTTACCTCACCCCACTCATCCCGAACAACGGCTGGCTCCATCACGCCGCGGCCTCCCCGTTTCGTTGTCTCGATGTATGCAGATTCCGCATCGTCCACCCACAGGGCAATGTCGCGAACGCCGTCTCCGTGCAAACGGATGTGATCATTGATCGGATGTTCGGGTTGAAGGGGAGTAGTGAGAACAAACCGAATCTTCCCCTGCTGAAGAACATACGAAACCTTGTCTCTCACCCCGGTTTCCGGACCGCAGTACGCCACAAGTCGCATCCCGAATCCCGAGCGGTAATAAAAGGACGACTGTTTTGCGTTACCAACGTAGAATTCGACGTGGTCGGTCCCTTGAATCGGAAGGAAGTCAACCTGCTGTTCCGATACTGTTCCTGTCTTGAATACCTGCATGTGGCCCCGCAATAGTTGGGACGTACTTGGAGTAATCTGTGCGAAGAAACTCAACAAACCCAACGAAAAGATACCAAACCATGCTCCGAAATGCAAGATAGCGAATGATGCTTGTCTTGATTCTCCGGGCCCGAATGCGTACAATCGCTTCATGATCCCGCTGAGAGATGCAAAGAGATCGAAGAGAATACCATTCGTCAACTACTCACTCATTACACTCTGTGGTGCAGTATTCGTTTATGAGATGTCGCTTGGCGACACATTCGACTCGTTCATTCGCGCGCATGGGATAATCCCTGTCCGTATCCACGACGCAATCTTCGACCGGAACCCTTCACTGAAGATATTTTTGACTCTCTTCTCCTCAATATTCCTCCATGGAGGATGGGCTCATTTGATTGGCAACATGCTCTATCTCTACATATTTGGACATAATGTTGAAGACCGGCTCGGCCACAGGGGATATTTCTTGTTTTTCATGCTCTCTGGCGTCGGAGCCGGATTGAGTGAGGCATTCTTTCGGCATAGCTCGGACGTCCCGGTGATCGGGGCTAGCGGGGCCATCGCCGGGGTTCTCGGCGGATACTTTCTGCTCTTCCCCCGATCGCGCATCCTTACGATGATTCCACTTGTGATTTTTTTCCCGGTCATTGAGATTTCTGCGTTCTTCTTCCTCGGTTTTTGGTTTCTCCTCCAATTTTTCCAAGGGACACTCTCCGTGGGGGGAGCCGGGGGAATTGCCTGGTGGGCCCATGCGGGGGGATTTGTCGCTGGAGCAGTTTTGCTTCCGATCTTCCTCCTTCTCCGCAAGCTACAAGCTTGATTCTCTTGCTCGATTATGATAACTTGTTCATGGAGATTGTAGACCGTGGCTGTGACCCGACCATATGTTCCCTCACCTCAACCCTACACCAGTTTTCGAAAGGCTTATCCCAATGATGCAACGCTTTTTTGTGGCCGTCCTCATGCTTGGGGCAGTAGTTTCGTCCTCTCCCGCAGGAACTCAAGGAAACTCCGGACTACGCAAGTCACTCCCCCTCGATGGTGTTCCAAACGTAGTCTTGAAATCGAGCGACAACAGCAGCCATCTTCCAGGCAGGGTGATCATCAAGCTGATGCCCGGCGTCGGTGAATCGTTGAGTCCGTCCGGGTTGGGGATCAGCTCCGTTGACGGCATCCTGTCCCGACTTTCAGTAAATGCTGTTGAAGGAATGTTTCCGGCCGCTATGGCAGAGCGCGGCCGTGGAAATGTCGACCTTTCGAGGTTCATCGTCGTTAAGTACTCAGCTCCAGTCGATCCATTCTCTCTAGCTTCTGACCTTTCGAATGTTCCTGAAGTGCAATACGCCGAACCATGGTTCATATACCCCGTCACGTATGATCCGAATGACCCTTTTTACTCAAGCCAATATGGACTTATGCGCATTCAGGCTAATGCCGCATGGGACATCACCCAGGGTGACACTGCAACGGTGATCGGCATTGTCGACAGCGGCGTTCAGCTTGGTCATCCGGATCTGACTGGAAACATATGGCACAATCCGGGCGAGGTCGGTGACGATGGGCAGGGGCGAGACAAGCGGACCAATGGCGAGGATGATGATGCGAACGGCTACATCGATGATTGGCAGGGATGGGATTTTGGTGGAGCCGATTACAACAATGTCGTGCCCGACAATAATCCGAGTCCGACCGATGGCAACAATGCCCATGGTACCCATGTGTCCGGGATCGCGTCGGCGTCGACAGACAACAGCCTCGGCGTTGCAGGCACCGCCTTCAACTGCAGAATTCTCGCCATCAAGACGGCGGCCGACAACGATTACCGGGGCCCGGGGGGCACAGGTTTCATCATCGCAGGGATTCAGGGGATTGTGTATGCCGCTGCAATGGGAGCTGATGTGATGAACTGCAGTTGGGGAGGCGGAGGCGGTTCGCAGGTGGAACAGGACTTGATCAATTTTTCAACCGACCAGGGAACGTTGATCGTTGCCGCCGCGGGAAACAGCAACAGTAGCTCACCACATTATCCCTCGGCGTATCAGAACGTTATTTCCGTGGCAGCAACCGGGAGCAGTGATGTCAGGTCAAGCTATTCCAATTATGGACACACCATCGATGTCGCAGCACCGGGTGATGCGGTTTATGCCACCTGGTTCCCGAGTACCTATGCATTTCTTTCGGGGACATCGATGGCAAGCCCTCATGCAGCCGGCTCAGCAGCGTTGATCAAGACCATGAACCCCGGGTTCACTGGACTTCAGGTCGGGGAGCAACTTAGAGTCACAGCAGACAACATCAATGGGATCAATCCATCGTACACCGATCTGCTCGGAAAAGGCCGTGTGAACGTCTTCCGTGCGCTCACGGAGACCCCTCCCTCGATTCGTGCTCTGAATCTCGATGTCAGCGATTCAGCAGGTGGAAACAACAACGGCAATCTCGAGCCGAACGAGATCGCCGACATCGTGTACAATTTCACGAACTTTCTCGCACCGACAAGTAATGCCGCGGTAACGCTTACCGAAACGAGTGCATACATTTCCATTATCGACGGCGACTTCACCGTTGGCGCTCTCGGTACAATGGAAACCATTCGAAACGATGCCGAGCCGTTCCAGATATCCATCGCGTCCAACGTTCCTCCCGGCCACATCGCAACATTCAAGTTGTTGATGGCCGATGGAACCTACAGTGACTTTCAGTGGTTCACCCTCGTGATCAATCCGACATTCCAAAGTCATAATATCAATGACCTGCATGTCACCATGACCAACAACGGAAATATTGGCTTCAACGACTATCCGGCAAACATGCAGGGGATTGGAGCACTCTATCCGGCGAGCAGCGTGAACCACGTCTTTGAAGGAGGCTTGATTATCGGAAACTCCGCAACCAAGCTTGTCAACAATATCCGCATCAACGATCAGCAAAGTCAGGACAATGATTTCCTCGCACGAACCATCTACGACCTTCAGACACCGGGAATCGTCTCAAACCAGGATGGCTACACCTGGTACAGTGATTCGTTGGCACCGCTCGCAAACAGATTGGGCCTCAGGCTTGACCAGTACACGTATGCGTTCTCATCAAGCGGTGACACGGACTACGTCATTGTCCGCTATGATATCACGAATCTCACGGCCTCAGCCATTTCCGGATTGTACGCGGGCCAGTTCTACGATTGGGACATCGCAACATACTCCACGAACCGTACAGGGTTCGACGGAACCAGGAGTCTTGCATATGCGTGGGATGGCGGAACACCCACAGCTCCCTACATGGGCGTCCGGGCCCTTGACAGTGTGGCGAGTTGTCGGGGCCTCGTAAACTCATCCCTGACGATTGATCGGTCGGCAAAATGGAACTGGATCAGTGGTGGAACAGGACAAAGCACAGTGGGGCCAGGGGATGTTTTCTATGCCATCTCCTCGGGTCCGTACACCATCCAACCGGGAGAAGTGCAACGGCTTGGTTTTGCAATCATCGGCGGTGTAGATCTTGCGGATCTGCAAGCCCATGCTGACGCAGCCCGGACAAAATGGGACGAGATTCTTATTCTCGTGTCAGTGGACGACGGAGCCCCTTCAGTTCCAACGGTATTCTCGCTGGAGCAGAACTATCCCAATCCATTCAATCCATCAACAGTGATTCAGTATGGCATTCCTGAAGCTTCGTTTGTATCGCTCAAGGTGTTCGACCTTCTCGGGCGCCCCGTGAGCACGCTTGTTGAAGGAACGATGAGTGCAGGCGAACACCGGACGCTGTTCGACGCGAGCTCCCTCCCATCGGGAGTGTACTTCTATCGCTTGGAGGCCCGCCCTCTAGGAACAAACCTGACAGGCGGGCAGGCGGGCCCATCAATCGCCACAAGAAAACTTACACTTGTCAAGTAGGAAGGAGATCGAAAAAACGAGCGGAAGGGCAGATATCCCCTCAGGGGAGAAAAGACGGTTTCTGATTCTCCTTGCCCTGTTGGCCGTGGCTGCAGGACTCAGTTGTTCGGACGA
>Ga0247727_10014260_pt1 | contig 13244 bp, 25 predicted proteins | sample WisWelCaveWW1625_FD_202498 | JGI IMG/M metagenome (GOLD analysis project Ga0247727, IMG submission 202498) | Biofilm microbial communities from Wishing Well Cave, Virginia, United States - WW16-25 | ecosystem: Environmental > Aquatic > Deep subsurface > Groundwater > Cave microbial mat | place... | reverse complement strand
ACTGGTGGCTTCGGACTTCGCCATTCTGGCGCCGACCACTGGTGATGTTCGAATCACATTCCCGACTCTGACGGAGACGAACACCGGCGGGCGCGATCAGAACCGGATCTTCAGGCTCAAGGCCTGGCTGCCGGGCGACGTCCTGACGGGACCGCCGCGCGAACAGCTCGATTTCGTGGTCGCGGTGAGGTAGGCGGTGGATGAACGATCTGGAAGCGCGATTGATCGAGGTCGCAACGCTGCTACGGCGCGTGGACGCAGCAAGCGAACGAATCGAAGAGAGGCTACGGGAGCACGGCGAGGGTATCGTGAGCCTGGAACGTCAGCGCGAAGCCATCGGCCAGACGCAGGACAAGTTCCAGCGCGATTTGGACGCGATGCGGACGACCGCGGAGTCGATCAAGGCCGTCGAGCGCGCGGTGCTTGGGATAGAACGCCGCGAGCATCTGCGATGGATTCAGCAACTTGTGGCCGGGGCCGTGGGCGCGATCGTGGGCGCGATGGCGGCGCTGGGAACCAAGCTGATCGGAGCATGACGTGAGATCCGAACTCACGTTCTTGGTCGTGGAAGAGACGACGGAAGTGGCGGACTTCTTGAGGGACTTCTTGGGGGAGTGCGGATTGCGCGGAGTCGTGGCTGGAACTCTTGAATGTGCGCGCGCGCTTGCGCCGCACGCAGACGCAATCATCGCAAGCGTAGGATTGCCGGACGGGAGCGGGATAGAGCTACTCGACGAATTGCGCGCTTGCGGAGATATGAAGCCGGTGGCGATCATCAGCGGGTACGATTCCAACGGATTCCGCCAGGAGATGACGCGGTGGATCACGAAACCTTTCAGTTTGGACGAACTCAAGCGCGCGGTCAACGAGCTGGCCGAACAAGCCGAGGCAATCCGCGCTCTGGCGGATGCGCCCGCCGTCGTTCGACGGATCGAGACACGACATAAAACCGCTCTGGCACGGATTGAAAGCGGATGCAAAACTTTTCTTGGAGGACACGATGTACGATGAACACGATGACGCGCGCGCGACGGTGGGCTTGCTCCTGCTGATTCCGATCCTTCTCTGCATCCTGTCAAGCGGCTGCTCGTGGCTCGGCGGGGGGGATGATCCCGACGTTTTGTCGGCCAAGGCTACGGCCGACGAGGCGCTCGTGGAGGCGAAGGCCGCCCGCGTCGCTCTGGCCGAGGTCGAGGCGCGCCACGCCCGCGGCGAGGCGACGGCCGAAGAGGTCGCGGCGGCGAAGGCCGCGTTCGAGGCTCGCGCGCAGGATGCAGACGCGCGGATCGCCGCGCTCGACAGTACCATCAAGACCGTGAGCGCGAAGTCCGCACCGCTGGCCGGCTGGGGAGCGACGGCCGGGTCGATCTTCGGGCCGGTCGGGACCGCAATCGGTGGATTGCTCGGAACGATTGGAGCGGGGATAATGGCGTGGCGCAGATCCAAGACCTTGCGGGGCGTCCTGCTTGGCGTGCAGGCGGCCCGCGAAGAGTTACATCGGACGGCTCCCGACGCCCTGGCCAAGAGCGACGACGCGATGAAACGAATGATTCCCGCCGACATCCAGGAGACGATTCGCACGCTCAAGAAGAGCGGCGCGCTCGGCGAACTCCCAAGCTGAAGCGCGCCTAGTGAACCTCCCGCGAGGGCCCGGAACCCGCCGGGCCCTGCTTTTTTCTCTTGCAGTTTGGATTGCGCGTGCTAGGCTTGGCCCATGAAGTGCATCGCCCCAGGGTGCCGTCGCCGCGACATCGCCGCCCGCAGGCTGTGCTGGGCTTGCTACAGGGCGGCCTGCTCGGCCGTGCGGGATGGCGCTACAACGTGGACCAATCTGGAGGCGGCCGGACTGGCGGCGCACGCGGCACGCGGCAGGAAGCTCAGCAAAAGATCGCTGCTTTTCCGCAGTGTCGGAAACAGAAATCGCCCGAAACAGCAGCGTAGGGCCGTCTAGGCCGCATTCCGAGCAAGCAGATATTCGCATTATTTTTGCAATTTCTCTTGCATTTTCGGCGACTAGTGGTAGTATGTGAGCAGTGATGAGCGCGAGAGAACAGAAATCAAACCCCCGCCGCGCGGCTGCGCCGCGCGCGCTCATCACGTCACCGGCCAGCTGCGCGCGCGGGGGACATTTTTGAAGGTGTAGCATGACGCTCCGAGGGATGCTCGATACGGTCAGCGAGTCGGTCCAGGACATCGGGCAGTGGTACAAGCGCGCGCGGCCGAAGTGCTCCACGTGCCGCGAGCGGCTCGACGACGGGGAGGATATCGTGCTCTGCGTATCAGTATCGGAGAGGAGAGCCTATCACGTGGAGTGCGCCCCGCACCAGTAGTCCGCCCCCCTACCGGCTCTCGCCCTGCGGGGGCCGCATGAGGGGCGGCCGAAGCGCGCATGGTGCGCGCGGGTGCCGCTGAGGTGTCGCATGAAGATCGGAAAGCGCGAAATGCTGATGATGGCCAAAAACGAGGTCACGGGCTATCTCAGGGCGAGCATGGAGGACGGTACACCGATCGACCCGCGTCGATACGTCGGCGATTCTCAGTGGTTTCTTGACGGCTGGCCGTCCGACGCAAAGTTCGCGGCGGATGCTGCGCAGGCGGAGCTCATTCGTAGGCTGCGCATCGCCGCGAGGATGCCGATCTACCCGGCCGCGCTGGTTACGCCACCGGCGAAGGTGGAGCAAAACCAGTAGTCCGCCCCCCTACCGGCTCCCGCCCTGCGGGGGCCGCATGAGGTGCGGCCCGCCGGGCCGCTGAGATTAGAGGAGCCGTTTGAGGGTGAAGTATGGGTATGTACGAATCACTCCGTGAGGCGAGAGACGAGCGGATCGACAATCTGGCGAGCGATCGACAGCCGACGCGGCCCGTAAGATATCTCGCCATCAAGGCCGCAGAGATCAATCTCTTGGAGCTGCGGTCGTGCATCTGGGATGAGTGCAGGTCGGAGGTCGAAATGGAAATCCGGATGGGGAGCGATGCTCGGATCGCTGACGCTCAAGAGCGTCTCGCCGCCGCCCTGGCACTACGGCATGACGACCCTGAGATCCTGGCGGCATGGCGACGCTGGGAGAGGTGGTACGGTCGGCTACTCGACAACGAGCTGGTGTAGCATGAGCAAGGTACGGGCGCAACGGGATAGAGGGATGTACTAGGTAGTCCGCCCCCCGTGCCGTCCACGCTGGGCGTGGGCGGAATGAGGGGCGGCCCGCGGGGCCGCGCAGTATAGTAGAGGACAGGTTTTGAGGATGTAGCATGAGCGCGAAGACAAAGAACACGACAGGAGGGATACTTGCGCTCGGGGTCGGGCTTCATGAGGGCATACCGATCGAGCAGTACATCGCCGACCCGTGCGCGGAGCCGAGCCTATCGGCCGGAACCATGCACACGCTCTTGACCCGCTCGGCCGCCCATGCGCGGCTGGAGCACCCGCGGCTCAATCCGTTGTGGACGCAGGATCATGACAGCCGAGCCGAGCTGGGTACGGCCATACACGCGGCCATCCTGGGCGGCAGCGAGATCGTCTACGCCGACGCCGAGTACGACGACTGGCGCAAGGGTGCCGTGCGCGAATGGCGCGACGAGATGCGCCTGGCCGGCAAGATCCCCCTGCTGGCGCGTGAGCGGCCCAACGTCGAGGGCGCGCGCGATTCGGTCGCAGCGTTACTCGGGCGGCTCGCCCCCGCCAAGGGGAGCCGCGAGGAGGCCGAGGGCACCATGATCTGGTCGCGCGACGGCGTTCTGTGCCGCGGCCGATTCGACCTTTGGTATCCGGGTAGCGGCCTCATGATCGACGTGAAAACGTGCGAAAGTGCGGAGCCGCGCTCGTGGAGCCGAGGCTCGCTCTACTCGGGAGGCTACGACATCCAGGCCGAGCACTACCTGGACGGGATCCAGCGCCTACTGGACGTGAAAGCGAAGTTCCTATTCCTGCTGGTCGAGATCACGCCGCCCCACTCTGCAAGCCTCGTGGGTCTCGACGAGGAGTTCACCTCGCTGGCCAAGCGAAAGATCAAGACGGCGACGCGCATCTGGAAGGAATGCCTTGAGTCCGACTCCTGGCCCGGATTCTCCGCGTATCCGCACTGGGCCAGTCCGCCCCCATGGGCTTTGGCCGATCAAGAACTCCGAGACATCGAAAGGAAGGAGCGCTCATGAGTACGTTCACCAGTACGTTCACTTTTTCTCCGGCCCGCAGGACCGGCGTTGGGCTCCTGATCGGTCTGTGCGGCGGCACCGGCTCGGGCAAGACCTTCTCCGCCTTGCGCCTGGCTACCGGGATGGCCCGCGGAAAGAGGTTCTGCCTCATCGACACGGAGGCCGGCCGCGCGCTCCACTACGCGGATCGGTTCGCGTTCGATCACGGCGATCTCAAGCCGCCGTTCCGGCCGGAGGCATACGCCGACGCCATCGCTGCGGCGGACGCGGCGGGCTATCCCGTGGTCGTCGTAGACTCCATGAGCCACTCGTGGGCCGGCGAGGGCGGATGCCTCGACTGGCAAGAGGAGGAACTCAACCGCATGGCTGGCGACGACTGGCGCAAGCGCGAGGCGTGCCGTATGGCGTCGTGGATACGGCCGAAAATCTCTCACAAGAAAATGGTCGCGCGTTTGCTCCAAGTGCGCGCGCACGTCATACTGTGTTTCCGCGCGGAAGAGAAAATCGAGATGGTCAAGGATACGTCGGGGAAGCTCATCGTGCGCCCGCGCGAGAGCGTCACCGGCCTAGACGGCTGGGTTCCCGTCGCTGAGAAGTCTCTGCCCTACGAGCTGACGGCGTCGTTTCTTTTGACCGCTGACGCGCCAGGGGTGCCGAAGCCGATCAAGCTCCAAGAGCAACACCGCGCAATGTTCCCGACTGGGAGCCCTGTAGCAGAGAGTGCAGGAGAACAGATTGCCAAGTGGGCGGGGGGGGGGACGGACGGAAGCGCAAAGGCACCGCCTACCCCCGGCACCCTCACCGGCGACGGCGTTACCGCCGATACCCGCGCCGAACCACCCCCCTCCGCCCCGGCGGACCTGGCCGCGCGTCTCCGCAAGCTCGGGATTGAGTCCGAGCATCTGACGGAGTGCCTGAGGCGACGCGGTGGCAGAGCCATCCGACTCGACTCCCTGACGCCGGCCCAGGCTTCGCGCCTCGACGAACTGCTGTCGGCCGTCGAGACGGGAGAAACCCGATTCGGCCAGACGGTCAACGGCTGGGACTTCCTCCCGTTGGGGCCGATCCAGGAGGGCAAATGAAATCAGAGCTAACCTCGATCGTGCACTGGAGCGCGGCGCTGGCGCGGCTCGGGGCGTGCGAGGATGCAGTTTTGTGGGCGATGCAACAGCCCGACCCAGAAGCCGCATGGAGGAGTTGCGAGCGCGGCGACTGGATGTTGTGGCTCACGGCCAAACTTGCGGGACCGCCAGGTGACGATTCGCGGCGTCCGCTCGTCCTGGCCGCGTGCGAGTGCGCCAGGCTCGTACTGCATCTTCTGCCGGTCGGCGAGGATCGGCCGCGCAGGGCCATCGAGATGGCGGAGCACTGGGCCAAAGGAGACATGACGCTCGATGATGCTCGCGTCGCCGCCGCCGCCGACGCCGCCAACGCCGCCGCCAACGCCAACGCCTACGCCGCCAACGCCTACGCCGCCGCCAACGCCGCCGCCTACGCCGCCGACGCCGCCGCCGCCCGACGGAAAACCGAACGCCAGTGCGCCGACATCGTGCGGCGCTGGTATCCCACACCGCCGCCCCTGACGGCTACTCAGGAGGAAAAGCAATCATGAACACAACACAAACGCAGCTACTCCAGGCGGCCCAACGCTGCATTGACTCCATCGAACTCGACGGCCAGGAGTGGCGGATCGAGCGCGCGGACGCTACGGGATTCACGGCACGCGAACACACGCGCGGGGCCGTGCGGTTCGCCTGGACCGATTTCGACGTCGTGCAGGTCCGAGAATGCTGGTGCGGTGAGCCAGTAGTCGCCGAAGATACCGCTCTCAACGCCTACTGCAAGAAAGGACATAGAGTATGAGGGCTGAAGCAATCCGGTTCAAGGCGGAAGCTTCCGATGGATCGAAGTCGGTCGATTTTGTAGTAATCACGACGGATGACGTAATGATCGACTCATTTCAGATCCCGACCGAGTTGGCCGAGAGGCTGTTCGGGATCAAGCTGAAGCCTAACGCGAGACATCTCCTGTACGTCGTTCCGAAGTGGAGGCCACGACCGTGATCTCGCCCGATGACTACTATCGTGCGCTGATTATCGAGCGCGGCAATGCTGAAGCCGCCGCCCTTCTCGCCGACGACTGCAGAAGGAAAGACGCCGAGATAGAGCGCCTGCGGGGCGCACTCGGTCTCATCGCCGAGGGAGCATGCGCGGTGCTGCCCGACGAGGAAGAATGCCGCGCCATCGCCCGCCGGGAACTCGAAGAGCCGGATGTGAAGCCGTGACGCTGCAAGAAAGAAATGCCCTGCTGCTAGCCGCGGGAATAAACACCGATGCGCCTGGAATCGAAGCCGCTTTAAGGACGCTCGCTGCTGAGGCCGAGATCGAGGCGTTGGAGTGGGTGCTCGGGGAGCTTCCGGGCGGATGCAGCACCGATCCGCAGGTGCTCGCGGATCGCATCCGCGCCGAGATTGAGCGGCGCAAGAGGGCCAAAGCATGAGCCGAATCGGCGATGATGACTGGTATCCCACTACCACGGCGGAGATGCTCCGCAATGAGGCGTTTTGGGCTAACGCCGAGAGGGCGTTGGCCGGGAAGCGCGGCACGAAATTCTTGCATGAATTGGAAGCGGCGCTACTGGCGCTCCAGGCCAAGCGCCTGATTTCAGGCGCATTCGCACGCGGGGAAGAAGTGTGCGCGCTCGGCGCAGTCTGTCGCGCACGCGGCATCGACCCACTCGAAATTGGAGAGGAGACTCCGCAGAATGAAATTCTCTCCTATGCACGAGTGGCGCTTGGGATCTGCGAACCGCTTGCGGCGGCTGTGATGGAAGAGAACGACATTGGCACTCTGGCGAGTGAGACTCCCGAGGCGCGGTATGATCGTATGCGTCGCTGGGTTCGGGGCGAACTCGCCCGCCGGGCGCTCGGAGAGCTTGAGGTGAAGCCGTGACCAAACAAGAAAAGATTGCCGAATATCAGGTTACGGTGGGGGAGGTCATGCTCATGGCCGAGCGCCTCGCGCAGTTGGGGATACCGGAGCTTTTGGCCGCTATCGAGCGCGCTGAGGCGATGGGGCCGATCTTGGACCCGACTCTGTGGGTCGCAAAGAATCGGGCCATGCAGGAAGATAAGGAACTGTTGCTCGCAGCCCTGCCACTGAGAAATATCGCCGAAGTTCTTCACGAGAAAAACAAGGAGGCTAAGCATGCAATCTGACATCGCTCAGGGCAAACTCTTTGCGGCCGAGTCGATCCGACCCGACATTCCGCCCGATATCGTGCCCGCGAAGCAGCCACCGTTGGCCGCGAGCGCCGATCCGGTCACGAGCTTCGAGGCCGCCGACGCGATGGATAAATCCGGCAAGCTCGGCCGTCATCGCAGGATCATGCTCGAGACGCTACGCGACAATCCTGGACACACCGCGAAGGAACTGGCGCATCTGCCGGGCTGGAACGTCATGAGGCGAGCCGCAGGCTTGCCGACCTGAAGAACCTTGGCCTCGCCGTCCAGGGTCCGAAGCGAAAGTGCAGGCTCGGCGACCGCCGCGAGGTGACCTGGGAGCCAAAGCCATGCCGATGAAGGCATCAAACTACCCGCGAAACTGGAAGGCTATCAGCCTGGAGATTCGCGGACGTTCCGGAGGCCGGTGCGAGTGCGTCGGGGAGTGCGGGCTCCATCGTACCCATCCTGGCCCGCGCCGCTGCGTCGAGCGCAACGGCGAGCCGGGCCAGTGGATGCGGGGCAAAGTCGTCCTGACGGTCGCGCATCTCTGCCGCAAGACGAAATGCGCCAGACGCAAGCACCTAAAGGCCATGTGCCAGAGATGCCATTTACGATATGATGTCGAGCAGCACAAGGAGGCGAGATGGAGAACGATACTGAAAAAGGCTGGTCAAAGCCTGCTACCGGGAGTACTGCCGCCAATCCGCCGATCCCTGCGGAACTCCGAGAGGCGCTCGAGATCACCAGCATTTATTTCTTAGATCACCTGCGCGAGTCCGTATTGGAGGGCGCACTCAATGGCGAGGAGAAGCCATCCTGTAGATGTAAGGCGTGCGGCAACTTCAGGACGTTTGCGAACAAACTCAGAACGAAATACTCGGTATGAAGTCAAGCCGCGCCCGCCAGAAGCCGCCGCCGACATTGGCGTCTCACGCCTCTTGTTCCCTCCCTCACGCGGCGGCGGCCTCTGATGGGTGATTCCTCCAAGACTGATTCGATTGCACCATGAAATTCGCCTACGCTGACCCACCATACCTCGGTTGCGCAGCTCGTTATAAATTGGATCATCCCGAGGCTATGAGCTGGAACTATCCAGGAATGCATAGAAGACTCATCGCCCGACTAATGGACGAATTTTCAGAGGGCTGGGCGCTCTCTCTTTCGTCTCCGAGCCTCAAGACGATTCTGCCAATGTGCCCGGAGAGATGCAGAGTGGCCGCTTGGGTGAAGCCTTTTTGCTCGTTCAAGAAAGGAGTCAAGTTAGCCTATGCTTGGGAACCGGTCATCTTCTGCGGCGGGAGGAAGCGCGCATCCGACAAGTTAACCAAGCGGGATTTCCTGGCTGAGAACATCAGCACCAAGAGGGGCGTCGTGGGGGCAAAGCCGGAGAGATTCTGCTTTTGGATATTCGAGCTGCTGAATGCTCAACCTTCGGATGATTTCCACGATCTCTTTCCAGGATCTGGATCCGTAATGGCCGCGTGGAAAAAATACAAGATGGCCCGACAGAACACCCTGATCGGCCCCGCTCCCGTTGTTTATGCTTCGCTTGGCGGAGGCTTCTGATGGGCAAAAGTCCTAAGCTGGACGCGCTCAACTTCCGCTTGCCCGGACTGGAGAGCCACCTCTCGGACGCGCACGCCCTGGTTGTCGGGCTTGCGGCCATGCCGAAACCGCGCGACGGCCGCAAGTGGGACCATGAATCCTACTGGCGCTGGCGGGAAGCCTTCCGGCTCCTAGCGTCGAGCGCTTGGCGCTTCCACCCGACGACGGACGAGCTGACGATCCGCGTCTTGATGAAGTTCGTCCTAGGGTGCCGTGCAGACGGCGATAATCTGATGGGCGGCGTCCTGGACGCGCTCCAGGGAGTGATCTACGTCAACGATCGACAGGTACGGGCCGGGAACTACGCCATAATAACGGACGCCCACCGGGACGAGACTTCGATCCGCGTGATGGAGTTCGACGGCCCGGCCGAGATCCAGCGCTTCAGTCTGCCTAGCTTGGCAATTCGCCCAGCACCTCGACAAGGCCAGGCGCTCGGAGAGCCGGATGACGCGTGACTACTACGTCTCGACAACGACCGCCACGGGGCGGGTCACGGTCGATGGCGACGTGATCGTCGGTACGCCGCCCATCTGGCGACGCTGGCGGGGCTGGAACTTCTGGCGGTTCCTCGATCACGTCCGCATCGCGGAAGTCGTGGAGTTGGAGAGCGAGAAATAATTCGCGCATCTCGCCCGAACGCTTGACTTGAGCCGGGGCCGTGGCATGATGGAGGCGTGGAATTGGCATCAAGGTACTCCCCGAAGGCCGCGCGCCGGATTCCGTCCACAGCCAAAATCGCCAATTCCACAACGGCGATTCCGGCGCGCGACTTACGGAGAGATTGATAGGTGGCGCGTGACTCAAAAGCGGATAGACTCCGTTGACATCGACAGAAGGCTCTTGTGGGCCGGCATAAAGGAACTCGACTCTGACGCCTTCAGTATTTGGCTCACGCTCATCTTGACCGCCGATGAGAGCGGCATCGTCCTGGCGACCCCACAGGAGATTGCTCGCGTGGCCTATGTGCCGAAGGCCAGAGCGGCCTCGGCACTCCGGCGGCTTCAGGATCCAAATTCCAACAGCCACAGCGGCGATCCACAAGGCCGATGGGTCAGGCCGGTCAAGGGCGGATACCAGGTCGTCAACCTTATCCAGTACATCATGAGATTTCACAATGGGCGCTGAGATCCCCGATGGCGCAGTTCTGTTGGCTCGCGTCGTCATCAACTCCAGCCTCTGGACCATGCGGCTGGAAGATCGAACCGTGGCCATCACGTGCATCTGCCTGGCCAACTGGCGCGACCGCCAGTGGTTCGACGGCCAAAAGAAAATCACGATCAAGCGCGGCCAGTTCGTACGGTCGCGCGAACGGGTCGCCGAGGCGTGCGGAATGAAAATACAGTCCGTAAGGACATCCTTGAAGCATCTGGAAAATGTCGGATTTCTAACCAGAAAGGCAACCAAGCGTTATACGGTCTATAGCCTACCTAAATATGACTTTTATCAAAGTTTAGGCAACTACTCCAACCCGAAATCTAACCAACAACTAACCCACGACCAACCCACACCTAACCCACGCCTAACCACAAACAAGAATGGTGAAGAATTGTATGAAGGGAAAGAAGAGGAGGAGAGCGCCGCGCCTTCAAACTTGAATCAAGACCAAGGACCGGACATCATCACCCACGCCCAGGCGCTCAAGACGATCCTGGGCTGTACCCAGTCGCCCAGGGTCGTGGCCGAGCACCTGACCGCCGCCTGCGGGCGCGGCTCCGTCGTGCCGGCTGCAGTCGTGGCCAAAGCCCAGGCCGACATCAGCTCTCACGCCTGGAAGCTCGGCGAACCCGTCTGGGCATTCCTCGAATCCCGCTGGCCAGTGACGCGCGCGGAGCCCAGAGCGCGAGACCTGAAGCTCGGTCGCCTCCCGGGCGAACCGGACAAGTCGCTACCGCCCTACATGAACCCGGAGTACTGCGAGCGGCAGCGTGCCGCTCGTCTCGCCAAGGAGACCGAAATCATGGCCGAGCGCAAGAAGCGCGCCGACGCACAAGGAGCTAACCCATGTACCAGTACAGCGCCCGCTGCATCAGAGTGATCGACGGCGACACGCTCAGGCTCGCCGTCAACCTAGGCCTCGATATCACGATCAACATCACGGTCCGGCTCAAGGGCATCCAGGCACCCGAGCGCAAGGGCGACACGCTCGCTGCAGGCAACAGCGCGCGCGACTACCTGGAGATGCTCGTGAAGGAGACGCCGCTGCGCGTTGAGACCTTCAAGGATCGAAAGGAAAAGTACGGGCGCTACCTCGCCATGATCTGGATCGTTGCCGACGACATGACCGCGAACGTCAACGAGAAGATGATTCTCGCCGGACAGGCGATCGCGTGGGAGCCCATGTAGACCAAGCCGGTCCCGTTTTTCGCTGTACAATTGACATCCCGACCCCCAAGAGGCAAGATGTTCAGAGATGCGGGCACCGGGGAGACGGATCTCTAAGCGCAACCTGAGATTCGACGCGCTCATGAGGACTCACTACCGCGATGCACTGGCGAAGGTCAACCGCTTCAACCGCCACCTCAGCCGACCTTTCCCGGCCGATGAAGTAAGGCAAGCCGTCACGATCGCGGCGCTCAAGACGGCAGACAAACCCGCCAGCGAAGTCCGCTACCCTCAGCACTACATCGCCCGCGCTGCGATCAACGACTTCATCTCGGTCATGCGTCGGCAGAAGATCAACGCAAAGGCGCTGCACGTGGTGTCGAGAGAGGCGAGAGTGTGGACTACGGATGGGCCGGGTACGGTCGAGCTTGACGAGATCCAGGCGCGAACAATGAGGCAGATCCCATGAAGATCGAAGAACGGCGGGTTTCGGACATCAAGCCCTACGGGGCCAACCCGCGCATGAACGACCAGGCGGTGGACGCCGTCGCCGCGTCGATCCGCGAGTTCGGGTTCCGCCAGCCCATCGTGGTGGACGAGTCGGGCGTCATCATCGTCGGGCACACCCGATGGAAGGCGGCGCAGAAACTCGGTCTTGAGTCGGTGCCGGTCCATGTGGCGACCGGTCTCACCCAGGCCAAGATCAAGGCCTACCGCATCGCGGACAATAAGGTCGCCGAGCTGGCGGAATGGGACTTCGACCTCCTGCCGCTGGAACTCAAGGATCTGCAGGGATTGGATTTTAATCTCGACCTCCTGGGCTTCGGCTCGGAGCAACTGGAGAAAATCCTCGGCGCGGGGATTCACGGCAACGCGGGCCTCACCGACCCCGACGCCGTGCCGGATCCGCCGGACGATCCCATTACCCAGCCGGGCGACCTGTGGATTCTCGGCAACCACCGGCTCCTCTGCGGCGACTCGTCGAAAGCAGAAGATGTCGACCGGCTCCTGGACGGCGCGCGGGTCGATCTCGTTTTCATGGACCCACCTTACGGGCACAACAACAACAACAACGGAGACCTGATTCATCGTGTTGAGGTGGCACTCGGGAAGAAGGGCAAAGCACAACCCGCGCGGCCGATCCTTTCCGATTCCCCAGAGGAAGCCTCTCGTCTTTTCTCGGCGGCCGTGGACCAATGCGCGCGCGTGCTCGATGATGGCTGCTGCTGCTGCTGCTGCGGCGGCGGCGGCCCTGATCCACAGTTTGCTCGTTGGTCCATGGAACTGGATCGTAAAATCGGTTTCAAGATGGCCGTCGTTTGGGATAAGACCGGACTCGGACTGGGATGGCACTATCGACGTTGTTATGAGCTTGTTCTGGTTGCACAAAAACCAGGGAAATCGGGTCGCTGGTTTGGTGGAAACGACATCCCTAACGTGATTAGGGATATCCCTAAAATAATTCCGAGAGCGAATCAGCATCCGACCGAGAAACCCGTGGCCCTGCCGGAAAGGTTCATCCGATATCATTCACGCGCAGGCGAGAACGTCCTCGACCTCTTCGGCGGCAGCGGCTCGACGCTCATCGCGGCAGAGCGCACGGGACGGCGGGCCTACCTCATGGAACTCGATCGGCTCTACTGCGACATGATCCGCACGCGCTGGGAAACCTTCACCGGCAAGAAGGGGGAACGATGCGCTACGTCGTCGAAGTCCGAACCCGCAGGCGTTCGCGCTGGCGCGTCGTCTACTGGAGTCGAGACTGGCACGGCGCGCTCTCGCGCTTCTGGCGCGAGGAGGCGCGGCCGCTCTACGGCGTCCGCCTCGCGTGGCAAATAGTCGGAAAGAGGTAACGAGTGACAAAGACTTTGGTGACGGAGCCGTGGGATCGGCAGCGCGGAGAGGGACTTGCGGCCTACGCGAAGTTCGCGGCGTATAG
>Ga0247727_10014259_pt1 | contig 13244 bp, 7 predicted proteins | sample WisWelCaveWW1625_FD_202498 | JGI IMG/M metagenome (GOLD analysis project Ga0247727, IMG submission 202498) | Biofilm microbial communities from Wishing Well Cave, Virginia, United States - WW16-25 | ecosystem: Environmental > Aquatic > Deep subsurface > Groundwater > Cave microbial mat | place... | reverse complement strand
GTCAAGAAGGTATAACTTCCTGCACCCGTTGTATTTGTGAACACACCCGAGTACCGTCCGTTCCCCGCATGGGGCAAACTGAGAATCTCCGGAATGGATGCACCGGGAGCCGTAATCTCTACCAGCACCGCCGCATCCGTGATTGGACCTCCGCCTTGTGTGTGTTCATCTTCCGGCGCTTCTCCTCCCTGCGAAAGAGTCGCCTCGACAAGAATTTTTTCACCCGGAGAATAATTCAACTTGTCCAGAGAAACCTGCATCGTCACATCCGCCACTGCATTGATGGAGAACACCAGGTGCTCCGGATTGGGCGGTTCCGGCGTGATGTTGGCACCTTCAACGTGGAGGGTCCATTCACCTCCAACAGGATTGTTTACTCGGTAAAACGCATAGGTAGGTCCTTCGAAGTACTCCACGTTGAGGTGGCTCCCGAGCGTTGCGGGGACAATCGTGTCGCCCACAGGAGACACAAGGCCAAGAACAAATGTACTGCCCTGCCAGGTAAGCCCCGGAAGGATGGACGTAATGCCTGGATCTACCGCGCCTTGCCAGTTCAGCCCGCCCTGCCAGTTCAGCCCACCCTGCCAATTCAATCCACCTTGCCATGTCAGTCCGGGGGAATTCGAGGCAAATGCCGTGTCGTCGATAAGCTGCATCCCAGAGAGCGAATTCCAGATCTGAGAGACGACCTGGCTCATGGTTGAATCAGAAGTAAGATAGTACGCTCCACCACTTGTATCAGCCAGCTGGCTGGTAAGATCCTGTCCGCTACTCCCCGAGAACCCCATCGTAAAGAGGCTCGTCGAAGAGGAAAGGACTGACGGGACCGCACTCATCGCCGTTGGAACCCCTGTTTCTTCGCCTGCGGAGAAGAGAATCAATGCCCTGGATCTGTTCGGCAGCGGGAGCGCACCGGTCAACTCGGAGACCGCGGTTTCAAGTCCGTGCCCGATTCCACTTGATCCCCCGGCCGTCAGGTTGTTAATCACCGAGGTTATCTGATCGCGGCTCGTCGAATCCTGCATCAACATAAGCGGTTGCGCAACAGTGTTTGGGAGTTGCAGCACGCCTACCCGGTCACCCACTCTGACTTTCTGTATTAATTCCATTGCACTGTTTTTCGATGGCCGGAAACCGTCAAGGATGAGTGTGTCGGCAAAGCCGCCTGCGCCGTCAAAGACAAGCATAAGATCCACCCGGTCAAGCGGAAGATTAGCATAGATGTATTCAATCCCTGCCATGTCGGGAGCATGGATGGACCGTTTCAATGTCTCGCCGTTTTTGATGAACCCATACATGGTCACCGTGTCATTGTCTGCACCCATCTGAGGCAGGTAAGGAGCGTATCCCGGATTGTAAGTATCTGCCAGTCCGTTTGCATGGCCAGCTTCGTGCGTCATGGTATTCCGGACATCTTTCTTTCCTGCCGTGTCTGCGGGCGTCGGATTGGGCGGAACGTTCGTGAAGTCAAAATCCTGTTCGTTCACAGCGATATCGACATCGGTCATCTGACCATTGAGACTATTGTAGCGGATCCTTGTCACCGCGATCGTATTATTCGGCGCACCAGTCACACCAGCCCAGTTGTCTTCAATCCAGACTATATTGCTGATTCCGTCAGGGAGACCTCCCCACTGCGCGGAGCTTGTCAGCCCGTCGCTTGCAAAGTCCACCTCGGGCAGATGTCCCCACGCGGCAAATGAGCTATCGACAGCATCCCTGAACTCAACCGGTACGGTCTCGCTGATCTCGTATGTCCCCTTTCCCTGATCCCAGTGGAGCGGGATACCTGAAAGGGTCGTGTTAACAACGTAGTGCGATCCGTAGATCTTGGTCCGGATTCCCGATCGGAGATATTCTGAAAATTCGGAAGTGTTGTTGGCAGAGTCCGTTGCAGTGGCTGTCACATACGTTCCTGCTGTCAGCGGAACGGCAGACGGAATGACAAAGAGTGCGTTTCCTGACGAATCTGTTCTCACTGTTCCCGTTCCAACGAAAGTGCTTCCCTCCCCGAAGCCGGAGGGATCAACTCCGGCATTTAGAAACAGGTCGATGCGGAAGAGATTGTTGGGCCAACTGTTCAATGAGCCCTCCACCATCGAGGGACCTGTGGTCCCAAGGGTACCAAAATAGAGGACGGGGGCATTTTGGCCGAAATTAACCACACCTGGAACTGCCGGACGAGGGGTGGGAGGGCGTGTGGGAACCTGGTTCGGCGTCGGGCCATCCGCTCCCAGGTCGATGCCAAGACCTGAGTTGGAGAAAATGGAGTTTGCAATAACTCCATTGCCCGAAGGGGGCACAGTGGGGCCGACTTGGCGTATTGCAACTCCTGCACCGTTGTTGTTTGCTATCGTATTTTCCGCGACCGTATTCCCGTTTCCATCTTCAACGAGGACACCGTCGCCGCTGTTGAATTCGATGACATTCCCTTCGACCCGATTGCTGTCGCTGTGGACATAAATTCCAGCACAAGAGAAATTCCTGATCCCGAACCCTCTCACGGTACTGTAGCCAGCCAGCAATTCCAGGCCGTGGCAAATATTGGGGGCAGCCTCCAGCCAAATAGTATCCGCCCCGCTGACAAGTGAACCATCGAGGTACACCTCATCGGTACTGATGAGGGGCGAAAGCAGAGTGATCGCTCCTCCAAGACCGAACCGGATCGTATCTGCACCAGGGTGGTCATTGGCGGTGGTTATTGCTTCACGAAAGGTGCCTGGGCCGCTGTCCTCCATGCTTGTGACTGAATATACCTGAGGATCGTTGACCACAAAATTCGCAACAACGCTCTTGTTTCCATCCATCACAACGTTAATGGGATTTGTTGTTCCTGCGGCATCACCTGTCCAGTCACCAAAATGATAGCTGCGGATCGGGAAAGCAGTCAGCTCAACAGAAGTCCCGTGATCGTAACTTGGTTGGTCCGGGTTTTTCGTCACCGAGCCATTTGTCGCAGTGATTGTCAGGGCATACATGTTAATCGCAAAGCTTGCGCTGATCGTGTGGTTCGCAGAAACGCCTGTGAACGTGTAAGTCGGTACCGCTCCAACTGGAACGCCATCAACCAGAACGTCAGCGATGTGATAACCGGCATTCGGTGTCATGGTGTAGCTCTGGCTGCCACCATAGTTCACGTTACTGACACCTGAAGGCTCTAGTGAACCATTCGCCCCCGAGGAAGCTACAATGGTGTAAACGTTGATCGCAAAGCTTGCGCTGATTGTGTGGTTCGCAGAAACGTTCGTGAACGTGTAATTGGGCACCGCTCCAACCGGGACGCCATCAATCAGAACATCAGCGAGGTGATAGCCGGTATTCGGTGTCATGGTGTAACTCTGACTGCCACCCCCGCTTACGGTTACAGTTCCACTTGGGGCAATCGTTCCCCCAGTCCCTGCCGTCGATGTGATGGTGTACGCGACAACGCCAGCAACCTGGACATCAACGTAACTCTTTCCACTCGCCCAGAACCCGCGCACGGCTAGGACATTATCACCTGCGATCAGCAGGTTGTTCGGAACGGGAAGCACATAATCGCCAGTAGCGGTCGCGCAATTATCATGGCTCAGGATTCCTCCCGAAATATCTGTCCCGTTCAAGAACACCTGCACGGAGTTGTCAATCGAAACAGATACTATCAGATTCGAGGCCCCGGCAGGCAGCGTGAAGTGCTTTCTCAAGACCACATCTCTGGATTGATCCCAGAACGTTTTTACATATGCCGTATCGTTGAGAATGCAAGGGGGAGTCCTAGGAATGGAAAGAGTCCCGAATGCACCGCTGCCGGTAGACCACTGGGAATCATTGAACGTGGGACTCTGGAAATTCTGCGGAATTTTTGCTGCCTTTGCCAGAAGGTACTTGTACCCAGTTGAACGGAACGGTATGAATATTGTGCTTGACTGCGCGAGCGCAAGATCGATACTCGCCAGCGACAGGAGGCACACAAGAACGAAATACTTGCGTGCGGTATTCACTGCTGTTGCCGGAACCCATTCGAACATCTTCATCGAGTTTCCCTGCTGGCTAGTGGAGAAATTGTTATCGCAATGGAGAGAGAATCAGGTTCATCACCATTTCATTGGAGTAAATGCTGATCCTCGTTTGATTACCTGACCGCTACTTCTGGCGCTGGGCCTGCACGATACTCCTGACGCGTGAAGTGAAGATTTCGAGGGACTCACTGTTTGCTACCAGTTGCCGTCCCGTCGATTCTTCATTCATCACAACCAGCTTCCCTTCGTTACCTCCCAACACCTGGAGTTGACCATTACGGTCCTTTTCTGCAAACACCACGACCTGTTCATTCAGTTTGAACCTCGGCAGGTGGCTGTAGACTTCTCCAACCCCGCCCACTTCACCACCGAGTGTGGAAATGGTCATCGATGTCTCATTCCCATCCCCTTTGAGCTGCTGGTCGATCGATAGTGTAACATTCGTGTAGATCCTGCTCTTGTCGCTGGTCCACTCCGATTTCAGCATGGTGACCTTCGCAACAACGATAACATCTGCACGACGTGCAAGTTCTTCAGTCATCAGCACCCGTTCCTGGCATCTCACAGGGTTGGGAGTTAATGTCAGAAGTGTAATCACGGCAAAGAGCGCGAGAACAATTACAAACGGTGTGCTTCGCATAGGTTTACCCTTGCTATATCTGAAAATTTCACCAATAACATGACCCTTAGCCTCCCTGACCCAGAGAACAAATTGCAGTAACCCGGATATTCTGGTTGAGTTATGAATCGAGTGAAAAAAGGGGAATTGGAGTCTCAACTTTTGAATCTTCTATACTAACCCTTAAGATTCCGAGGAGGTCCAAGATACTGGGGAACAAAATGACAAATACACAATAATGAAACAGAGCACCAATAGCAAGAAGTGTGGCTGAGGTTGAGGTTGAGGTGGGAGTCACACTCCCGGATTGCCGGGGTGTTTGTTTTCCTTTTGGTTGCTGTCTGCCCGCTCTTTGCGTGGTAGATGAGTTAGCGAAGCAAGAAGCGAGGTCTTGCTTGTATTTCCCAGAAGCTCTACCATTCCGCATAGCCTTCCCGATTATCCCACTGTCCGAAGAACCGGGGCAAGATCAAAATTCTACTTCCAATGATTAATGTCTGCTGCATTAGTGGGGGGCTTCTTCTTCCATGAGCATCTGCCTTGCAATGCAGATAGGCTGTTACCGTTTATTAATTCGATTAACCCTGATCAACGGAGGGTGGGATTGGATGAGCTGGTTACATAAGTCATTCAATTCAGTTTACGGTGCAACGCACTGAAAGGAGGGAGAGTGACAATGCAGAAGGTGACAGATAAGATCAAACCGGAGCTACTTCGATCGCTCGGTTTTCGCGAAGGGATGGCCATTCATCTCGGCAGTATCATCGGCTCTGGTATTTTCATTGTTCCGGCGATTATTGCTGGATACTTGCCGGCGATGGGGCCGATCATGATCGTCTGGGTTTTCGCCGGACTGTTGACACTTTTTGGTGCACTGTCGCTGGCGGAGCTCAGCGCTTTGCTGCCAAAAGCGGGTGGGCCGTACGTATATCTCCGTCACAGTTTCGGGCAGTTATGGGCGTTCCTGTTCAGCTGGAACGACTTTTTCATCAACAAGGCCGGGTCGGCAGCCGCAATCGCTATGGCGTTTGCCACCTACCTGGGATATTTCGTTCCTTCCATAGGTCCGGAACACACACTTTACAGGCAGGAGGTATATCTGCTTGGACATCCTCTTGCATTTTCTTTTGGATGGAACCAGATCGTTGCGATGGCTGCGATAAGCATGGTAACTGCTATCAACGTTCGCGGCGTCCAGTTCGGCGGCTGGGTGATGAGCCTTTTCACGACTGCAAAAGTGGCAGCACTTGTCGGCTTGATCAGTGCCGTCGTCCTTTCGGAAAATGGAAGCGGTTCGAACTACCTTCCCTGGTGGCCCGAGGTTTGGACCGGCGAGAGCACTGCCGCATTCGGCCTTGCGATGATTTCTGCGCTGTGGGCGTACGACGGCTGGATTGACGTGACGCTCACTGCAGGCGAGTTCAAGAACCCGCAGCGGGATGTCCCTCGTTCGCTGGTTATGGGGACACTTGTGATCATCCTTCTCTATGTCTCAGCAAACCTTGCCTATGCATATGTGATTCCCATACACGAAATGCCAGGGTCTCTGCGGATCGCAGCCGACGTTGCTGGAATTGTACTCGGACCGGTTGGGGCTTCCCTCATTGTGGCGGGGATCGTATGTTCGACCTTCGGCTCGACGAACGGAATGCTTCTTGCCGGTCCCCGGTCGATCTTTGCTGCTGGAGTCGATGGCACCTTTGCGAGAAGTTTTGGAAGAGTACACCCCCAGTACAAGAGTCCGCACGTTGCGATCATTACCCTTGGCGTCTGGGGCGCACTGCTCACTCTCAGTGGAACGTACGATCAGGTCATATCCTATGTCGTTTTCGGTTCATGGGCGTTTTATGCACTGACCGCTGTCAGCGTGATTATTCTGCGTCGGCGAATGCCGGATGCCCACCGGCCGTACAAAGCCTGGGGATACCCATTTGCTACACTCTTGTTCGTTGGGATTGCAATCTGGTTCCTCTGGAACACACTTGTGGAAGACCCGCGCAACGCTATTATCGGTATTCTGCTGTTGCTGCTTGGCTTGCCGTTCTATTTCTATCGGCTGAAGAGGAGGGAACAGCCCTAACCACATCCATCCAACCAGCTTGGCTTCACACTCGACAGTCTGTCTTAGGTCTTGGCCAAAAGGTGGAGTAGATTTGGGTTACCACTGGTGAGTATAATCAAGGATATCCTGCTCGAGCTCAGTACCCACGCCATGCTTTCCGAACCTCAGTGGGTCACAACAGACTTCTGTGGACGAGCGACTACAAACGCCGTTTGTGGTCCGAAGCCTGACACCATTGCTCCCACCCGGTAGCGCAAGAAATAGTAGCGGAAAAAACGAAGTTTCTTTCCTCTTTCACTGTGAGGGTGTACGCGTTGTCTGCCAACTGATCCCGGAGCAACCAAGCGCCTTAAAAAGGGTTCTACGACAGTTGGCGCAAGGCCAAATCGCGTAGTATGTTCGATATCGAGTTCGGCCGTTTGAAGCAGTAATCTCAGTGAGCGTTCCGAAAAAAGCCAAAGATGCGATCCTAATTCCAGACCCCCCATGAATTCGATGAACCTAAACCAGATGGGAGAGAGTTCTGCGACGAAGCCGACTTCAAAGCAGAGAACACCTCCGGGGCGAAGCAGAGAGGACATCTCCTGTAGTGCCTTGACAGGATCGGGGAAATGCGCCAGGAGATCACAGTGATAGACAACATCGAAACTTGCTTTAGGAAGTGTGTTGTTCTCCAGAAAATTCTGCTCAACAGAAATACCTAGCCGTCGGGCGAGGTTCGCTCGTTCTGAATGTGGCTCAAGTCCGAAAACCTGATATCCGTGAGCCTGCGCAGCTGCCAGGAAGGAACCGGTTCCACAACCCACTTCAAGCAATCGTCCTCGTGGGCAGTGTCGAGCCATCCAATTGGCTTTGAACTTTGCGGGATATGAATAAAACTCTCTTGGATGGATATCCTCACTATAATCAACTGATCCGTCCCGTGGTTTCGGATGCGAATACAGCAGACCGCATGAACAGAGTCTGGCCTCGTAGCCGCTACTCTCCTTCCAAACAACGCGCTCTGACACCGTGTTGCATAAGAAACACTTTGCCGGATCTGTTGACGGTTCCGGGATCGGCATTGAACCAGCTCGCGGTGCCCCATCAGAAGCAACATTCAGCTCAGACATTGCTACAATCCTCGTTGCAATTGGAGATCCGGTTCATCCTTGGCCGTTCACAAGCGTATGAAATACATTCTCTAACTCCCTTGTTCTCCTCTCAGGTGTATAGAGAGCTTGATAACGCTGCTGAGCTTTTGCCCCCAGGCTCCGGGCGGTTTGCGGATCTTGTAGCAGCCTCAGCAGAGCTCCGGCCAACATCTCTGCGTTTCCTGGCGGTACGACGAGACCGGTCTGGTCATGGCCCACCAATTCGGGGATACCCCCGACCGACGTCACCACGGCGGGCTTTGAAAGCGACATGCCTTCCATGATGGAAATCGGCAGGGAATCAAATAGCGTGGGATGGGCATGGATGTCGATGACTTGCCAAATGTCTCCGATTGGACCAGGATAGGTGAGGATCCGCACATGTTCAAGAATACCGAGATCAGAGGCCTGCCGCTCCAGTTGTTCTTTATAGAATGCATCTGGTTTATGGAAACAATAGCCCACGACAAGAAAAACCGTCTTGGGTTCCTTGTCAAGCACGGCACGGGCAGCCTGCAAGAGAACATGTTGTCCCTTGGGAGGATGAAACCGGCCGATTGTGCCGACCACCTTGATCTCGGGATTGGCAGGGAGGTTGAGGAGTTTTCTCATTCCTTCCTGGGTGGACGTAGCGAAGGGTGGAAAGATACCGCTCGGAATCACCAAGACATTGTCACGAAATCCAAATTTCCACTCCCTTATTTCCTGGGCTCTGATGCGAGAATCCGTGATCACCGCGTCGGCCATCCCGGTACAAAACTTCCCCAGGAACCCCCAAATAATCTCCGGGGGAGGATGGTACAATGTGATTGTCACCTTCGAACCGGTGATTCTTGCAGCAACGAAACCGATCAGGCCTGCTAGGTCCAGATGGGCGTCCACGATATCGATACCCCGCTCCCGGATCATGTGACAAGCCCTTCGAACTGCTCTTAGCACGGCTAGGGTCTTGCGGGGAACGTAGGAGAGACTCTGGATCTTCGAATCATCTTCCCCCCAATCAACCACTTCGACACCGGCATCGACATAGTATTGAAGTTGACGTTTGTCGACCTCGCATTCCGGCCGGTTAATGGCGACCACCGTGTGATCAAACCGGTCGTTATCAAGGGACCTGGACATCGCTAGCAGGCGAGACCCAGTCCCGCCGCAAAACAACTGCTTAACCATCGACAGAATGCGTACTTTTCTTTTCATGCATTCCTTATCAAAGAGAGAAAAGCTTTGGCGCGGGGAAGCCACAAATCCCGACTCTTTTCTTCACAGATCGAAATTCGTACGGTCGATTTCATACACGGTACGTGCTTCCTTAAACGGCTTATCGTCAAGCTCCCGCGAGCTCCCAGGTTCCGGGTTTCCACAATGCTAATCTCGATCCAAAAACATCCTCAGGGGATATTGACCGGGGTCTGATAGTACCAACCCTTCTTACGAAGTTGCACGAAACAGAGCACACCCTGGCGCAACCCCCGATGTCTGATTTCATAAGCCAGTGAGTGCGCTGCATCCAGCACGTTGTAAAGAACAACCTCAAACTTGTTCAATCTTTTCGGTGTTCCATTGTATGACGTGGGGTACCCTAGTTCAGCAAGCAACATTCCGCACAGTTTTTCAATCTTGACTACGTCGCGTGCCGGGAGTTTGTGCCTCCACTTACCATAGTTCTTCTTCACGATCTCTGTGGTGTGCATTCCAGCACCCGCGATCGGCTCCAAACGCTTGTTCAGCTCAGTCACTTCTCTCTCAAACGGCACTTCCAGGAAGTCGCACACGGATCTCATCGTCTCTTCCGTAAAATCGGTGAGCCTCTCGTACCGGATCTCCAAGCAATCCCCTCGCGCATGCGCTCTTGCATCTTCGCGGAACTTCATGATCGCATCGTTCCAACGCTGTGCAGAGGTGAAGATATTCTTCTGTCGGGATTCATGAAGCGATAGAGACTGGTCCCGGACGTCCCGAACAATGTGGATGAACCTGGCCGTCGGGAAGAGCATTTTAAGCAGAGGGACCTGCACGAGATAAGAAGGGGTCTTGTCCCCCCAGATGCGCTTGTTGAGGTACCGGGAATGGGATCTGTAGAAGGCTTCAATGACACCTCCGTAGGACCAATGAGTGACTTGTGCATACCAAGCCTCTCTGGTGACATAACCTGATCCCTCATCCAAGCTCCGAAAGAAGTGTGTTCTTGAGAAATCAAAATAAAAGCGGTCAAAGGCTGCATCTTCTTTCAGGTCTCCGTACTTGGCTCTGTTGTGGTAAAAATGAGGGATACAGTTGGACTCCTGGGGCGTGATCGCCACTTGCGAGTGGTTGTTCAGCAATTCGCGCAGAAGTTTGGTTCCCGATCTCGGCAATCCTACCAGGAACACCGGTCCGCCGAAAACGTCCGAATGTTTCAATTGTTCGCGATCCGACATGCCATCTCACGCCCTTGTCATGATTCGAGAATCTCTCAACGGGATATTGAATTCGCTCTTTGCGGCCAGAACCCTTGCATCACAAAGAACAGTCTCCTAAAGTGTTAGCATGAATGTATCAGACTCTCCGAGGGTAATGTGCCACTTGCTTATGTCGGTGAGGGAAATGTTGTCCAGGCTGAATCGTTCGATATTTCCCAGGAGCATCGCCTTTCCGCTGCCAAACCTAAAAAACAGAAATCGCCTGAGTAATTCTACGAATCTTCCATCACTCATCGCACACCAGATGTATTGAGCGTTTTGCTTCCGGAAGTGGTCAACGGCAGTCTGGCACAATGTTGCAATTGTTTGCTTGTCCTCAGGGTCGGCAATCATGTCCATGATGGCACCCACGTTGCCGCTAGGCCTGATGCTTGGCGCCAAAACGACAAATCCCGCCAAACAACCGTCCCTCTCGACAGCGAAGATGGTATCTTTCTTGAAGGGCCGGTCGACATATTTCCAGTTCAAATAAGCAGATCCCTTGTACGAACAGATGCCGAGCCTGCCAATCATGCTCTTCATCAATTCATCGAAACGATCATCAAAGCGCTCGATGGGGATTGTGCGCAAGTGTGTTCGGTTCACACACTTGAGAAGAGCATCGACAAGAGATAACAGAATGAGTGCAAAAGGATTCAGCACCTTGGCCAGCAGCGGCGATCGAAGAAACCGGCAAAGCTGTCTGTAGGGGTCGAGCACCTTAACATACTGTGGTACGGGAGAAATCTCACGGTATCCCATTCTTCGCTGGATCTTCAGATTCAGAGGAGTTCCGCCTAACACACAAAAGAATGAATCCGATCGCTGTTCGATCGCCTGCGCCAAAGACGCGACCAAGGGAAACCCCAACCCTTTTTTCCGGTAATCGGGATGAACATAGGTGTCATGGGCATAGTATCCTCTCGTCCTGGTGCCATTGATGGCGAACTCGACCGGCATGCGCCCCTGCAGTGCGACAATCGCTCCCGCATCTTCCGCAACGAAGTATGTCGCTTCGCCTTTGGCTGACGGATTATGAAATGCGACCCACTCCAGCAACTCGGTACGCTTCTCCGCACCACCGACCTCCAGCACGTCATCACGTGTCCTGTGCAATTGGTTCACCTGAGACATGTCAGCGCGCTCCAAGGCGCGCACTCGAATTGTTTTATTCCATGAAACCATGCGAAGGTTCGAGGACGTATGTCAGCGGACCTGGGAATCTCCGAACACCAATGTCTCAATCTCGTCAACGGTGCGTTCGATGCAAAGGTTCTTGTCAAAGAACGCTTTGATCTCATCAGCCGAAAACCGGAGTCTTCCTTCAAGGTAGGCCCCAACGCTCCCCACCAGGTTCTCAACGTCGCTGACAACTTTTCCGAGGTTGTGTTTCACGATCAAGCCATCAGGGTCGACATTGTTGGTGGAGATGACCGGAATTCCTCGTGACCATGCTTGGAGGAATGTGTTCGGGAATCCCTCTTGCTCAGAAGTATTTACCAGGAGGCTGGCCCGTGCAAAGAGCTCCTCAACTTCATCAAAAGGCAGAAAACCCTTGAAATCGACATTGGGAATGCACCTGGCTTCCTCAGCGATGGCATCAGAGTATACTCCTTGCGTGATAGGGTTGCCACCGACCATGACAAACCGTCCGCGCGGAATTCGCCGCGCAAGTTCAAGGAACATCCGGGGATTCTTCACAGCCCTGAGTTGGCCTGCCACCCACACGATATCCCCCTCAAAACTGGAAACAGACTCCTTCCTCGGCAATCCGTTGTAAATTATCCGACCGGCCTTGCCAAAGTTTTGCTTGAGCAACTTCAGTTGTGTCCGATTCTGAACCATGTAGAAGTCGCATCTTCGCAGCCCCCAGAAGTGCACGAGCCTGCCAAGGACGTTCGAAATGCCCCAGCTGGTCAGCCGGACATTAAAGACGACATCATTGGCAGCACGGGCCAGCACCTGTCTCCGGCGTAGTTTAGCTGACATCACAACCAATGCCAGAAGGGGGTCGCCAGCATTGACGCAGTAGAGATCTGAGCAGGTCTGTTGCAGGGTCCTCAGCATGCCGAAAGCTTGGCTCAGCCGCCCGAGGAAGGGGATTCGTCTGTGCCGTTTGAACGCTGGGAGAACTTTGAACGGGAGGTCGTCCTGAAGTTCGTCTTGTCCATACGAATATGTTATGACGCTGACTTCGCACCGCCTTCGAGCCAACTCGCGGATGACCAGGAGACACTGGAGCTCGGCTCCGCCGATCCCCTTTGCCTCCGATTTGTTGGTGAGCAAATGGTAGAGGTTCAGGTAAACGAATGTAATGTTCAGCTTTCGCGCTGTTCCCGATTCCATCATCGGCATGGGATGTTTAGTGCGAAGCAGAAACCCACTGCCTATGGCAGTGGTTATGTCCAGTTGGCTTTGCCAGTGATTTCGGCAACAGTTCGAATTTCCTACACGGACTTGACCTCTGATTCCTTGTCAAGCAGGGGACCTCGGTCCATCCTTGCTTTCGGAAGCCACCGCCTTTGGCGGTGGTAATTCACTATGACGCGGAGTCGGGAGGAAAGAGACTCCATTCAACGCATCCAAACACATAGTCGCACAAGAATCTTATGGGTTACAGCCAGGTACTCACAGACGGGGAGGTTGTGCTTGAAATCCTCAAGAGAATCCTACAACATTGCCGCTGCCGTGCAGCAGGGGGGAGGTCGGGACTATCGAGCCGCAGCAGCTTCAAGACCTGCCAAGAGAATCTACAAAGAAGGGAAGCAAGACTCAACAGAGGAAAGACCGGCGCTCTCCAAATGGTAGCACCAGAGCTTTCCAGCATCATCAGGGACTGGCAAAACAATTCTGGCACCCGATAGCTTTCTCAGCTCAATCAGGCATTCGGTCGTGATAGTTGGCGAATTGGATCGATTATTGGGAGTCGGCTTTCTGTTGCCGATGCGTTTGCCATGTGAGTGGGGGGATGGGTCGACACGTCCGTCCTTCAAT
>Ga0247727_10014258_pt1 | contig 13244 bp, 13 predicted proteins | sample WisWelCaveWW1625_FD_202498 | JGI IMG/M metagenome (GOLD analysis project Ga0247727, IMG submission 202498) | Biofilm microbial communities from Wishing Well Cave, Virginia, United States - WW16-25 | ecosystem: Environmental > Aquatic > Deep subsurface > Groundwater > Cave microbial mat | place... | reverse complement strand
GGTGACATCGTTCAAGCTGGCGCTCGACTGTCATCGGATTGTCGGAAACGAAGAAGGGCTGGCGGTGACCTATAGCCAACTCGGCAAGTGCTTTCTCGATCAGGGCGACCTCATCAAAGCCGAGCGCTGTCTCAACAACGCCTCGGAACATTACATCAAGCTCGGCAATGAACCAGCCGAAGCCGCAGTGCTCCGACTTCTTGCCACGGTGTATGACACCCGGCAGGACCTTGTTTCGGCACGGCGATGTCTTGAACGAGTGGTCTCTCTAGACCTCCGATACACGCTGCCAGAACTTCAAACCGACTCGGCCCATCTCTCGAAGCTGAAACAATCCGCTTAGCAGGATACTGAAAAAGTCCGCCAGCTTACGAAGATTGTTAGGCGTGAGACGTGAAAAGTTAAAGGTGAAACGTAGGAGCGTCGAAGGCTCTTCCTCTGAAACCTTTGACCTTTTACATTTCACTTTTCACGAAGAACAAGGACGGCCTTTTTGAGCATCCTGCTGACTATTTAGGCACTATCACCCTACGTATCATCACCGAACAGTGTCGCACAAAAACTGAGTTTTTCCGCAAACTGTTCGCTGCGTTTCGCTCCCCTGTCTATCCGAACAGCCTCCACTAACTGTCCGGCAATCCTTTCACTTTCTGCCAAGCCGAACCTGCCGTTGAGGGAGTAGATGAAGCCATTCTGACTCTCGGTCGCCGGGTATTTTAATTTTTTTGTCTATGGGGATGCCTTGGATGTCGAAATTATCTCTTTTTTGGGTCAAGAAACTGTGGATAAGTTGGTCTAAATTCCAGAGAGTTGATGTTCCCCAAGCCTTTCCCGCTATCCACAGGATTTCCTCAGTTTCCACAGCTCAACCACTATATTTGGTATTGACAATTCACCCAGATCACAATATGTAGATGCGTTCTGAAATAGCCGACAGGATACTGACATGGACTTCGCAGACAGGTTGGGAAATTGCTCGTTTTTATATTTTTGATCACGCTCATGGCTGCCCTGTGCTCCCCTATTCACGCCGCCGACCCCAAGTCGCAGATCACTGTGGGGACACAGGAAGTCGGACTCACCGCCGGCTACATACTCCCCCATCTCCTCAAGGGGGAAGGGAAAAGCAAAACCGAGCAGAGTGGACTTGCCTTCATGCCCTCCTGGATGATGACCGTCACTGATCCGGTGGGCGACGGATGGTATCGAGGACAGGTCTCGTTCGGCGGCGAGATGGTCTATATCCAGTTCCAGGAACCGTTTCTCACGCACGGCGTCGGCTTCACCCCGAAAATCAAATACACCTTCTCTGCACAGGACCGGATCCGGCCCTATGCCGAATTCGCCGGAGGCCCCTTTTGGACCGATCTCGCCGGGAAGATTCCGGAGCAGTCCGGCCAGTTCAACTTCATCTTGACGGCCGGATTCGGAGTCTCCTATTTCCTGACCGATCGAGCCGCACTCAATGCCGGCTACCGGTTTCAGCATATCTCCAACGCCCACACGAGCCGTTCCAATGTCGGACTCAATTCGAGTCTCCCTTACGCAGGCTTTTCCTTTTACTATTAGGAGTATGGCATGAAGGAAACGCCGTCACTTCGTTGGACCGTCATTGGATGCTGCGGGTTGATTGTCACCCTCACAACCGGTTGCGCCCGCTGGATCGAAATCAGGGCCACGGCCGACAGCAGCCAAGAGCCCAGTGTCCAGGTGATCGCGCGAAACGAACAGGTCCCGCTCGTCCTGGATGACGTGGACATCACGCGAAACGGCTCACCACAGAATCTATCGCTGGAAACAGAACAACGCGTGCTCGGCACGTTGCGGAAGACCGGATTATTCTCACGCCTTGGCGGCACGGATTCCGCCGAACCTCCAGCCAGCGAAAAATTCATTCGTGCCCGCCTCTTGTTCGACGAGGCCATCGATTCCCATGCCGGCGATGCCGCATGGAAGGGCATCGTCATCAGCGCCTCGATGTTCATCCTGACCCCGTTCATTCCGCTGGAATATGACTATGCAGCGCACGTGACCCTGGAATTGGAGCGCTGGGACGGACAGGTCAAACGCTACGAGAGCCAGTCCGCCGGGACCGCGCATTATCAACTCTTCGGCACTACGCCGCTCATGATCGACGAACTGAAGGGCCACGTGACGGAATCCTGCCTCACGGCATTGTTGCAGCAAATGGTGCTCGACACCACCTTCTATGCCGCCAGCAGCGCGCCCGTACTCGACCGCCCCATTCGCTCCGTTTCAGTCAACTCGAAGCGGTCAACACTCACACCCGTTTCCATATCCACCTCGTCAGGTAAGTAAGCGCCTTCCTTGTCGTTCCCCGCTACGTCTCGATTCTAAAATTGGGATGAAACTGTCCGAGGCCTATCTCGCTTCACAGACGGCAAGGACCAGCGATACAGCGACCTGAGCTTCAAACTAACTCGGCCCATCTCGCGAAGCTGAAACAATCCGCTTAGCTTCTCTTCGCGCTCCTACCTCTCCGGACAGCCTCCACCAACTGTCAAGCATCCTTCCACTTTCCGCCAGGCCGAACCCTGCGTATTTCTGGACAGAACCCAATCCTCTGCTATTTTGGGAGAGTCACCCTGTTGTTTCATGTTTCACCATGAAATAGCCGATAGGATATTGACGTGGATGTCGCATGCTATTTCTTGATCGGGTCCTCGCAGCATTGGCTCTCGGGTCGCTCATGACGACTGCCGGCGTGCATGCCGCAGATGGCTCACCCAGGATCACCGTCGGCACTCAAGAGGTCGGACTCACCGCCGGGTACATGCTCCCCCATCGACTCACAACGGACCATACAACCAAGCAGCAAGGCCCGGCCTTCATGCCCTCCTTGATGATGACCGTCACGGATCCGGTGGGCGACAGATGGTATCGAGGGCAGGTCTCGATTGGTGCGGAAGTCGTCTACATCCAGTTTCGTGAACCGGTCCTGACGCATGGTATCGGCTTTACCCCCAAGATCAAATACACCTTTGTCGCTCAGGGCCGAATCCGGCCCTATGCCGAATTCGCCGGAGGCCCCTTTTGGACCGACCTCGGCGGGCGGATTCCGGAAGAGTCTTCTCAATTTAACTTTGTACTGACGGCGGGGGTTGGCGTGTCGTGGTTCATCACGCCGCAGACGTCACTCAACGTCGGCTACCGCTTTCATCACATCTCCAACGGCGGCACGCAATATCCGAATCTGGGGCTGAACGCGAGCCTGCCGTTCAGCGGGTTCTCATTCTACTTTTAAGGAGAGGGTCACTATGACGCATCATCTTTTCCACTGGACACTCCTGGGGGTTATTGGATTAGCCACCACGACAATGGGTTGTAGCCGATGGATCGACGTCATGCCCTCCTCAACACTTCAGCAGGAGTCCGTCATCCGCTCGATCCCCAACGATGAGCGGGTTCCGCTCGTGATGGATGGGTTCCGCATGATGCAGAACGGTGCTCCCCAGAATCCTTCGACTGAGGTAGAACATCGCATCTTGAACACCGTGCAGGAGACCCGCCTATTTTCGACGCTTGTCCCGCTCGGAGGGAATGTTGGTTCGCTCGGCGATAAAGTGGTGACCGCCCGGGTTACCTTGGATGAGACGATCGACCCTCACTCGGGAGCAGCAGTCTGGAAGGGATTTCTCATCGGAGCGTCTATGTTCCTCCTTTCACCGGCTATCGAATTGAACTATGACTATGCCGCAAAGGCCACACTCGAGCTCGAACGGTGGGACGGCCAGGTGAAGCGCTATGAGGCGCGCTCCACGGGTACTGCACACTATAATTTGTTCGGCGCCACGCCGCTTATGATCGGCGAGCTCAAGGGACAGGTCACGGAAGCCTGCCTGACTGAACTCATGGATCAGCTCGTTCGGGACACCAACTTCTATATGGCAAACAGCAGCCCCCTCCCTGGCTCACCCATTCTCACGGTGACCGTGAAGACACGGAAACCCCTGCGTTCCCCTGCTTCTCTTTCCGTTGTCCCCCTCTCGACCGCTCCGGCACCATAAACAGGATCTCTCCCCTGCCTTAACTCCGCTCTGGCCGATCCGGCCCCCTCAATGCTATAGTGGCTCCACCACGAGGAAGCATTGTATTGTGGACATTGACGCATTTCGGCAAATGGTCGCCAAGAATCCGAAAGGATTTCTCGGTCGCTATGGATTAGGTAACAAGATTCTCCAGGAAGGCGGCAACCTCGAAGAAGCGGTCGAGCACCTGACCGTCGCGATGCAGCTGGACTCAACCCACGTCGCGTCGCACCTGGGCCTCGGGCGCGCCTTAATCTCTTTGGGACGGAAGGACGAAGCGAAACCCATCTTGCAAGCCGGCATCGACGCTGCACGGTCCGGTCGATCGAATGGAGGGGGAGACCCAGGAGCCTGTCCGACATTGACTATTCTACTGCGCCGAACGATGGCCAGGCATCTACTATGTTCTCGGCCACGGAAAATCCTCAACGTATTCCAGCGAATACGCCTCCGGTTTTCCGGGGCCTGCGGCCGCGCATCTGCCTGCCCCTCTTTCGTCTCGTCACGAATGGCAATGTCGGACAGGCTCCTAGTCCCTGAGATGCAATCGTTGCTGCGGACATTGAGATAACGAATTAGATCGCGATGGAACGAGGAGCCTCTCATGAAGATTGAAGAAGCCAGACAGCGAATCGAGTCGGCGATGACGCAGTACGGGGCACAGGCCGGAATGGCGATCGATCTTGTGATCAACGAGGTATGCTCCGATCTCGGCGCTGGCACAGCCAATGAATTGATCGACGAGTTCGACCTCGAGCTGCAATACAATATCGCGCCGTTGGAGTCAGACCATTCCAACAGCTGAACCGGGTAAAAGGTGAAAGGTAAAAGGAAGAATGTAAAAGAACTTCTAACGCTTCGACACGCACTCAAATCCGGCATCCTTCCATTTTTCCTTTTACCTTTTAACTTTTTCCTTTTTACTTTTACCTTCTCCTCAAGATGCCGCTGATTTGGTGTGCCATCTCCGGACACGGCTACGGTCACGCTGCGCAAGTGGTGCCCGTGCTCAATGCACTGGGCGGCTTCGTGCCCGGAGTGACCGCCATCCTCCGCACCACGGTCCCAGCCTCGTTTTTCCGCGACCATCTGGCGATCCAATGGGAACTCAGTCCCGCGCAGCAGGACGTCGGCTGTGTCCAAGACGGCCCCCTCAAGATCGACATCGATGCGACCTGGGCGGCGCACCAGCACTTCCACGAAACCTGGGAAGCACGCCTCTCCAACGAAGTCGCCGCCATGCAGACAGCATTACCCGCGCTGGTTATTGCCGACACATCCTACCTCGCCATCGAGGCCGGTTCCCGCGCACAGATACCGACCGTTGCCTTGGCGAGTCTTACCTGGGACCTGGTGCTCAAGGAATATTGCCATGCCTCAGACCGCTCACAGCAGCAGTTGATTCAGGGCATCCGTGGTTCCTATGCAAAAGCGCTCATGGCCCTTCGCATCACTCCTGCTCCCAAAATCGATGCCTTCTCCAACATGATCGATATCGGCCCGATAGCCGGCCCCACCTCCCCTGAACGAGACCGGCTCGCCTCAGCCCTCGCCCTGGCGCCTAACGAACGGACTGTCTTGGTGGGATTCGGCGGTATTCCTCTGACGTCTCTCCCTCTTGAACAACTAGAAAAGCTGCGCCACTATCGCTTCCTTATCGACGGCCCAGTCCCACCGGGATATTCCCACATTCATTCCACTCAGACACTCCCATTCTCCTTTAAGACCCTGCTTGCCTCTGTCGATGTCATCATGACCAAACCCGGTTACGGCACCATTGTTGAGGCAGTCGCAGTTCAACAACCAGTCGTGTACGTCCGCCGATATAACTTTGCCGATGAATCGTCGCTAGTCGACTATCTTCATCGATACGGACGCGGCGTCGAATTGTCGATCCACGACTTCACGCAAGGCCGGTGGGAGCCAACCTTGCAGCAAGCCTTGGCCTCACCGGCGCCTTTGTTGCCGCCGCCCCCTCCGACCGGAGCAGCCGAGGCAGCCGAAGTAATCGTTCGGGAGTGGAGTTTCTAATTTCAGGTTGGACTTCGGAATGTCAGCAATCCGAAACGAACAACTTGAAACCTGAAACTAGAAACGCGAAACCTGAAACACAGATCCTTTTGCCCGTTCCTTCCGTAGGATGCTATAGTCGTGGCGGACATGAGGTAATCCCGGCTTTCGCTCACAACTCACTCGCATTATGGACAAATCCTCACAACACGCCGCCTCGATGATCGATCCAACCTTACTGGCCCGTGTGGTCAAAGGCGATCAGCAGGCGTTCAGCCAGCTCTATGACCATTCGAGCACGCTCTTGTTCACGTTGGCCGTCAGGATCTTGGGGAATCATGAGGAAGCGGCGGAGCTCTTGCAGGATGTCTATTTGGAAGTCTGGCGGAAGGTCTCCCGCTATGACGTCGGGCGTGGAACCCCAGTCGCATGGCTGGTCACCCTCACCAAAAGTCGGGCCATCGACCGGCTACGGGCCAGGGCCTCGCGAGGCTATCGGGCCACGAACTCGCTGGAAGCCGGAACCGCTGTGCAGGTGGCCGACCCTGGTCCAAGCCCGTATGAGATGCAGGCCGATCAAGAACTGCATATTGCAGTCGGGGCAGCGGTGGCTGGATTGCCCCAGGCGCAGCAACAAGCGATTGAACTCGCATACTACGAAGGACTCTCCCATGCCGAGATCGCCGAGCGGCTGAATCAGCCGCTCGGGACCGTCAAGACACGGATCAAACTTGGGATGTCCAAACTCCGAGATGGCCTCCAACAGTGGTGGACCCATGGTGAGCTCCAATGACACATGAAGAACTCGAAGAATCGGTTCCCTTGTATGCTGCAGGTGCGCTGGATCGGATCGAGCGACAGGTGCTGGAAGCCCACTTACTCTCCGGCTGTGCCTCCTGTCACAATGCGCTGAAGGACTATCAGTCCGTCGCCGCGCTCCTCCCGCTCAGCCTCAGTCCGACCAAGCCTCCACGCTCTCTCAAAGCCACCATCATGGCGGGACGAAACCCTGCACCCATTCCAATTGCAGCGGTGCCGAACGAACCGGCCCGGCCGAGTCTGGAAGCGGGCGAATGGATGAACCACCTCTTTCCTCCCGTCGCCCCTGCCCGATCGTCGTCACTCCCCTGGGCCCTTGGCTTGGCCACGCTCCTGATCGTGAGTCTCGGCGTATATTTTGCGTGGAATGTGTCGACACAACGTTCCATCGAGACATCGAACCTTAAGCAGCTCGAAGCATCGCTCCAGGAAAAGTCGGCGAAGCTTGCCGATGTGCGGCGTGAGGTCGGCGACCAAGCCAAAGCCCTCGCCGAATTGCGCAACGAAATACAGCAGCGAACGAAGGAAGCAGCGGAAGCCAAGGAACAGCTGGCGCAGCGTGAGGCTGAACTGGAAGAAACGCGTGTTCAATTAATTGAGGCTGAACTGGAAGAAACGCGTGTTCGATTAAGCCAGCGAGGCAGCGCTCGTACCGCCGGAACCCCGCAAGACGAATTAGCGACACTCCTTCGAATTCCCAACGTCAAGGCCGTCTCCCTCACCGGATCGGACATGGCGAAACGGGCTGCGGGATTCCTGCTGTACGATTCTCGAACCCAAAACGTCTGGCTCTACTCCTTGAACCTGCCGGAAAGTCCCACGGGCATGACCTATCAGCTATGGGCCATTCACGACAAACCCATGAGTATCGGGACCTTTCAGATGGATACCGGGGAAACCGCTCACCTCCTGGTCAAAAAGGTGCCGAGCTTCACAAAAGCGAAAAGCTTTGCCGTCAGCCTTGAACCCTTTGGCGGCCGCCCGCAACCGACCGGGCCGATGTATCTCTTGAGCCGATCCTAGTCCACCGAGACGGGCGAGACTGGCGGGAAAAGCGCGACAGGCGCAATCCGAAGGCTGAAGTCCGAAGGTTCTTAGGCTGAAGGTCCGAGTTCTGAACCTTCGGCGTTCAGTCTTCAGCCTTCACACCTAGACCGCCTCACCCGTCCCGCTTCTCGCGCAAGTCTCGCGAGTCTCGCGCGAATAATGCGGGCGAAGGAGACCACAATGCCAGGAGACGCGCGCGCACAGGACCTGACGTTTATGCGGATGGCCCTGGGAGAAGCGGCCCGGGCGCCGGCCGTCGGCGAAGTGCCGATCGCCGCCTTGATCGTGCAAGGCAACCAGGTTCTGGCGCAGGCACACAATTATCGCGAACTCTGGCAGGACCCCACGGCCCATGCGGAAGTCATTGCAATCCGCGCCGCAGCGACCGCACTAGGCACGTGGCGATTGACCGACACGACCCTCTACGTGACCGTCGAGCCCTGTGCGATGTGTATCGGCGCCATTATCTTAGCGAGAATTTCCCGAGTCGTCTTCGGGGCATGGGACCCCAAAGCCGGTGCCTGCGGATCGCTCTTTGATATTACAAATGAACCGCGCTTGAATCACCGGGTTGAGATTGTCGGGGGGGTGCTCGAAGAGGAGAGCCAGACGCTCCTTCAGCAGTTTTTCAGACAGCTGCGAGCGGGCTGAAGAAGGAAGACGAACTCCGCGACTATTCTCTCGTCATCGTGCGGATGGTCCAATCGCTGCCGTGAGCCGACACGGCTCCTGCCCATTCAGGCCCACATTCGAGCCAGTGAACGGTCCAGCCAGGCTTCATGGTTGCCTCTTCCAACAGGTGGACCTCGGCCCTCGGCGGCTCATTTGAATCGAGAATTTCGCACTGCTGCAATGACCGTAACCCAACCGCCTGGCCTTTCAACAGCGCTTCTTTTGCGACCCAATACCGGTAGAACCGTTTGGCCTGTTCCAACCCAGTCACACCTGCCACCCTATCGCGCTCCAATGGCGCATAGAAGCGCTCCGCCAGCTTGACAACTTCGAGTTTGTCTCGAATCTGTTCGAGATCGACGCCGACCTCCTGATCGCGGGCCACCGCAATGAGCATGCGTCCATGGGAATGGGAGAGATTAAAATGGACGCGGTGGCGGCAATCATTCGTCTCTGCAAGTGCAGGCTTTCCCGTCGCTCCCATTTGAAACGTCACGGACGAAGGATCGTGGCCGGTGTAACGGGCGAGCACGGCCCTCATGCTGCCATGCGCGAGGACGTATCGGAATTGATCTTTTTGGCGGACTAACCGCTCCGCTCTCCCGCGTTCATCTTCGCTCAACCAGGAACGGCAGTGCTCCACAAAAGACAGGCTTCCGTCGAGCGAGAAACCCCAGACATGAATGGTCCAATCATCTAATGCGATCGGCGCCGACCAACCGGGGGTTGCGGTCAACTCAAGAGTTGGAAAATCCATAACCGGCTCACCGACACCAGGATTCACCAGTACCCTCTCCGATCCACTGCCCTTGCCCGTGAATCAATCCCGGAATCTCTTGATCTGTCGAATGTTGAATTTTGAATGGTGAATGGTGAATGTTCGGAAGTCATCAGATCGAGTCCAATTCCGACAATTCAACATTTAACATTGATCATTCAACATTCCCAATGCCTCTTCACCCGTCCCGCTTTTCGCGCAAGTCTCGCGAGTCTCGCGCGAATAATGCGTATCGGCCCTTCGAGCGAAAAGAAAACCGATTGAAAAATCATACTCCCCAGGGTAAGCTGCCCGAGAGCCGATCGCAACGACGATACATTTGCCCCAACCCTACCCTGCCGTGAGGCAAGTTCTATCACGCGGAGAGGTGCGAGAGTGGCCGAATCGGGCAGTCTCGAAAACTGCTGTCCTGGCAACGGGACCGTGGGTTCGATCCCCACCCTCTCCGCCAAATCATGCTTAGGCGAGAGGCACGGGGCTAGAGGCTAGGGGCTTTATCGTGAGGCATTAGGCGAATCCCGCTCGACCCCCTCACGCCCTTACCCTTTACGCCTTACGTCCCCATTGCCCCTCACCCCGCGCCTGGGTTCCAACCGATTTAGCCTTTCATCTGCGCCTTTTCCATCAACGCTCGCCTAAGCTCAACCATCGCAAGAGTGTCGCGCTTACAGTAGGCCAGCAAGGCTTCTTGGATTTTCGCCCGCTCGACCCAATCTGTTTCGACAAAGACCATCCGGTAGTACTGACTAGCGGCATGACCTCCCTCTTTGATCGCCAAATCATCATAGGCGAGTGAGGGGACCATGGCCGGCAGCACCGACTTGATGGAGTAGGACCCGCCGAACGCAGGATGGTAGTAATGGTCTCGCACGATCGGGAAGAGGTCCCACAGGCGACTGACGATACGCGACAGCGCTTCCCTAAGTGACGGAATTGAGGTGGCCAGTTGTTCCAAAATAGACCGTTCATACGGCGAATAGACACAGATACTGCCTCGGTCTCCCAGAGATTCCAGCAAGGATTCGGCAAGAACCTTCCGGGGATCGCTCACATCCTTGTGCAAAAACTCCTCGTGGCGCAGATCGCCGGCTGCCTGCTCAATATGATTCGACCACTGAACCGGGAGAGCTTGATAGGGCCTAGTCTCCAAGATCCGAGGCACCGCCAGCATGACCGTTTCAAAATCGAGGTGATGTACCGGATACTGCACGGCCTTCAACACAGGGCCGAGCTTCGCAGACACCCACTCGACGTTCTCCTTCACACGACGCTGAACCGGCGACAGCTTCGTACCGGCTGGAATCTCGTCGATCGTCGTCACCCCCTGTTGAGTCAACTGACTGACCACCTGCTTCGATCCGGGCAAGTAATGAATCCATCGCGCCGGTTTGTCTTTGGTGCAATGTTCCCAGAAGGGGCAATCGTAGGGAGTATGACAATGCCGGTCCGGCTCAATGGCAGGAGGTTGCGCCTGGAGCAACATGCGACTCATTGTGGCCAACCGCTCAGGCACCGCAGCCCGTCGTTGAGCTACAGCCTCGGACAGATCCTGAATCGCAAACAGTTCGGTCAGATCGATTGCCCCATCTCGATAGAAATACCCGGTGTTGATATGCATGAGACAGACAGAAATGAGTGTCAGCCCTGCCCCCAGTATGACTTCGCTTTGAACGGCAAGATCTTCGAGGTGCACGTCTTTGACCTTCGTAGAAGACTTGACCTCGATCAGACGCCAGCTACAGGGCTTTCCCTCTACGGCTTGCACACGCTCCATAACATCCGCGCGAATCAGCACCCCACCGTGCAAAAACGCCGCTTCGAAGATGGCCGGCACGGCGAGGTCCTGGACCAGTTCAGCCGTCTGCGAGAGCGCGGCTTCTGTCTGGCGATAGCCCGCTGTTACCAATACCCCGCCTGGGAAGCGGCTCCTGGCCAATTCCCCGACTTCTGTTCCCATATCGAACATCGCCTGAGTCGCCGCATCCGGCTTGGTCGCGAGAGAGGGGTGATGGACTTCGAGGTACAGACGCTTGTGACATTGCAGGCCGGACAGGAATTTTGACTTGGACAGGCGCGGGGCCTTCGGAAGAAGAACTGGTGAGAGATCGCTGAGTTCCGTCATGGTAGACGACCCTAAACGGACAGACCCACGTTTGTCCAGCCCGCAAACGGAGCGAGAATGGCGAGACTAGCGGGACAGGCGAGACAAGGTGGGAATTCAATCTGTCCACGTCGCGCTTTTCTCGCTCGTCCCGCCTTTCCCGCTCATCGGCCATCCTGCTAGGATGGCCCGACATGGCGTCCCGCGTTGCACAGATTAGAAAGTCAGTCCTGACCCTTGCCTTACCGGTCACGGTCAGCACCCTGCTCCAACGCACCGAGGGCATCGCCGCCGTTTTTCTTGTCGGTGGTCTCGGCGCCACATCCATCGCGGCTGTCGGACTCGGCCAGTTGCTCGCCTTCATCGCCACCACGCTCGTCTCCGGATTATCGGTGGGTGCCAACGTCCTCGTCGCTCAACTGTGGGGCGCTCGCCGCACCAAAGACGTCGGGGAAGCCGCCACCCACCTACTGGGATTGGCAGCTATCGTGTCCTGTGCGCTCGTGGCACTCGGATTGTTCCTGAATCGTGTCACCATGGAGCTGTTGGGCGCGGAGAACGACGTCATCGCCCTGGCCCTTCCCTACTCGAACTTCATCTTCCTGGTCATTCCCTGCACGATCTTCTTGCAGGTCCTCTCATCGATTATGCAAGGCACCGGAGACACCAAAACCCCCATGTACGCCTTGATCGCGGTGAATCTGCTGTATCTCATGATCGCCTACCCACTGGTCTATGGACTCTGGGGCTTCCCTGCCTTGGGTATCACCGGAGCGGCTGTGGCAGCCGGTCTCGCAGAAGGAACGGGCGTGGCTTACCTGCTCTGGGCCTGTCGAAAGCTCTTTAGGACATCACTCAACGTACGACGTGATCTCTTGCGCTCCACCTGGCAGATTGGCGCGCCGGTTTCCGGTGAACGGATATTTCAACAGGCAGGGATTATCCTCTACACCAAAATCGTCCTGCTGTACGGCACTGTGACCTACGCCGCGCATCAAGTCGGCTTATCGATCGAATCCCTGTCGTTTCTGCCAGGATATGGCTTCGCGATCGCGGCAGCCACAATGGTGGGTCAGAGTATCGGCGCAGGGAAATATGTCCGGGCTAAACTCGAAAACTGGGAAGCGAATCGGCTGGCCACCGTCGCAATGGCGTCGATGGGCGTGCTGTTCTTTTTCTTTCCCTATGTACTGCTCCGTGCCTTTACCAACGACGAAGCCGTCGTCGAACTCGGCACCGTGTTCCTGCGCATCGTCGCCATCCTCCAAGTGCCGCTCGCCCTCACCATGGTCCTGGCCGGATCGTTACGTGGAGCCGGCGACACCAGATTCATCATGGTGGCGACGACGATCGGCATGTGGGGAGTCCGCCTGCCCCTCGCGGCCATCGCAGGTCCCTGGCTCACACTCGATGTGCTCTTCGTGTGGAGCGCCATGATTGCGGATTGGACGATCCGAATGGCGCTGCTACTCTGGCGCTATCGATCCGAACGGTGGAAAGCGATCCAGGTCATACGATAACGCGCACAACCGTGAAGCGTGAAGCGAATCAGTTTGCAAGTTTCTGGTTTCTAGTTTCATGTTTCTAGGTATTCGTTTCGGATCGCCGAAATCCCGAGGTTGAACCTGAAACTAGAAACTTTAAACTGGCTCAACGCAGATTCGTGTGGGTGATTTCTGCTCATTTTCGAGGCAAGAAGGCTGTGAGAATCTTCAGCCCCAGATATTCCTCATCCCGATAGCCGTAGGCGCGCCGTTGAATCACGCGA
>Ga0247727_10014257_pt1 | contig 13244 bp, 15 predicted proteins | sample WisWelCaveWW1625_FD_202498 | JGI IMG/M metagenome (GOLD analysis project Ga0247727, IMG submission 202498) | Biofilm microbial communities from Wishing Well Cave, Virginia, United States - WW16-25 | ecosystem: Environmental > Aquatic > Deep subsurface > Groundwater > Cave microbial mat | place... | reverse complement strand
TTACGCTCATCGCAAAGAGATTGTAGCGCGGGCATCCTTGCCTGCTAAATTTGCAGACTGGAAGTCTGCGCTACGTATGCATAATCCTGTAGATTTAAATGGCTGACAAACCGCTGCGCAAGCGCATTAAAAATTGGTTGGTCTTTCAGCTCGTTCGTTCTTTGATCAAGCTCGTGCGCATGCTGCCGCGGCGCGTGGCGATTAAAAGTTTTGAACGGCTCGGCGCGCTGGCTTTCCTTCTCATCCGCAAAGAGCGCGAGAAGACGTTGCGCCATTTGCAGCTCGCGTTTGGCGCGCAACAAAGCGAAGCCGAGGTTTTCAATCTTGCCAAAGCCACGTTTCGCGCGTTGGGAAGAAATGCCGCTGAGGCCATGCGCTTGCCGCAACTTCGGCGCGAGGGACTCGATAAGCTTGTGCGCTTTGTCGGACGCGAGCACTTGGACAAAGCGCTCGCAAGCGGACGCGGCGTGTTGTGCATCACCGGCCATCTCGGTTGCTGGGAATTAATGGCGATGTTCATCGCTTCGCATTATCCGCTCGCGGTGATTGGCGCGGCGATTTACGATCCGCGCTTGGACGAGATTCTCGTGCGCGAGCGCGAGCAAGCGGGTTATCGCACTTTGTCACGCACCGCCGGCGGCACGCGACAAATTTTGCGTTGGTTGCGCGAAGGCGGCGTGGTCGGCATTTTGATCGACCAAGACACGCGCGTGGATGGTGAGTTCGTGGATTTCTTCGGACAACCGGCATATACACCGACCGGCCCGGTCGTGCTCGCCGAGCGCACGGGAGTTCCAATCGTTCCGATGGCCATGCACATGAACGAAGATTGCACGCACACGGTCGAAGTGCGGCCCGCAATCGAACTACAAAAAACCGGCGACCCGCGCGCCGACCGCATTGCGAACGTCGAGAAGTGCTCGAAGGCTGTTGAAGCATTTATTCGCGAGCATCCGACGCAATGGGTTTGGATGCATGAGCGGTGGAAGACGAAACCACTGATCGTGTAAGGTGTAAAGTGTAACGTGTAACCTGTACAGGAAGACGAAGCAAGTGAAGGATAGTTTGATTGAAGCATAGGTGTTCACATGCCAGCAAAAGATTTATATCACGATGCCGTCAAGAATGCCCTGATCAAAGACGGCTGGACGATTACGCACGATCCTTACCTGCTCAAAATCGGCACGAAGGATATGTACATCGATCTGGGCGCCAAACGTTTGTTGGCTGCAGAAAGAGTAGATCAAAAGATAGCCGTCGAGACGAAGAGTTTTATTGGCCGTTCTGAATTGACTGATTTAGAAAGAGCAATCGGCCAATATATTATCTATCGCACCGTGCTGACGGAGAGCGAGCCAGAGCGAGTTCTTTATCTTGCCATTCCGCAAGAGGCGATGGATGATCTTTTTGAAGAGCCTCTTGGCAAGCTTTTGCTCAAGAACAATCTTGCCCGTTTGATTGGATTCAATCCGCAAACCGAGGAGATCGTCGAATGGAAAACCTAAATACCTACCGCCAGATTATTGAGAACATTCTCAGTGATTACGCCAAGCTGCGTTACGCGCACGGCGACATTGAAAGGCAAACTGTTTTTGACCGCGCGGGCGATCACTATCTTTTAGTCAGCGTCGGTTGGGATGACAGACGAGTTCACGGCTGCATCATTCACCTCGACCTCATCACCGGCAAAGTTTGGATTCAGCGCGATGGGACGGAAGACGGCATTGCCGGAGAATTGGAAGAAGCCGGTATTCCCAAAGATCGCATCGTGTTGGGATTCAAACGGCCGGAAGTGCGCAAGTATACGGAATACGCGGTGGCGTGAGCGTGAAGAAAGAAGTGGAGATTTTCATATGCCCGCAAGAGATTTATATCATGACGCCGTCAAGAATGCGTTGATCAAAGACGGCTGGACGATTACAAAAGACCCTCTCATTCTGAGATGGGGCAAGAAGGATATGTACGTAGATTTGGGGGCAGAGCAATTACTCGCGGCGGAGAAGGTCGAAAAGAAAATCGCCGTGGAGATAAAAAGCTTTCTCGGCGATTCAGAGTTGGATGACCTTGAAAAAGCGCTGGGGCAATTTGTTTTGTATCGCGCCGTGCTGGCGGAGTTGGAACCCGACCGAGAATTGTTTTTAGCTTTTCCCAAAGAAGTTTTAAAAGATCTTTTTGAAGAGCCGATGGGCGCGCTTTTGGTGAAAAACAATCTGGCGCGATTAATCGGCTTCGATCCGGAAAAAGAGGAGATCACTCGATGGATAAGTTAGATTCTTATCGCCAGATCATTGAGAGAATCCTGAGCGAGTACGCAAAGCTTTCCTATGCCTATGGCGACGTGCAAAGGCAAACCGTTTTTGATCGCACCGGTGATCATTATTTATTAGTTATCTCGGGCTGGGATGACAGTCGCGTGCATGGTTGCATCATCCATCTCGACCTCATCGACGGCAAAATTTGGATTCAGCGCGACGGCACGGAAGACGGCATTGCCGGGGATTTGGAAGAAGCCGGTATTCCCAAAGATCACATCGTGTTGGGGTTCAAACGGCCGGAGATCCGCAAGTACACGGAATACGCGGTGGCATGAACGTGATGAAGAAGAACATCCCCCTGGCCCCCCTCAAGGGGGGAATTGTGTTGCTCGCGTTAATCTTCGCTGCGGTTCTGCTGCACGGTTGTCATTCCACTGAAGAGCCGGCGCCGAGCGCGACGAACGCCGAGGGCCCGGATCAAGAAGGCTGGAATAGCAAGATTACGGTGACGAGCAATGGCCGCATTGCGGCGCATGTGGAATACAGCCACATGGAGAAGTATTCTAAAAAGCGGCAGGTGCAGTTTGACAGCGGCATTAAAGTGGACTTCTATAACAATAAGGGCGAGCACACTTCGCATTTGACGGCGGACAAAGGCCTGCTGTTCGAAGATACGAACGACGTCGAAGCGCGCGAGAACGTGATCGCGAAATCCGATAGCGGGATCACGTTGCGCTCGCCCTCGCTCAAGTGGTTGAATCACACGCAGAAAATCGTGACGGATGATTTCGTGACCATCACCACGCTCAAAGGCGATACGCTGCGCGGCAAAGGCTTCGAGTCGGATCAGAATTTGAAAAATTGGTTTATCAAACGGCCCACAGGCGTGACGCAGAAGAAGTTCGAATTGCCGAAGAGCACACGCAAGCCGGTTGAGCAAGCGGCGGATAGCAGTAACAATGAGAAGAGATGAAGAGCATGGCATTCAGGAGGAATCTTTTTCAGCGAAGCCGCAGTGCCAGTGCTTAAAAAGGTTCCTTCTGAATGACAGAAAAAGGGCGAGCCGCGGCGCAAACGAAAAGCACACGCAAAGACGCAGAGACGCAAAGAACCCGCAAAGTTTTTTCTTAGTGCTCCTTCTGTTGCTATCTGCCGTTATCGCGCACGCGCAAACCGAACCCGGCAAGCTGCGGTTGGAGCATGCGGATTCGCTGCGCGGCTTGGAAGAAAACGGCGTGTCGATTATCGAGGCGCTCGGGCACGTCAAGTTCGCGCAAGATAGCGCGACGCTCACTTGCGACCGCGCGCGCACGATCCAATCGCAAGCGCGCACGGAGTTCATTGGCAATGTCATGATGCACGACGGCCCGAAATGGCTGCGCGCGGATCGCGTGGTCGCGTATGAAGACAATAAAATCCAAGAGGCGACGGGGCAAGTTGCGCTTGGCGATCAAAGCAGCCAATTGACGGCGCGGTTCGTGCGTTACTTTCAACTCACGGAGATCGCGATTGCCGAAGAAGACGTCGCGATCACCAACAGCGAACGTCGCGTGATGCTCACCTGCGGCAAAGCCGAGTATCATCGCGAGAAAGAATATTCCAAAGCCACGATTGCGCCGGTGCTCATCGAATTTGATTCTTTGCAGAATGAGAGTTTACGCATCACCGGCGAGATGATCGAGTTGTTTGAAGGCGGCGCGCGCGCGAAAGTGACCGGCAAGGTGGAAATCACCAAACAGAAAACGCGTGCGCGTTGCGAAGAGGCCGAATACTTCCGCACAGAGGGCCGCTTGGAGTTGCGCTTCGAACCCATTGCCTGGCAGGAACGCGACGAGTTGCGCGGCGAGCTGATCGAACTGTTCATCGCGAATCAAAAACTTTCGCAGATGAAAGTCACGGGCAAGGCGACCATGACTTCGCCGGCGGATACGACGCAGCCGGATTCAAGCCTGAGCAGCAAACGCCTCAACTCGCTCTCCGGCGGCAAGATGAATTTGCAATTCCAAGACGAGCAAGTCGAGCGCGTGCTCGTGGAAGAGGCCGCAACGAGCGTTTATCATGTGATTGAAGAGGGCGTGGACAAAGGAACGAACGAAGTGCAAGGCGATCAAATCACACTTTTTTTAATGAACAAAGAGCTCCAGCGGATTTTGATTGCGAGCAAGCCCGGCAAGTCCAACGGCAAGTTTGTGCCGCCAGAAAAAAAATAGCTTTCAGCCGTCAGCTTTTAGCAATCAACTTTTAGTTGAAAGCTGAAAGCTAAGGGCTGAAAGCTGAAAGCTATGATATGTTGCGCGCAGAAAACTTAGTCAAACTTTATAGCAAACGTCGCGTCGTCAATGACGTCTCCATCGAAGTGGGGCAAGCCGAGATCGTGGGTTTGCTCGGACCGAATGGCGCGGGCAAGACGACCACGTTTTATATGATCACGGGCATGATTCGCCCGACCGCGGGAAAAATTTTTCTCGCCGAGGGCGAGATCACGGCGTATCCGATGTACAAGCGCGCGCGCTTGGGCATCGGTTATCTTCCGCAAGAGCCGAGCATCTTTCGGCGGCTCACGGTCGAACAAAACGTTCTCGCGATTCTCGAAACGCTGCCGCTTTCGCGCCAAGAGCGCAAGCAGCGTTTGGAAGAATTGCTGGAGGATTTGGCCATCTCGCACTTGGCCAAGAATTACGCGTACACGCTCTCGGGCGGCGAGCGCCGGCGCGCGGAGATTTCACGGGCATTGGTGACGCAGCCCAAATTCATTTTGTTGGATGAGCCTTTTGCCGGCGTGGATCCCATCGCCGTCGAAGACATCCAAGAAATCGTGCGAGGCTTGAAGCAAAAAGGCATCGGCGTGTTGATTACGGATCATAACGTGCACGAGACTTTGTCGATTACCGATCGCGCATATTTGTTGTATGAAGGCACGGTGTTGAAAGCGGGCACAACGGAGTTTCTCGCCAACGACCCCGAGGCGCGCAAGCTCTATCTCGGCGACAAATTTCGTTTGGATCGTTAAAGGACTTTTTACAGAGGCTATCGTATTATGTTGAATCTGTCGCAACGGATCACGCAAAGGTTACAACAATCGCCGCAACAAGTGCTGCTCTCCTCCCTGCTGCAGCTTCCCACTGCCATGCTGGAACAGAAGCTCAAGATGGAGATCGAGATCAATCCCATGCTCGAAATGGTCGATGAAATGGAGATGGAGACCGAGCCGGAAGACGAGATGGAGCTCGAGCTGAAAGAAGAAGAGCCGGAGAAAATCGCCGCGGAGGAGGAGAAGCGCGAGGACGAAGAGGAACCCGAAGCCGAGGAAATCGAAAAAGACGAGATCGATTGGGAAACCATCATCGGCGACGAGGACAACTACGAGCAACACGCCCCGCGCGACAATAGCGCGGAAGTTTACGAGCAACAAGAAGCCGCGGTGGAGAATCTTCCGGAACATTTGATCGAGCAATTGCACATGCTCGAACTCGAAGAAGAGGAAATCACCGTCGGCGAATTTTTGATTTGGAGCATCAACGAAGACGGCTATCTCTCTTGCAGCGCGGATATCGTCGCCCAAAACTTGAACGTGCCGCTCGCTAAGGTCGAAAAAGTTCTGCGCCAGATCCAACACTTCGATCCCGTCGGCATCGGCGCGCGCAACCTGCAGGAGTGTCTGTTGATGCAATTGGAAGAGCGCGAGCCGCGCGACGAGCTGGCGCTCGAGATCGTCAAAAATCATTTCGACGATTTCAGCAACAAACGCTTCGAGAAGATCGCCAAAAACCTCGCTATCGATTTGGAGGCGATCAAAGGCGTCATTGAAGAAATCTCGCACCTCAACCCCAAACCGGGCGAAGGCTATTTTTCTCCGCACCACAACGTGGTCGTGCCCGATCTCACGGTGGAGCGCGACGAGAACGACGAGTTCCGCATCATTCTGCACGACTCCAACGTGCCTCATTTGCGCATCAACAATCGTTATAAAGAACTGTTGTTAAAAAAGGCGACGACCAAGCAACAGACGCGCGACGCGAAAGAGTTCGTCAAGAAGCGCCTGGAATCCGCGCGCTGGCTCATCAACTCCATTCACCAACGCCGTCTCACGATCTTGCGCGTAATCGAAACGCTGGTGGAGAAGCAGCGCGAATTTTTCGAGGGCGGCCGCGAGTTTATCAAGCCGATGATCCTGAAAGACATTGCCGATGAAATCGGCATGGACATTTCGACGATTTCGCGCGTGACCAACGGCAAGTACGTGCAAACCGAGCACGGCGTCTTCGAGCTGAAGTATTTCTTCAGCGAAGGCTTGAAACGCGATGACGGTGACGACGTTTCCAACCGTCGTATCAAGCAACGCATCAAGGAGATTATCGACGTGGAGGATCCGCGCAATCCGTTGAACGATCAAACGATTGCGGATTTGCTCAAGAAAGAAGGCATGAACGTGGCGCGGCGCACCGTGGCGAAATATCGCGAGCAGATGATGATGCCGGTTTCGCGCTTGCGGAGAAAAATCTAACCTCTCGTTGCCACGCTCGGCGTGGGAAAGCAGTATACCGGACGCTCGGCGTCCGTGGATGCTGCATGCGAAGACGGTGTTGGCTGAGGGGAATCAAATGACGGAACGCGGAGCGTTCAAGCTGCACTCTCACGCGGAGCGTGGGAACAAAAAACGAGAAACGAGAAGAAAACACAGAGAAAGCACATGAACCATTCTAGGTTTGAAGTGATCTACGCAACGACCATTCTTGGCGTGCGCCACAAGAACAGTTGTGTGTTGGCGGGCGACGGGCAGGTGACCTATGGCGATGCCGTGTTGAAGATGAACGCGCGCAAAATTCGCAAGCTCTACAAAGACACCGTGCTCACCGGCTTTGCGGGCGCTGCGGCAGATGCGTTCGCGCTGTTTGAAAAGTTCGAGCAAAAACTCGAGCAGTATCGCGGCAATCTCAGCCGCGCCGCGGTCGAGCTGGCGAAAGAATGGCGCACGGATCGCTTCCTGCGCCGCTTGGAAGCGCAGCTCGTGGTGATGGATAAAGAAAAAACTTTTCTCGTTTCCGGCACGGGCGACGTGATCGAACCGGACGACGGCATCATTTCCATTGGATCCGGCGGCGGATATGCCATGGCCGCGGCGCGCGCGCTGGCGCGTTATTCTGATTTGACCGGGCGCCAAATCGTCGAAGAAGCGATGAACATCACCGCGGATATTTGCATTTATACCAACAAAAATTTGGTCATCGAAGAACTCAATTAATCAGCAATCCTGGCGAAGGTTTTAAACCCGCACCAGAGTGAATTAAAGAAGGGCTCTCATGGACGAATTGCAAACTTTAACGCCGCGCCAAATCGTGGCGGAGCTGGACAAATACATTATCGGGCAGAACAACGCGAAGCGCTCCGTTGCCATCGCGCTGCGCAATCGTTGGCGCCGGCAGCGCGTGGGCGACAAGCTGCGCGAAGAGATCATGCCGAACAATATCATCCTCATCGGCCCGACGGGCGTGGGCAAAACCGAAATCGCGCGACGCCTTTCGAAGCTGGCGCACGCGCCGTTCATCAAAGTCGAAGCTTCAAAATTCACCGAAGTCGGCTATGTCGGGCGCGATGTGGAATCCATGATTCGCGATTTGACGGACTTGGCCGTGGCGATGGTGCGCTCGGAGAAGACTGCGACCGTGCAAGAGCAAGCGGAGAAGCTGGCCAACGAGCGCTTGGTGGATTTGCTCATTCCGCCTTTGCCGCAACCGCCCCGCATCGTCAGCTCGCAAAGCGAGGCGGATGAAGCCGAGCAGGCGATGGAAGAAGAGGCGGCCAAAATGGAAGAACGTCGCCAACGCTCGCGCGATAAAATTCGCCGGCAACTGCTCGAGGGCAACTTGGAAGAGCGCATGGTGGAGATGGACGTGGCGAGCGACGGCATGCCGATGATGCAAGTCATCACGCCGGTGGGCGTGGAAGAGCTGGGCATCAACTTGCAAGACATGGTCGGCAATCTCTTCCCCAAAAAGATGAAGCGCCGCAAGATGAAAGTTTCCGAAGCGCGGCCGGCGCTCGCGCAAGAAGAGGCGCAGAAGCTCGTCGACATGGATCAAGTGGTGAAAGAAGCCATCACGCGCGTGGAAAATTCCGGCATCGTGTTTCTCGACGAGATCGACAAAATCACGGGCGTGAAGAGCACTTCCGGGCCCGATGTTTCGCGCGAAGGCGTGCAGCGCGATTTGTTGCCCGTGGTGGAAGGCACGAATGTGTTCACGAAATACGGCATGGTGAAAACGGATCACGTGCTCTTTATTGCGAGCGGCGCGTTTCACGTATCGAAACCCTCCGACTTGATTCCCGAGCTGCAGGGCCGCTTCCCGATCCGCGTGGAGTTGAACAGCCTGACCGCCGAAGATTTCGTGCGCATTCTCACCGAGCCGGAGAATGCGCTCATCAAACAATACATCGCAATGCTGGGCACCGAAAGCGTCGAGCTGATTTTTGAAAAAGACGCGATTGCGGAGATTGCCAACATCGCTTCACGCGTGAATGAGAAGACCGAGAACATCGGCGCCAGACGCTTGCACACCGTGCTCACCGCGTTGCTCGAAGACATTCTCTTCGACGTGCCCGACGAGCGCACCGGCAAGATTGAGATCTCAGCCGAGTTTGTGAACGCGAAGCTCAAGGGTATTGTTGAAGACGAAGATTTGAGCCGGTATATTTTGTAGCCAGGCAAAGAGCATTGCAAATTTAAAATTGAAAATTTGCAATTTAAAATTTTCAAGCCGGCTTTCACGATAAACGATCATTGTTTCGCATTTCAAATGACCGACACTCCCCTCGCCCCCCTCAAGGGGGAAATTGCCGTCGTTGAATATTCCGAAGCTTTCCGCGAGCCATGGGAAAGCTTTGTCGCGCAATCTTCGCAAGGCACGCTGTTTCATACGCGTGCCTTTTTAGCTTATCACCCCGCAGAACGTTTTCACGACACGTCGCTGCTCTTTTTTAAAAAAGAAAAATTGCTGGCAGTGATGCCGGCAACGCTTGTGCTGAAGGACTTGGCGCGCACACTCGTGTCGCACGCGGGCGCCTCTTTCGGAGGGCTTGTAACCCTGCGCGACATTTCTTTGCGTGAGCAGGAAGCGCTCGTCGCCGCGCTCATGGCACACGGCCGCGAACAAAAATGCTCTGCGATCGAGCTGACCCTCCCTCCATCTTTTTATTCTGCTTCCGACGATCACTCTCTCGCGTATGCCTATTATCGCGCCGGCTTTCGTTATCAACGTCGCGAGCTGACGCAAGCCGTGCAATTGAATACTCCTCGCGAAAAAAATTACTCCGCCGAGTTTCAGCGCAAGCTTCGCCGCGCGCAGACGCTCGGCGTTGCCGTCAAAGAGAGCGAGGACTTTGCCGGTTTCTATGAAATTCTCCAACGCAATCTCGCAGAACGGCACGGCGCTCAACCTACTCACGCGCTGGCCGAGTTGGTTGATTTGCGACAACGCTTGCCGGCGCGCGTTCGGCTGTTTACCGCGCACGTGGAAGAGCGCATGATCGCGGGCATTTTGCTATTTGTATGTAATGTCCAAGCCGCGCTCGCGTTTTATATCGGCCAGCGTTATGAAGACCAGCACTACCGCGCGATCAATCTGCTCGCGCACGAAGTAATGAATTGGTGCGAGCTTGAAGGTTTGGCTTATTTTGACTTCGGCACGTCGACGATCAACATGGAGCCGAATTGGGGATTGATTGACTTTCGCGAAGCCGCGGGAGCAAGAGGGTTTTGGCGGGATAGGTTGAGGTTGGAGCTTACGTGATGCGCTTCACGACTATTTTTTTCGGTGTGCTTTCTTTTTGCGCGAGGGCTAAGGATTGAGGTGAGCATTTCATTCTTGGCATAAAATCGTAAGACCTCGCATCTGGCGCCACTCCCGTTCAAACTCAGCGATTGATAGATTGCGCTCACCTTGCCATGGGTCGAGCACGGTTACACCATCTTGCGCAATCGCAACCACAACATAAGCATGTTGGGTAGGAATCGGTATTTCGCCGAGGTACGTGCGTACATAAACTATCGGAAAGCGCTCATGGTGTAATTCGCTGACAAGCTCGCCGATACTCAAATTATGTTTGCCTGTGCCGTTCAAACCCAACTGCCGAGCCGCTCTCACCACATGAGCAGCTTCAGCGCCTTCCCAATCACAATCGCATAACACTCGAAGCTCCTCTTTTCGGTACGCTCAATGCCGTGGGTTGAAAGCAGCATCCGCAAACAGGCGACGGCGCAGGAATATTCGGTTTCTTAGGCGTAGAAAGGCGGTTTATTAGGCATGCATGAACTCTTGCACAAGCTTGCGACCGCGTTCCTGTATTTCTTCGAGAGAAGTATGGCCGCGCAATTCATGCGTGCGCGAATCAAACACCAATTCGCCGACTAGGCCATGCTTCCCATTAGGATAAGATAGAAGAACCGGCACTTGCCAGCCAAACGCGCGGATCTCAAAACGCGGTTCGCCGGCGCAATAACGATCCGGTAAATGCGCGGCAATCCACATCATGGCTGCTGCAACGATTTCCTCACTTTGGCTCAACAGACCAATGAAGTCACGCACTTCCTCTTGACGTTCCGCCGGAAGCGCCTTCACCGTTTCGATCAGATTTTGTTCAGACGGAAGCATGCTTTACCTCATAACGAAATAGATGCTCACACTGATAACGACTTGAGCAAATGTAGGCACTCATGCTTGTAAAAGCAAGTCACCCGATTTCTCGTCTGCGTTGAACCCGGCTCAAAAGATATCCGCTACTCGCCGAAACGCCCGCGGCCATCATTGCCAACGCGGTCGTAAGCACGATCATCAATCCGCCGTGCGGCAGACCCAACATCCCTCCGACACGCGCCGCAACGAATTGCTCGTCCATCCCATATTGATACAGACTCATCAACAACCACAGCCCTCCGGCGCTTATCATTCCTGTGCGCGCACTTTCCCAGGCGGAACGGCTTTTCCACAATCCATAAACAAACGGCACGGCCATAATCCACCACCAAAACGGCGTGGCGAACTGCAAGGCCAACATGAGCACGAAACAAATTAGCGTCGCTATCATCTTCCACCTCGCAGAGAAGTTTTGCCAAATATGCGTGGATCGTTTTCCGATGCCGTTTTCAAATAGAGCAGTTCATAGTATTTTCCCGCGACCCAATCATCGACCGCGTTATCATAAAAGCGCGAGCCGGGATTGCCGGATTGCCCGCCGGGATAGAGGCCCCACGCTTTAATCTCCGGGCCGAGGCTGACGATCATGCGCCATGACGGCCCGTGCGTTCGCGTGATCGCATTCACGTTGTCGGAATTGCCCGAAGTGGGCAAGTGCATACGCCCCAAACCGGGTATGCGCGCGAGGTGCGGTAAATCGGTGCCGCGCGACTTCTTCCAATTCCAATTTGCGCCGAACGCGCCGTGCGCTTCGACAAGTTTGCGCTTCATGTTTTGAAACGCTTGCAGCGTCAAATCCGCAAGCGACTCTTGCGCGGGAGTGCTTTTGATATCATAAAACGGGCTCTCCGGTTCGGTCAAAATCAGGTTCATGGTGACATCGCGGCGCGGATACTTCAATTCGTTCTCGTCGATCTTCATATCGTCTTTCCAAATCAACTCGAAAAGCTCGCGCCACCACGCATTGAAAATAAGCGGCGCAGTGAGGTCGGAACGATATTCATAGCTCCAAGCTTTGAGCACGTCATAAAGCTTCATCTGTTCCGCATCGAGACTTTGCGGCGGCAACAACTCCAGCAAACGCGGCAAAGCCTTCTGCGCGAATAAGCTCACGGCATCGTTTTGCAGAGCCCTCATATCTTGCGGCGTGAGCCGCGATTTCGCCGCGAGATATTCATTGATGCGCGCGCCGCGTTCGAAGGCCGCATAGTCGGAGCCGAGATAGTAGGGATAATTCCAATCCGTGGCGTTTTGATTCGCGGAGCTAACGAACCCGCGCGCGGGATTTTTCACGTGCGGTACTTGCTCGCGAGGAATCCAGCCTTGCCAATCGTAAGCGGGATCGCTGCCGTCGCTAATGTACTTGCCTTGCTCAAGCCAACGCAGCGGGAACTTGCCGTTGTGCCAAATCGCGATATCGCCCGCGTCATCGGCGAACACAAAATTTTGCGCCGGGCAGTCGAATTGTGAAATGGCCGCGACATACTCCTCATAATTGCGCGCGCAATTCAGCTTGAGAAAAGCCATCATCTCATATGAAGCGTCGTGCGCCGTCCAACGCAGCGCCGCGCCCGCCGGGGTTTCAAGATTAAACGGCTTTTCATGTTTGCGATACGGCACCGGGCCGTGATGCGTGTAGGCCACGGTATCGCGCACCGTCGCCGCGCCGCGCACTTTGATCGCTTCCATGCGCTGCTGCGTCGGCCGCCATGCGCCGTTATAAAAATATTCCGCCTGCCGTTCATCTTTAAACTTTATTTCAAACCAATCGAGCACATCGGAGCCGGCGTTCGTCACGCCCCATGCAATGCTTTGATTGAAGCCGATGATCACCGCGGGCGTGCCGGGCAAGGTGACACCGTAAACATTCATCTCCGGCGCAACGAGTTGCATCTCATACCAAATCGAAGGCAGAGTCAAAGCGAGATGAGGATCGTTGCACAACAACGGAAAGCCGTTTGCCGTTTTGCTGCCGGCCACCGCCCAATTGTTGCTGCCGTCCGTTGATGCGCGCTCGGTGTTGATGGTCGCGCCCGAAAGGCTCGAACGAAACTGCGCGCTCGGCTTCGTCGCGGCGCTGGGTTGAAAATTCCATTGCGTGCTTGTGGGCATGATGGGATCTTGTGCGGGAGGATAGATCGGATAAAGCTTCTGCATCATGTCATCGCCGAACGCGGAGCGCGTGAGCGACATGATGCGGTCGTTGCTATAACCCGAAAGCGTCCACGCCATTTGCTTCAAGAGCAGCGCGCATTTGATCGGCGTCCACGGCTCGGGTTGATAGTCGAGAATTTTGTAT
>Ga0247727_10014256_pt1 | contig 13244 bp, 16 predicted proteins | sample WisWelCaveWW1625_FD_202498 | JGI IMG/M metagenome (GOLD analysis project Ga0247727, IMG submission 202498) | Biofilm microbial communities from Wishing Well Cave, Virginia, United States - WW16-25 | ecosystem: Environmental > Aquatic > Deep subsurface > Groundwater > Cave microbial mat | place... | reverse complement strand
TCCATACATAAAATGGTCTCCTCCCAGTAACCGTTGAGCTTGAGGTAGGTCCAATCCACGGTATAAGGACGATTTTTATCTTTGGCAAATTGAATGAAATCGCTGCGTATCTTGGCGCGCGTCGTCTGAGGCGGGAACACCATTGCGCGCTCAATGTCCGCTTCGGTCACAATCGATTCTATAAAACCTCTTTTGCAGAAGAGGTGATACAGGCTGTGCGTGCGATCGATATCGTGATATTGCAAATCCAGCATGGCCACACGCGGGTCTTCCCAACTACAATCCTGCTTTTGAAGATAGGCCTCCATGATCCGCATCTTGACAATCCAGTCGATCTTTCCTGCAAGCCGGGTACGGTCCTGCTCCAGCGCTTCAAGCACAAAGGCCCACTTCTTGATGATATCCTGCCCACCCGTGTCGGGATGATCGGCCAGGTACGTCTCCGCCTGTTGCAGATAGGCACGCTGAATATCGAGGGGCGTCATCTCCCGGCCCGAAGCCAGCCGCACCTTTTTCTTCAAGGTGAGATCACGCGAGATTTCTCGCATCGCCTTGACGGGGTCTTCAAGCGAAAGCCCTGCGATCGGCACACCGGCTTCAATGGCCGAAAGGACCAGGCCCGTGGTCCCCACCTTAAGATAGGTGGCATATTCGGACATATTGGAATCTCCAATAATGATATGGAGTCTCCGGTACTTCTCGGCATCGGCGTGGGGCTCGTCACGTGTGTTGATAATACTGCGAGAGGATGTGGTCGATGAGGACGCCTTTTCATGAATGTGCTGTGCGCGCTGCGAAATGACATATTGCGTCTTGCTCTGCGCTTTGAGCACCTTTCCTGCGCCCGTGTAGATCATTCGGCTCACCAGAAATGGGATCAACTGCTCGGTGACTTTCCAGAAATCTATGTCGCGGCGCATCAGATAGTTTTCGTGGCATCCATAGGTATTCCCCATCGAATCGGTGTTATTTTTGTAAATTTTTATATCGCCATGGACCCCTTCTTCTTTGAGCCGTTGTTTGGCCGCGGGGAGACAGACTTCGAGCAGACGCTCTCCGGCCTTATCATGCGCCACAAGGCTTAAAAGATCGTCGCATTCGGGCGTGGCATACTCTGGATGACAACCAGTATCTTGGTAGAATCGTGCGCCGTTCGGTAAAAAGGCGTTTGACGGCCAGGTGTTCGGAATGAGCCCCTCAAAAATATAGCCCACGACTTTCTCCATCGACATGGAAATCCGTCCCTCCGGAATGAAAATCAGGCCATATTCATTTTCCAGACCAAAAATGCGAGGCTCCATGTCTCCCTACTCAAACAGATAGGTGGTCATCTCGACGGTTTCAGGAGAGCGGCCTTCCTGCCACGCGACGGTCACATGCAATGCCTTCACCCCCTCGAAAGGGGTTTCGAGGAGCTCTTCTTTCCAGTGATATCCAGAAACGTTTCCCTCAGAGACTCGAGAAGAGAGGTTTGCGGAGGCCATCCGCGCGTTGGCCAGCAGTGTGGCTTCTGTCATATGGTTCGCCAGGGCAGAGAGAGAGATGTCGCGTTGCCGCAATTGCAGCAACGCCATCAGGGCCATCGCGAGAATCGCCAGAGAGACCAGGGTTTCGATGAGCGTAAAGCCTCGGAGATCAGGGCAGCGCCGCTTCGACATAGCGATCCCTCACCTTCACGCGTCCCGTAAAGGGATGAACTTCCAATGACCAAAACTCGTTCTCGGAACGCAGATGAATCCATGTCTTTTCGACATAAGAGGGATCGATCTGCGTGAACGTCTCTCCATGGGTGACCTTGCCTTCATGCACGGTGACAATATCTTCAAAGGCAACGCCGTCGGGCAGAATCTCCTCTGTAAAAGAGAAGGCACCACGCTGTAGGGGCGCATACATGCCGGTTTCCTCACGCACCGCCGCCCAGTAGCGTGCCCGATCCATATCGTAGTGGAGGCGGAAGTGCTTCCGGGTCATTGTAGCTTCGTTCGCCAGAGATCGAACGATTCCGCCGAGCCGTCGCGCGGTCCATCGAATATCCCGCATCTGTAGCCCGGAAAGCTGTGGGATCACCCAAAGCGACATGAGACCCAAGATCAGCAGGATCACGACGATCTCAACGAGTGTAAAACCTCGCCGAGATTGCATCGACTCACTCAAGGTTCCAGTTTTCGATATCACGCTCCTGTCCTTCTCCCCCCGCCTCTCCATCTGCGCCATACGAGATGAGATCGAAATCACCATGCAGACCTGGGGAGATATAGATATAGGGTGCCCCCCATGTGTCTCGAGGGATTTTGGAAAGATAGCCTTCCGCGCGCCAGCGTTTTGGAATTTCTCCGACGGTCGGGGGTGTGGTGAGCGCGATTAATCCCTGTTCGGAGCTCGGATACATACCATTATCGAGCTTGTAAAGTCCGAGTGCTTGCTCGATATTTTTAATTTGGACCTGAGTGGCCACCCTTTTGGCATCATCCGTGCGCCCCACAATTTTCGGCACAACCAGCACCGCTAAGATCGCGAGAATGGTGATCACCACCACCATCTCAATCAGCGTGAATCCCCCTCGCGAACGCATGATCATGCTGCAGGGTCCATAAGACAGATCACCATCCCCATGGCACGATCATAGCACCGTAACGATTCCGGTATACAGCCTGACCCCGTGGCTTGCCACCGCCTGTACAGCCCCCACATCAAATTGACACTCTTAGGATGGGACATTATAATCCTTCCTCCCTGTCGCGCCGAAGTGGTGGAATGGTAGACACGCACGTTTGAGGGGCGTGTGGGGCGACCCGTGGGGGTTCAAATCCCCCCTTCGGCACATGTGTAGACGGCAATGGATTCGTAGCACGGGGACAGATCACAATAAAAATGGAGGAAAACCGATGAAAACGATGATCTACGGTATGGGATTGGCGCTCGTTCTTTCTGGGCTGGTCTACGCGGGCGACGTAAAAAAAACTGTTCCGCCTGTGGTGGAAGGGCTTGAAGAAGAGGGAATGGACGCCGAAGAGACCGAAATGGGAGAGATGGGTGAGATGGGCATGACCGCCGATGAGATGGATGAAGAAGCGGACATGCTGATTACAGAAGGACAAGCGCTCAAGAAGCGCGCAGCAGAAATGCGCATCAAAGAGCTGGCTGAGAAAGGGAAATCTGCGGTTCCTCCTATGCCCGGGGGCAAGCCTGGGATGCCGAGCATGCCACCGATGCCAGGGATGCAGCATATGCCGCCTATGCCGGGTATGCCCGGGGGGAAATAATCCGAGTCAATCTCGAGAGGGAAGATGGGGTTGTCCCGATGGATCAGACAATGCGTGTAAAAATTAATGGCAAGGTGGAAGAAGTGGAGCAAACAACACTTGCAGGATTGCTACACGCAAAAAATATTGAATTACGCATGGTTGCCATAGAACATAACGGGCAGATGATTGACCGTGCTGTGTTGGAACAGACGCAGATTGTCGAGGGCGACGAAATCGAGATTCTCTTTTTCATGGGGGGGGGATGTACGACAGCGTAACCCAACTGATCGGCCAGACCCCTCTGATTCGGCTCCACCGCTTTGCCTCTCCGCAAGGGGCGGCCCTCTTCGCAAAAGTCGAATTTTTTAATCCCGGTGGAAGCGTTAAAGATCGTATCTGCCTCAATATGATCGATGCGGCCGAACGCGAGGGACGCCTCACGCAAGGGATCACCGTCGTAGAGCCGACCAGCGGAAATACCGGTATCGGATTGGCCATGGTCTGCGCCACGCGAGGCCATGCGCTCATCCTGGTGATGCCCGAATCGATGAGCAAGGAACGCGCGGGTCTGCTGTCTTCATATGGCGCAGAGCTCGTGATGACGCCCGCATGGGAAGGGATGCTCGGCGCGATCGAAGAGGCCCGGAACATTCTCAAACGGACTCCCTCCGCAATCATGCTCGACCAGTTTGCTAATCCTGCAAATCCAGAGGCCCATCGACGTCATACAGGCCCAGAAATTCTGGCTGCGATAGGGAGTCCGGTGGATGCTTTTGTCGTGAGCGTCGGCACCGGTGGGACGCTGACGGGGGTGGGCGAAGTCCTCAAGGCCCATCACCCGAAGACATTGATTGTTGCCGTTGAACCAGCCGCATCTCCCGTCCTCTCCGGCGGGAAACCTGGACCCCATAAAATTCAGGGCATTGGTGCGGGGTTTATTCCAGCCGTGTTGAATCGGGCTCTCATCGATCGAATCATGACGGTGAGCGACGATGAGGCTTATCATACGGCGAAACAGCTCGCACAAAAGGAGGGATTGTTGGTCGGTATCTCTTCGGGTTGCAACGCCTTTGCCGCGCGGAAAATCGCAGAAGAGCTTGGACCCGGCAAAACCGTTGTGACCGTCCTGCCGGATACGGGAGAGCGCTACTTGAGTCTCGAAAAGTATTTTTAGGTCATGGGTTCATCATGTTTACATGCCCTGATAAAGCCGTCGGCGTTCTTCTACGCGCCGCAGATAATCCTGGGTTTCTTTGGGTGTGTTGCGTTGCAGAAGGTCATAGAGTTGTGCTGCGGTCATTTTCTTAATGGATGAGAGGGGAATGGCGCGGCGAACTGCCCGAGGACCAAAGTTATAAGCCGCAATCACAAGCAAACGCCGCTTCACAGGATCGTCAATCTCCGAGAAATATAGACGCGAAAGACGTGCCAAATAGGCTACGCCAAGCTCAATATTGTTCCGTGGATGATACAGATAGGAGGGAGAGGGCAGGGCATCAATCCCATAAAGCGCCGCGTAGGTCTCTCGACCCGCAAACCTCGGTACAATCTGCATCAGACCAAATGCAGGCGTATGAGAACGTGCCATGGGGTTGAACGCACTTTCGGTATGGACGATAGCGTGCACCAGTGCTGGATCAACCGCGTGGCGCCGGGAGAATGTCAAAATTTCCTCTCGATAGCGCGCTGAGAGCCGCGCGATATGACCCATCGCAAAAGGCAGTCGGACAGAGAACCTCCGACGTTGAATGCCATCGGTGCCAGTCCAATCCTCGATGGCTTTGGGGTTTAATGCCCCAAGATCAATGGCATCTTGTGTGTCAGTTGCAAAGAGATTTCTAAACGAGAACGCCCCACCCATGCCGTTCGCGGTGAGCAGGGCCTGGGTAATCTGAGTGACTTGATGGCGCGCGGTCGCCTCTGGGTTGGGAAGCGAGGTTGCAACTTGCACTTCCACCAAGGCCGTCCCGTTTTCAAAATCAATGGCACTGACCGCATCATGCGCGTCGGAATAACGCACCCAGGTTTTTTGTGATGGGGCAAGATAGTCACGCCATTTTTTCCGTATCTCTTGCTCAAGATTTTTCCAGTAGGCCACCTCCTTGTCCTTCCATTGCATCCATGCGGTCTCCGTGAGCGTGTCTTGCTTAGGGGAGGCCTCAAAATAGGGCGGTATCAGAGGCGGTGCACTCCGTGGCGTTGCCTCCTTCTTGGGCGTTGAAGAGGACCACCATGGAATTTTTATCTCCACGAGAGAAGCTGACCCGACCCCTCCAGGTGCTGCGAGTTGCATCCATAATGCTATACATAGGCCACACTTCCATTGCAGAATCTGCCTCGAATCTGTGGTCCGACGTATCGTCATGGCCCGGCATTAACGGATTGGCATGTTCTGGAAAATATCGGTGGCGGAGACCGCATAGTCGATCCATGGCGCAGGCCAGATCCCAAGCAGAAGCGTTCCGGCCATACAGGTATAAAGGGCAATTTTCATCGGGATAGAGATCGGAATCTCGGTCGTCTCCGCCGGAGGCAGCGTGTACATCTTTTTGACAATGATCAGATAATAGTAAAACGAGATGATCACATTGATCAGGCCGACAGAAACCAGGAATAATAGTCCCTGCTCAACAGCCCCTGCAAAGATATAGACCTTGGCGAGAAACCCTGCAAGCGGCGGCACACCGGCCAGGGACAGCAAAAAAATCAACATGGCAAACGCAAGGATCGGGGAGCGCCGATTGAGCCCCGCAAAATCTTGAAGGTCGTCTTTTTCTGTCAGGTTGCTGTAGATGATGACCACAATAAACGCACCCAGATTGGCAAAGAGATAGGCCAGAAGGTAGAACAGCGTGGCGTGACTCCCCATTTGGGTTGCAGAGGCGAGCCCAATGCATAGTGTGCCGATCTGTGCAATGCCGGAATAGGCCAAAAGCCGTTTCATATTGGTTTGTGCAATCGCGGTGATGTTGCCATAGGTCATCGACAACACAGAAACTGCAACAATCATCCAGCGCCATGTCTCAGCAATATCTCCAAGCGTCGAGAAGAGCACGCGGAAGAGAAGCGCAAACGCCGCGGCTTTCGGTACGATTGAAAGATAGGCCGTCACCACCGTGGGCGCCCCTTCATAAACGTCAGGAACCCAGGCATGAAAGGGGACCACGCCTATTTTAAAGCCGAGCCCAATGAAGACAAACAACAATCCTACGAGAAACCCCAGAGACATTGAAGATTGTTGGGCGATCTTTTCGAACAGGATGCTCCCTGTATCGCCATAGATGAGGCTGACGCCATAGGCAATGAGAGACGCGGCGAGAACGCCTAAAATAAAAAATTTCATGCCGGCCTCGCTGGATTTAACGTCTTCTCTCTTGTAGGCCACGAGAATATAGAAACCGAAAGAGGCAAACTCCAGTGTAATGAAGAGCGAAAGAAAGTCGTTGGCCGATACCATAAACATCATGCCCAACGCGGTAAAGAGCAGCAAGAAGATATATTCCCCTCGAAACGCGGTAAAACGCTCTATGGCATCCACCGAAGCCAAGAGGGCAAGCAGTGTCGAGACCAGAATAAACACCTGAAAGAAAGTCGCGAGGGGATCAATGATAAACATCGTACCAAACAATGTGCCGCGCGTTTGATTGAGGCTGAGTCCGAGTGTGGGTCCGAGCACAAGCATCAGACCCGCGGCCGCAAGATAAGCCAGGTGACGTTTGGAAAAATTGGGCCAGAGGATATCCACACCCAGAATCGTACAGGCAAGCAGCGTCATCCAAATCTCAGGGCCGAGCAGTGTCATGTCCACGCTTGATGTCCTCTCTAGGGTCGGCGTTTTTAGAGTCGGCGTTTTATTGAGACAAACTCCGTTGGGATTTTGCAAGGGTGACGTCAGAAAATCCGCATCGCTTGACCTGCAGAATCACGGCAGACCCACTTTCGGACAAACGGGCAAAGTCATCTGCAGGAACCTCTACAGAGGCTTTCTGTCCATCGTAACGCACACGCACATGGCGAAATCCCAAGTGATGCAACGCATCCTCGGCCTGTTCAATCTGTTTGAGTCCAGCATAGGTAATCGGTATCTCCCGCAGGAAACGAGAAGACAGACAAGCCGAAGCCGGACGATCCCAAACCGATAGCCCTAACGCTTTCACAATCGCACGCACATCGGCCTTATTCAAGCCGGTTTCGACCAGCGGGTGCTTGACCCCCCATGCGCGTGCTGCAACCAGCCCCGGACGCGTGTCTCCAAGATCGTCGAGATGGGTGCCGTCGGCCATGACCGTCTGTGACGGGGCACATTGCACAATCCGTCCGTAAAGATCGTTTCTACAGAGATAGCAGCGATTCGGACCATTTTGGGCATAGCCTGGGATCGTCAATTCGTCCGAGTGCACCAACAGATGGCGTATGCCAATCTCTACAGCCGTCTTTTTGGCAGAGCAGAGTTGGGAGGCCGGCAGTGTGGGCGAAACCGAGGTCACGGCCACCGCGTGATCGCCAAAAGCATCATACGCGGCTTTTATAACCAACGTAGAATCCACACCACCGGAATAGGCCACGGCAAGCGGACCCCATTGGGCCATCATTTCCTGTAAGCGATTGTATAACCCCATCAGGGTGGGGCGAGTCGTCTGTGTAAGCGCAGCCTTTCTATCCATTTTTTGACAACATGGGCAGCGGCAACTATAATCCAGAGCCCTAACGTCACACAAGTAAAGCAATTTTGGGCACATGGCAACATGACGATAGGTGCGTGTTCATTGAGGTGAATGGCGTGTCATTCCGCTGCTTTGCCCACACGCTCGTGCCATGAGCCCAGTCTTGTTGGATGGATGAATCCATGGAATGGCCTCTACAACGGTCGAAGATACGTATTGTTCGGGAATACGTCGAATCGTTCGTCGTTGCAATTTGTCTCGCCCTTTTTATCCGCACCTTTGTCGTTCAGGCCTTCAAGATTCCATCGGGCTCGATGATTCCGACACTCGAAATCGGCGATCACATCCTGGTCAATAAATTCATTTATGGTATCCATATGCCCTGGAGCGGACGCGTTCTTATGTCCATCAAGTCTCCAAAGCGCGGGGACGTCATCGTCTTCCGCTTTCCCAAAGATGAAGAAAAAGATTTCATCAAACGCGTCATTGGCATCCCTGGCGATACGATCACGCTCAAACAGAAAAAGCTTTATATCAACGGAGGCCTGCAAGAGGAGCCTTACGCCATTTATGATGTGCCGGCCCATATGCTGCCACGCGGCGGTTTTGGTCCCATCCACGTCCCCCCTGACGCTTACTTTGTGATGGGTGATAATCGGGATCATAGCCTGGATTCGCGCTTCTGGGGCTTTGTCGAGACCGACAAAATCAAAGGCAAGGCCTTTGTGATCTACTGGTCATGGAATAGCGAGGCGACATGGGTGCGATGGAATCGCCTCGCGCGCCTCATTCAATAGTTTCTTCGTTCTGAGAACAATTTCTTGCAAGACCTTTTTCTTCAACAGATCGTCAACGGTCTTACGCTCGGTGCCGTTTACGCGCTGATCGCGCTTGGCTACACGATGGTCTATGGCGTGCTGGAACTCATCAATTTTGCCCATGGAGAAGTTTACATGATGGGCGCCTATTTGGGAATTTTCTATTTGGGGCTTCTGCTCCCTGTTGCAGGGATGCAAAATCATCCCGGTCTTGTACTGGTTCTGGTTTTTTTGTTATCTGCGGTCACCTCTGCCGGTTATGGTATTGCAATGGAACGCATTGCGTATCGGCCCCTACGCCGGGCACACCGTTTAGCACCGCTCATCTCCGCCATCGGCGTCTCTATTTTTTTTCAAAACTATGTCATGCTCACGCAAGGGTCCGATAACAAAATCTTTCCCGCGCTACCCCTGCTGTCGGTCTCTTTTGATGAGAGATTCCCCATCAGCGAGATACAACGCTTCATTCTCCTCTCCTCCATCGGTTTGATGGGGGTCTTATCCCTGTTTGTCAACAAAACACGTTTCGGGCGAGCCATGCGGGCAACCGCCCAGAATGCCATGATGGCATCGCTTTGCGGCGTTCCGACGGATCATATTCTCCGGCTTACATTTGCGATGGGCTCAGCCCTCGCGGCCGCGGGGGGGGTGATGGCCGCAATGTATTATGGGGTCACACATTTTTCGATGGGTTATGTGGCGGGTATGAAGGCCTTTACTGCGGCCGTCTTGGGCGGGATCGGTAGCATCCCAGGTGCGATGATCGGCGGTATTTTGCTGGGATTGGTCGAGAGCCTCGGTTCCGCTTATCTCTCGAGCGAATTTAAGGATGGGTTTGCATTCTTGGTCCTGATCCTCGTGCTCATTTTCAGACCGACCGGTCTGTTCGGCGCCCGGCAATAAAGAAGTCATGAAAAGCATAGAAAAAGGGGGCCGAACCTTGTTATGGGCGGGTGGGCTTGGCGTGTTGGCCTGGCCGTTTCTCGGGACACGGTGGGCAGGGATATTCGCCGTCCTTCTGATTTTAAGTGCAACGGTAAGAGAGGCGGCCAGGCGGTGGTTTCCGGCAGGCATTGCCTCTTACACCGTCCGACGTATTCCGCCCTACCTGCGTCAGGGGGCCATCGGCCTTGGCATCATCGTACTCATTGGCATACCTTTCGTCCTGAACAATTATTATCTCGATACGCTAAGCCTGGCTGCACTTTATGCGATGCTTGCAGTCGGGCTCAACGTCACCGTGGGGTTTGCGGGTTTGCTGGATCTCGGCTATGCGGCCTTCTATGGCATCGGGGCCTATGCCTATGCGATTGCTTCTACCCACATCGGCATCCCTTTTTGGATCGGTTTGCCCATAGGGGGTTTGGCGGCCGCATGTGCCGGTATCCTGCTGGGCGTCGTAACGCTGAGACTGCGCGGAGACTATTTGGCGATTGTCACCCTGGGGTTTATCCAGATTGCCTACCTCATTTTTAATAATTGGGAGAGTGTCACGGGAGGACCCAACGGCATCATGCGGATTCCCCGTCCCACGCTCGGTGGGGCGTTACGCCTCACACGCCCCGCACATTTTTACGTGCTTACATTATTGTTGCTGGTGCTGACGGTGGTGATTGTTCATCGGCTCGTCCATTCTCAAATCGGCAGGGGCTGGCTCGCCATTCGCGAAGACGAAACTGCTGCGGCCGCGATGGGGATCGATACGACGCGCATGAAGATTCTCGCGTTCGCACTTGGCGCAGGAATTGCCGGAACAGCCGGAGTTGTGTTTGCCGCAAAGTACGCCTTTATCTCTCCGGAAAGTTTTAGCTTCCAGGAATCGGTACGCATTCTCTCCATGGTGGTGCTCGGGGGGATGGGCAGCATCAACGGTGTGATTCTGGGAGCGTTTTTGCTCACGATCCTGCCTGAGCTGCTGCGCGATCTCAGTGACTACCGCATGCTGATTTTTGGCATCATCTTGGTTGCGATGATGATTCTCCGTCCCCAGGGCCTGCTTGGACGACGCACATAGCTTGACCGGGCAACTTACCAATCATCGGCATATTCGTCGCTCCCTGAGGCACCCAGGGAGTGCAGTCTATCTTTTCACTGATGTATCAACATTGCACTCTCAAGATGAGACGTGACATAATCATATCGGCTTTTGATTTGAGGGGGGAGCATGCCCAATCCTAAACATAAGATTTCAAAGTCGCGGCGTGATAAACGCAGAACGCATGTAAAACTGGTTCCGCCTACTTATGTGTTCTGCCCACAATGCCGCGAGCCGAAGCGACCTCATTACGTCTGCCTTGCCTGTGGCACCTATAAAGGGCGAGAGGTCATTGCCACAAAAGATTAGTGGTCGCGCGCTCGATATCCTTCCGTCATCTCCCATGAAAATTGCGCTTGATGCCATGGGAGGAGATTATGCGCCGCATGCTATTGTAGAGGGCGCAGTGGGTGCGGCTCGCGAGTTTGGCACCGAGATTGTCTTGGTGGGGGATGAAGAGACGATTCGCGCGGCGTTACGGAAGCATCATACCGACGGATTGGCGCTCTCTGTGCAGCATGCCTCCCAACAGGTGACGATGGCGGAATCGCCGGCTTCTGTCATTCGCAAAAAACGGGACTCCTCAATTTGGGTGGCGACCTCTATGGTCAAAAAGGGCGAAGCCTCGGCCATTGTCAGTGCCGGCAATACCGGGGCCGCCATGGCGGTGGCTTTATTTGTCCTCGGCCCGCTTGAGGGGGTAGAACGACCTGCCATTGCCACCTTGTTGCCCACGCTGACGGGGGCAGCCGTTCTGATTGATGTTGGCGCGAATGTAGATTGTAAGCCGGACCACCTCTTTCAGTTTGGTGCGATGGGATATGTCTATGCGAAAGAGATGCTGGGTATCTCCACGCCGCGTGTCGGACTGCTCAGTATTGGCGAGGAGGACGCGAAAGGGAACGATCTTACGCGCGAGGCATTCAAAAAGCTCAAGGAGGCCGGCATGGGTTTTGTTGGGAACGTGGAAGGACGAGACCTTTATTCCGGCAACGCGGATGTGATTGTCTGTGACGGTTTTATCGGAAATGTCGCACTCAAAGTTTCAGAGGGGCTTGCTGAAACATTGGTGCAATTTCTCAAGCTCGAAATTGGGGCATCGGCTTGGGGTAGAGTCGGGGCACTCTTCCTACGTTCTGCGTTTGCCCGTTTCAAAAAGAAGATCGATTATGCTGAATATGGAGGCGCACCCCTTTTAGGGGTCAACGGGATTAGCGTCATCTGCCACGGCCGATCGACCGCAAAGGCAATTAAGAATGCCGTGCGTCTCGCAGAAGGGGCGGCATCGCGAGGACTCGATCGACACATCAAAACCCAAATTGCATATTGTCTCCAGGGCATGCCCGTCCTCTCGGCTTCTGCGAGGTAAAAACGGCTCCTGGCAACACACCATGGGTGAGTGTTCATGAGGATCGCACGGGTTTATCATGCCCATCACCTTGCCCGATCTGCACAAGAGCCGGAAATCCTGCTCGCATTTTTTGAGGGTTCATGTTGAATGCCCGTGTTGTGGGGACAGGCTCTTATGTGCCTGCGCAGGTGGTTACCAATGCTGATTTAGAAAGACAGGTACAAACGAGTGATCGCTGGATTGTAGAGCGCACCGGCATTCGGGAGCGCCATCTTGCGGCTCCCGATGAGGCAACCTCGGATTTGGCGGTCAAGGCCGGTCGCGCTGCGCTTTCTTCTGCAGGTGTCGCACCCGATGCGGTAGACCTTATTATTGTCGCTACTGCAACACCGGACATGCCCTTTCCATCAACGGCATGCCTTGTACAGGCCCACTTAAAAGCAACTTCTGCGGCGGCGATGGACTTGTCCGCAGCCTGTTCCGGTTTTTTGTTTGCCTTGTCGGTCGCCGAACAGTATATTTGCAGTCGAACCTATCGCAGGGTTTTGGTGATTGGCGCCGAGGTGATGTCGCGCCTTGTGAATTGGGAGGATCGAAATACCTGTATCCTATTTGGGGATGGGGCAGGTGCCGTACTTCTCGCACCTTCGAGGACGCGCCGTGGTATTCTCTGTAGTCGTCTGTGCACGGATGGGGCGTTATGGAATTTGATTTGCGTTCCGGGTGGCGGTTCCGCGATGCCCCCATCGGCGCATGTCCTTGAAAAGAAATTGCATACGATTACGATGAAGGGCAATGAGACGTTTAAATCGGCCGTGCGCTATTTGGGAGAGGTGGCACAGCAAGCCCTTGAAACAGCGCATATGACGCCAAAAGATGTAACCTGGGTGATCCCGCATCAAGCCAATATGCGCATTTTACATGCCGTTGCCGAACGCTTAAGTATCGATATCGATAAAATGATTATCAACCTTGATCGCTATGGAAACACCTCTGCGGCTTCCATCCCTCTGGCCTGGGATGAAGCGGTACGTGACGGACGCATTCAACCGGGTGATATTTTGCTGTTGTTGGCGTTTGGAAGCGGGCTGACATGGGCTGCGAGTATTGTGCGGTGGTAGAAGCATGAGA
>Ga0247727_10014254_pt1 | contig 13245 bp, 11 predicted proteins | sample WisWelCaveWW1625_FD_202498 | JGI IMG/M metagenome (GOLD analysis project Ga0247727, IMG submission 202498) | Biofilm microbial communities from Wishing Well Cave, Virginia, United States - WW16-25 | ecosystem: Environmental > Aquatic > Deep subsurface > Groundwater > Cave microbial mat | place... | reverse complement strand
CCCTGATCGCGGCAGGCGATGCGGCCCCGGAAGGAACCGGCTCCGATCTCGACCGTCACGGGCGCCGCGGCGCTCGGCCTGCGTGTTCGCCAGAGCCAGTGGTCGAGGCTCGAGAGATCACCGAAGCAGGTGTCGCCCGCGTCGCGCGGGCAGTCGCTGCGCAGCTCGACGCGCTCGGCGGGTGAGGTGCCGGCCGCGACCGCGAAGGCCGCCGGCAGCGCGAGCGCCGCGAGCAGTCGCGTCAGCTCAGCCCGCCGCCAGCACCGGCCGGTGCAGCAACGCCGAGAAGCCCTCGCGCACCGCGCGCTTGCCCTTCGCGCCGCGCAGGGCTTTCGACCAGTGCGCGAGCGGGTCGGCGCAGCCCGGCTCGGGCGCGGCCAGAGGGAACGCGCGCGCCAGCTCTTCGAAGTACACGCGATCGTGTCGCGAGTACCAATCCTCGAGCGTCACTGCGCCCACGCTCTTCGCGCCGGCCTCGGCGAAGGCCCAGAAGGAGTTCTTCGTCTCGGGCTTGAGGTCGTGGCGCAGCACCGTCCACGGCCACTCGGAGCAGCTGCGCGCGTCCGTGGCGCAGTTCGCGTCGCCGAGATCGCGCAGCACGATCTTGCCGGTCGGGCGCATGCGCGCGTCGAGCTGCACCAGCACGTTCTGCGGGTTCGGCGTCTCGAACTGGAGGCCGTAGCGCACGAAGAAGCGCGCCTTGGCGCGGCCCACCGCCTCGGCGTAGTGGCGGCCCCAGAAGCCTTCGAAGCGCTCGTCACGCGCGCGCGCGATCTGGCGCCCGACCCAGGGGATGCTGAGCGCGGGCAGGTAGTAGTTGCCGTCCTGGAAGCCGCGCAGGTCGCGCACCAGGTAGGCGGTCTCGCTCCTCGGCACCAGCACGCCGAACACCTCCTTCACCACGTGCAGGTGCGGGTCGGCGCCGAGCATGCCGTCGATGCGGGCCATCAGGTCCACCCAGACGAGCGCGTCGTTCACCTCTTCGCGCATCTTGGTCTTCTCGGGCTGATGGAAGTTCGGGTGCGGGCGATCGGTCGCGAGCTTGAGCGAGAACAGCAGCTCCTGGCGCGGCTCCACCACGACCAGCGTACGCGAGGATGTGTAGCGGCAGGTCCAGCGCTCGGCGGCGGGCAGCTCCGAGAACTCGACCGAGGGGTCGCGGTTCAGCGGGTGACGCGGAAACAGCACGTGCTCGGGGCGCACGAAGCGCTCGAGGATCTCGGCCGGCGGCCAGGTCGGCATGCGCAGCGTCACGGCGCTGCGCGGCACGGCTGCGACCTCGATCGGCACGGGCTCGGTGCTGGTGCGGAAGCCGTGCAGGTTGGCCTGCTCTTCCCAGAGCAACCACTGCTCGATCGGATCGTCGAGCAACGTGAGGGGGCCGTCGGTCGTGGCCACCGAAATGGGTTCGACCGGACAAGCGGCCTGCATGAGCGTGCGCCTCCCTCGCTGGATGGGCCGCGGGGGGGCGGAGCAACCCGAAGACCCATGGATCTAGCAGGCGATGGGATGCGCCGGCACCCTGTCGCAGTTCATTCCTGCCCCTCGGGGCCGCCCACGCGCAAGCTCGTTGACCGCCCCGGGGGAGGGGGCGAGGATCGGGCCATGAAGGATGGGAGCGCAGGGCGGTTTCGGACCATCTCGCCCGTGGACGGACGCGTGCTGGTCGAGCGCGCGCACGCGGACGAACGCGAGATCCGCGCGGCGCTGGGCGCCGCGCGCGGCGCGCAGCGCGCGTGGCGCCGCCGGCCGCTCGCCGAGCGCGTCGCCTTCCTCGCGCGCGGGGTCGACGCCTTCGTGGCGCGCGGGCCCGCCATCGCCGAGGAGATCACGCGCCAGATCGGACGCCCGATCGCGCACAGCCCGGGCGAAGTGCGCGGCTTCGAGGAGCGTGCGCGTCACATGCTCGCGATCGCAGGGGAAGCGCTCGCCGACCTGGTGCCCACGCCGAAGCCTGGCTTCCGCCGCTTCGTGCGCCGCGAGCCGCTCGGCGTCGTGCTCGTGCTCGCGCCCTGGAACTACCCGTTCCTCACCGCCGTGAACGCGATCGTGCCGGCGCTGGCCGCGGGCAACGCGGTGATCCTCAAGCACTCGGAGCAGACACCGCTCGCTGCCGAGCGCCTGGCCGAGGCCTTCGCAGCCGCCGGGCTGCCGCGTGGCGTGTTCCAGTTCGTCCACTGCGACCACGACGCGATCGCGCGCATGATCGCGAGCCCCGAGATCGACTTCGTGGCCTTCACGGGCTCGGTCGCGGGCGGCCACGCCGTGCAGCGCGCCGCCGCCGAGCGCTTCATCGCGAGCGGCCTCGAGCTGGGCGGCAAGGATCCGGCCTACGTGCGCGCCGACGCGCCCTTCGCGCACAGTGTCGAGAACCTGGTGGATGGCGCCTTCTTCAACGCCGGCCAGTCGTGCTGCGGCGTCGAGCGCATCTACGTGCAGCGCGCGCTGTTCGGGCGCTTCGTCGAGGCCTTCGTCGCGAAGGTGCTGGAGTACTGCCTCGGTGATCCGCTCGACCCGACCACCACGCTCGGCCCGCTCGCGCGCGCGCGCGGTGCCGACTTCGTGCGCGCCCAGGTCGCCGAGGCCGTCGCAGAGGGCGCGCGTGCGCTGATCGATCCGCGCGCCTTCGCGGCCGATGCAAAAGGCACGCCCTACCTCGCGCCGCAGGTGCTGGTGGACGTGACCCACGGCATGCGCGTGATGAGCGAGGAGAGCTTCGGCCCCGTGGTCGGCATCATGCCCGTCGCGGACGACGCCGAGGCGATCGTGCGCATGAACGACAGCCGCTACGGCCTCACCGCATCGATCTGGACCCACGACGCCGAGGCCGCGCTCGCGCTCGGCGACGAGCTCGAGACGGGCACGGTCTTCATGAATCGCTGCGACTATCTCGATCCCGCGCTGGCCTGGACCGGCGTCAAGGACTCGGGTCGCGGCGTGACGCTCTCGCGCATCGGCTACGAGGCGCTGACGCGTCCGCGCTCGTACCACCTGAAGCTCGTCACGTAGGGGAACCCCTGGAAGCGCTCGCTGGGCTCGCCTTCCTCGTGTTCGGCGCGGCGTTGGTGTTGCCGGGAGCGGCGCAGCCAGCGCTCGCTGCCGCGCTCGGCCTCGATCTCGCGGCGTCAGGGCTCGTGGCGTCGGCGCTCTCCCTCGGTCTCGGCGTGGGCGTGGTCGCGGGCGGTCCGCTCGCCGATCGCCTGCCGCGCCGGCCGCTGTTCGTGAGCGCGGCCGCGCTGGCGGCGTTGGCTGCGGCAGTGCTGCCGGCGTTTCCATCCTTCGCCGGCGCGTTGCTCGCGACGGCAGGCATCGGCGTCGGCGCCGGGATCTACGAGACGCTGCTCAACGCCGCCGTGCCCGAGCAGAGGCCCGAGGCCGCGGCGGCGCGACTCTCGCTGCTGCACGCGGCGGCCACCCTGGGCGCCGGGCTGGGTGCGCCCGCGCTCGGTGCGCTCGCGGTCGCGTCCGGCTTCCAGGCTGCGTACGGCGCGCTCGGTGCAGCCTTTGCGCTGCTCGCGCTGGCGGGCGCCCGCGTGCGCTTCCCCGCGCCGCCCGCCCGGGCACGCCCCGCCGCCGCGCCGCCGCTCGCGCTCGCTGGGTTGCTGCCCCTTGCGCTCGCGGCGTTCGCCTACGTCGGCATCGAGACCGCGCTCTCGGTGTTCGCCGTGCCGCACGCGCGCGATGCAGGCTTCTCCGCCGAACGCGGCATGCGCGCGCTCTCGGGTTTCTGGCTCGGCCTGCTGCTCATGCGCGTGCTGTTCGCGGCGTTGCGCCGGCCCGCGCAGCTCGGCCAGCTGCGCTTCGCGGGCGGCGCGGGCGCGCTCGTGCTCGCAGCGGGCGCACACCTCGCGCTGCCGCCCGAGGCGCTGTTCTTCGGCTCGGGTCTCGCCCTCGGCGTCGTCTTCCCGCTGCTGGTGGTATTCGCCGGCGAGACCGCACCCGCGCGGCGCGCCACGGCCGTCGGCATCGTCGTCGGCGCGGGCTCGCTCGGCGGCTTCGTCGTGCCCTGGGCCGCGGGCGCCCTCGGCGATCGCTTCGGCACTCCCGCCGCGCTCGGGCTGCTCGCCGCACTCTCGCTCGCGATCGCAGCGACACCGCGTGCGGCCATTCCCGCGCGCTAGCCTGGCGCCATGGAGCTGCGCGAAATCGCCCCGCACGTCTACGCGGCGCTCGTGCCCGACCGCGGCTGGAGCTGGAGCAATGCCGGCTTCGTGGCGCACGGCGACGGTCTGATGGTGGACACGTTCATGGACGTGCGCCGCACGCGCGAGGCGCTGGCGCTGCTCGCGGAGACCGGCGCCGCGCAGCCGGCGCGGCTCGTGAACACCCATCACAACGTGGACCACTGCTGGGGCAATCAGCTGTTCCGAGGACGCGAGATCATCGCGCACCGCCGCGCCGCGGAGCGGATGGCGAAGGACATCACGCCCGAGCTGCTGGCGGCGCTCGTCGCCGCGAAGGAGGCGAGCCCGGGGCTGGCCTGGTTCGCCGGCGATCTGCGCGGCCACTTCGACTTCTCCGAGGTCGAGGTCACGCTCCCGAGCCGCCTGATCGACGCGGACCTCGCGCTCGAGGTCGGCGGCACGCCCGTGCAGCTGCTCTCCGTCGGGCCCGCGCACACGGCGGGTGATGTGCTCGTGCATCTGCCGGAGGACCACGTGCTGTTCGCCGGGGACGTGATCTTCCGCGACTGCACGCCGCTCGGCTGGGAGGGCACCTTCGCCGGCTGGATCGCGGCGCTCGAGCGCATCGTCGCGCTCTCGCCGGTCGTGATCGTGCCTGGCCACGGACCGCTCTGCGGCGTCGAGGGCGCGGAGGAGCTGGTCGCCTACTTCCACTACGTCGAGGCCGAGGCGGGCCGCTGCTTCGCGCGCGGCCTCTCGCTCGAAGAGGCGGCCTGCGCCATCGAGCTCGGCCCCTACGCGCGCTGGAACCAGCCCGAGCGGCTCGTCTTCAACCTGGCGCGCGCCTATCGCGAGCTCGAAGGCGGCTCGCCCGACGAGACGCTGCCGGCGGCCGAGCTGCTCGACCTGGCCGTGAAGGTGCGCCCGCGCCTGCGCCGCTAGCGGACGCTAGATGCCCGGGTCGAGCGCTTCGAGCGCGCAGGCGTTCATGTCCGCCAGCTTCGGGAAGCTCTTCTGGAACTTCTCCGCGCCACCGCTCAGGAGCGTGCCGAGCAGCTTCGCATGGGTCTTGTCGGACTTCGCGAACAGCTTGTCCGCGGCACGGAAGCCGGCGAAGTCGGGGTCGAGCTTGCTCCTGCCGAACAGCAGGTTGGCGCGAGCCGTCTCGAGCTCGTCGATCGCGTCGAACAGGTCGGCCTGGTCCTCGATCTCGTAGAACGCCTCGATGCCCATGCGGAGGCTCTCGAAGGCGTAGAACGCCGGCTCCGCTTCTGGGTCGTTCGAAAACTCTCCCGAACTGCTCACGCGAAACGCGTCGAAGCCGAGCTGGGCGCCCGGGCCGAGCGCGTAGGCGCCCGTGAACGCGTTCCACTTCTCGTCGGCGCTCCAGCGCGACGGGCTCGTGGTGAGCGTCGTGAAGCTGCCGGCGCCCGGGCAGCGGTAGCGGGCCGTCACGTTCACACCGTCGTCGTCGAGGTCGAGCTCGGCCTTGGTCGCTCCCACGCAATCCGCCGTGAGTGAGTCGAGGTTGGAGAAGACCAGCGTCTTCACCGGCGCGAGCTGGTAGGCGACGCAGAGCCGGTAGTCGTCGCCGAGGTCGCTCCTCCGGAAGCCGATGCAGGCCTCCGCGCCGGCGGAGGCGAGCAGCGCAGCATCCAGGAACACGCCCATGCGTGCCTCGATGCCGAAGGGCGCCTTCACCGGGTAGGGCAGCGCGGCCCACGCATTGCCCGGCGGCTTCTTGCCGTCGAAGGCCATGTACCAGTCGAGCGGACTGTTCTTGTCGCCCGGGATGAAGGGCAGGTTGGCCGGCCGGAAGTCCACGCCCTCGAGCTGGGGCTCGCAGCCCATGCCGCCGCCGAGCAGCAGGCTCGCGGCGGTCAGGACCAGGAGCAGCGCAGCGCAGATGCGAGGTCGGGTCATCGGGGCCTCCGGGGAACGCGCGAGTCTACAGGGCCGCGCGAGCGAGCAGCCTTCTATTCGCCTTCGTCGGGCTGCTCGGCGCGCACCGTCTCCATGTCGCGCAGCAGCACCGGAAACCAGTGGGGCTCGGCGTGGGGCTCGTGCGGCGGCCGCTTTTCGACCGGCAGGGCGAGCACACGGCCGTCGCGTTGGTAGGCCGCGAGGTTGCCCGGGATTGCGGCCAGGCGACCCTGCTCGAGCAGGGCCAGCACTGCGTCGATCAACGGCTTCGGCAGGCCCGCCCAGATCACACGGTTGCCGGGCAGCGCGATCTCGGTGGGCTCGCGCGCATCGCCGGCGAAGCGCTTGTGCAGCGCCGCGAAGGTCACGTAGTCGTGCTCGCGGACGTATGCGAGCACCGCAGCTTCGAGCGCGGCGCCGCTCAGGACGGCTCCTCGAGGTGAGCCGTCTCGTTCCACGCCGCGAGCCGGGGCTCCGGCTCGAAGACGAGATCCGAGATCGCGCAGTTGTCCATCACGCGGCGCCACGCGGAGACCTCGCGATCGAGCAAGAGCCCGAGGCCGAGCGTGAGCGCGCCGCCGTGCGTCACCACGATCACGCGCTCGCCGGGGTGGCGCGCGGCGATCGCGCGCAGGCGACCGGCCAGGCGCTCGGCCACCTGGCGCGCCGACTCGCCGCCGCCCGGCTCCCAGTCGGGGTCGGCCTGCATGCGCTCGAACAGGCGGTGCTCGCGCACCAGCTCGGCGTAGGGGATGCCCTCCCAGGCGCCGAGGTGGTACTCGCGCAGGTCGTGTTCGATGCGCGGCTCGAGCGCGAGGCGCTCGGCGATCGGGCGCGCCGTTTCGCGCGCGCGAGTGAGCGGGCTGGCGTAGAGCGCTGTGGCGTCGGACCGCGTGCGCGCGAGCTGGTCCGCGACGCGCTCCGCCTGGCTGCAGCCGAGGGGCGTGAGCGCCGTGTCGATCGAGCCGTGCCAGACGCCATCCACGTTCGCGGAGGTCTGACCGTGGCGAACCAGCGTCAAGAGGGATGAGGCGCGCATCGCGCGCAGCTTAGCCGGACGTCGCCGTCGCGGTCTCGTCGACCCAGCGGCGCAGCAGCGTGAGCAGGCGCTCCGGCGTGTTCTGGCTCGGGTCCTCGAGCACGCACTCGAGCAGGTGTGCGAGCGCGGCGCCGACGCGCGGCCCAGGTGCGCAGCCGAGCGACGCCATCACCTGCTCTCCCGAGAGCGCGAGCGCCGACCGCGCCACCGCCTGTGCCTCGGTGCGAGCGAGCCGATCGCGCAGGCCGGCAAGCCTCGAGCGCACGCGCTCGGCGTCGGGCACGCTGCCGGCGCTGCACTCGGCCTCGCGCAGCGCGAGCGCGCGCCGGAGCTGTGCCTCGCTGCCGAGGCGCTTGCGCAGGCGGCGTGCGCCCGCGTCGCTCTCGCCCGCGTTCGCCTCGACCGGATGGATCGCGAGCAGCGCCTCGACCTGCAGCGAGCGCGCGCGCGGCACGCGCCAGCGAGCGAGCAGCGAAGCGGCGGCAGAGCCGCGCAGCCAGCCGGCGAGGCGCAGCGTGAGCTCGGGCTCGAGCCCGTCGATCACGCGCAGCGCGTCCTCGCGCGCACCCGGCACCAGCACGGCTTCGAGCCCGCTGCGCCGCAGCAGCGCGAGCCCGGGGCCTGGCCTCTGCGCGCCGAGCAGGCGCAGCAGCTCGCTGCCGATGCGCTCCGCGGCCACGCGCGCGAGCGCGCCGGCCTGTGCGGGCAGGGCGGCCTCGAGCGCGCCGTCCAGCTCGAGCGAGAGCTCGGCGGCAATGCGCGCAGCGCGCAGCGCGCGCAGCGGATCCTCGGCCAGGCGATCTTCGGCGCGCCCGACCGCGCGGAGACGCCGGGCCGCGAGGTCGGTGAGCCCGCCGTGTGGATCGATCACGCGACGCCGTCGCGGGTCGAAGGCGATCGCGTTCAGCGTGAAGTCGCGGCGCGCCAGATCGTCGACGAGCGTCGCGCCGCGGAACTGGGTGACGTCCACCGGCCCGGCGGCCGTGGGCACCATCACCGTGCCGAATTGCAGCCCGATCGGCACCGCGCGCGGGAACAGCGCCAGCAGCTGGGCGGCGCTGGCCGAGGTGGCGATGTCGAAGTCGTGCACGGGCGCACCGCGCACGCGGTCGCGCACGCAGCCGCCCACCAGCACCGCCTCGTGCCCGGCCGCGGCGAGCGCGTCGAACAGGGCCTGCACGGGCAGCGGCAGCGCGTCGAACATCGGCCGAGTGTAGGTGGACGCGCGACGGCTGCGCAGCGCGCCCGCGCGCGTCACTCTCCGCCGATGCTTCGCTTCCGGGCGCCCGGCACCCCGCTCACGGCAACGCTTCTGGTGGCGCGAGCGCTGGCGGAGAGCCTCGCGCGCGCGGCGGAGCGTGTGCGCTCGGGCGCGCTGGCGGAGGAGCGGGCCGGCAGGGGGCCGCTGCGACTCGAGCAGGCGGACGCAGCGATCGCGCCCGGAACCTTGCTCCGGCTCGACGCACGGGCTCCGCGCGTCGAGCTCGGCGCGGGCGCACACTTCGAGGCAGAGACGCCCACGCCGCCTTGGCCGAGCGGGCGCTGCGACGGCTTCCGCTTCGAGACGCTCGAGGAGCGCGGCGGCGTCGCTCGTCTGCGCCTCGTGCTCGATGGTGCGAGCCTCGACGCCGTGCGTGCCTGGCTGGCCGCCGCGCGTGCCGCGGTGCTGGGTGACGTGGTCCACGGCGGCATCCTGGTGGCGGGCGGTCTGCGCCTCTGGCCAGTCGACGAGCCGGCGCCGAGCGAAGGCCTGGCAAGCGGAGCGCGCAGCGAGGCGCAGCCGAGCGAAGTGCACGGGCCCGAGCCCATCTTCCCGCCGCCGGCGCCGGCGCCCGAGGGCCGCTTTCGCATCTCGCCCGGCACGGCACGCGCCCTCGAGCGCGGACATCCCTGGGTGAGAGCGGACGATCAGACCGAGAGCGGCGCGCGCTTCGCGGCGGGGACGCTCGTCACGCTCGTCGGCGCTGACGGCCTTTCGCACGGCCTCGCGCGCACTGAAGGCTCGGGCGAGCTTGCCGCGGTCGTGTGGTCCCGGGCGGAGCGCACGCGCGACGTTGCGAGCATCGAAGAGCGCGTGGCGCGAGCGCTCGGCCGCCGCAAGGCGATGCTGGCGCCAGACTCTCACACCGACGCCGTACGGCTCGTCCACGGCGAGGCCGACGGGCTGCCGGGCCTCGCGGTCGACCGGCTCGGCCCGCTGCTGCGCGTGCTCGTGACGGGCCGCTGCGCGCTGCCGCTGCGCGAGCGCGTGCTCGCGGCGCTGCGCTCGGCGCGGCTGCCGGGCCTCGACGGCGATCCGCCGGTGATCGAGGTGATGCATCTGCGCGAGCGGCCGCCGGGAGAGCTGCTGTGCGTGCGCCTCGTGGCGGGCGATCCAGCGGCGCTCGCGCCGCCGCTGCTGGTGCGCGAGGGGAAGCTGCGCTTCGCCGTCGATCCCGGTCTCGTCGCGCCCACGCGGCCTCGGCCGGGCGTCGGCTTCTTCCTCGATCAGCGCGACAACCGCGCTCGCCTCGCGGACCGCGCAGCGCACGGCGGCTGCTTCTTGAACCTGTTCGCTCACACCGGCGGCTTCAGCGCGGCGCTGCTCGCGGGTGGCGCGGACGAGGTCTGGAGCGTCGATCTGTCCGGCCCTTACCTCGCACAGCTCGAGGGGAATCTCGAACGCTCGGGCCTGCCGCTCGCGCGCCATCGCTCGCTGCGGCGCGAGGCGCGGCGCTGTCTCGACGAGCTCGAGCCGACGCAGCGCTTCAAGGGCATCGTGCTCGACCCGCCCACCGCCGCTGCGGCGGGCCGGCGCTTCTGGAACGTGCGCCGGGATCTCGAGCCGCTCGCGGCGGCGGCGCTGGCGAAGCTCGAGCCGGGCGGATTCCTGCTGCTCACCCGGCAGGATCGAGCCGGTCGGTCGGGGCTCGACGCGTTGGTCGAGCGTGCGGCGGCGGTCGCTTCCGTTCGGCTGCGCTCGATCGAGCCCGCTCCTCCTGGAGTGGATTTCCCCGCGCTACGGGGATTCGCAGAAGGGGCGCCGTTCGAAGCCGTGCTGGCGACGCGCGACTAGCACCGCCCGTCACACTCGATCTGCCGACGGACTGCCGGTGTGTGTTCAGTTCGCCACGCCCCAGTCGCCCGTTCGTCGCTCGGTTTCGCGACACATCCGTCGGCCGCAGGCCACTCCATCCAGGTGGGGATTCCTACCTGCTCCTCGGGAAGGGGGTTGGGTGAGAGGAAACCATGCGGTTCGTAGGACGTTCGGCTGGCGCGGTCGCGCTCGGCCTGTTGCTTCTGGCTGCGCTCGCGGGCCCCGCGAGCGCGCTCCCGGTCATCCTCTACGCCGACGGCACGACGAGCTACGGCTTCGATCCCGCCGACGTGGCGGCAGCGATCGACGCGGGCTCGGCTGAGCCGACTTCGCTCAGCGACCTCGGGAACGGCTTCGGCTACTTCGACGTCAGCACTCCTACCGGGATACCGGGCGTCAAGGGCAAGAACAAGAGCAACCCGTCCAAGGGCTCGAGCATCTGGACGCTCACCGTGGACGAAGCGACCCCGGCCGAGCTGCTCCAGAACTTCTGCCTCGTGATCCTCGGCCACGACCCGAACGATCCGTTCAGCTACAAGACCGAGAACGTCGGCCTCCAGATCGACACCGATGTGCCCTGGGTGCTGGTGACCCCGGAGGACGGCGGCCCGACCTACCTCGCTTTTCTGCTGGGCGATCTCGAGGCGGGTGGTACCTATGAGATCCCGATCGAGTACCGTGTGGGCCAGAGGCTCAAGAAGAAGCACGGCGTGCACATCTTCCCGCGCTACTCGATCGCGTATCACTCGGTGCCTTTGCCTGAGCCGAGCACGCTCGTGCTGGGTCTCGGCTCACTCGCCATTGCCGCCGTCGCGGCGCGTCGCAAGCGCTAGGAACTCGAGGGCGGGCTGGGTGTTGCGCCGGGCCGCCTTCTTCTGCGCACTCGCTCTCCATCCCGCGCTCGCGCCGGCGGCCTTCGCGGCCGCGAGCGACGAGGTCGCCTTCGCAAGAGCCACCGCGCTGGCGCGCGCCGGCCGCTGCCCCGAGGCCGTGACGCTACTCGCCGAGCTGTCGGTGCCGAGCGCGGCCAGCGTGCACCTGCGCGCCCGCTGCCAGCTCGAAGCGAAGGATTGGCCGGCGGCGCTGGCCTCGCTCGAGGAGGCGAAGCGCCTCGATCCGGCGGCGCCGGGCCTCGAGCTGCAGCTGGCCGTCGCGCGCTTCCACCTCGGCGACTACACCGGTGCGAGCGAGGCGCTCGACCGCGCGGCGCCGGGCGCGCAAGACGATCCCCAGTACCACCTGTATCGCGGCCTCGTGCTGTTGCAGCAGGCGCGCTCGGACGAGGCCGCCCGCGAGCTGGCACGCGCGCGCGCGATCTCGCCGGGCCGCGTCGAGCCCGGCGCCTCCTACTACGAGGGCCTCGCCTGGGCCGGCGCAGAGGACAAGGAGAAGGCGCGCGAAGCGCTCGACCGCGTGATCGAGAGCGCGCCGGGCACGCCCTGGGCGCTCGAAGCGGAACGTGCCAAGGCCGACCTCGACCGACTCGCCGGGGCGCGGGGCAAGCTCTGGGCCTTCGCGCGCGCCGGCCTCGAGTACGACGACAACGTGCGACTCCTCGCGGACGACGTCTTCCCGACCAACAACCCGAACGAGGACCGGAGCCGCGACAGCCACGACGTGCGCGGTGTGCTGCTGCTGCACGGCGGCGCGCAGCTGCTCGAAGGGCGGGGCTGGGCGGCGGGCGTGCAAGGCACCTACTACGCGTCGTTCCACGACGATCTCGAGGACTTCAACGAGCAGTATCCGGTACTCGGCCTCTGGTACGACCAGCGCCTCGCCGACGCGACGTCGCTGCGCCTCAGCTACGACGTCGGCTACGCCGCGTACCAGGGCGATTCGTTCCTGTTCACGCAGACGCTGCGGCCCTCGCTGTTCCACGACTTCGGCGAGGTGGGTCGCTCCGAGCTGTTCGCATCGGTCTACAAGTACGACTACCTCTACGACGTCGGCAACGTGCGGGACGCCGCGAGCAGCGTGCCGCTGGATCCGTGTCCCGTGCCCGACACCGCCATCTGCGGTCCGCCCGGCTTGAACGAGGCGCATGTGCGCGACCGCGACGGCTGGGGGCTCGCGGCCGGCATCGAGCACCGGTTCCCGCTCGATGCGCTCGATACCGAGCTGACCGGGGGCGTCTCCTACCTGCGCTACAGCGCGCAGGGCAGCGAGTACTCCTACAACGGCGTCGGCACCTGGATCGGTACGGAAACGGAGCTGCCGTTCGAGGCCGCCTTCCGCACCTCGATCGGGTACTCGTACCTCGGCTACCGGAACCCCTCGAGCTATCCCGACCCGAGCGACCCGGGTCTACAAGTGCCGACGGCGCTCTACGCGCTGGCCGGCGTCGACCGCCACGACAACCGCTGGTACTACGCCGTCGAGCTCGAGAAGTACCTCACCGACACCATCTCGGCGTCGCTTCGCTACAGCTACACGAACAACAACTCCAACGTCGCCGTCTTCGCGTACGACCGCGAGATCACGGGCGTGTACGTCACCTATCGCTGGCAGCAGTAGACCCACTCCGGAGGCCTTTCCCCCAATGGCCAGACAAACCCGCCGTTGCATCTCGTTCACTGCCGTCGCGCTCGTGGCGCTGCTCGCGGCGCCCTCTCCGGCGTTCTGCGATGGCGGCACGGAGCCCACGCCGCCGCCGGTGTCCGCGGCACCGCCTGCACCGGCCCCGCGCGCCTTCGCTCCGGCAGTCTGTGTGGGCGACGCGCCCATCGGTCAGGTGGTTTCGGTGGCGGGCGCCGCACACGCGCAGGCTCCGGGCGAGGCTCCGCGCTCGCTCGCCTGCGACGACGCGCTGCGCGCCTGCGAGGAGATCGTGACGGCGCCGGGCGCGAGCCTCGGCTTCCTCTCGGGCGACGTGCTGGTGCGCGTGGGCGGCGACTCGCGCGTCGCGCTCGCGGGCGCCGAGGGCGCGCCGAATCTGTTCGTCCATCAGGGCGCGGTCCGCAGCACCGACGGCCGGAGCGCTGGCGCGGCGCCGGTGAAGCTCGGTACGCGCGACCTCGCGGCCAGCGCCTCGGGCGCAGACGCGGAGCTCTCCGTGGGCGCGGCCGGTCCCTCGCGTCTCTGCA
>Ga0247727_10014253_pt1 | contig 13247 bp, 11 predicted proteins | sample WisWelCaveWW1625_FD_202498 | JGI IMG/M metagenome (GOLD analysis project Ga0247727, IMG submission 202498) | Biofilm microbial communities from Wishing Well Cave, Virginia, United States - WW16-25 | ecosystem: Environmental > Aquatic > Deep subsurface > Groundwater > Cave microbial mat | place... | reverse complement strand
AACCTTTAAAGACAACATGCTCAAAACCCTCTATATCCATCCGCATGATAGTTGGCTTCTTCTTTTTTTTAAAAAATAAATCGATGGTGGTGCTTTTAACAGAATCTACCCTTTTTGCAGTTCCTATCTTTGCAGGGGTATTAAGATTTCCTTCTTCGCTAACATTTATATTGATTCTTCCAGATCTGTCGCTAAAGGCAAGATTGTAGGCTTCAACGTTTTTTAGTCTGTTTAGTTCAATATTTTTTTTGAGAAGATCAAAATTTTCCTTTATTGGCTCTATTGCGTAAACTCCCCCCTTATTCCCTGTTTTTTTTGATTCAAGAATAACATAGTAACCTATATTGGCTCCTGCATCTAAAATAATATCTCCTTTGTTAATCCAGGAATTCATAATCTTAGTGGATACGGGTTCCCTTATTGATTTTAAATAAAGATCTCTGTGAATTCCTTTTCCATTTTTATCTATGAACATTTTATAGTCATTTACCCTCTTTTTTATCATTTCTGTTTTTTTATCTTGATTATCTTTAACAGTTTTATCATATAAGAATCTAAAAATATGATAAAAAAAATCCAAAAACACATATTTTACCCCGAACATCCTGAAGTTCCCCAGAATTATTTTTAACTTTTTCATTTTTCATATCTCCAGAATCTTTTAATTTCCCTTATAATCTTAAGAATTTTCCTTAAGAATATCATCCTTAAATAGTCAGAAGAAGAAAGAATGAAAAACCCTTTTTCTTTATTAAATTTCCTTCTAAACATCGCCTTTTTATCAACGAAAGTTACCCACCAATGTTTTTCTTTGTCGATGTAAAAGTGCACCATCCTATCTGTTTTTGGATAACCTTCTTTTTTCAGTTTATCATAATCCTTTTTTAAGATTAAAATATCCAGATCCTTCCCTTTATTCCTGCTTTCTTCATCCGAGCCCCGCAAAACAATATACTTTATACAATTTCTGTTAAGAAATTCAAATAGTTCTTCTTGGGTTTTCATTTTATTAAAGTAGGTTATTTTATATGAACTAAATATTATTTTTTTTATAAATCTCCAGATATATTTTATCTGCTACATCATTAATTTTTTTTGTATTATTTATTGTAATTATCGGAAAAAAGTGCGATAGATTTTCTGCCTTTTTATAGTACTTTTTAATTTCTTTAATTCCTGCCTCTTTTTTTCTTCCATATACAACTTTGGGTGGTGCCTTAATCAAAAAACATCTGTCCGGTTTTGGGGTGAAAAATTTGAAAATGTGAAAGCTTAACCTGTTCCCTAGTATAAGACCATCATAAAAAAATCTATCAAAAAGAATCATATAATCTTTTGAATATTTTTTTGCATTAAGATACCTTAACCAAAGCTCTATATACTGGACAAAAACCCATAAAATCCCTCTTTCTCTGTAATTATCTAACTTTTTAGTATCAGCCCCTTTTTTATTATAAAGTATTTTTCTTTTAAAATTTGAAAGATGATGAAAGAGAAGATCTCCTTCCCCTCCAAGACCCATGTACACTATTTTATACTTATGCCCTTTCTCTTCCATTTTCTCAGCCACCTTATTTATTAAGGTTGTCTTCCCTGCTCCGTCTATTCCAATAAATGCTATAACGGGTTTTCTTTTCATTTTATGTCCATCAGTTATTTAGAATTTTTAAATAGCGCCTTCTCCATTTTTTAAGAGATAAATCTTCTGCAATCCTTAAAGATCTTTTTATAATTTTTTTTAGTCTTACCTCATTTTTTACAAATTTTAATACCCTTTTTGCTTCTTTCTCATAGTTTTTATCAATTAATAGACCATTCTTTCTATCCTCTACAATTTCCTGATTTGCCTGTTTGTCTGTAACAATTAAACAACCAGAAGCCATGGCCTCCGATGTGACCATAGTCGGTGCCCCCCCTTCATACCTAGACATTGAAAAGAAAATATCTGATGCATTATAATAATAAACCATTTTTTTTCTTGATTGTGGCGGCAATAAAATAATAAATTCTTCTTTTAATAAATGTTTAACTTTTTCCTTATCAGCCCCTATGACAATTAATCTATAATCTTTATTTAAGCTATAAATTTTCTTAGACAAATTAATTACTTTATCCAAACCTTTTGTCCAATACCCCCCTCTTCCAACATAAAGCCCATAGATGCCCTCTTCTTCTAAATTTAATTTTTTTCTTACAGATTTCTTATTTCTTAGTTTAAATTTTCTTGAATCAACCCCAGTCCTTATTACTTCTATATTCTTTCTTTTCCCATAAAGGCTTTCAAGCTCTTTTTTAACATGTTCCGAAACGCAAATTATTTTATCGGCCTTTTTCCAGGGAGGTTTTTCAATAAAATGTGCAAATAATAGCAAAGGATAATAAATAATCTTCTTTAGATTAAACCTCTTTAGGTGATTTTTATAAAAATAATAAGTTGAGCCATGGTACGTATGGATTATCTTTTGCCCACTTATTTTTTTGTAAAAGTTAAACCAAAAACCCCATATGGCATGGGAATTTATTATGTTTGGGTGTAATTCTATGGCAAACCTTCTAACTTTCATGTTAAAAATAATTTCGTTAAGAAGATAAATTTTTGGAACCTTTATTTCAATGTAATTAACATTATTTTTATTATACAGTCTATTTTTACCCCCCTTATAAACCCAATAAATTTTTTTATTAATTTTTTGGGATATAATTAGGTTATTAACATAAAGGCTGACTCCACCTAAAAAATTTGGGTCAGAGGCCACAATAAAATATGTTTTCATTTTGTACAGTATATTTCAATTTGATCCCCTATTCTCAAAAAATTTGTAATATAAGTCAAAGGCAAAAATATTACATCAATAATTTTTAAAAAATTTCCAGTTGAATTTAATCTTAAAAGATATCTTAAGGATGTACTAAATTGCTTAGGCCTGGAATTATGCCTGACTCTTTTTATTTTAAACCCCTCTTTTTTCAATTTTTTGATTAAAATACTATCAGAAAAGTCATGAAGATGCCTTGGAATATCCAACTGATACCAATTATTTTTAAATAACCAATATGCCAGAGACCTTTTGTTTGGAACCCCAATTATTAGCAGACCACCCCTTTTTAGGATATGATACATCTCTTTTATAATCTCTGAAGGATCAGATAGATGTTCAAGTACATGATTAATAGTTATCATATCAAAATAATTTTTTTTATAACTAGCAGCTATCAGATCTGATTTCCTTATTTTTAGTCCAATTTTTCTAGCCCCCAACTCGTCAAATTCTCCCGGCTCAATACCATAAACATCTATCCCAAATTGTCGCATTTCATAAATGAATTGTCCAGAACCACACCCTACATCTAGAAGTTTTGCATTTGGAGTTATTTTTGTCCCTCTTAAATAAGGAAGAAAAGGTGATAATAATAATTTTAACAAATATTTTTTATTTTTTGGATTAAAATATAAATCATATAAGAATAATTTAAACCTGGTTTTTTCGGAATTTTCTTTTAGATCTATTTTCTTAAAGGAGTAATACTCTTTTGGGTAATGTTTTTTTAGCTCCTGAAAAGAAGGTCTGGGGTTTATAAAAATCAAACCGCAGTTATTACACTCTACTACCCTAAATTTTACCGGGAATTTGTATTTATGGTCCCTTTCAAAGAAGAGAGTTTTAAATTCAGTCTTATTACAAAAATCACATTTTTTTATTTTCAACATTTTTGATATTCTAACAATAAATAACTTAAATATCCCTTTGCTCCGATTTTTTATATCTATTGGAATTTATTCTTTTCTGAAATATTCTTTTAACCAGTAAAGCATTAAACAAATATGCCCCAAAAAGTAAGAAGATATTTTCAATTACCCTTTTTCTGATTTTAAAATTTTTAAATTCTAGCTTGTCCAGATCCTTTTTCTTTTTAAATAACGAAACCATTGGGAGATAGATAAATATCCTAAATAAAAAATCCTTGGTCTTCATATGCCTTAATGAAAAGACGATATCATTTTTGAATCTGGAAAACATATGTTTTCTGTTTGAAAATGTTCCTACAGTTTTGCTTTTCTTATGAATCATTTTAGCAGAGGTTACAATTTTTACAGAATACCCGGCTTTTTTCGCCCTTAGAAAATAATCAGAATCTTCGAGAAGGAAAGGAGTAAAAATTTCATCCAGCACTCCGATTCTTTCCACAACTTCTTTTTTGATAAGAATACATGCCCCCATAAAATGGTCTACATCTAAAATTTCATCTTTCTTGAACTTTGTAATATTTGTTAGCCTCCATTTTTCAAGATACCCACCCACATTCTGTAAAGTTCCATCAGGATAGAGCAGTTGGCAACCAATGATTCCTGCATTTTTTTCATTTTCCCCTACCAGTATCATTTTCTTTAGCCAGTCTTTGTCATTTATTTCCATATCATCATTCAGCAAAAGAAAATAGGATGGATTATACCATTTAGAAGACTTTTTAATGCCGATATTGTTTGCCTTGCTGAAACCCAGATTTTTTTTATTCCTTGTAACATCAATTTCAGGAAATTTTTCCCTAACTAGCAAGTCATGGCGATCCTCGCTTCCATTGTCAATTAAAAAAATTCTATAATTTTTGTAATTTGTTTTTTTAATTACAGAACTTATGGTTTCCTCCATGAGTTTTTTTTGATTGCAGGTTAAAATAATTATAGCCACCTTTGGTTGTTTTTTTGTTTTTTTCATTTTAACCAAACCAATACCCAAGTTTATACGGAATTCCTCTAAAAACCCTTAAAATAAAGCTTTTTATGCTCCATACTATATCTTCTTTGTAGAACCTTCTGAATCTGTTTTTTTTGGATATTAAATTTTGGTAAAAACCTTTCTCATAGAACTCCCTCGTAGTTTTTCCCCACCTGTATTGTTTTTTAAAAAGAATAAGAAAATTTGATGGCTCTATGTGCTCCACAGCAGGTTCTTCTTTAGTGCCTATAACACCCATCTTTTTTGATATTTTCTTGATTTCATGAAAAATTACCAGATGCTCATGGGCACGGCATACTTCATAAATTCCTTTAGGTATCCTGCTTACCGCTTTACTTAGAACATCTTTCCTGAAGAATCTAGGTAAGACCACCCCCTCGCCAAGATATTTTTGTGTGAGAAGTCTGTCTGCGTCATACAATGAAGGAAGAATTTTTTCTTTGTTATATGCTCTTTCATATAACCATAAATAATAATAATCTTTAATCTTCTCTATAGCCTTTTCTATTGAAGCTTGGTGGATAATTTGGTCAGAATCAATAAATAATACATACCTCCCCTTGCTCTTTTTTATACCAACTATCCTAGCTTCCATAAGCCCTCCTCGGCACATAATAACCCTACAATTATATTCCCCAGCTATCTTCAGAGTTTGATCCTTACTGTACCCATCAACAATAATTACCTCTATATTACTGTAATTTTGTTTTTTAATAGCCTCCAGAGTCCCCCTTAATGTTCTCTCCGAATTATATGTGGGAATCTGAATTGATACCAGTGGATTATTTATAGCCATTTTTTTGTGGTCCATTTTAAATCAATTCCTATAGAGGTACTCATTTTTAGTATTTTTAAAGATTGTTTAAATAAAATCTGTAAATTAAAGCATTTTTTCCAAAGCCATTTTCACTTCAGAAAATTCAAGACCCCCCATTTTATCCGTATATAAGAAATTACTCTTTTTATTAAAAGGATAATACCTAAATCTGTCTTCAGAGCCAAACAAACCCAAAATAGGGTCTTTTGGGGCCTGGCTGAAAAGTCCGAGAGTTGGGATATTCATAGAAGAAGCAATATGCATAGGACCGCCATCAATCCCGATAAAAAGAGATAGCCTTTCCATCAACGCAATGAGCTCTTTGATATTTGTATCTCCTGATAGATTAATCACTCTTTTTACTTTTTTTCCATCAAGTTTTTTTAATAAGTTATCAGTTATTTTTTTTTCAGATGCGGAGCCAATTAAAACAGGGGCGTATTTTTTAGTTAGAATATAATTTATGAGTCCAACAAAATTTTCTCCAGGCCACTTTTTATATGGAAGTTCTGAAATAATATGGACTCCAATAAGTTTTTTCTTATTACCTAATTTCCTTTCAATTTCTTTTTCTTCCTCTTTGGAATATGACGGTCTTACTAATTTTACTCTTTTTTTGTTATATTTTATTCCCGCCAAGTTGAATAGATCATAATAATTAAATACCATGTGCTTTTTGGGATCCAAGGAAATTTTTTTGTCGTAGGCATTATTCCTTATACTTGTTTCCGGATTTGAAAATCCGATATGGAATTTCCCTCCAAAATATGAAAAAAATGCAGACATGTTGGAAGAATGGGTAGTGTCAATAGAAATATCAGCATTCTCTTTTTTTATTTTGATTAAAGTACTAATGATCTTAAAGGGATTTATTGTTTTGTTATCCAGAATAATTATTTTGTCTATAAATCCTTGCCCTTCAAATACTTGAAGATTCTCTTTTGAGCAGACAACAACAATTTTTGCCTTTGTCTTTTCTTTAAAATTTTTAATTGCGGGAAGAAGCAGGATGGAATCTCCGATAGAGCTTAGCCTGAATATGGTGGCTTTCTTTGGTTTTTTTAAGAGGTTATTTTTTCCCCTTTTTAATAAAAGAATTGGGAGATTCAATATTCTGCCAAGATAATTATCCGCTATCCTCTGCAATGGTATCTTATTATACCTTCTCATAAATGTGAGGCAGTAACATCATTTATAACTTTTATGGAACTAAAAACTAACTTGTAAACTGCAAATTATCAAGCAAAGCCCATGGCCCGTTTACAGTGTCCCAGCCTTCTGGTCTGTATAAAAATTCATCTCTTGTTATTATGTTATTTGGGTATTCTGTTTTCCAGATTTTTATAGGCCCCCTAAATCCTTGGAAATATACAATTTCATCCAGATTAAGTCCCTGCGCTCTTAAGCTGGCAACAAATGGGTCTGGTTCTGAATGCGCTATTTTTATTGTCTGGTAATTCTTGAAAGGATCATCCATTAGGTACAATTGTGCAAACAGGTCTCCTGAAACCTTTGGAGAAAGATAAATTACAGCTCCAAGCTCATCAACATTTATGCTTTGGCCGCCAATCAAATTCGCCTGCTGCATTACTCTTGCTGTGGCTTCAATTCCTGTCCTGAAGTCAATGACCTCCCCCTTGTAATAAACATATCTTAAAGGAACCCTATATTGCTGGTCATTATAGAAGAATACAGCTGTTGGCTGACTAAAGATAAATGAATCTGCATTTTTTGAAATTCCAATTATCATTCCCACGACAAATGCTCTGTTCGCAGGCAAAAAGATATTGCTTCCATTTGCGTTATAAACAATATCTTCATCAACCATGGTGCTTCCTTGATAAACTCTTGTTTCTCTTTCAGTGTTTTCAATTGTCTGAGAGTTATCAACTAACATTACTGGAACCTGGGAAAACCTGTCTCCGCTGGAGTCGCTTCCTATGCTGCTGTATGCGGTATATTTTCCAAGGTCGGTGGAATCGATAAGCAAATAAGAAACATTATGGGTTTTCATGAGGCTCAAAGCTGTTTCTGGCTTTTGAGTTGTTAGCAAATACCTTGCCGTAGTATAATCATACCAATCCTGCGGATGCCCCCCATCTGTAACAGTTGGTCTTTCTCCTAGAGTCTGCACCCAATAACCGTAGTCCCACCAATGGACGAAAATGCTATTATTTGGAGTATTTTCCTTAACCCAAAACATGGCTTTCTGCCACTGCTGGTTGTAAGAAGAAGGAACAATATTTTTAGCTATATCACTTGTCTGAGCTGAATAACTTGCAAATGTTCCTATCATTAATATCAAAGATACTATAAGAACAATTCCCGTGAACAGCTTTGCCAAATCATCTTTTTTATTCTTTAAAGAAACCCATAACTTAACAGGAACAAAAGAGGAAATTATTATCAACATGGGGGATATCATGAAGAAAAGTCTTATAGCCCCCCTCATGGATATCATAGCCCAAAAGGAAAAAGATAGTAGAAGGATATAATGGAATGTTATATTATTAAAATCTTCTATGGTTTTTTCATCCTTTCTTATATGTGCTTTCAGGTATGTGAAAAATAATACAAGAACAAACAACAATATGCTCCCTAAATACGTGACTTTTGATATAAAGTTTTCCCCGTTAAACATACTTCCTGGAGAAAATCTGGTAAAGCCGAGGGCAAATATTAAAACTATGAATATAGTATTAAACCATACCTTCTTATTTTTTTCAAAATGCTCTGTGGCTTTATAAAAGAGCATTATACTTCCCAATAAAAAAATCCAGACTAAATTTCCAAAACTGCCCAAAACTTCTGAAAAATAAGGAGCTTTGTTTTCCGCAACAGTGAGGCTGATTCTTGCCTTTCCAAAAGGATAGAGAATCCTTTCTATCAATGAGGAAAAAGAACTGGAAACGAAAGAAGGATTTACAATAAATGCAATAAATATTAACAAGATTAATCCAATAACAAGGCTCTTTAAAGAATCAGGAATATTTATTTTCTTTAAGAATGCAGAGTCTTTAATCCTGCTTTTCGACAGAGCAAAATCCAATAAAATTATAAACCAGACAAAAACACCGAAAGTGATATCTCCAAAGCTTGTTAAAAAAGGAGATATACTTTTTAATTTCAAAAAATCAATAATCAAAACGGGAATAATCCAGGAGGAAAAAACGACAGATATTTTCTCCCTATATTTTCCGAATAAGAAAAGAATGAGAATTGTCAGAGACAAAATCATATAAATATACCTGTAACCGCCCCAACTCCAGGACATTGCTCCTGTGAAGATACCTGCCAGAACACCAAGAAGGATTTGCTTCTTTTTGTTTTCTGATTTCCATGCCAGTGTGAAAAACAAAAATGCAAACCAGAAAAAAGCCATTCCAAGGCTCTCAATTTCAGGAATGCCTGCAACTGTTCTGTGAAGCATAGCCGGGATAAAAGAATAAAAGATGCTGGCAATAATCGCTGTAATCCAGGATTGCTCCCTTGACATTTTAAAGGAAGAAATTGTTTTAACAAATAATAAAAAGCCAATTAAAGATATGATAAACAATATTACAGGAGTTATTATTGCAGAATAAGTCAAGGACACATCTGAAAAGGTGGAAACAATCTTATAGATGTAAAAAATCACCCATGGCATTATATTGGTGTAAGCATAATTTTTTGTTCCAAGAGGAGCTTGCCTGAAATAATCGATAGCTTGCAATCTTCCTTCGGAAATTTCAGTTGCATGCCTTAAATAGAGAAAAGGGTCTAGGTCAGGCCCAAGAGTATAATCTCCTGTTGCAACGTCTTTTAACTGGTCTATGTTTGCTGTTCTTACTATCGCAGTTGTCAGAACAAGCCATATTATAATTGGTAAAAACATCCACCTGAATTTTCTGTAATGCGCGAGAGTTGCAGATATTAATAAGGCCCCTAATAATAACAATAGTATCTGTGTTGAAAAAGCAGCGAACAATTTTGTAAGAAAAGCTATGCCAGAGCCGATGCCTGCTCCTTTAAGAATTAGTAATAATATAGCTAAAATAAATAATAAGGAAAATAAGAAAGTATACTTGTTGTTAATAAACTTCTTTATATTTCCCTTAATTTCTCCTGTATTAATTTTAATCGTGCCCTGTTTGTTCAATTCTTCCATCCAAAATCAAGGAGAAAATGCTTTAAAATCTTTATTAATACAGGGATTTACATAAGTTTATTAATTATATTGTTAAACAAAAAATATGAATGAAATAAGAAGGCTTTACGGCAAATTCACGGTTGGATTAGTTTTAATTAAAAATATTAAAAATTGGATATCTGTTTTTGCTAATTATCTTGGAGTAAAAAAAGAAAAATATATCACTCATAAATTAAAAGATGGAAATATAATAAAATTAAAAAGAGCTGAAAAAAAGGGAGAAACATCTGGTCTGGCAAATATCTATGAGATATTTCTTATAAAAAATTACAATCCAAAGGGCATGGAAATAAAGAAAAATAATGTGATTATAGACCTTGGAGCAAATATCGGGGTCTTTACGATTTACTCTTCTCTTTTAGCAAAAAAGGAAAAGGTTTATGCATATGAACCATTTAAAACACATTTTAATAGATTGCTGGAAAATATTAAAATAAATAACCTTCATAATGTCAAGGCATTTAATTTAGCTGTTTGTGGTTCAAAAGGAAAAAGGGATTTGTATATAAGCAACATTTCCAGCGGGATGCATTCTTTATTTTTTGAAGGCTCTGGAAAAAAGGTTTCAGTTGAATGCACGACTTTGAAGGAAATTTTTGATTTTAACAAAATTAAAAAATGTGATTTTCTGAAAATAGACTGCGAGGGGGCAGAATATGAGATATTATACAATACTCCTAAAGAAATTTTTAGAAAAATAGACAAAATTGCTCTCGAGTGGGACAGATTAGATGATAAAAAAATGAACGTTGATTATTTAAAGAATTTTTTAGAAAAGAAAGGTTTTAAGATTAAAATAAAAGGAGAAGACCAAAAAGCAGGGATTCTTTATGCAACAAAGTAATCAAAGAAATATTTATATAATAATATTTAAAAATAAGCCTTAATTATAAATTTGATGGTGCATAAAACAGACTTATCTAATCAACAAGATAGAGCAGATTGCGCTTTAAATTTAATTAATAAAGAAGGTTCAAAAATTTTAGAATTTGGGACAGGTAATGGAGAGCTTTTTGAAGAATTAGAAAAAAGAGATTTTAATGTTACTGGTATTGATATTGATATTAAAGAACATTTAAGAAAGAAGAATATTATTAAACATGATCTTAACAATAAACTCCCATTTAAAAATAACACCTTTGATGTTGTTGTAGGCCTTGAAGTTTTAGAGCATTTATTTAATCCATACGAAACTATGAAAGAAATAAAAAGAGTCCTGAAAAAAGGAGGATGTGCAGTAATTTCAATGCCAAATTCTGCAAGCTTATTCAGCCGGATAGGGCAGTTATATGAAAAAAGGCTCGATAATTTAGATATTTACTGGCATCATCATCAACCAAGTATAACCTCAATAAGAAATTTGGTTTCTACTCAATTAAAAATAGAGAAAGAGATTCACAGAATGAACTTCCGTAGACTGGCTTTTCTTAATTTTCTTAGTCCCTTCTTATTGAAAATAAATAAAGATTTATTTGCTGGAGATTTTATGGTTAAGGCTAGAAAAGTTTGATAAATTTTTTATAGTCACAATTTATTATTCTTTACAAAAACAATAACCAAGCCAAAATTATTATAAAAATCTGAAATCCGTGGATAAGCCAAACAACATCTCTCTCATAAACCTTTTTGCTTGGCTTTGTTCTTTTCAAGATATAGACTGCAAGATGCTCTAACCCGTAAATTTTTTTGTAAAGCATTTCCAAGCTGCCATCTTTATTCGGCTTGGAGAATGAAGCCTTTTTAAGTTTCCCTCTGCTCTTTAATATTGTTTCCAGTATGTACGGTATGAAAACAAAAACAGCGATTTTTTCAAAATTTCCTAGAATAGCCATTCCCGCTATCAAAGCCCCTATAGTCCATGTCAGAGAATCTCCTGGAAATACTTTTGCAGGATATCTGTTGTAATACAAGAAACCGAACAACGCAGCCACCATAATCAAGCCAATTAAAGAAAGCCATGGACTTCCTGTAATGTAAGCAACATAAGATAGAAATCCAAGGACAAGGATTCCCTGCCCTGCTTCTAATCCATTGAAACCTGCAAGAAAATTATAGGTTGTTGTAGCACCGGCAATTCCTATAGGAATCAAAACTAAAGGATAAAGTGCTCCGAAATTTACAATTCCAAAAAAAGGAAGATTTATGGTAGAGCTTCCGGCATTAATAACTACCAGAGGTATGGAAGCCACAAATGCGAGGAAAAGTCTGCTTCTTCTGGAAAGCCCTTTGTTTCTCCATCCAAGCAAATCATCGATTATTCCAACTATCGTAAGAAGTAGCACAACACTCAACAAGGCGAAAATCTCAAGACTTATCCCATTCGGGTCTTTTATGACAAAAGTTCTTACAGCAATGTAATAAAGAACACCTATCACGAAAGCAAGAACAACGACTATTCCTCCAGAACCAGCAACGTTTTTTGGATGACCTGGCTTATTCATGTCTTCCCAGATAAGGCCGACTCCTTTGGCTTTCCTTATCCAGAATGGCAAGACAGAAAATGTAAGAAAAAAGCTTATAGCCAGAGACAATAAAATTAAAACTTCAACCATTGCCAGAAAAAGGGATTTTTCATTTTTAAACCTTATAGAACTTGATTCCAGCTAAAAATAATCAATGGAGGTACGGAATCAAAGGTTCTGGGTTCTTCTGGGTTTTGTTAGCTAAAACAAAACAGGAGTCAGATAGACCTCTATCACAGCTGCGAGCACAAGGATGATCAATGATATGAAAAGTAATATGGCTGTGTTTTCAATAACATGCAGGAATCTTTTGCCTCCAATTCCGTTCCTTATTATACCAACTCCAAAAATGCCTCCTGCAAGGGCTGTTATGAAATACGCAGCTATTTCAGGAAACCCATGAATCATATACCTTGAAATTCCGAGAGGAATCTCAGATATCTTATTTCCGGCAAAGATAGAAATTGCCGCAGATATAACGCTCGCATTCCATGCAAGGACAAAGATAGCTCCTGCCCCGAAGATGAGGGAAAAAATAAGCGTAAAAATCATGACATAGACATTGTTCTCTATTATGGATAAAAATCTAAGCTCTTTGGTTGCAGCTCCTGTCTGAGAAAAAGCATACCTTTGCACACAATTGTCTATGCTTCCAGGGCTGTTTATCATGCAGTAGGTTTCTATCTGCGCATTGAAGAGAGTTGAATCCTGGAGAATTATATACCAGAAGGCAAAGGCAACTATAAATCCAAGGAAAAGCCAGAGGAAAGAATATATGGCATCTTTATGGATTTTCCAGACGCTTAAAAGACCGAAAACTTCCTCATCTTCTGCCTCTTCTTCCCTGATTATAAAATACATGAAAGGAATTGCAAACATGACACAGAAAGTAACAACAATTAATCCGGAATACTGCGAAAGAACTGTATCTCTTGCAAAAAACCATTTCACCAAAAGCAGGGAAAGGGATGCGTAAAGAATTCCTATAAAGAACATCTTCCATGGGCCTTTCTCAAGCCTTCGCGGATTGAACATACTCTCTA
>Ga0247727_10014252_pt1 | contig 13248 bp, 17 predicted proteins | sample WisWelCaveWW1625_FD_202498 | JGI IMG/M metagenome (GOLD analysis project Ga0247727, IMG submission 202498) | Biofilm microbial communities from Wishing Well Cave, Virginia, United States - WW16-25 | ecosystem: Environmental > Aquatic > Deep subsurface > Groundwater > Cave microbial mat | place... | reverse complement strand
CTCAAGCCCTGTTCAAGCATCATGATCAGACGCGCGCGCTTCACGTCGGCCGCCGGCGCAGCGCGCGAGCGCGAAAGCGACACCAGCGTGCGGCGCTCTTGCGCAGTCAGACTGAGGTTCGAGTTCATGCCTCATAATACTACGGATATGACTGTTACAGTTCAGTAGTCGGCCTGCAGGCCCATCCAGATTTCCGGCGATACGCGGAAATATTTGCCCAGTCGGAGCGCCGTGTCAGCCGTGATTAAGCGCTTACCGTTCACGATGTCGCTGATGCGGTTCGGCGGCACGTTGATCTCTCGCGCAAGCGAGTTGATGCTGACGCCGAGCGGCTTCATGAATTCCTCGTAGAGGACTTCGCCGGGCGGAATCGGTTGCAGTCTCTTTGCAGTCATCGCGGCACCTATACGCGGCCCGGAATCAGCGTTTTTGTGAGGCCAGGCCGAGCTCGCGTTGCAGATGCCCGGCGACTTGCTCGACAAGCGTGCGGCTCACCTTGCCGAGCTTTGCGGCATCGGTGGCTACTATCGTCGCGATTTTCGCGGTGCGGATCACGGACGGGACGGGAAGGCCCGCCATGGCGAGATTGCCGACCGTCACGTCGCCGGGCCATTTCCGGTTATCGGCGCTGGTGATCATTAAGACCCACAGCAGCCCGTGCGCCGCCTCGATGCCGCCGATCGATGCCACCAACGCGGGTCTGAACTGCCGCGTCGAACGGTCCGTATAGGGGAATGGCACCTTGACCACGTCCCCCTGCCTAAAGCTTGGCATAGGCTTTCGCGTCCGCCTCCGAGCTCCATTCATGGAACGTGCGGAACGGGTCGTCCGTCTGGCCTTTCGACCTCGCCTTGGTAAGGATGACGCGCTGGTCGTTGATCTCGTACGCCAGCGCATCACCCGGTCGCAGGTGCAATGCGGTTCTTACGGGCTGCGGAATGGTGGTCTGCGACTTGGTGGTTAGTTTGCTGACTATCATGGAGAGTTGCGCCACGTAAGGAGCTTCCTTATGGTAAGGATTTTCCTTTCCAAGGTCAACTGCGCAGCGCCCGGCCGCGGCCGCCGCGCAGGCGAGCAGCAGGCCGGCAACCGCGTGCGTTACGTCAACCCCGCATTTCAACCCTTCAAGCAGCCGCTCATGAAGCCCTTGCGCTCGTCGCCCTTCATCTTCTTGTCGGCGGCCTGTTTGTTGCAGTCCTTCATTCTGCTCTGCTGCGCCTTTTGCTTGTCGGAGGCGGGCTCTTCGCCCTTCAGGCAGGCGCTCATGTAACTCTTGCGGGCATCGCCCTCGAGTTTGCGGTCGCCCGCCTTCTGGTTGCAGGCCTTCATGCGCTCCTGCTGGGCTTTCTGCTTCTCGGTGGGCTCCTTCTTCGCGGCGGCCGCTTTCTTGTCTTCGGATTTGCCCTTGTCCTGCGTCACTGCGAACGATGGTGCAGCGAAAAGTGCGCAACACATCAATGCAACCAGCTTTTTCATGCTTCCCTCCCAAGGAGTTGATAGTTGACAACGTATGAATCGGTCCCACACCGCCATAACGCCGATCCCCGTCAGCCGTTGACCTCGCTGCCTATTTCAAAGCGCCAAACACCTTCTTGATGATGTCGCTGCCCACCTTGACCGGGTCCTGGCGGATCTTCTTCTCTTCCTCGGCGACCATGAAAAAGAGGCCGTCGAGCGCTTTCTGCGTCACGTAATCGTCTAGGTTCGCCTGCTCCTTCTTCACCAGCCCGAACTGCACGCCCTTTTGCGCGTACTGGTTGTATTTCTCGGCCAGCTTCACCCTGGCGGTGGCTTTCTTCACGATCGGCAGGAATTTCTCCCGCAGCGGGTCGGTGGTGGTGCGCTTGAAGTAGTCGGTGCCCGAGGTCTGGCCGCCGGTCAGGATGCCCTTGGCGTCCTGCACGCTCATCTTCTTGATGGAATCGACGAACAGTTTCTTCGCCTCCGGCACCGCGGCCTCGGCGGCGCGGTTCATGGTCAAAATCAGCTCGTCGGCGTACTTGCCCATGCCGACGCCGCGCATGAGCTTTTCGTACTTCTTCAGCGAATCGGGCAGCGGGATCTTGACCGCGCCGTTGCCGAAGAAGCCGTCGGTCTTGCCGAGCAGGTCGACGGCGACCCCTGAGCCTTTCTCGAGCGCGGCCTTGAGGCCGGCGACCGCATCCTGGTTGCTGAGCGCTGCGAGGTTCGCCTGTGCCGGGAAGGTCCAGCACAAAAGAGTGATTGCGAGTGCGCGAACGAGCATGCTCTCTCCTTTCTATACAACGCTGGCGCCATGCGCCTGCTGATCCGCATGGTATGACGAGCGCACCAGCGGGCCGATCGCGGCGTGGCGGAAGCCCATCGCCGCCGCTTCGCGCTTGAATATCGCGAAGGTATCCGGATGCACGTAGCGCTCGACCGGCAGGTGGTGAACCGAGGGCGCGAGGTACTGGCCGATGGTCAACATCGCCACGCCGTGCGCGCGCAGGTCGCGCATCACCGCGAGGATTTCCTCGTCGGTCTCGCCCAGTCCGACCATCAGCCCGGACTTGGCCGGTATTGCAGGATTGTTCCTGCCAAACAGCGAAAATAACTCGAGCGAATGCGGGTAATCGCCGCCGGGCCGCGCCCGCTTGTACAGCCGCGGCACGGTCTCCAGGTTGTGGTTCATCACGTCCGGTGGCGCGGCCGACAGGACTTCCAGCGCGCGCTCGAGGCGCCCGCGGAAGTCCGGCACCAGCACTTCGATCCTGGTCTGCGGCGATCGTTCGCGCACCGCGCGGATGCAGTCGACGAAATGCTGCGCGCCGCCGTCCCTGAGATCGTCCCGGTCGACGCTGGTGATGACGACATAGGCGAGGCCCAGCTTCGCGATGGTCTCGGCCAGATGCCGCGGTTCCTCGGCATCGGGCTTGAGTGGCCGTCCGTGCGCGACATCGCAGAACGGACAGCGCCGCGTGCAGATGTCGCCGAGAATCATGAAGGTCGCGGTGCCGTTGCCGAAGCACTCGGCGATGTTCGGGCAGGAGGCTTCCTCGCAGACCGTGTGCAGATGCTGCTCGCGCAGGATCCGCTTGATCTCGTAAAAGCGCGAGCCGGGCAGCGGCGCGCGGACGCGGATCCAATCGGGCTTGGCCAGCTTCTCCCTGGGGAAGAACTTGAGCCGCGCGGTCTTCAGCGCGCCTCTCTCCTTGACCCCGGCTTCACGCATGTTCGAGTTTCCCGGCGAGAATGTCGGCGAGTTGCTTGCCTAGAATTTCCTTGCTTTCCATTATTCCCATGTCACGGGTCTGCGTCACCCGCATGCCGGGATCGCCGCAAGGGTTGATGGCGGAAAACGGCGCGAGGTCCATGTCCACGTTCAGCGCGAGGCCATGGTACGCGCAGCCGCGCGATACGCGGATGCCGAGTGCCGCGACCTTTGCACCATCGACGTAGACACCCGGCGCACCAGCCACGCGCATCGCGCGTCCTGCTCCCGGCTCGTCGCGGCCGTCCAGCAGATCGATCACGGACTGCTCCAGCATCGAAACGAACTGCTTCACCTTGATGCCGCGGCGCGCCAGGTCCACCAGCGTGTACAGCACCAATTGACCCGGCCCGTGATAAGTGACCTCGCCGCCACGCTCGACCTGCACCACAGGAATGCCCGCACCGGCCTTCGGCCCGTGCGCCGCATCCGCGGCGAGACCCAGCGTATAGACCGGCGGATGCTCCAGCAGCCAGAACTCGTCGGTTGTCGACGCATCACGTCTGGCGGTGAATGCCCGCATTTTCTCGAGGGTCGGCAGGTATTCGATCCTGCCGAGCATTCTTATTGCGATTTTTTCGGCGACCAGCGTCACAGCACCATGACCACGGAGGGGTGGTCGCACAGTTCCTGGTAGAGGGCGTCGAGCTGTTCGCGCGAGGTCGCATTCACGGTGGCGGTGAGGCTGACGTACTTGCCTTGGCGGCTGGGGCGGGTTTCAATAGTGCCGGGCATGAAATCGGGCGCGTGCCGCGTGACGATCTCGATCACAGCCGTGGTGAAGCCGCTCTCCCGGCGCCCCATGATCTTGATCGGGAACGCGGTCGGGAAGGCGAGCGTCGTCGCCGCCTCGAGCGGCTCCTTGATCGGTGACTCAGGCGGCTTGCCGTTCCTTTCCTGCACGCATGACCTGCTGCTTGAATTCCTGGTACAGCCGATGCATCTGGCGGAACAGCGGCCCGGGTTTGCCGTCGCCGACGGGTTTGCCGTCCAGCGTCACGATGGCCAGCACCTCCTTCGAAGAAGACGTGGCCCAGACCTCGTCCGCGCCGCGCACCTCTGCTTCGCCGACGTCGCGGAACTCGAGCGGCAGTCCCGCGGCTTGCGCGAGCTCCACGATCACGTCGTAGGTGATGCCGGGCAGGATCAGGTTCGACTTCGGCGGCGACAGGATCACGCCGCGCCTGACCACGAACACGTTCGACGCCGAGGCCTCGGTGAGCTTGCCGTCGCGGAACAGGATGGTTTCGGCCGCCGCTGCGTCCGCCGAGAGCTGGCGCAGCAGGCAATTGCCGATGAGCGAGATCGACTTGATGTCGCAGTGCAGCCAGCGATCGTCAACCGCCGTCACCGCGGAGGCGCCGCGTTCCACCACTTCTTGCGGCGGGCTCAGCAACGGGTTGGACATGACGAACACCGTGGGCACGGCGTCTTTCGGGAACGCATGGTCGCGCCTGGCGACGCCGCGCGTCACCTGGAAATAAATGCCCTGGTCCTCGAACGACTGCTTGGCAATCAGCTGCAGGATGATGTCGCGCCATTCCGCGCGGCTGTAGGGATTGCGGATGCGTACCGCGGCGAGGCTGCGCTCGAGGCGCGCGAGGTGCTCGTCGAGTCGGAACGGCACGCGCGAATACACCGGCACCAGCTCGTAGACTCCGTCGCCGAATATGAAACCGCGGTCGAGCACGGGAACCCGCGCTTCCTCGGCCGGCATGAATTTTCCGTTCAGAAAAACCACTTTGACCCCGCTACTTCAGCCATAGCCTCAGTGTATCCCAGGCCCGGCCGAAAATCCCCGCTGCGGCCACCGCTTCCAGCGCGACCACCGGATACTCCCCCAGCGGCTTGCCATCGAGCGTGACGCGCAGGTTGCCGACGCGGGCGCCTGCGGCGACCGGCGCCACCAGCGGCGACAGCGACAGCAGCTCGGCCTTCAGTTTCTCCGCCTGCCCCTTGGGCACCGTGACCACCAGATCGCCGCGGAATCCCGCCTTGAGCGATGCCTTCGCGCCTTTCCAGATCTCGATCTCCTTCACCGCGGCGCCGCCGGCGTAAAGGCGCACTGCGTCGAAGAACTGGAAACCCCAGTTCAGCAGTTTCTGCGACTCCTGCGCGCGCGTGGTCTCCGAGGTCGAGCCAAGCAGCACCGAGAGCAGGCGCCGCGGCCCGCGCCTGGACGACGCCACCAAGCAATAGCCCGCGGCCTCGGTGAACCCGGTCTTCACGCCGTCCACCGTGGCGTCAAGCCACAGCAAGCGGTTGCGGTTCACCTGCGTGATGCCGTTATAGCGGTACTCGCGTTGCGAGTAATACTGCGCGTACTCCACCGGGAAATCGCTGATCAGGGCCGACGCGAGCAGGTGGAGGTCGCGCGCGGTGGCGTAGTGCTGCGGATCGGGCAGGCCGGAAGCATTCATGAACTTCGAATTCTTCATGCCGAGCCGCTCGGCCTCGCGATTCATCATGCCGGCGAAAGCCTGCTCGGAACCGGCGATCCTCTCGGCCAGCGCGATGCAGGCGTCATTGCCCGATTGCACGATCATGCCGCGCAGCAGCTCGTCCACCGTCACCGGCCTCCCCGGCTCGATGAACATGCGCGACCCCGGCGCGCGCCAGGCTCTTTCCGAGACCTTCACCGGGTCGTCCAGCGCGAGCTTCTTATCCTTCAGCGCGCCGAACGCCAGGTACGCCGTCATCAGTTTGGTGAGCGACGCCGGCTCGAAGCGCTCGTCAGCCTTCTCCGCAGCGAGGATCTGCCCGCTGGAGACATCCGCAAGCAACCAGGCGCCGCCGACGAGCTGCGGCGACTGCGGGGCCTGCGCCAGCGCGAGCATCGGAACGGCCAGGACCAAAGCGAGATAACGTTGCAGCATCGGGGAGTTCGCGGCCGCATTTCGCGATCACGAGGCCGCGAATTATAGCGGCTAGCGGCCTGCGATCACCGCCTCCACCTCGAGGCGGGCGCTCCCCGCATCGACATAGCCGAGCTTCCAGGCCGCGGTGTAGGACAGATCGATGATGCGGCCGGAATGGAACGGCCCCCGGTCGTTGATCCGCACCACCACGCTGCGGCCGTTCGCCGAATTGGTGACGCGCGCGTAGCTGGGAATCGGCAGCGTCGGATGCGCCGCGCTCATGGCATACATGTCGTATTTTTCGCCGCTGGAAGTCGCGCCGCCGTGATAACGCCGGCCGTACCAGCTGCCGATCCCGGCTTCCTTGAAAGGCGCCACGCGCGTACGCGGTACGTAATCCTTGCCGAACACCTGATAGGGCCGGTTGGCAAACCGGTGCAGCGGTTCCGTCCGCGGCACCGCGTCGGGGATGGCGGCGAGATCGGGCGGCGGATTCGCGCCCGGGCCGTCATCCTTGTAGAAAGCGCCTTTGGCGGGCGCGGATGCCGGAAGAGGCGGCGCTTCAGATCGGGAGATGGTTCCACAGCCCGCAACGGCAAGGACGGCCGCAATCGCCGCCAGCCTCACGGCCGCTCGTACACCAGCTTGCCGGCGACGATGGTCGTGCGCACGCGCCCGGCCAGCTCGTAGCCGAGAAACGGCGTGTTCTTGCCCTGGCTCTTGAGCGCTGCGGGCACCACCCGCCAGCGCTGCGCGGGATCGAACACCACCAGGTCCGCGAGCGCACCGTCTTCGATGCGGCCCGACGGCACGCCGAGAATGCGCGCCGGGTCGCTGGTAACCCGTGCGAGCATTTTCGCCAGCGGCAGTTTTTTCGCCGCGCCCCATTTGAGCACAAGCGGCAGCAGCAGCTCGAGGCCCGTGGCGCCGGGCTCCGCCTCGGCGAACGGCAGCTGCTTCTGGTTTTCGTCCACCGGCGTGTGATCGGAGACCGCGCAGTCGATGGTGGCGTCGGCGAGGCCCGAGGCGAGCGCCTCACGGTCGCGCTGCGAGCGCAGCGGCGGCTCGAGGCGGCAGTGCGCGTCGAAATGGCCGAGGTCCATTTCAGAGAGGTGCACGTAATGGATGCCGACGTCGCAGCTCACCGGCAGCCCTTCCTTCTTCGCCGCACGGATCATCTCGACGCCGGCCGCGGTGGAAAGCCTGCAGACGTGCAGACGGACGCCGGTGGCGCGCACCAGCTCTAGCAGGGTGCCGAGCGCGATGGTTTCGGCGAACGGCGGAATGCCGGCGAGCCCGAGCCGGGTCGCGACCTCGCCATCGTGCGCGACGCCGCCATGCGCGAGCGAGCGGTCCTCGGCGCGCAACCACACCGGAAAGCCGAAGGTCGCGGCGTACTGCATCGCGCGCCACAGCACCTGGGTGTCGGCGATCGGCGAGTTGGCCTGCGAGAAAGCGACGCAGCCCGCCTCGGCGAGCTGGGCCATCTCGGTGAGCCGCTCCCCCGCGAGCTTCACCGTCAGCGCGCCCACCGGATAGACGCGCGCCCGGGCGAACGCCTTGGCGCGCCGGCGCAGCATGTCCACGAGAGCCGGCTCGTCCAGCGGCGGATCGGTGTCCGGCGGGCAGGCGAGGCTGGTCACGCCGCCCGCGACCGCGGCGTCCATTTCCGATTCGAGCGTCGCCTTGTACTCGTAGCCCGGTTCGCGCAGGCGCGCCGAAAGGTCGATCAGGCCAGGCGCAACAACGAGGCCGTTGGCGTCGATGGTTTGATCCGCTTTTTCCTTCTTTGCAGAGATCTTTCCGTCGGCAATGAAGATGTCCCCCACTTCGTCCCTTCCGCTAGCGGGATCGACGACGCGTCCGCCCTTGATCAGCAGCATCATCAGTTTCCCGCCACGATGGACATCACCGCCATGCGCACCGCGATGCCGAAGGTGACCTGCGGCAGGATCACCGAATGCGGCCCATCGGCGACCGGCGAATCGATTTCGACGCCGCGATTCATCGGCCCGGGGTGCATCACGATCGCATCGGCCTTCGCCAGCGCGAGTTTTTCCGCGGTGAGGCCGTAGTTCTTGAAGAACTCCTGCGCCGAGGGGAGCAGTGCGCCGTTCATGCGTTCGTTCTGCAGCCGCAGCATCACCACCACGTCGCAGTCCTTGAGGCCCGCGCGCATGTCGTGGAACACGCGCACGCCGAGCGCTGCCACTCCCGCCGGCAGCAGCGTCTGCGGCCCGATCACGCGCACCTCAGGCGCGCCCAGCGTGGTGAGGCCGTGGATCAGCGAACGCGCGACGCGCGAATGCAATACGTCGCCGACAATGGCCACCGTGAGCCGCGTGAAGTCCTGCTTGTAGTGGCGGATGGTATAAAGGTCGAGCAGGCCCTGCGTCGGGTGCGCATGCCTGCCGTCGCCCGCGTTGATGACGTGCTCGTGCGGCTTGACGTGGCGCGCGATCAGGTGAGGCGCGCCGGCGGAACCGTGCCGCACCACGAACACATCGGCCTGCATCGCCGAGAGGTTGGCGACGGTGTCGATCAGCGATTCGCCCTTCGACTGCGAGCTCACCGCGACATTGAGATTGATCACGTCGGCCGAAAGCCGCTTGGCGGCGATCTCGAAGGTGGTGCGGGTGCGCGTCGAGGCCTCGAAGAACAGGTTGAACACGCTTTTGCCCCGTAGCAGCGGCACTTTCTTCACCTCGCGCTCGGTGACGCCCGCGAAAGGCCCGGCGGTGTCCAGAATCTGCGTGAGTATCTCGCGCGGCAGCCCTTCGATGGACAGCAGGTGCTGCAGCTCGCCGTTGGCATTGAGCTGCGGGTTAGCCGGCATCTTCGAGCTCCAGCGAGAGTCTGCCGCCGGCGGCGCGCTTCAGGCGCAGGCGTTGGCCCGCAGGCACCTCGACCCGCGCGCCGCAATGCTGCGCCTCGATCGGCAGCTGCCGCCCGCCGCGGTCGGCAAGCACCACCAGCGCGATGCTCTTCGGCCGGCCGTAGTCGAACAGCTCGTTCATCGCCGCGCGCACCGTGCGCCCGGTGTAGAGCACGTCGTCCACCAGCAGCAATTCCCGCCCCTCGACTTCGAACGGTATCCGGGTGCGCTTGGGATCGTGCTTAAGCCCCTCCTTGGCGTAATCGTCGCGGTAGAAGGCGATGTCCATGAGCCCGAGCGGCTGCTTCAGACCGAGCAGCGCATGCAGGCGCTCGGCGACCCAGGCGCCGCCGGTGTGCAGTCCGATCATCGCGGTCGCGGGCGTCACGCGCGGCTGCAGCGCCGCGGCGAGCGCAGGCAGCAGCGCCTCGGCGTCAGGAAGTTTGCCGGCCATTGAAGTACTGCTCCAGTACCAGTTGCGCGGCCTGCGAATCCAGCGCCTTGCCGCGCGCGAGTTTGACCGCCTTGCGCGCGCCGTAGGCCGCGCGCATGCGGCTTTCGACTTCCACCGAGCTGTAGCGCTCGTCCACCAACTCGACCGGCAGGCGGAAGCGGCCGCTCAGCTGGCGCGCGAAGCGTTCGGCGCGGCGCGTCATCTCGTGCGGCGCGCCGTCCTCGCCGAGCGGCCGGCCGACCACCAGCAGCGAAGGTTTCCATTCATTCACCAGGCGCTCGATCGCGCTGAAGCGGTCGGGCTGGGTGCGCGCCACGACGCCCGGCAGGGGATGCGCGCTGCCCAGCTCCGCCTCGCCCACCGCGACGCCAATACGCTGCAATCCGAAGTCGAAAGCGAGGACAGTGCGCGCCGTCCGGTCAGGCATGTCCCGCCTGGTCGGCGAGCCGCGCGTAATCGAGGCCCAGCAGTTCCATCGCCGCGGTGAGACGTTCGTCCGCGGGCAGATCGAAAATGATGGCGTCCTTTGCCTCGACCGTGAGCCAGGCGTTCTGCTTGAGTTCGTGCTCGATCTGGCCCGCCGACCAGCCGGCGTAACCGAGCGACACCAGCATTTTCGCGGGCCCCTCGCCGCGGCAGACCGCCTCGAGGATGTCCTTGGAGGTGGTGAGGCCGATGGCGCCGCTTTTTGCTGCGGTCACCTTGAGTGTGGCCTGCCAGTCGCCCGCCGGCAGGTGCAGGACGAAGCCATGATCGGTCTGCACCGGGCCGCCGAAGTAGATCGGCGCGTTGGCGAGCGGGCTGTTCTTCAGGCTGAGTTCGAGGCGCTCGAACAGCGCCTGCAGGGTCATGTCGATGGGGCGGTTGACGACAATGCCGAGCGCGCCCTGGTCGTTGTGCTCGCAGACGTAGGTCAGAGTCCTCGCAAAGTACGGATCGGCCATGTTGGGCATGGCGATCAGGAAGTGATTCGTCAGATTGATCGAGGACACGCTTGACGATATTTTACCGCAATGACTCCGGGCGCGTGCCTTCCACCCTCGTGCGCCGGTATACTCTGGCCCCCTCGGGTCATCCTGTCTCCCTCAGCGCCAGCATGCGCGTCCTCGGCATCATCGGTTACGGCTTCATGGCGCTGGTGCTGGCCGCCGGCTGGGCCTTCCTGTACTGGCAGTCGAGCTCAGTGGACCTCGCCGCGGTGGACGCGGCGCGCGCCGCGCTCACGGAACTGCGCGCCATCGATGCGCGCTGGAACCAGCAGCTGGTGAACGCGCGGCTGCACTCCCGCAGTGCTCCCTCCGGTGAGGCGCCCGCCGCGCGGCATCGAACCGCATACGCCGCGCTCGAAGTCCGCGCGCTGCGCCTGGGAGATCCGCGAGTCGGGACCGAACTGGTCCAGCTCAAGCGCGACGTCGAGGACAAGGCTGCCTTGCTGGCGCGCCATGCCGCAGCCCGCATCGATGCCGAGCGCGCCGATCCAGCCGACGAAGCGAAGCGCGCGGAACTGCACGCGATCGGCGACGCGCTCTTCGATCAGGCCTGGTTCGGCTCGACCGGGCCGCGCCTCGACACGCTCGGGCGCGCCATCGACCGCGCTTTCGACGACGCGCTCGTGCAGGCCGAGCTCTACCGCGTCGGCCTGCTGGTCTACTCCGGGTTCCTGCTCGCGGTGCTGGTATTCCTCGTCTGGAACCTCGACCAGCGCCGGCGCCAGATCGATCGCATCAACCTGCAGCTGCGCGAGGCCAATGAAACTCTGGAAACACGCGTGAAGGACCGCACACGCGAGCTCTCCGACGCGCTCGCGAAACTCAAAGAGTCGGAGGCGATGCTGATCCAGAGCGAAAAGATGGCCTCGCTCGGCCAGATGGTGGCGGGCATCGCGCACGAGGTGAACACGCCGCTCGCCTACGTTAAATCGAGCCTGGAGGCGGTGCGCAAAAGCGTGCCCGGCGCCGCGCGCCTCGCCGCCGAAACCGGGCAGCTGCTCGCGCTGCTGTCGGCCGAAAACACCGACGAGGCCGCGCTTGCTGCGCAGTTCTCGAAAGTGCGCGCGCTGGTCGAGGAAACGCGCTCGAAGGCCGCGCTTGCTGAACTGGAGCAACTGCTCAAAGACGGTCTGTTCGGCATCGGCCAGATTTCCGAGGTGATTTCTAACCTGAAGAACTTCAGCCGCCTGGACCGCAGCAAGGTCGCCGCTTACGACCTGCATCAGGGCATCGAGAGCTCGATCCGCATCGCTTACGCGCAGCTGCAGAACCGGATCCTGCGCAAGGAGTTCGGCAAGATCCCGCACGTCTCCTGCTCGCCTTCGCAGATCAACCAGGTGATCCTCAACCTGCTGTCCAACGCCGCGCAGGCGACCACGGACGGCGAAGGCACCATCACCGTGCGCACCGGCATGCGCGATGCCGCGCACGTGACGGTGGAAGTGGCCGACAACGGCAGCGGCATACCGGCAGATGTGCTGCCGAAGATTTTCGATCCGTTCTTCACCACCAAGGCGGTGGGCCAGGGCACGGGGCTCGGCCTCGCGATCTGCTACAAGATCGCCGAGAACCACGGCGGCAAGCTGGAAGTGCAGTCCAGGCCGGGTTTGGGCACGCGCTTCATCCTGGTTTTACCCATCACTGCGCCCGCGGCGCTCGCCGCCTGAGAGCGCCATCACGTGCCTCATGTGATCAACACGACGCCCGACCGGATCGGCAGGTACGAGATCTTGGGGGAACTGGGCCGGGGCGGGATGGCCGTCGTCTACCGCGGCCTCGATCCGGTGATCAAGCGCCCGACCGCGCTCAAGGTGATCCGCAAGGCCGACCTCGATGCTGCCGAGGCTACGCAGATACTCGACCGCTTCAAGCGCGAAGCGCAGGCCGCGGGCAGCCTGCAGCATCCGAACGTGGTCGCGATCTACGAGTACGGCGAAGACGACGCCCGCGCCTGGATCGCGATGGAGCTGGTCCAGGGACGAACGCTGCGCGATCATCTGCTGGAGGGTTGGCGGCCGGACCTCGCGAAGCTGCCCTCGCTGCTCGAGCAGCTGCTCGAAGCGCTGGACTACTCTCACGGCCGCGGCGTGGTGCACCGCGACGTCAAGCCGGGCAACCTGCTGGTGAGCGACATGGGCGTCGCCAAGATGAGCGACTTCGGCATCGCGCGCATCGAGCGCTCGCATCTCACGCAGGCCGGCGAACTGCTCGGCACGCCCTTCTACATGGCGCCGGAGCAATACGAGGGGCAGGAAATCGACGAGCGCACCGACATCTACTCCGCCGGCGTAATTGTCTACGAAGTGCTGTGCGGCCGCCGGCCCTTCGACGGCCAGGGCGGCAACCTGATGCGGCAGATCCTGCAGGAGCCGCCGCCGCCCGCCTCGACCTACGAGCCGCGCCTGCCGGTGACCATCGACATGGTGCTCGGCCGGGCGCTGGCGAAGAAAGCGAGCAACCGCTACCGGGGGGCACGCGAGTTCCTCGACGCCCTGAGAAACGCGTTTCCCGGAACTGTCCACGCGAAAACGGGATTGGCTGGCAACGTCGGCGCATTGCGCAAGGCCCTGGGTGCTGCAAGCGCGCCCGTGACGGTGCCGGCGCCCGCAAAGCCCGCCGTGCGGCGGCCAAGCGTGCTTTTCGTGGACGACGAAGAGCGCGTCACCAATGCGCTCAGCCATCTTTTTCGCGATACCTACGAAGTCGAAGTGTGCGGCGGCGGCGCACAGGCGCTGCAAACGCTGCAGGCGCGGCGCTTCCACGTGCTGGTAAGCGACCAGCGCATGCCGGAGATGCCCGGCGTGGAACTGCTGCGCCAGGCGAAGAACATCGCGCCAGCC
>Ga0247727_10014251_pt1 | contig 13249 bp, 16 predicted proteins | sample WisWelCaveWW1625_FD_202498 | JGI IMG/M metagenome (GOLD analysis project Ga0247727, IMG submission 202498) | Biofilm microbial communities from Wishing Well Cave, Virginia, United States - WW16-25 | ecosystem: Environmental > Aquatic > Deep subsurface > Groundwater > Cave microbial mat | place... | reverse complement strand
GCCGGCGCGAGGATCGCCCCAACGGGCGTTTGGTGCGCGCTGCATTCACCGCCAACGATGTGGTGACCACCACCGTCCCAGTGGGCATGGGCATGGGTAATCCGCCCGCTACGGCCGAGCAACGCCGCAACGTCATCGATCAGATTACTGGGCTTGCTGCGATGGTGACAGCGACAGGCGATCCCTGCACGCGGACGCTGCACATCTACATGGACGGCCGATCGCGCTTCGATTTCGTGCTGACGCCGAACGGCCGGGTCGAAGTCAACACGCGCGCCTATCGCGGCGACGTGCAACGATGCCGAGTGCAGTTTCGGCCGATCGCCGGTTTTGGCGATCCGCAGGAGCCGGCGAACCTGACGTTTCTATTCGCGCAGACTGCAAGCGGCATGTATGCGCCGGTGACCATTGAGATGCCCGTCGATGACGACAATATCCGCGTTGTGCGCCTCGAGGCGCGCCGGTTAACTGTCAACGGCGTACGGCTGCGCTAGTGGAGCGAATTTGACATTCGCATCCCGCATTGCGCAACCCTCGGAGCGAATGCAAATTCATCAGCTCCACTAAGATTCCTTGATTTCTAGTGGTCCTGATGATTCTGGCATTTGCCATAGGGCGCTGCGGGTCTGGGATTGCAAATGTCAGGATCGGACCACTAGCGTCCAAATCCGCCGCGCTGGGCTTAGGCGACTTCCGTGATGTCGGCGCCGAGGCTGCGCATGAAATCGGCGAAGTTGGGGAACGAGGTGGCGATCATCTCGGCGTCGTCGACGACAACGGGCTCGCGCGCGGCCATGCCCAGAACCAGGAAGGACATGGCCACGCGGTGATCGCCATGTGTGCGAATCGCGGCGCCGCCGCGCACGCTCCGCTGTCCGTTTCCGCGCACAACAAGGCCGTCCGGCAGCTCCTGCGCATCGACGCCGCACGCGCGCAAGCCCTCGACCATCAGCGTGATGCGGTCGCTTTCCTTCACGCGAAGTTCGGCGGCGCCAGTGATGCGTGTTTCGCCCTTCGCGAACGCAGCGATCACGGCGAGGATCGGGAACTCGTCGATCATCGCCGGAGAACGCCGCGCTGGCGGCGCCGCGCCGGCAAGGTCGCTGGCTGCGACCACGAGATCGGCTACCGGCTCGCCGATCGGGTCGCGGCGCTCCTCGAAACCGAGTTTGGCGCCCATTTCGAGCAGCGTTTCATAGAGGCCTAGACGCAACGGGTTCACAAGCACATCCTCGATGCGCACATCCGATTTCGGCACGATCAACGCCGCCCCCGCTGGGAATGCCGCGGAGGAGGGATCGGCGGGTACATAAATGCGCGCGCCGCTCAGTTTGCCAGCGCGCACACGCGGATGAAGAGCGTTGTCAATTTCGGCGTTGTCGATCCTGGCGCCGAATACGCCAAGCATACGCTCGGTGTGGTCTCGTGAGCGCTCGGGTTCGATCAGCACTGTCTCGCCCTCCGCCGACAGACCCGCAAGCAACACCGCCGATTTGACCTGCGCGGAAGAAACCGGAGAGCGGTATGTGATGCCTCTGAGACGCCCGCCATGCACGATCAGCGGCAGCGTGTTCGCAGGCGCATCGAACCGCGCGCCCATCTGTGAGAGCGGAGCGATGATGCGATTCATGGGACGCCGGCGCAGCGAAAGATCGCCGTCAAAACGGGCGCTGATGGGAAAGCCGGCCGCCGCTCCGATGAGCAGCCTCGCGCCTGTGCCGGAATTGCCGCAGTCCAGGGTTTCGCTCGGTTGACGGAAGCCGCCCGCGCCCGTGACCGTCCAGCGGCCTTCGCCTTGGCGATCGAGCACCGCTCCGAACAGACGCGCGGCGGCGGCTGTGCTCATAACATCGTCGGCCTCGAGCAGGCCCTCGATCTCACTCATCCCTTCCGCCAGGGCGCCTAGAATCAAAGCGCGGTGGGAAATGGATTTATCGCTCGGCGGGCGGGCTCGGCCTCGCAAGGGGCCAGCAAATCGCGCCTGGAGACGCATGTGTTTACTCGTGGACGGAGGCTCGGGTGAGGCGGACAAAGCTTTTGACAGGGGCTCCCGATGGTGGCAAGCGAGCGCCCCTCACGGGCGGCGAGTCCCGCAGAGCGGCAGGGGAGCGGCGATTGGTAAGGACCGACTTGGGCGATAAGCAAAGCTGCCCGAATTGCGGCGCGAAGTTTTATGACCTGCGCCGCCGGCCGGCGGTCTGCCCGAAATGCACAAGCAGTTTCGATCCTGCCGAGGAGGGCGTGCGCACCCGGCGCGGCCGCTCGCGCGTGGCCGCCCATGATCCAGCGTACGAGGATGAGGAAGAGGTCAAAGCCGAGGCCAAGGCAAAGGCCGACGGCGACGATGAGGAAGAGGTCGAAGAGGCCGCCGAGGTCGATGTTGAGGCCGAAGCTGCGCCGATTTTGAGCGACGATGAGGAGAGCGCCGAGGACGATGTCGTAGCAGCCGGGTCCGAGCTGCCCGAGGGCTTTTCTGAGGAAGAGGCCGATTTGGGCGAAGATGCAGCCGATGACGACGCTGTGCCCTTGATCGAAGACGAGGAAGAGTTTCCGGAAGATGAGATCGGCGACCTTCCGGGCGATGACGACGACGATGACAGCGCGCGCTGACGCGGCTTGAACGGAGAGTTTGCGGAGCGTAGGTTCCGCGTCCCAAAACCGGGCGTCCGCCTTGCCGGGCGACAATCGGGGCCATAGCTCAGTTGGGAGAGCGCTTGAATGGCATTCAAGAGGTCAGGGGTTCGACTCCCCTTGGCTCCACCAGCCGGTTTTTCTAGCGCGTTGAGCGCAATAGAGAAATCGCATCTTCGCGGCGCCTCTGGTTTTCTGTACCCACGTTCCTACCCACAGAATGCGGCGCGCTGGGACCGTGGAGGCAACCGCAATGCTTGCGATTTCTGCGCTCCGAAGAAGAGGCGGACTTGCCCCCGGCGCCTACACGGTCTGGCGTTGGCGGCGAGGCGAAGAAAAACTTGCCAGCATCGGCGTGCGCGCCAGAGGGACCGACGGAGCAGGCGCTGGTGGGCCGGCTCGTCTGGATCGAATGGCGGCGCAAGCGGTTGGCGTTGGCCGAGCGCGCCGCGCACATGGCCTCGCTGGCCGATAGGCTCGACAATGAACAGCGCACGCTAAACAATCGCGTTGGTCGAAACGGGTTATTCCGTGGCGACCTCGAACCGTCCAGAAGCGGCGAGAACACCCCGGTCCGCGCTGGGCAGCGCCGATGGCCGCTTGCGAGCGAACCCGCCCGCCGTAACATTGCGGCCATCCGCGCGGCTGGTTCTGGAAGCGCCGCGGTGGAGTAACGAAGACTGCCAAGCCAGCGATTGCCGGATCAGGAGAGGCGATGCGCTTGTCTACTCCGCCATCGCGGCGAGTCTGGCCGCGGCTTGCTCGGCGTCGTCGCGAGTGGTGCGGGCGATTTCCTCGAGCAGGGATTTTTCGTCGAACACTTGGCCGGAGGCGGTGTCGCGGATGCGGATGAGCCGCATGCCGCGCCGCGACAAGCCGGCGGCCCAGGCAAGCGCGGCTTTGGGTTCGGCGAAGGTTGCGCTGGGTTCGAAGCGCAGCCCCGCGCCGGGCGACGAGTTCACGACGAAGGGCATCTGCGCTCCTGTGTCAAAGCGAAGGCCTATCGGGGGCCTGGACAAAACTGAACTCGGGCGAGCCGGCGGCGTGGTCGCCGTATTTGACGGTGTAATCGCGGCCGAGCGTGCGGGCGAGGTTTTCGGCCTCGGCGCTGGAGGTGAACACGCCGGCTAGATGCCACGGCTCGAGCCGCACCACGCCCCAGCCCTGTTTCAAGAATTCGCCTGGAATGCTCATGAAGTCTCCTTTGCTTCGGCCGGCGGTTGCACGTGGGCGGCGCGGCCCTTCGCGCGAAAGCCTTGCGCGCCGGCTTCGGCGCTTTCTACGGCGTGACGCTTGGATCGGTAGTCACCGTAGAAGGCGCCATCCAGCGTGACGCGCCAAATGCGGCGGCGCAGCTCAATGCTGAAGGTCGCTGGCGGCATGCTCATGTCGGCGCCGCCGCGATCGCGCTGCAATTGGCGCGCTTGTCGATGGCGCGCGCCAGCGCGAGCTCTGGGGCTTCGCCGTCAGCGCCGCCGAGCGCCCTCACCATTACGTTGTGCACCATCAGATAAGCTTCGTTGGTGTCGCGTGTGTGCTCGCACGCGCGGCGGCGTAGTGCCGGCGATTGCAGCAGAAGTGCTGCGGTCGGCGTCATGATTGAGTTCTCCACGCGGTTTCGGCCGCCCGGGGGGGCGACAAAGACGAGTCTCTTGTTGCTGATGGGCGTCAGATTAGCATGCTTCGCCGTGCGAGGAGGGATTATTCGCACCGGCAGACTGCGAATTGCGCTGCCTTGGACGCCAAAACGGCGCCTCTTCTCAAGGCGCCGCTCCGGTCTGTGCGCGCGAGACTTAGATCTTCTTCGTCTCTTGCGGCTTGTCTTCAGGCTTCGCTGCGGGCGAAACGATCACCGTGGGCTTAGCGTCGCTGGCGTTCTTGGATTGATCGCCGGCGCCGCTCGCAGGCGCTTGCGGCGCCATCTTGGGCTCGTTGGTCATGTTAATCTCTTGGGAAACGTCAGAGTGCTCTGACTGACTCCAACTGGCTATGCGCGCACGCGATTACAATGGGCCGCGCGCGCTCATCCCCAGCTATCCGCCTTCCAGCTCCGTCGTCTCGCGCTGAACACGCAGCTCCGTCAACTGGTTGGCCGACGGCGCAAGTACAAGAACGCAGGCGCCCAAAGGTCCAATTCGCCCGGAAACTGGCAGTCGCCCACGCGTTGCACACGATGTCGTTCTTGATCCAGGAAGCTTTCGAGAGAGCAGGCGCCGCCGCTCGGTGGTTCCTAGCTATGCCGCGGGCTCGTGCAACGTGGGAGCTGACTCGCCCGCAGTTCACGCCTGGGGACGCGGTGATCAGAGCCGGGTTGGCCCGATTGAGACGTTGCCCGACGAGGCAATCCCGAGCCAATAATCCAACATGGATGCTCTACAAGAACGAGTGGCGGCGCTGAATGCGCTGGCTCAACGACGCCCGCGACCGGATCGCTTGGGCGAAGTTCGGGATGCGCTCGAAGACAAGTTCGAGGGCGTACAAGGTGCGGCGGTCAAGGTATTGGGCGCTTGGGGTGGTGCCGACTCCTGCAAGCTCTTACGTTCGTTCCTCACGAAAGCATTCGACAGGCCGCGCGGCTGGTCCATTCGCGGCGTGGCGATCAAGGCTTTGACTCCTCATATCGACAACGGCGACGTCGATTGGGTGCTCGACCTGTATTTCAGGCTAGCTGAGATCGTGACCAAGCACGAGGTCTTGCCGCTCTTGGCGGACTGACTATCTTAGGTCGCGTCGAACGTGGTTCAACGTTCTGCGCCCCTCGCGCTCGGCGGGGCGGCAAGCTAGATTAGCCTTGAGCCGCCCTAACGCGCCAAGTACGCCGGCTCATCACCCTGAGTGTGCGGGCCCGAGATCCTCAATGTTCTGTGCGCTGAACACCACGGCAAGGGTTATGCGGTTGAGGCGGCGCGCACGGTCATCGAGCGTGTTCGCGAAACCACGGATGTGACTTCGATGTGTTTGACGACCGACGCTCCAAACACAGGTTCACGCATCGTCGCTGAGAAGCTCGGCTTCGCTGAAGTTGCGGTTGTCACTGCCTATGGCGCTGACGACATGGTGTTCTACGCCAGGGACATTCGTCGCTGACTACGCCGCTTCGCGTTGAGGCGATGCGAGCGCCGCTTCTGCGCGGACAGGCACGCGCAGCGTGAACACCGAGCCTTGACCGAGTACGCTCTCCACCGAGACAATTCCGCCCAGCGCGTGCGCGAGGCGACGTGTGATGGCAAGGCCCAGACCGGTGCCGCCATAGGCGCGCGTCGTCGAGGCGTCGGCCTGCACGAAGGGCTGGAACAGCCGCGCCTGGGCCTCGGCTGAGATGCCGATGCCGGTATCGATGATGTCGAACACAATCCACTCGGCGCTAGCGTCGTGTTCGCGCCGTCCATGCACTTTGACGTGGCCGTTTTTGGTGAATTTGACCGCGTTCGACATGAGATTCATGAGACATTGGCCAAGTTTGAAGCCGTCGGTTTCGACCCCTCCGAGCGCGCCGGTATCAACCACGATCGTGTTGGCGTTGGAGAGCGCCGCTGGCCGCACGGCGTCCACGATCTCGGCCACAAGGGCGTCGAGATCTACCTTCGCGAGCGCAATCTCCATGGCGCCCGCTTCGATCTTTGAAAGGTCGAGCACCTCGTTGACGAGGGTGAGTAGTCGATGCCCCGCGCCGTGAATGCGGCCGAGATCTTGGCGGTTCTGGTCGTCGCCCCGATCGTCCGCAGTCTCCATCAGCATCTCGCTGTAGCCGATGATGGCATTGAGCGGCGTGCGCAATTCGTGGCTCATCGTGGCGAGGAATTGCGACTTGGCGCGGCTGGCGTCCTCGGCGGCGAGGCGCGCGGCGTCAAGCTCTTCGAAGGCGCGCTTGAGCTCAACGTCACGGGATTCGATCTCGTCGAGTATATGGCGCAGGCGTTGGGTCGGACTGGCGCGTGCGGTGCGCTCGTTCGCCGCCGTCGGCGCATCGCCGCCACGACGAGCCAGGACTTCCTCGGCGCGGCTGACCGCTAACAGCATGGCGCGGCGGCTGCGATAAATGAGCAAGGCGACAAGAGCGATGCCGACGAGACAGGCGCCGCCAAGCAACACCGCGAGCGTCATCTTTTCCAACGTGCGGGCCTGCAGTTCCGAACGCATTGATTCGGCTTGCGCGCGGGCCTCAGCCTGCGCGACTTCGCTTTCCATCGTTGCACGCAGCTCGCGCACGCCGTCGCTGAAGCGCGCCATCAGAGTGATCTCGGCCCTCTCGTGCGCGGAACGAAGGGCCGAGAAGGCTTCCGAAAAGCGCCCTTCGGCGTTGAGCACTTCCGGTTCAATGATATCGAGGCGTTCGGTGAGGCCTGGATCGCCGCGCTCGGTGGCTAGCGCGCGCAGTTCGTCCATCGAGGCGCGCGCCTCAGGCCCACGACCGAGCCGCGCCTGCGCATGCACGCGATGGACCAGCAGCCGGGTGAAATATTCACGTGGCGCTTCGTCGATTCCCCGGCCCTCGTCGGCGCAACGGAGCGCCGCGCCATACTCCCGCGCCAGGAAGTACACTTTGGCGCAGAGGAGGGCGCTGAAGAACCGCCTCGTGGGCGAGTCCGCGCGCCTCGCCAGGTCGCGGCTCAGGCCCACCAGGCGGAGCGATTCTTCTGTCGCGCCGGCCTGGGCAAACATGGTTGCAAGGTTGTAAACGAGGGTAAACCCGTCGACGGGCCGCCCCGCGGCGGTGTCCAACTCAACGGTGCGTTCCAAGTGATATAAAGCCGTCTCGTAGTCGCCGACGCGAATGGAGTTATACGCCATGGCGTCGTGCAGGCCCGAACGCAGAGCGCGCGTTCCCGGCGTGTCGGGAAGGCGAACGAGGCCGGCGCGCGCCGCTTCGAGCGAATTGCCGAACAAGCCAAGATCGGTCAGCGCGTAGGCGAGGAGCCGGGCGCCGGACGCGTGAGCGTACACGTCGTCGGTTCGATCGAGCGCATCTGCGAGGTTGCTCCTGGCGGCGACATAATCGCCTTCAAGCGCTGGCGCGTAGGCGCGCAGCATAGCGACCATGGCTGAGAAGCGGGCGTTGCGTTGGGACTCTGCCTCACGCTCAAGCGCCGCCAATGAGATTGGCGCGGCTTCAGCATCGGAGGCAACGTAGTCGTTTGCGGCGAGATCATAAAGGATTTGCAGCCGCCCCTCGCCGCGCACGCGCTGGGCCTGCACTTCCCGCTCACGCCGGACACCATCGGTGATGACCATGTTGTTGGCTTCGATGCGCCGGGCCAAGGCTTCGCCGCGAACCACCCAATCGTTCGGCTGCTGCGCTTGCGCCCAAGCCTCGGGCGAGCAGAGCATGCACGCGCCCGCCACGAGCACGCGCGCAATCCACACTTGCATAGACCCCACCTGTTTGGCCTAGCGTCCCGGACTTGAAATGCGATCCGGGTTGGGATCGCGCGCTGATCGCATGTCAAGTCCAAGAGGAACGCTAGATTCAAGATTTTCTAAAGCGGCTTTGCGAACTTGAAATACGCGCCTCGCGCGCCATCAAAATGAGGCGAATTTCATGTCCGTGGCTCCAGCATGCACGGACCTCGTTAGGGATGTGTGCAGCAGCGCGGTTAATTGCAAATTTACGCTCCAGGCCGGCGCTCTAAAGCGTCTTTGGCCTTCGCTTCGCGCCGCCATCAAACCGAGGCGAACTTAGAGTCGGTTGCTCTAGCCCTACTGCGTTCCGGTCACCGGAACCGCAGCGCCGGTCACAGCGCCCGCCTGACGCGAGAGCAGAAACGCGACGACTGCAGCGATGTCAGCAGGGGCGACCCACGCCGAAGGGTTCGCATTTGGCATTGCACCTCTATTTTGCGGCGTGTCTATCGTACCGGGCATAATGCAATTGACGGTGACGCCGTTTGCCTTGTGCTCTTCAGAACTCGCTTCGCAGATCCGCATGAGCGCTGCTTTGGAGGCCGCATAGACGCCGGCCCCGGCAAAGCTCCTTGCGCCCGCGCCGGCGGCGACGTGCACGATCCGGCCATACCTGCGCGCAGCCATGCTCGGCAGCACCGCCTCCGATAGGCGCAACGCCGACCGGGCGTTGAGGTCCATGAGCAAGTCCCAATCCTCGGCTGCGCCCTCGACAACACGCCTCATCTTGAATGTGCCGACAGTGTTGGCGAGACCGTCGATTCGCCCAAAGCGGGCCAGTGTTTCAGCGGCGATGCGCCTTGCACCCTCCGCCGCACGAACATCGGCCCCCGCGATCAGGATGGGATCGCCCCCGATCCGCGACGCTAAGTTCTTGAGGCTATCCTCACGCATATCGGCGAGCGAAAGAGAGGCTCCCAAGCGCGCCAATGTCTCCGCGATGGCGCTGCCCAAATTGCCTGCGGCGCCGGTGACAACGATGATCTGATCGCGAAAATCCAACATCAACTTCCCTCACCCGGGTTTGGCTCAACTACCGGACAAGGCGAAACCGAAGTCAACTCACGCCAAGCTGCCACAGCAGGATTGTTGGGGCCGCCCCTTCGCGGTAACACTTGAGGGCCGATGCAGACAACCGTCTACCGGAGGAAACCCAGCGCGGTTTCACGCGGGGAGCGCGAATGGCGCGTGGAGGAGGACGCGTTGGTGGCGCGCAGCACCTCCGGGCGTGAGAAGCGCTATGCCTGGAAGGACGTTGTCGGCGTACGGCTCTATTGCGATCCAGCCCGATACAGGCCCTGGCGCTTTGTGTTCGAGGTCCATCCGCGCAACGGCCGGCGGATCGAGATCGACAACGCCTCATGCGTGGGCGTGGGCGCCTTTGAAGAGCGCTCGGCCGACTACGTTGCGTTCGTGCGCGCCGCTCTTTCGCGGCTGGCTTCAGAGAACCCTAGGGCGCGAGCTCTCGTTGGAGATACCGGAAAGCGCTACTTCTTCCTTTTGCTGGCGGCGCTCGTGGCGCTTGGGGGCCTTGCTCTCGCGCTCGTTGCGGCGCCGACCCCGCTCGATACGCTTCCCTATGCCGGGCTCATCAAGCTCACGATAATCCTGCTTATGCTGCCGATCTTCTGGCGTTGGGTCATTGGAGCGATGCCCCGCGGGGTGCCTCTGGATGAGGTCCCGGAGCGGGCGCTGCCCCAGCTTGGGGCAGGCGGCCAATAAACGGCCGTCCGGCTTGCTCTTGGGCGAGGGGGCGCGTAGGAAGCCGGCCTCCTGGAAGCCGCCTTAGCTCAGCCGGTAGAGCGGCGCATTCGTAATGCGTAGGTCAGGTGTTCGAGTCACCTAGGCGGCACCATCCACTCTTTTTCGAGCATTTTCGCAGACCGTCTCAGGGCGTCGCAAATCGTCTCAAAATCTTTGATCTAAAAGGTTTTTTCGCTGCTTCGGCGACGGGCTCGCTGTCGCACGCCGACGCGGTGCGTCTCATTGCTTTTCAGCGCGTTGTTGGGAAATTGTTGGGAAAGATTTCGCGAGTCACAGATTTCCCAACACCGATGCCCTATGCGAGTCACAAGTGAAACTGTCGGATCTGAAATGCCGGAAGGCCTCGGCCTCGGAACGCCGCCTCAAGCTCGCCGATGGTGAAGGGCTGTTCCTGCACGTCTATCCGAACGGCAAGAAGCTCTGGCGGCTGAGCTATCGCCATGCCGGCAAGCAGCGTGAACTCGCCTTCGGTCCATATCCCCACATCAGTCTCCTTGAGGCGCGCAAGAAGAGAGAGGCCGCGAAAGACCTCCTGCGCGACGGCAAAGACCCGGCGGCGGAAAGGAGGCGCGAAGAGGAGACAGCTGAGGCGCTGGAGGAAACGACGTTCGCCGCCTTCGCCGATCTCTATCTGGATCGGTTGGCGAAGACCGGCCGATCGGCGGCGACGATCAAGAAGGCGAAATGGATCGTCGAAGATCTCGCGGCCGACCTGCGCCCGCACCAGATCGCCGACATCACGCCGCGCGACGTGTTGAAGGCGCTCCGCGTCGTCGAAGCGAAAGGCAACCGCGAAACGGCCCGGCGGATGCGCGGCGTGCTGTCATGTGTCTTCCGCCTGGCCGTGATCGAGGATGCCGCCGAGACGGACCCATCTGCCGCGTTGAAGGGGGCGCTTTTGCCGCCAGAGACCAGGCACAATTCGGCAGTCATCGACCCCGATGGTTTCGGCGCACTCCTCCGCGTCGTTGACGGCTATGACGGGCACAAGACGATCAAGATCGCGCTCCAGCTCCTGGCGCTGACCTTTCCCCGGCCAGGCGAACTCCGCCAAGCGGAATGGCCGGAAGTCGATATTGGAGGGCGGCTTTGGATCATTCCTGCGGCGCGCACCAAGATGCGGCGCGAGCACCGCATTCCGTTGTCGCGACAGGCTGCGGAAAAGTTCGAGGCGTTGAAGGAGATCACTGGACGCGGGCAACGGTGCTTTCCGTCCATTCGCTCGCTCGACAATCCGCTCAGCGATGGCGCGTTGAACGCGGCGCTGCGCGCGATGGGCATCGATGGCGCCATTCACGTCGCGCACGGCTTCCGCAGCTCTGCGTCATCGCTCTTGAACGAGCATTCGGCGTTTTCGCCGGAAGTGATTGAACGCGCGCTCGCGCATGGCGAACCGGATAAGGTCCGTCGCGCCTACAATCGCGCCCAATATTGGGATGAGCGCGTCCGCATGATGCAGTGGTGGGCGGACTATTTAGACAAGCTCAAGAGAGGTCCGATCGTCGTCCAGCGCCCCGCACGAGCCGATGGCGTGCTTGGCAGCGGCGGAGAAGCAGCGCAAGAACTGCCGTTCGAGGCAGTGACGCCGCAAGAGCTTCCGATATGAGACAACCTAGAATCCACACGCGGAACAGGTTGGCTCGCTAGCGATGCCGACCGTACCGCCTGCACCAAAGATCTATCACATCGTGCATGTGGATCGCCTCGCGTCGATCGTGGGGAACGCCGGGCTCTTCTGCGATGCGATCATGATGCAGCATCAGAACGCCGGCACGATGATCGGCATCAGCGACATCAAGCTGCGGCGGTTGCAGAGCCCGCTGACCTCCCGACCTGGGTTGCGGGTGGGCGATTGCGTTCCATTTTATTTCTGCGCTCGCTCGATCATGCTCTACATCATCCACTGCGCCAATCATCCCAACTTGTCGTACCGCGGCGGCCAGAGTCCGATCATCCACCTGGAGTCCGATCTGAACGCTGCGCTCGCGTGGGCCAATGCGCAGTCGAAACGATGGGCGTTCACCTTGTCCAACGCCGGCTCGACGTACTTCGAAGATCGCGCCGACCCGAACAAGCTCGACGAAGTGAATTGGCCGGCGGTTACTGCAAACGACTGGCGAGACCCCGCCGTCAAGGAAGGCAAGCAAGCTGAATTTCTGGTGGAAGAGCACTTTCCGTGGGGCCTGATTGAGCGCATCGGCGTTTATTCTTCAGGAGTCGCGAATCAGGTGGGATCGGTGCTGCCCAATCCAGGACACAGGCCGAAGGTCGAAATTCTTAGGAACTGGTACTATTAGTCTGGAGCCGCGATGATTGAGTTCCGAACCGGCGATATTCTGAAGGCGGACGCCGAAGCGCTCGTCAACACGGTGAATTGCGTTGGCATTATGGGTCGTGGAGTAGCGCTCCAGTTTAAGGAGGCCTTTCCCGCGAACTTCAAGGCCTATGCCGCAGCCTGCAAACGCGACGAAGTCCAGCCCGGCCGCATGTTTGTATTCGCAACCGGAACGATGACGAACCCCAAGTTCATTATCAACTTCCCGACTAAGCGGCATTGGAAGGGAAAGAGCCGGATGGAGGATATTGAATCCGGTCTCGTCGCGCTCGTTGGGGAAATCAAAGCGCGTGGCGTTCGCTCGATCGCGATCCCGCCCTTGGGCGCAGGACTGGGCGGATTGAATTGGCCTGACGTGCGGCGGCAGATCGAGTCAGCATTGTTGGAGCTGCCGGACGTTCGAGTTGTCGTGTTCGAGCCGAACGGTGCACCAGCGTCCGCAGATCGCAATCGATCGACCAACATGCCAAGCATGACGCCGGGACGCGCAGCTCTTGTTGGCCTCATGCACAGGTATCTCGGCGGACTGCTCGATCCATTTGTCACTTTGCTTGAAGTCCACAAGCTCATGTACTTCATGCAAGAGGCCGGCGAGCCGCTAAAGCTCGGATACGCCAAGGCCCATTACGGGCCCTATGCCGAGAAGCTTCGGCACGTGCTTCGCGCCATCGAGGGTCATCTCGTGTCGGGTTACGCAGATGGCGGCGACGCGCCCGACAAGCAATTGGAACTAGTTCCAGGCGCAGTCCGCGATGCCGAGGCGTTTCTAACGGAAGACTCCGAGACGCGCAGTCGGTTCGATCGTGTGTCGAACCTCGTGGAGGGATTTGAAACTCCCTTTGGCCTGGAACTTCTGTCGACCGTGCACTGGGTCGCGACGCGTGAAGGTGCGACGACGCCGCAGCTCGCCGTTGCGAGAGTGCATGCTTGGGCGGATCACAAGAAGCGTTTCACCGACCGCCAGATCGCGTTGGCGTTCGACGCACTGTCGCAGCAGGGTTGGCTGTCAGAAGCGCCCCACTGAAGCCTCGCCGCCGTGCGACTCAGAGGGCCTTAGCGTTGAATCACTCTTCGTTGGCTTTGAACGGCAACACTTGCGAGACGTCACCTGTGGGCTGA
>Ga0247727_10014250_pt1 | contig 13249 bp, 8 predicted proteins | sample WisWelCaveWW1625_FD_202498 | JGI IMG/M metagenome (GOLD analysis project Ga0247727, IMG submission 202498) | Biofilm microbial communities from Wishing Well Cave, Virginia, United States - WW16-25 | ecosystem: Environmental > Aquatic > Deep subsurface > Groundwater > Cave microbial mat | place... | reverse complement strand
ACCGGACACGAATCGGGCGCGGTGCAATATAGCGACGGCAATATCTGGGTCGGCAATTGGGTCGGCATTAGCGGCATACCGCGCTTGTTTGCAACGGGCATGATTGGATTAGGCGAGACGTTGACCGCTATCCCGTGCGATGTTCCCGAAGAAGTCAAGCAAGCCATGAATGACCATGAGCGCGAACAGGGTACGGAAGTCAGCGCCGAAGGCTTTACCGCGTGGGAAGTGAACGGCGGCGAGGCTATCGTAGTAATACAAGGCGATTGGGCGTAACTATGACAAATACAAACATCCGAACCCTTATCTATCTCTTGCCCTTGCTTGTCATGGCTTGCACGTTGACGGCGCAAAGCGACCCCGCGAGTACGCGGGGCGGCGCGCTGGTAGTAACCGTCAAGCCGACTGAGCAAACACAGACCGCAAGCCTCACCCCTGCCCCGCTGATATGCCAGGTCAAAACAGGCATGGAGTCGGGCGCGTTGAATCTGAGAACTTGCGGCGGTACAGATTGCCCCGTGCTGGTTGTACTGCATGAGGGCGAAACATTGACCATGACTCAAGCCGTCAATGGCTGGTTGGAGGTAGCAACGAGCGACGGCTTGCAGGGATGGGTAAATTCAGAATATACAGATTGCGAGGTGACAAAATGACTACGTTACTCAAATACATTGCGGCGGTGCTTTTCTTCGCGCTTGCCGTGATGCTGATTGGTTACAGCGCGTCGCGCGGACTGGACTTCATCCAAAGCACACTGCCCGAAAGCCAAAAGGCAACCGGCTATCTTGCCCTTGCCGGTACGGAAGTCGGCATGATTGTCTGGTTGCTGGTTTTCATGTATGCGGCGCGGTCCATCGGGCAGTATGTCGTAGCGGGGATTATGACTCTCGTAGACCTGGCGGGCGCAATCGCGCTATTCTCATTCGATACGCTTTTGCGCGCGGGCGAGAATAACCTGATTGCAAGCCTTACCGCCGATGAAGTGCGAACCGTGATCATCGCGCTGAATCTGCTCATTGCGGCAAACGTGATTGCAACCGTCGGCTATCACCTGGCAGATAGCGAGACCCAAAAGCGAATCAGCGAAACCGTCATGCAGGGCTTACTCGAAATGAAGGTGATGCGCGCGATTGAAAAGCAGGGGCAGGCGATTGTAGACGCGCAAGCCCCGCAAATCGCAGAGCAATACCTTGACGAATTCAAAGGACGCTTTGCCAACGCGAACGCGTTAGGGCTATCGGTGAGTCGCAAAGAGCAAGATGACGAACTGCCCGAATGGTTGGATTGGCGTACATGGCTTGAAGGTTGGAAGGCGGCGCGCAACGCGGACAAAGCCAACCCCGAACCCGTGATTTATCAAGCGGAGGCGCCTAGCCCTTTATCAGGCGCGGGGGAGTTGAAAAAGTGACCGCCCCTAAAATCAAGACGGCGCGCCCTGATACCTTCTGCCATAACCCCGCTTGTCGCAAACGTATCAGTCCAGGCAGGCATGGGCGGCGGCAATACTGTAACACGGCTTGCAAACAGGCGGCATGGCGTGACCGTCGGCTTGTTACTTCTGCCATTGGTAAAAGTAACACCACCGTAACAGAGTCGGCGGCGCAAGTGTAACGAATATCTCACGTTCTGCCCGTCATGGGTAACTATCCCCAAAGGGGATGCTATGACGGGCAGGATATGAGACAACGAAAGGATAACAGACCATGAGCAAACAAGCGGCGATTTATGCGAGAGTGTCAACCGATGACCAGGCGGAACGCGGGTACAGTTTGCCAAGTCAAATAGAGGCTTGTCGCAAGTTTGCCAGTCAAAAGGGTTTTGACGTTGCGGCGGTCTATCAGGATGATATTAGCGGCGCAAAGCCGATTACAAGCCGACCCGAGGGCGGGCAATTGCAAAGGATGATTGAGTCGGGACAAATCAGGGCGGTGATTATCTATCACGTTGACCGCTTGTCACGCGATATTGTAGACCTGCTTACAACTGTGCGGGATTGGTTGCGGGCGGGTATAGAAGTATACGCGCTTGACGTGGGGCAGGTGACAAGCGAACTAGATATAGTGCTGGTTATCAAAGGCTGGCAGGGAAGCAATGAACGGCAAAAGTTTCGAGAGCGAAGTATGAGGGGCAGGACTGCCAAAGCCAAAGCGGGGAAGGTGGTGGGAATGGGATCGCCTCCCTACGGTTACACATATTCGGACGGCGAATTTATCATTGATGAATCGCGGGCGCAAATTGTCAGAATGATTTTCGACTGGTACATAAACGGCGATGAAAACGGCGGCATAATGAGTCTTGTCGCTATCGCAGAGCGATTAACCGACATGGGAATTTTGACATCCTCAAACGCCAAAGGATTGCGTAGAGAGCAAGGAAAAAATGCGGGGTGGCGCGGTGAAGTAATTAGACAGATCCTTGTGTCTGAAACCTATTGCGGAGTTTGGCGATATGGAAAACATATCGGAAGAGGCGGTGAGGGCGGTAAAAGACTCGTTGACGAACAAATCGCCGTGAATGTGCCTGCTATTGTTACGCGTGAGACTTGGGAACTTGCCCAAGCGCGGCGCGCCTACAATAGCCGAATCGCCAAGCGGAAAATGAAGGGCGAGTATCTTTTACGCGGCTTGATTTATTGCGGTTGCGGGCGAAGAATGGTAGGAGGGGGAAGACTTATAGAATCCAGTTTTTATTATCGTTGCCCGCGCCGTTATGCTGGTGGAGTTGCCGCTGGAGGTGATCGTTGCTATGAGCCGCTTGTCAAAGGCGGGCTTATTGAATGTGTTACTTGGGATTACATCATGGGGCTGATAACGAACCCTGAGCAATTTGAACGGAAGTTACGGGAAGCCCAAGCCCAGGAAGCGGCAACCATGCGACCCAAACAAAAAGAATTAGAGCATGTGATAGCCCTGCTAAAAGACACAGAAAAAGAAGCCGATGCGATTGCGCGCGCAATGCCCAAAGCAAAGGGAATTATCGCGGCGAAATTGGAACACCAAGCCGATGAAGTAAACAGACGGTATCAGGCTTTGACCGCCCGCAAGATAAAATTACAGGAAACCTTGACCCTTGAACTGACAGACCGCAATGTAGATAATCTGTTAGAATTTCGCGAAGCCGTCGCGGTAGGATTGGAGAATCCCACTTTTGAAGATAAACGGCGCTGGTTGGAGATATTACAAGCGCAAGTCACGGTGACAAACAGGATTGCCGTTATTGCTTGCCGATTGGGAGGTAAGCCGCTTGAATACAACCTTTTTGAATCACAAACTTACTTGTTCGGCTGATGAAGCTTCGACTCCTGATTCCGCTTGCCTTGCTGATGATCGCCGCGCAGGACTCAACGATTGCGATTACATCGCCGCGCGCCGGCGACATTCTACGCGGCCAAGCGACGATTACCGGCACGACGGACGTTCCGAACTTCCTCTCCGCTCAATTGGATTTCGCGTACGCCTCCGTCTCAGACCTGACTGGAAACTGGTTCGCCCTCCAAACCTTATCCCAGCCCGCGCGCGACTCGGCCCTCTTCACCTGGGACACCGCCTCCATCACCGACGGCGACTACATCCTGCGCCTGCAAGTTTTCCTCGCCGACGGCACAACCCAGGAAGCGACTGTCCCCATCCGGATCCAAAATGACTCAATCCCTCCAACGCCAACGCCTCTTCCGCCCACTGCCACGCCCGAATCGATCTTCGGCGGACAAATCCCAACGCCCTTTCTCCTCGCCGCCTCGCCCACTCCCACCGACGTCCCGCGTCCCACGCCCACCGCGCTTCCGCCCAATCCTGTTTCGTTGAATCAAAACGAAATCTACAACAGCCTCACCCGCGGCGCGCTGGTCATTGTTGGCTTGTTTATCTTTTCAGGAATTCTTATTCGTATACGCCGCAATTAAATACATGCTCATATCGCCGTCCTCGGCGATATGCTTGCTGGAGAAGTTTCATTGAAATGTTGAACCGTCCCCGCGCTTGTGCCGCCATCCTCAATGAACAAGATCCTCATGGTCTGCCATCAAACTCCCGAATGGGCTTATTGGACTCTCCCTGGCGGCGGCTGGGAAGAAGGCGAAGCCATTGAGCAAACAGCGGTTCGTGAAGTAAAGGAAGAGAACCCAATCTCCAATCTCTAATTCTCCAGTCTCAATTCTCCAATTACCATGTACCAATTACCGAATTCTCAGCTCTATAACCGTGACTCTTGAAGCGCGAAACCTGGAACTTGAAACATGACACTTGACACTTACCTCCTCATCGGTCTCGGCAACCCGGGCCGCGAATACGCGGGCACGCGTCACAACTTCGGCTTCATGCTCATTGACCGTCTCGCGGTGCGACTCAACGGGCGCGGCATGAAAGTTCAATCCAAAGCGATTGTTATGGATGCCAGATTTGAGGAGCATAAACTCATCCTCGCCAAACCGCAGACGTTTATGAATCTCTCCGGCCAATCGGTGCAGGGATTGGTTCACTTCTACAAGATTCCGCTCACGAATGTAATGATCCTCTCCGATGATCTCGATCTGCCCTTTGGCACAATCCGCATCCGCGCTTCGGGCGGTCCCGGCGGGCAACGCGGGTTGTCATCCATTCTCGAAAGATTAGGCACAAAGGAAGTCCCGCGCATGAGACTCGGCATTGGTCGCCCGCCCGGCCGTATGGACCCCGCCGATTACGTCCTGCAAAACTTCTCCCGCGACGATATGCAATCCATCTCTGAAATCCTTGACCGCGCCGCGGATGCCACGCTTGAATTTGTGATCAATGGCTTGAACGCCGCAATGAACAAATTCAATGGCGGAAACAGAGATTAGAGAATGGAGACTCGTCTGTAACCTCCAATTTCCAATCTCCAGTCTCCAATCTCAAATTCTCCACTTCTCTAATTCTCTAACATGCAACAACTCCTCCACGCGATTCGTTCCCTCCCTCCATATCAGCGCTTGCTGACTCAAATCAAGTCAGGCGAACAAATCCCTGGCTTGGGATTGCCGCGCGCCGCGCGTTTACCCGTCCTTGCCGCGTTGCTCGAAGATATCAAGCGCCCGATTCTCTTCATCACGGACAGGTCTGATCACGCGCTATCTCTGTATGACGAGTTGGGATTCTGGGTCAAGTCGCCGCACTATCATTTTGCGGAGCCGAATCCGTTGTTTTATGAACAAGCCGCGTGGGGCGTGACGACGCGGCGTGATCGTTTGCAGGCATTGACGGCGCTCTCTTCTTATCATCTGCCTTTTGTATCAAAACCTGAATTTCCGCCGGTGTTTGTCACATCCGTGCGCTCGCTGATGACGCGTACCATGCCGCGCAGGGATTTCCTCAAAGCGTGCATGAAACTCTCTGTCAATCAAACGGTTCAACCTGATTCGCTTCTGAGAGGTTGGGCGGAGATTGGTTATCAGCGCGTCAACACCGTGTTGGAGCCGGGACAATTCTCCAGTCGCGGCGGCATTCTTGATATCTGGGCAACCGCCGAGACGCAACCAGTCCGTTTGGATTTCTTCGGCGATGAGATTGAAACCATCCGTCGCTTCGACCCCGCCTCACAACGAACGGTCGAAAAGTTGGATTCGATCCTCGTCACACCCGCGCGTGAATACGTCGCGGCGGGTGAACACGATACGGAACTCTCTGAATTCCACATTCCGCTTCTTCATTCACAACCGGCGAGTCTGTTGGATTACCTCCCGCAAAAAGCCGTTGTGTTGATTGACGACTTATCCATCGTTGAAAGCATGGCGGAAGAAATAGAAGCGCAGGCGGTCAAGTTCAGACAGGAGAGTATCAGTGAAGGAACGCTCGCGTCCGATTTCCCGTTGCCGTATATTCCCTGGTCTGAGTTGCATGATGGGATGGGGGAGAGGATCTCTTTGGAGTTGGGGTACTCGACGAGAGAAGAGACTGGAGATTCAGAGATTAGAGAATTAGAGAATTTAGCCGCGTGTTTTGGGCATGATGAAAGGTTCGGGGGTAGGCTGAAGAATTTTGTCGAGTATCTAGCCTCAATCGTGGAAAGAGGCGAGCGGGTTGTCATCATCTCGCGTCAATCGCCGCGTCTATACGAACTTTGGTTGGAACATAACGCGGTCAGCGCTCAATCGTCGTCGGCAGTCGAGTTCATCGAGGCGTCATTATCCGAAGGCTTCACCCTCAATCTCAATTCTCCAGTCTCCAATTCTCAATTACCGCTTACCAATTACCCCTCCCTCCACCTGATCACCGACTCCGAAATCTTCGGCTGGGAACGCCCGCAACCGCGCGCGCGCCAGCGACCGGTCGCCGAGACTCCCGAATCGGTTTATGCGGATTTGCAGGTGGGCGATTATGTGGTGCATGTGGATCACGGCGTGGGTCGCTTTGGCGGTTTGGCGCAACGCGAGTTGGATGGCCACGTGCGCGAGTTTCTCGCGGTGGAATACGACGGCGGCGGGCAGTTGTATGTCCCTGTGCATCAAGCGGATCGACTCACGCGTTATGTGGGCGCGGAGGGCGCTCAACCCGCGCTCGATAGATTGGGCGGGCAGGAATGGCACGAGAAAAAGGGACGCGTCAAGCAAGCGGTGTTGGAGGTCGCGCAGGAGATGTTGGATTTATATGCGCGGCGGAATGTGGCGTTGGGTTACGCGTTCAAGCCCGATACGAATTGGCAAAAGGAACTGGAAGATTCGTTCCCGTATGTGGAAACTGACGATCAAACGCGCGCGTTGAACGATATCAAACGCGATATGGAGTCCGCGCGCCCGATGGATAGATTGTTATGCGGCGACGTGGGCTACGGCAAAACGGAAGTCGCGTTGCGCGCGGCGTTCAAAGCCGTGATGGACGGCAAACAGATCGCGATCCTCGTCCCGACCACCGTGCTGGCGCAACAGCATTATGAGACATTCCTGCAGCGACTCGCGGCGTTCCCCGTGCAGGTGGAGATGCTCTCGCGCTTCCGCACGCCGCGCGAACAAACCGAGATTCTTTTCAAACTTGCGACAGGCGAGATTGATATCGTGGTCGGCACGCATCGTTTGATTTCATCGGATGTGCAGTTCAAAGATTTGGGTCTCGTCGTCATTGACGAAGAGCAGCGCTTCGGCGTCACTCATAAGGAACATCTCAAAAAACTCCGCACCGAAGTGGATGTGCTAACGCTTACTGCCACGCCGATCCCGCGCACGTTGTATATGGCTCTGACCGGCGTACGCGATATTTCGAATCTCAACACGCCGCCTGAGGAACGCCTGCCCATCGTCACGCATGTCGGACCGTACGCGCCAAAACTGGTGCGTCAGGCAATTCTGCGCGAGCTCGAACGCGGCGGGCAAATCTTTTTTGTGCATAACCGCGTCCATACGATTGACGCGATGAAGATTCATCTCAATCAACTTGTGCCTGAAGCAAACGTTGATATCGGCCACGGGCAGATGCCCGAAGCAGAACTCTCCGCAGTGATGCACCGCTTCAACAACGGTGAGACGGACATCCTGCTCTCAACTACCATCGTCGAATCTGGATTGGACATCCCGAACGCGAACACGCTGATTGTGGACCGCGCGGACACGTTCGGACTCGCTCAACTCTATCAACTGCGCGGCCGCGTCGGACGCGGGGCTGTGCGCGCGTACTCCTACTTTTTCCGCCACCGAAAACTTTCGCCCACGCAGGAAGGTCAACAGCGACTCGAAGTGATCGCGGAAAACACACAACTCGGCGCAGGCTATTCGATTGCCATGCGCGACCTTGAGATTCGCGGCGCAGGCGAATTGCTCGGCACGCGCCAAAGCGGGCATATTCAGGCGGTTGGGTTTCATCTGTACACAAGGTTGTTGGCGGATGCGGTGAGGCAGATACGAAGGATTGAAATTGCGCGGCGAGATGGGGAGAAGAAAGAAGAACCCTTCGACTTGGCTCAGGGCAAGCGAGGAAAGATTGAGTTCTCGCTGGCAAGTCTGAGTCAGCCGATTTCGATGCCGGTTAATGTAGATTTGCCGTTGGCTGTGGGCATTCCAACGGATTACATTGCGGATCAGGATTTGCGTTTGCGGTTGTATCGTCGCATTGCGGATTTGCGCGACGAAACCGAAATTGACGCGCTGGCGTCCGAATTCAAAGATCGTTTCGGCGAGCTGCCCGAAATGACGGAGAATTTGTTTTACCAGATGCGCGTCAAGTTGAGGTCCGAGAAGGCCGGGCTGGCGGGAGTCAATTGGGAGAGCGGGCAGATCGTATTGCGCTATCCAGTTTCGGGGGAGGGCAGGGAGGGGGTCCGGCTGGCAGATTTAGGTCCGGGCATCCGCGGCGGCAAGTCCGCGTATTGGTGTTCGTTTGGTGAGAGTTGGAAAGTCAGGTTGCTGGAAACGCTCTCGACGCTGTAACCTTTTCATATATTCTTCATTCGCCTGAAAGTCAATTCTTAGTATAATTAATGCGACCCATTGAGTTGAAAAATGCTTTTACGACATTCCTTTGTCTGTAGACTCTTCAGAAAGGCGGTGATAACGGGCGCGACTTCACATCACGATTCGAGAAGAAAGGATCGCGCATTTGCCCATGCTGCGGTTCATCCATATATCAATTACGTCAGAGGAGAGCGATCATGTTTCATCAAAAATTGTTTCAACGAAGCAGAGTCTCACGCAAAGCGTCTCTGTTTCGTCTCGTTTCGGCGGCTGTGATAATCTCGTTCTTGATGGTCCCCGTCAGCGCCTTTGCCGCGCGTGAAGCGGCGGCGCCTGCGGGACCGCTAACCGATAAAGTGATTTTCTTCGCGTCGGATGGTATGCGCCCCGACCTGATGGAAAAATATGCGGGCGAGGGCATCATGCCAACCTACGCCGACTTGATGGCTGAAGGCGTGGTGGGCGACAATGGTTTGCTCCAGGGCTTCCCGCCTAATACCGGTGTGGGGTGGGCTACATTGGCCACAGGTGCTTGGCCCAGCGAGCATGGTTCAACCAACAACACTTTTCATCGCACCGGCGAAAGCAACTTCAACACCAGCTCCAGTTTTGCAGGGACAGGGATTGTGCAAGCCGATACGATTGCCCAGGCGGCTGAGCGCGCCGGGAAATCTGTTGTGTCCATGGAGTGGGTCGCGGCCCGCGCTTACGTTCCGGCGCTTCAGGGTCCAGTGGTAGACTTCCGAGCCTTCATCGGCGGCCGGGGCATTGTCCTTAACTTTGACCTGCCAGGAAATTCGGCCGCCGCCTTCGGCGTCCAGTATCAGCAGAGAGAGCTTGAGATCGCTGTTGGCTGGAGCAACGTGCCAGCTTCGTTCAGTGAAGCGAAGCAGACCTTCTTCACGCACAATGACACCCGAATCCCCGGTGGTGGAGTCTGGGATGTCTACGTGTACGACTCGACGAACGACAGCGCGGTCAACTACGACCACGCGCTCGTCGTCAACGCTTCCAATGGCAAGAATGGCGCCTTGGCTGTGGCCGACCTCACACAATCTCAGTGGGCCGATGCCAAGGTGACCCTTGTCTCGGGCACGTTCGCGGGGAGAACCGGCGGCTTCTTGATGAAGCTGATCGACCTGTCGGCGGACGCTGAGACGTTCCGCCTCTACTTCACCTCGGTACAGCGCGCCAACGCCACCTACAACCAGCTGGGCGCGGCAGGTTCAACTGCGTTCGAGGAGACACTCAATAAGGAGTTCCCCACCTCAACGGCGGCCGACTTCGCGCCGCTGGAGGCAGGCATTGTTGACGAGGATACATATATCCAGCAGGGCCTGATGTGGAAGAACGCCCACTGGGTGTACCTTCAGTACATCCTGGGCAACGGGCAACTTGATACTGTAAGCGGAGGCACGATCTCCGGACTGGGGGTGAGCGCCGACCTCCTGTTGCTTGGGAACCCGGTGACGGATGAATTCAGCCACCAATTCATGGGGCTCGTTACTCCGACCGATATGGACGGCGATCCCAATCCATACTATGACGACCTCACCAATGACGACATACCTGATGGCCGCCTCGATATTCGTGAAGGTTATATTCGTTCAGCGTATGAGGAAGCCGATCAAACGCTCGGACTGGGCAGGGACCTCATGGGCGAAGACACGACGGTCTTCGCTTCCTCCGATCATGGCTTTGCCCCGCAGTGGTATGCGGTCAACGTGAGCAAGGTTCTCGTTGGCCTCGGACTCCAAGAGCGCGAGCAGAGCGGAAACTGTCGTAAAGCGGCAAATGATCCGGGCACGACAGTGCCAGGCGATACCCTCGCGAAGGAGTGTCATGCTGGCGGGACGGCCCAGATCTACATCAACCTGGCAGGGCGTGACCCGGCTTCCGGCAACACGCCGCAGGTGCCAGCCGCTAATTACGAGGCTGTCCGCAACCAGATCATCACCGCCTTCCAGAACCTGACCGACCCGGCCAATCCCGGCAAACAGGTTGTGGCGGCAATCTTCAAGAAAGAAGACTTGCGAAATGTAGACGGCACTGACGCGCTGCATCCCAACCGAAGCGGCGACGTGGTCGTCGTCTTCCGCCCGCCATACCAGACCGATGCAGCCACGCCGGGACAGACGATCGCCTTCTCGCAGTTCTTCGGTCAGCATGGCTACCTGCCTGACCTAGTTGACCTTGAGCATAACGTCAACATGCACGGGACATTCGTCGCGGCGGGACCCGGAATTCAACCTCAGGATCCGGTTGCCGGCATCCGCGCGATTGACGTTGCGCCTACGATCTCATTCCTAATGGGCATCCCAGGTCCGCAGAGCGCGCGCGGCCGCATTATGTACGAATTGACTCCAGGCTCTGGTCGTTATAAAGAGATCACTGTCCTTGACATCAGTGACTTTCATGGCCAGCTAGTTCCGCTTGCTGAAGCTTCCGACTCATTCGGTCCCACCTTTGGCATTGGCGGTTCCGCCTTCCTCAAATCCTGGTTTGATGTCTACCGCGCGGAAGCCCCGAATGGCTCTGTCACCATGGCGGCCGGCGACTCGGTCGGCGCGACCCCGCCGATTTCCTCCTTCTTCGGCGATACGCCCACCATCGAAGTGATGAATATGATGGGCTTTGACCTCGACGGGTTAGGCAATCACAACTTCGATAAAGGCCAGGAATATCTTCGCAACACGTTGATCCCCTTGGCGCAATTCCCGTACATCTCAGCGAATGTTGTTGACAGTAAAGGCAAGACTCCCGCTGAGTGGAGCCCCTCTGTGGTATTCGATACGTTTGACGGCGGCAAGGTTGGCTTCGTTGGGTTTACCAATGAAGACGCTCCCACGTTGGTCTTCCCAAATTCATTCGATCCGTTCCACGTTGATCCGCGACTCGCTCGAGTCCAGGCGGAAGTGAATCGCCTGCGAAGCAAAGGCGTGAAGACGATTATCGTGATTGGACACGACGGCGCGACAGCAGGCACGATGACAGCGCCGACAGGTCCGCTCGTTGACCTCGCGGATGCGCTCACAGGCGTCGACGCGGTCATCGGCGACCATACCGACTTCCAAGTTATTGCGTTCCGTCCGAACGGGACTCTGGTCGTTGAAAATCGCAGCAGAGGCATTCGTTTCACACGCGTCCGCCTTGTTCTTGATGCCAGTACAAAACAAGTCGTTTACAAAACTGCCGATTTCCACAGACCATGGAATATCAGCGTGACGCCTGATCCTGCCATTCAGGCGAAGATCAATGATCTCAATGCTCAACTTGTCGGACCTCTGGGTACAGTCATTGGCAATTCCTCAAAGATCATCCCGCGCGCTGATGCCTGTTTCACGAATACGCCTCCAGGCAACGACCCAAGCGCGGCGGGTCGCCGTTGCGAATCTTTGATAGGTAATGTAACCACCGATGCCATGCGAACGGCTTATACTTCAATCGGCGCCCAGTTCGCTATCACCAATTCCGGCGGTCTGCGCGCCGACCTGACCTGCCCAACGACAGATAACCCAAGCGACTTCTGTCTGGCGCCTCTCTATCCCTTCGCGCCCGGAGTATTCCCTATTACGCGCGGTCAATCTCTAACTGTCCTGCCCTTCGGTAATGTCGTTGTATCATTGAGCGTCAATGGCGCTGAGTTGAAGGATATGCTCGAAAACGGTGTGGCGTCAATGCCTTCAGCCAATGGACGCTTCGCGCAAGTCTCAGGGTTGTGTTTCACCTATGACATTTCGCGAACGCCTCGAATCGTGACGCCTGTCCCAGTTCCCGGGAGCGGGGATCGCGTCATCGCGGCTTTCTGGGCAAACCCGGATGGCACCTGCTCTGCAAATCCGATTAACTTGACAGCCGCTTCAACATACAAGATTGCCGAAAACGATTTTATGTCGTCCGGCGGCGATGCGTATCCGAACTTCTTCGCTCGGTCCACAACGCAGAACATTATGGAACAGGTGCTGGCGGATTACATCACAGCCAACTCGCCTATTAGTCCATCCATTCAGGGACGAATCACCTGCGTGAAGATATTTAACCCGGCCAGTTCGAATAACTGCCCGGTGGTCGTGCCGTAGCGCGAGTTTGTAACATACCTCATAGATTGCGAGCCAGAGTTAAACTCTGGCTCGCAATCCTTTGATTATGAAGACACTTACATTGAGATTTTTCTTTTTTATCTTTGCATTCTTTCTTGCCATATCGCTCACTTCACCCGCGCTCGCCCACGGCGACGAGCCGCGCCTCGAAATCAGCCCGGAGCGCGTGAACCCCGGCGGCGTGATCGAAGTGCGCGGCGTTGACTTCGAACGTGAAGAGTTGATTACCCTTATGCTGGTTGGATCCGAAACCGCAATTCCAATTGGCGAAATCGTTGCGGATGTTGACGGTATTTTTTTGCAGGTCGTGACTTTGCCCGTTGACCTGGCGGAAGGCGTCTACAACTTCCTTGCCATTACCGACGATCATAACATCACCAGCCCCGACCTCACGGTTCAAGGTCCTGCCATTGTTGCAGATGGTGAGGGCGAGGATATCCGACGAGACGAAGAAGACTCGCTGCTCGCCCCAGCGCCAACCTATCCGCCCGGTGTGGTCCCCGGCGTTGCCCCCGGCGCGACACAGGTCGTCGTTGCGGAAAGTCAGGATTCCAGCGTGAATCTCCCCGCGATGGTGATGGGAGGAATGATTCTGGTATTAGGCGTTGTTCTTCTTGTTATCCAAAGCCGAAAAAGCCGGTGATATGTAATCGGCGCCAGGCTGAGAATTTCAACAGGGCTGTCAGCAGACAGCCCTGTTGCTTTGTCGCGATCCAATAAGGTTATTGGTTCGCGTTTCTTTGATCTTTGACGG